>Ga0160449_1000175_pt1 | contig 54122 bp, 41 predicted proteins | sample HID1975I_E1MG_FD_108216 | JGI IMG/M metagenome (GOLD analysis project Ga0160449, IMG submission 108216) | Enriched soil microbial communities from UW Madison campus, WI, USA - HID1975I_E1 MG | ecosystem: Environmental > Terrestrial > Soil > Unclassified | place: USA: Madison, Wisconsin...
CACGGCACTGAGCGTCCTCGCCCTCGCCACGGTCACGGTCATCGCCCCGACCACCATCGAGACGCTCTCCCGGGGACGCAGCGTCGGCAAGCTCGCCATGGGCGTGCGGATCGTGCGCGACGACGGCGGCCCCGTGCGGTTCCGGCAGGCGTTCGTCCGTGCGCTCGCGGGACTCGGGGAGTTCTGGCTCACGCTCGCGTCCGCGGCCGTCATCACGTCCGTGGTGCATCCGCGCGGCAAGCGCGTCGGCGACATCCTCGCGGGCACCTACGCGGTCCGGATCAGCGGCGGCGCGCGCGTCGACCGGGCGCTGCAGATGCCCGCGCACCTCGCCGGCTGGGCGCACGCGGCGGACATGCGTCGCCTCCCCGACGGCCTGGCGCTCGCGAGCCGCCAGTTCCTGGCCCGCACCGCGGCCCTCCACCCGGAGTCACGCGCCCAGCTCGGTAACGAGCTCGCGGCCCAGGTGTCCGCCTACGTCGCGCCCGCGCCCCCGCCGGGCACGCATGCCGAGTACTTCCTGGCCGCCGTCCTCGCCGAGCGGCGCGACCGCGAGTACGCGAACGCCCTGCGCACCGCCGCGACCCGCGACGCCGAGTCGATCCTCATGCACCGCCTCCCCCACGCGGTCCCCGACCCGGAGAACTGAGGACCAGCACGCGCCCGCCGGGCCACCGGCGCCCTACTCGAGACTGATGAGCTCGGCCATCGCCTCGAGGTCCGCCCGGTGCGCGGCGAAGTACTCGGACTGGAGCCGCAGGGTGATCTCGCCGTACCGTGCGACGAAGTCGACCTCCGCCTGACAGTCCAGGTCGGCGAGCGCGACCATCCGCTCCAGCTCCGCCCGCGCCACGCCCTCGTCGGAACCGAAGATGTCGACGCCGCTGCCCGCCGTCGCCTCCACGGCATCGAGCACGAGGTCGAGGAACTCCTCGCGCGCCGCGGTCGGGCTCGCATACGTGTGGCCCTGCTCGGCCATGCACTCGCGCCACTCGACGTTCACGGGGTCGAGCTCGGGATCGAGGTGCAGCGACTCCAGGAAGGCGGCCGCTTCGTCGTAGGCCTGACCGAGGGCGCCCTGGCTCACGTAGGTGGACTCCCGGCACCCACCGGATCGCGTGATGGAGCCGTCGGCGCGCTCCTGGGTGATGGGGCCGGAGAGCGCGGTCTCGTACGCCTCCCGCTCGGTCTCGGACATCGCCGCGTGGTAGGCATCCTCCTCCGGCGTGGTGACGACGTGGAACGCGAGGGCCCCGCTTCCGCGCCCACGGGGTTCCACGCCCCGTAGCCGTAGCGCAGAACGAACTCGCGCGAACCCCGCACGGGTCCGTCCATCTCGTTCACGTTCTCCAGGAGCGGCACCTGGGGCCAGTACGCGAACCCGAGCTCCGCCATGCAGACCGCGATCCGCTCCTCCGCGGCCCGCGTCATGGCGACGAAGCTGCTCGCGTCGTAGCCGCGCACCCACCCGAGCGCCCGTTCCACCTCGCCGAGGGGCACGACACCCGCACCTTCCGACGACGACGGCGAGGGCTGGGCGGGGCCGGAGGGCGAACATGCCGCCGCGACGGCGACGACGGCGGCCAGCACCGCAGCGCGTCCCCACGGGCGGCGCTGCGCTATCACGAACCGACGGCCTGTCGGTCGAGCCGCGACCATGGGACCGACCCTAGTGACCGCGCGTGCCGCGCAACCGGGACCGCCGCTGTTACCCCTCGGCCGCCTGGGCCAGGAGGTCGAGGTCCGCGCGATGCGTCTCGACGTAGTCCGCCTGGAGCTCGTGCGCGACGAGGGTGTGCTGCCGGTCGTAGCCGAACGACTCGCGGCACTCGAAGTCGAGGAGCGCCACGCGCTTCTCCTCCGCGGCCTGCTCCTTCGCCTCCGGCGTGTCGAGGGGGTCACCCTGGAAGTGACCCAGGTCCTCGTAGAACGCCAGGACGCCGTCCAGGAACGTCTCCCGCGCCCGGTGCGGCGAGCCGAAGCTCATGCCCTCCCGCGCCATGCACTCCGACCACCGGGCGTCGAGCTCGGCGAACGCCGGGTCCTCGGGGAGCGCGGTGAGGTAGGCGATCGCCTCCTCGTTCACGGTCCGCAGGTACTCGTCGTCGGCGGGGATCCCGTCGTGCCCGACACCGAAGCATCCTCCCGACCGCGTGGTCGAGCCGTCCGGGTGGCTCTCGGTGATCGGGCCGTAGATCGCGGTGTCGTAGGCCTCCCGCTCGGCGGGCGACATGGCGGCGAGATACGACTCCCGCTCCGGGGACGGTTCGTAGGCGAACTGGAAGGAGCCGGCCTCCTCGGTCACCGGGTTCCACAACCCGTAGCCGTACCGCTCGACGTACTCGCGCGTGCCCTGCACCGGGCCGTCGCTCTCGATGACCTCGTCGGGCGCGGGCACGTCGGGGAAGTACTCGAAACCAAGCTCTGTCATGCACGCGGCAATCCGGGACTCCCGGAGCCGCAGCTGCTCGAGCATCCCCGTCGTGCCCTCGGGCTGCGCCCACCCGACGATCTCCTCGAGCGGCCCCTGCGCGGGCAGGTCAGCCGTCCCGCTCGGCGTCGGTGTCTCGGACCCGCCGCTGCACCCACCGAGGGCGGCGACGACCACCAGACCGCACATCAACGCCGCGTTCGCGCGCACCACCATCTCCCTTGCCCGGACCCGGCCGACTCTACGTCGATGGCATCGTACGAGCGTGGCTACCCGCCGAGCGCTGCGGCCAGGAGATCGAGGTCCGCGCGGTGCCGTTCGACGTAGTCGGCCTGGAGCTCGTGCGCGACGAGCGTGTGCTGCCGGTCGTAGTCGAGCGACTCGCGGCACTCGAAGTCCGCGAGTGCCACCCGCTTCTCCTCGCCGCCGCGCTCGGCGGCCGCCGGGAGCTGGAACGGGTCGACGCCCTCACGGTTCGCCTCCTCGAAGAGCTCGTCGATCCCGTCGAAGAACGACGCCCGTGCCCGGTGCGGCGACGCATAGCCCATGCCTTCCCCCGCCATGCACTCCGACCACCGGTCGTCGAGATCCGTGAACGCCGGATCCTCGGGGAGCGCGCTGAGGAACTCGATCGCCTCGTCGCGCACCGCACGCAGGAACTCGTCCTCCGCGACGGCACCCTCGTGCCCCACGCCGAAGCAGCCGCCGGATCGCGCGGTCGAGCCGTCCTCGAAGGTCTCGGTGACCTCCCCCCACAGCGCCGTCTCGTATGCCTCGCGCTCGGTGGACGACATCGAGTCGAGGTACTCCTCCCTCTCGGGCGCCGGCTCCATCTCGATCTCGAACCCTCCCGCTTCGTCCGACACCGGGTTCCACACGCCGTAGCCGTAGCGCTCGACGTACTCACGACTGCCCTGCACGGGACCGGACATCTCCGTGATCTGGTCGGCTGCGGGAACCGCGGGGAAGTACTCGAAACCGAGCTCGGCCATGCACTCCGTGATCCGCGACTCCTGGAGTCGGATCTGCTCGACCATCCCCGCGGTGCCCTCCACGGGCTGCGCCCAGCCGACGATCTCCTCGAGCGGTCCCTGCGCGGGCAGATCAGCGGTCCCGCTCGGCGTCGGCTCCTCCCCCGGCCCGCTGCACCCGAGCAGCAGCCCGAGCACCGCGGCACCGACGAGAAGCCTCGCGCGGGGACCCTGAGTCACGACTCGATGGTGCCAGAGGTGGTGGCCGGTGCGGCGGTGGCCACATCCGCAGTGCGCCGCAGTGCACGGCGCTCCCGCGGCGCCTCGACGAGGTGGTAGATCGTGGGCAGGACGACGAGCGTCATGACGGTCGAGGAGAACAGGCCGCCGACGACGACGAGCGCGAGCGGCTGCGAGATGAAGCCCGAGTGTCCCGTGACACCGATCGCCATGGGCGCCATCGCGAGGATCGCCGCGAGGGCGGTCATGACGACGGGCCGCACGCGACGCGTCGCCCCGAGCCGCAGGGCCTCGTCCATGCCGAGCCCCGCCTCGCGGTACTGCTTGACGAGGTCGATGAGCACGATCGCGTTGGTGACGACGATGCCCACGAGCATGAGCACGCCGATGAGCGAGGCGACGCCGATCGGGATGCCCGTCGCGACCTGCAGCAGGATCGAGCCGGTCGCCGCGAACGGGATCGACACGAGCAGCAGCAACGGGTGCAGCAGCGAGCGGAACGTGGCGACCATGACCACGTAGACGATGAGGATCGCGGCGAGGATCGCGAGCCCGAGCTGCATGAACGCCTCGTCCTGCTCTGCCGTGATGCCACCGATCTCGGCCTGCACGCCGTCGGACAGGGTGAGCCCGGCGAGCGTCGTGCGCACGGCGGCGCTCGCCTGGCCGATGTCGTCCGAGGCGGGCGTCACGGTGATGCTCGCGTTGCGGCGCGTGTCGATCGTGGAGACGGCCACGGGGCCGTCGACGGTCTCGATGTCGGCCAGCTCGCTCAGCGCGCGGATCCCGGCCGCCGTGGGCACGGGGAGCGAGCGCAGCGCCTCGACGGACCCGGGCGGGTCGACGGGTGCGAGGAACACGCCCATCGTCGTCTCGTCGAGCGTCACCTGGCCGATCTGCTGCGGCGTGAGCGCCCCGGCGAGGAGCTGGCTGAGTGCCGCCTCGCTGAAGCCGACGCCGGCGGCCGCGGCGCGGTCGATCGTGACCTGGAGGGTCGGGCGCGCCTCGGCGAGCGAGGTCGAGACCTGGACGGCCTCGGGCAGGGCGGCCATGGCGTCGGCGATCTGCTGCGTGGCCGTGTCGATCGCGTCCTGCGCGGGGCCGGTGACGAGGATCTCGACGTCGTTGGAGAACCCGGCTCCCCCGACGGCGGAGACGCTGAGCTCGTCGGCGGGGACGATCGGGGCGAGCGCGGCACGCACGGCGTCCGGCACGGCGGCGGCGTCCGCGTGCTCGTCGAGGACGACGGAGTAGGTGATCGCCTCGGAGCCACCACCGAAGATGATGCCCATCTCGCTCGAGCCGAGCGTCGCCTGCACCATCTCGACGCCGTCGATCTCGCCGAGCACCGCGGAGACCTCCTCGGCGGTCGCGACCTGGACGTCGAGGGCGGTGCCGGGTGCGACGGACTGCGTGACCCCGACCGTGCCCTGGGAGAAGTCGCCGAGGAAGTTCGTCTTGAGCAGCGGGGCCATCGCGGCGGTGCCGACGAGCACACCGACCGACGCGGCGAGCGTGATCCAGCGGTGGCGCAGCACCCAGTCGATCGTGCTCCGGTACCCGCGCTGCAGGGCGGCCCGGTCCTGCGAGGAGCCGGCCCGCAGCTCGGCGAGCCGCTCTTCGGGCGTCGTGGGGGCGGGGCGCGGCTCGCCCGCGTGCTTGCGTGCGAGGAACCAGTAGGCGAGGACGGGCACGATCGTGAGCGCCACGAGGAGCGAGGCGCCCATCGCGATCGCGACGGTGAACGCGAACGGTGCGAAGAGCTGACCGGCCATGCCGCCCACGAGCGCCACGGGCAGGAAGACGACCACGGTCGTGACGGTCGAGGCCGTGATGGCCCCGGCGACCTCGCGCACGGCGTCGACGATCGTCCTCGTGCGTGACTTCCCGTACTCGAAGTGCCGTTCGACGTTCTCGATGACGACGATCGAGTCGTCGACGATGCGCCCGATCGCGATCGTCAGGCCACCGAGCGTGAGGATGTTGAGCGAGTAGCCCACGGCGTTCATCCCGACGAACGCGACGAGGATCGACAGCGGGATCGAGATCGCGGTGACGAGCGTCGCCCGTGCGGAACGGAGGAACAGCAGGATGACGACGACGGCGAACACCAGGCCGAGCCCGCCCTCGAGCGCGAGGGACGAGATCGACTCGGTGATGAACGGCGCCTGGTCGATGAGCACGTCGAGCTGCGCGCCGTCGAGCTGGGACTGGAGCTCGGGGAGGATGTCCCGCACCGCCTGGGACACCTCGACCGTGTTGGCGTCGGGGAGCTTCGTGACCGAGAGGGTGAGCGAGGGCACGCCGTCGACGAGCGAGTACGAGGTCAGCGGCTCGGTGGTCAGCTCGACGGTCGCGACGTCCTCGAGCGGCACGGCACCCTGCTCGGTCACGAGCGGGAGCTCGGCGATCTGCTCGAGCGTGCCGAGGCGCGAACCGAGCTGCACGGCGAGCGACTGACCATCGTCTTCGATGAGGCCGCCCGAGATGACGATGCCGTTGGCCATCAGGAGCGGTGCGACGGCGGCGCGGCTCAGCCCGAGTGCCGCGAGCGCGCCGTCGTCGGGCGTGATCTCGACGCGCGGTCCTGCCGCCCCCGCGACGCTCGCCGTGCCGACCCCGTCGAGGCGCTCGATCGCGGGCACGACGATCTCGTCGAGGCGCCCCGCGAGCGCCTCGGTGTCCTGCGCGGAGACGGCGACCTGGAGGATCGGGAAGTCATCGAGCGAGATCGCGAGCACGGTGGGGTCGCTGCCCTCGGGGAGCATCGAGCGGATGCGCCCGATCGCCTGGTTCATCTTCTGCTCGACGCCGGCCACCTCGGTGCCGAAGGCGAACTCCGCCATGACGAGCGTGATCCCGGTCGACGACGTGCCGCGCGTGCCCTGCAGGCCCGGCACGGTCTGGAGCACCTGCTCGAGCGGGCCCGTGACGTCCTGCGCGACGACCTCGGGCGAGGCGCCGGGGTAGGACGTGATGACGGCGAGCTGGGGGATCTCGAGCGACGGGATGAGCTCCTGCTTGAGCGAGCCGAACGAGATCGTGCCGAACACCGCGATGACCACGGTGACGAGCGCGATGAGTGCGCGGTTCCTGAGCGAGAGGTTGGCGAGCTGGTGCACGGGGGTCCTGTTCGGCTGGAGAGCTGCGGTGGGGGTCGGTACGGCTAGTGGGGCTCGGCGAAGCCGCGACGGACGTGGGCGAGACCCTCGGCGAGGAGGGCGGCGACGTCGTCGGGCCCGGCGTCGCCCTCGAGGAGCTCCTCGATGACGACGCCCCCGACGCCGAGCAGCGCGCCGAGCAGGAGCGCGGCCCTGCGCGGTGGCATGCCCGCGTCGACGAGCCGAGCGCGGGCCTCACGGCGGACCGCGAACACGGTCTGGTGGACGTAGGGGGCGAGCGTCGGTTCGCTGTGCAGGAGGTGACCGAAGTCCGCGACGAGCGACGATCCGGCCGCCGTGAAGACGGCCTCGTAGGCGTCGGCGGCCGCGTCGATGACCGCGTCGATCCTCAGCGGGGCCGAGACGTCGGCTGCGGCAGGCAGGTCGCCAGGCACCGCCGCGAAGCGCGCAGAGGGCATCCCGAGGCGCAGGAAGAATCCGTCGACGACGGCCTCCTGCTTGCACGTGAAGTGGTTGGCGAACGTGCGCCGCGAGTAGCCGACGTGCTCGACGATGTCCTCGACCGTGGTCTCGGCCAACCCCCGCTCGAGGGTGAGGTCGAGCGCCGCGAGCGCGAGCTCGCGCCCGGTCGCGATCTTCTTGCGCTCACGCAGGCTGAGTTCGGTCACCGGGCCACGGTAGGCGCCTCATTGCCCAATGCGCAAGAATGCACATTGGGCAACGAGGGTGACGTCAGACACTCAGTACCGGTAGTGCTCCGGCTTGTACGGACCGGTGAGGTCGATGCCCAGGTACTCGGCCTGGTCCTTCGTGAGCTCCGTGAGCCGCACCCCGAGCGCGTCGAGGTGCAGGCGCGCGACCCTCTCGTCGAGCACCTTGGGCAGGCGGTACACGCCCACGGGGTACTCCTCGCGCTTCGTGAAGAGCTCGATCTGGCCGATGACCTGGTTCGAGAACGAGTTGCTCATCACGAACGACGGGTGTCCGGTCGCGTTGCCGAGGTTGAGCAGGCGCCCCTCGGACAGCACGATGATCGAGTGCGCGGGGCGCTCGTCGTCGGCCGGGAACGTCCACTCGTGGACCTGCGGCTTGATCTCGGTGCGCGTCACGCCGGGCAGCGCCGCGAGGCCGGCCATGTCGATCTCGTTGTCGAAGTGACCGATGTTGCCGACGACGGCCTTGTCCTTCATCGAGGCGAGGTGCTCGGCCGTGATGACGTCCTTGTTGCCCGTCGTGGTGATGAAGAAGTCCGCCTCGCCCAGCACGTCCTCGATGCGCGCGACCTGGAAGCCGTCCATCGCGGCCTGCAGGGCGCAGATCGGGTCGATCTCGGAGACGATGACGCGCGCGCCCTGGCCCCGGAACGCCTCGGCCGCGCCCTTGCCGACGTCGCCGTATCCCGCGACGAACGCGACCTTGCCGCCCATGAGGATGTCGGTGGCCCGGTTGATGCCGTCGGGCAGCGAGTGGCGGATGCCGTACTTGTTGTCGAACTTCGACTTCGTGACGGAGTCGTTGACGTTGATCGCGGGGAAGAGCAGCTCGCCGGCCTCGTGGAGCTGGTACAGGCGGTGCACGCCCGTCGTCGTCTCCTCCGTGACGCCCTGCAGCTCCGCGGCGATCCGGGTCCAGCGCTGCGGGTCGGCGGCAAGCGACCGGCGCAGCACGTCGAGGATGACGTTGTACTCCTCGGAGTAGCCGGCCTCCCCCGCAGCGAGCGCGGCGGGCACGGCACCGACGGCCTCGTACTCGACGCCCTTGTGGACGAGCAGCGTCGCGTCCCCGCCGTCGTCGAGGATCATGTTGGGGCCGCCGTCCGGCCAGATCAGGATCTGCTCGGTGCACTCCCAGTACTCCTCGAGCGTCTCGCCCTTCCAGGCGAAGACGGGGATGCCCGACGGCGCGTCCGGGGTGCCGTGGGGTCCGACGGCGATCGCCGCGGCGGCCTCGTCCTGGGTGGAGAAGATGTTGCAGCTCGCCCAGCGCACCTGCGCGCCGAGCGCGGTGAGCGTCTCGATGAGCACGGCCGTCTGGACGGTCATGTGGAGCGAGCCGGCGATGCGGGCGCCCGCGAGCGGCTGAGACTCCCCGAACTCGGCGCGCAGGGCCATGAGCCCGGGCATCTCGTGCTCGGCGAGACGGATCTGGTGGCGGCCGGCCTCGGCGAGGCTCAGGTCGCGGACCTTGTACTGCCCGGGGGCGTGGTCGAAGGACGTCATGCGGTGCTCCGTTCGCGGACCCCGGGGGCCGGGATCCCTCATGTGCTGGGGTGCGTCGTCGTGGGGGGCACCGCGCTGCAGACATGCGCTCGGTGCGTCTCCCCGCGGCGCGACCCGTCTGGGTCCCGGTCCTCACCCACGCCGCTCGAGGGCCCATGGTACCCGGGGCTCCTAGGCTAGTCTTGATCGGCTACTGCGGTGCACTGCCGCTGACTTGCAGGAGGAGGACGTCGGTGCGAACCGTTGGTGTGGTGCTGGGTGGGGGCGTCGGAACACGACTGGGCATGAGCGTCCCCAAGCAGATGGTCAAGATCGCTGGGAAGACCATTCTCGAGCACACCGTCGCGGCGATGGCGAACAGCCCGCACATCGACGAGCTGATCGTCATGATCACCCCCGGCTGGTCCGAGCAGACCGCCACGCTCCTCGGCAGTCGCTACCCCAAGCTGCTCCGCATCCTCGAGGGCGGCGCGACCCGCAACGAGACCACCCTCAAGGTGATCGAGGCCCTGGGTGACCAGGAGTGCAAGGTCATCCTCCACGACGCCGTCCGACCGCTCCTCGACGAGCGGATCATCGCGGACTGCGTCGCGGCCCTCGACTCGTACCGGGCGGTCGACGTCGTCATCCCCTCGGCCGACACCATCGTCGCCGTCGGCCCCGACGAGATCATCACCTCGATCCCCGACCGCAGCGCGCTGCGCCGTGGCCAGACGCCGCAGGCCTTCCACCTCTCCGTGCTCAAGGACGCGTACGACAAGGCGCTCGAGGACCCGTACTTCGCCGCGACCGACGACTGCGGCGTGGTGCTGAAGTACCTGCCGCACGTGCCGATCAAGACGGTGCTCGGCGCCGAGCACAACCTCAAGGTCACGCACCCCGTCGACCTGTACCTCGCGGACAAGCTCTTCCAGCTCGCGTCGAGCGAAGCACCTCACCGGTCCTACGAGGAGCGCCGCGCGCAGCTCACCGGCAAGACCGTCGTGATCCTGGGCGGCTCCTACGGGATCGGCGCCGAGATCGCGCGGATCGCCGAAGCGTCCGGGGCGAACGTCGTCGCGCACGGCCGCTCGACGACGGGCCTGCACGTGCAGGACCCGGGCCAGATCGCCGCAGCGCTCGCGGAGACCGCCGAGATCCACGGCGGGATCGATGCCGTGGTGCTCACGGCGGGCGTGCTGCGGACCGGCCGGCTCGCGGAGACGAGCGACGACGAGGTGCTCGAGACCGTCAGCGTCAACTACCTGGCACCGGTGCACGTCGCCCGGGCCGCATACCCGTACCTGCAGCGTTCGGGCGGGCACCTGCTCTACTTCACGTCGTCGTCCTACACCCGCGGGCGCGAGAACTACGCGCTGTACTCCTCGACCAAGGCGGCCGTCGTCAACCTGACGCAGGCCCTGTCGGAGGAGTGGGCGCACCAGGGCATCCGCGTCAACGTGGTCAACCCCGAGCGGACCGCGACCCCCATGCGCTCGGCCGCGTTCGGCGAGGAGCCCTCGGGCACGCTGCTGTCGGCGCAGGACGTCGCCGAGACCTCGCTCGACGTCCTGTGCTCGGACGCCACCGGCCTCGTGTTCGACGTCCGGCGCGAGCAACCCTCCGCTGCGCACTCCTCCTCCTAGTCGTCCTGCCACCGTCACCTGTCATCCGGAGTAGCCCTACATGCCTCGCATCCTGATCCGCGCTGGGAAGGACCCGCGCACCGTCCTGTCGCACGAGCAGTCGCTCGCCGTGTCGCGGCTGGGGGTGTTCGGCTCCAACTCCGGCAACATGCTCTTCTACAGCGCGGTGCACCGCACGCTCAGCGTGCCCGGGACGGAGCTCGTCCCCGACGCCTACTTCTTCGAGCGGCCCTCCGCGACGGCCAAGCACGTGCGCAAGGTCAACGAGGAGTACGACAGGGTCGTGCTCCCCATGGCCAACTCCTACCGGGACACGTTCCTGCCCCACCTCGAGCGGCTCGCCTGGATGACCGAGCAGCTCACGATCCCGGTCAACGTCATCGGGATCGGCGCGCAGCTGCCCTACGGCACGAAGTTCGACACCCTGCCGGACGAGTACGTCCGCGTCGTCAAGAGGTTCACCGCCGCGGTGCTCGACAAGTCGCCGTCGATCGGGGTGCGCGGCGAGTACACGGCGGACATGCTGCGCCACCTGGGGTTCCCCGCGGAGGGCATCCGCGTCATCGGCTGTCCCTCGATGTTCGGCAACGGGCAGCTCGGCCCCCTGGAACGCCGCACCGAGCGCCTCGACGCGACGAGCCCGATCGCCATCAGCTACACCCCGAAGGTCAAGGGCGTCGACAAGCTCGTCAACGCCAATGCCGCGCGGTACCCGCTGTCCGTCGTCGTCCCGCAGCAGCACCATCGGCTCGCGCTCATGCTGTGGGGGGAGAACCCGGGCTCCTTCAACCGCCGCATGCCGATCCACACGGACCACCCGCTCTACATCGAGGACCGGATGCGGTTCTTCGTCGACGCCAAGCCGTGGATCGACTTCATGGCGACGCAGCACTTCGCGTTCGGCACCCGGATCCACGGCAACGTGGCGGGCGTGCTGGCCGGGACGCCGTCCGTGGTCCTCGCCCACGACTCGCGTACGGTGGAGCTCTCCAAGTACCACGGCATCCCGTGGCGGCTCTACGCCGAGGAGCGCCCGGACATCGACGCCCAGGAGCTCTACGACGGGGTCGACTTCGACGAGTTCGCCGCCCGGCAGCCGATCACGTTCGCGACCTACCTCGACTTCCTCGCGCACAACGAGCTGGAGAACGTCTTCACCCCGGGCAACGAGAACCCGGAGTACGACGAGGCCATCGCGAAGGCGAAGTTCCCCGGCGCCGTCCACACGCTCATGGCCGACGGCGAGGAGGGGCGCCGTCAGGTCATGGAGCGACTGCGCTGGCTGCGCCAGGGGCACACGGGCGACCAGCACCGCACGCAGCTCCCCGTGGAACGGTCCTTCGGCGGGCAGGGCAGCCCGGAGACCCTCGAGAGCCTCGCACGCCGGGTCACTCGCCTCGAGCGCGCCCGCCGCGAGCCTGCGCCCGCGGTCAAGGTCCCCGCGCGGTCCGGGCTCGCCGCCGCGGTGCGCAGACCCGCGCAGTGGTTGCGGGATCGGCGGAGCGCACGGTGAGTCCGGTGCGTGAGCGGGCCGCGACGGTGGCCCGCGACGTCGTCAAGCTCGGTGCGATCCCCGTCACCGTCAACATCCTTGCCGCGACGGGACCCGTCGTCGCCCTCCTCGGTGCACCCCAGGGCGTCGCCGTGACCGTGCTCGCGGCGGGGTTCGCGGCGGTCCTGGCCACCTCGGAGCTCTTCCGGCGCGCCGAGGGCCCGCGCAAGCCCGGTCTCGCCACGGCGGTCATGCCCCGCGTGCTGATCGCCGTCGGCGCCTGGGCGCTCATCGCTCGCGGTCCCGTCCGGTGGTACGACGTCGCCGCGGTGGCACTGCTCATCGCGAGCGCCTTCCTCGAGGCCCCGGCGCGGCGCCTGCGGACGGTCACCTTCCCCGTCCTGATCAACATGCCTGGTCTCCCGCAGCGCGAGGGCGCCCGCATCGCGCCGTCGACGGTCTACCTGCTCAATCTCGGTGCTCTCGCTGCGCTCATCGCCGCCGGCGCGGGGCTCACCTCGTGGATCGCGCTCGCGATCACGGTCGTCGCGCTCGGCGTGTGCGTCGCCTACGGGCTCGACACGTTCGCGCTCTACGGTCAGCGGCGCAAGACCGAGCAGAACCTCGAGAAGATCATCACCGACTACGGACCCGAGTTCGCGCTGCACTGGCAGGCTCCCGGTGGCACCGCGTACCAGATCGGGATGTGGCTGCCCCACCTCGAACGGCTCGGCCGCAAGTTCATCGTCATCGTCCGCACCGAGGTCAACCTGCGCGACGCCCAGGCGCTCACGACGGCGCCCATCGTGCTGCGACGCAACCTCAGCGACCTCGACGCGCTCGTCGTGCCGTCGCTCAAGGCCGTCTTCTACACGAACACGGCGACGCGGAACTGCCACATGGTGCGCTACAACGAGCTGCACCACATCCAGCTCAACCACGGCGACAGCGACAAGGCCCCGAGCTTCAACCCCGTCTTCCGCATGTACGACCGCAACTTCGTGGCGGGCCAGGCCGCGATCGACCGGTTCGCCGCGAACAACGTGTCGATGCCGGAAGACATCTTCGTCATCGTGGGACGCCCCCAGGTCGAGAACGTCACGGTCGCCGCGACGCCCATCCAGGACGTCGCGGCACCCACGGTCCTCTACGCCCCCACGTGGTCGGGCTTCTACGCCGACTCGAACTACTCCTCCCTGCCGGCCGGGGTGGAGATCGTGCGGGCACTCCTGGCCCGCGGCTGCCAGGTCGTCTTCCGCCCGCACCCGTACGCGCGCAAGTCCGACTTCCTCAAGGCGAACTGCGAGGAGATCATCGCGTTGCTCGCCGCCGACGCCGCCGCGAGCGGACGAGCCCACGTCTTCGGGCCGCGCGCCGAGCAGGAGATGAGCGTGCCGGACTGCTTCAACGCCTCGGACGCGCTGATCTCGGACGTGTCGAGCGTCGTGGCGGACTACCTGTTCTCCGAGAAGCCGATGGCGATGGCAGCGGTGTCCACCTCCCCGCAGGGCTTCGTCGAGGAGTTCCCGCTCGCCAAGGCGAGCTACGTCATCGACGCTCGCGGGGGCAAGGTCCGCAACATCGACGACGTGCTCGACGACCTGCTCGGCGCAGACTCTCTCGCGACCCAGCGGCGGGAGATGAAGGCGTACTACCTCGGGGACATCCCCGCCGACGAGTACGCCGAGCGGTTCCGGGACGAAGCGCTCAAGTATCTCGAAGGCTGAGGTCGTAGCGATGTCGGTGGACCGGGGCGCTCCGCTCGTGAGCGTCGTCGTCCCCGTCTACGACGTCGCCGACCTCCTCGCCGAGGCGCTCGACAGCGTCCTCGCGCAGGAGGGGGTCGAGCTCGACGTCGTCGTCGTCGACGACGCCTCGACGGACGGCTCGGACCTGATCGCGGAACGCTACGCGAGCACCGACCCACGGGTCCGGCTCGTGCGTCAGGAGCACGCCGGACTCGGCGCCGCGCGCAACACGGGCATCCGGCACGCCCGGGGTGAGCTGCTCACGTTCCACGACTCCGACGACGTCGTCCCCCCGGGCTCCTACGCCGCCATGGCGGGTTCACTGCGTGCGAGCGGCTCGGACTTCTGCATCGGCCGCCTCGAACGCTTCGACTCGACGCGGCGCTGGACGCCCGAGTGGTCTCGCGAGGTGCACGAGCACGCGCCCCGTCGCCACGTCACGATCGACGAGCTCCCCCTCGCGATGAAGAACATCATCGCGTGCAACCGCATGTACCGGCGCACGTTCTGGGACGAGCACGTGCACGGCTTCCCCGAGGGCACCGCCTACGAGGACCATCTGCCGATGCTGCGTTCCTTCCTGCACGGTGCACGGTTCGACGTCCTGGACCGCACGACCTACCTGTGGCGCCGCAGGGAGGACGGCACGTCGATCAGCCAGCAGAAGGCCGACCTCGGGAACCTGACCGACCGCTTGGCGGCCAAGGAGACCGCGTGGGAGCTCCTTCACGCGGAGTCGACGCCGGCCGCCCGTCAGGCCTACGTGTCCCGGGTGCTCGATCTCGACCTCTCCGGCTTCTACCTGCACGCCGCCCACGCGTCCGAGGAGTACCGTGCGGCGTTCGCCGCCGCCACGTCCCGGTGGCTCGAGCGCGCCGACGACGAGTCCCTGCGCATGGTGCGCACCCACCGCAAGGTCGCGGCGTGGCTCGCCACCACCGGCCACTGGGACGCGCTCGCATGGCTCGAGAACGGTGGGAAGCGCACCCTGCGGCACGGCGCTCGTGCCGTCGACGAGGCGCTTCAGGCCGACGCGACGGAGCTCCACGCGGCCACGGGGGTCACGGTGCCACCGGACCTGTTGCGGCTCTCCGAGGATCAGCTCGTGCTCGAGCCGGAGCTCGTGCGCGTGCGGTGGACGGCGTCGGCGCTCGAGCTCGATCTCGAGGTGCAGCTGCGCGGGGCGCGTTCCGTGCCGAGCCCCGAGTCCGTCACGGTGCTGCTCGCGTCCGAGGACGCGTCGCCGATGCCTTACGAGGCCTGCCCGCAGGACGGTGCGTGGCGCGCGAGCATCGACCTGGCGCACCTGACCGCCGTCGCTCGGGAGGGTGAGCGCCGTCTCGCGGTCGAGGTGCGCGCGACGTGGGTCTCGACCTCCCGCACCGGGGGTGTGGCCTCGGTCGCGCGCGGTTCGGGCGCCGCGCACCGCCGGGCGCGGCTCATGCCGGCGGAGGGCGAGGAGGTCCTCGTGACGCCCTCGTTCCGGGCGCGGTCCGGCCTCGACATCACCGTCGCACGCGCCCACGTCCTCACGCGCGACCTCGGGTTCGCCGAGCGCCAGCCTGAGCTCGTCCTCGCCGCACCAAGGCGCGCACCGGGGGCGCAAGCACCCGAGGCGTCCGCGGCGCCCGGACGTTCCGAGACCTCCGATGCACCCGTCCAGGTGACGGCCAAGCGCGGAAGCGCTCGGCCCGTGGTAGCCGCCGTCGTGCCGGCGCAGCCGACGGCTGCAGTGACGGAAGGGCCGACGACGGACGAGCTCCGCGCCCGGCTCACCCTGCCCGGCGACGTGTCCGAGGACGGCGAACCCTGGGTCGTGCGCGCCCGGCTCGCGGGTGGATCCTCCGAGCCGGTGCTCTGGCCCACCGGGCTGCGCGAGCCCGTGCTGCCCGCCGACCAGGACACGCCCTGGCGCTGGGAGGCCACGGCCCGGGCCAGGTGCGTCGTCGTGCCGCGGTCCGCTCTGATCGAGATCTACGCCGTCGAGGCCGAGGGCGGCTCACTTCGCCTCGAGGCCGCGCTCGTGGATGCGTGGCAGCTGCGGGCGTCGCACGTGACGTGGTCGCTCCGGGGCGACTCCGGGCGCACGCGGCTCAAGGCCCGCCGGCACACAGACGCGGCACCCGCCGGCTCGGCACCCGCCGGCTCGGCGCGCTCCGGCACCGGCCGGTCCGGCACGCGGTGGACTGTCGTCCTCGACGCCGGTCAGCTCGAGAACGGCCCCCTCACCCTCGAGGCCCACGGCTGGCGACGGCGCGCCGTCGCGGTGCGACTCGGGCGCGAGCTGCTCGACGAGGCTCCGCTGTCGTGGCCCCTCCCCACGGGAGTCGTGCGACTCGTGGCGGGCGGGGACGCGCAGCCGCGTCTGCAGCTCACCTGAGGGATCGACGCAGCCCGGGGGCCGACTCGGCCGGCAACTCAGCCCAGGAGCGAGAGCGTCGCGAAGACCGGGTGGTGGTCCGACGGCGGGCTGCCCGTGTACCGCACCGAGAACTCGTCGATCCGCACGTTGCGGGACGTGAAGATGTGGTCGATGCGGAGGCCGTTCGTTGCCGTCTTTCCCTTGTCGACCGTGCTCGCGTACTTACCGTTCGTGACCTTGGCCGCGAAGAGGTCGGCCGCCAGGTACCGGGCGTTGTGCAGCTCGTCCATCGGCGCCTGGGTCGCCCGGCCGTAGAAGGAGTTGAGGTCGCCGAGCAGGATCACGGGCAGCTTGCGCGTGTTCACTCGGTTGACGACAGCCACGAGGTCACGTGCCTGGGCGACACGCAGCGAGTTGTCGGCGGCCTTGCTGCCGTTGGACAGGTGGGTGTTGACGGCGAGCACAGAGTTACCGGAACCGTCCTGGAGCACCGACCACACGACGTAGCGCGGCTTCTTGTCCGTGGTCGCGGACCTGCTGGACCTCGGCGCGAGCTCGCTGCTGCCGCAGTCCTGCAGCCAGAACTTGTCGGAGTGCAGGATGTGGACCGAGTTGACGCTGCACGGCTCCTGCCTCGAGTTGTACGGGTAGTTGAGACCCGAGAGGCGGGCGAACTCGAAGATCGGCCGCGGCGTCCCGTTCCAGTTCTGCCGACCGTAGGTGAGCTCCTGGATCCCCACGATGTCGCGGTCGCTGACGAGGTTGGCCATCTGCCTGCCGCGGTTGTTCCAGTCCGCCTCCGAGGTCGGCGCCCAGACGTTGTAGCTGCCCACCTTCACACCGGTGACCCGCGCCGCGCCGCCCTCGTAGGGGGCCGAGGTCGCGCCGATGATCGTGTCCGAGTCGCGCGTGGTCCGCTTGTAACGGTCCGCGGTCACCGTGACGAAGAACGCGTGGCCGCGCGCTGCCGTGTTGATGCCGGTCAGGGTCAGTGCCTTCTTCGACTTGCCGGTCACGCGCTTCGTCTGAAAGGGAGCGCCCGTCTTGGTCGCACGCAGCTTGACCGTGTAGCCGGTGGCGTCCTTGGCCGGCTTCCAGGTGACCGTCACCGCGTTGAGGCCAGCACCCTTCACCGCGATGCTCAGTGGCTTCTTCACGGGCTTGGTCAAGGGACGCACCGCCTTGACCTTGGACTTCTTGCCCGGCTTCGCCTTGCTCTTGTAGGACTGCACCTGGACGTAGTAGCGGGTGCCTTCCTTGATCTTCTTCCCGGAGATCCACTGCGCGCGCTTGGTGGTGTACTTCGTGCGCAGCACCACCTTCTTCATCTTCTTGTCGGTCGCGACGATGACGCGGTAGCCCTTGGCGGTCTTGGACTTGGACCACTTGAGCTGGAGCTTGCCGAAGCTGTTCTTGGCCACCTTGACCGTCTTGGGCGCCGGCGGCTTGGCGGCTGTCCGCGCCACGGTCGGCACTGCTGCGGTCGCCGCGGGCGCGACCAGTCCGCCACCGAGCAGCGCGGCGAGCGCGACGGCGACAACCAGGAGGGGCCGGCGGAGCCGGCCCCGGGCGACGGGCGTGGTGGAGTTCGGAAGGGCGGGCACACGTGTCCTATCGGTCGATTCTGCGCCTACCCTAAGCGCTCCCCCACGGCCAGGGCCAGGAAGCGCGACGTATGTCACGGCCCGAACCGTGTCATATCGGGACGGACGTGGCGCCGCACCCGACGGCCGTCGAGGCCGAGCAACTATGCTGTCCCGTCGAGGCCACCACACGCGAGGCCGTACGCCCACCGACCGACGGAGCAACGCCCCCATGGCCCGGATCCTCCTGCGCTCTGGCAAGGACCCCTTCACCCCCATCCCGCCGGAGAACGCGCTCGCGAACTACCGCCGGGGGGTCTTCGGCCGGAACGTCGGCAACTTCGTCTTCACGGACGCGGTGCACCGGATCATCAGCACACCGGACACCGACGTGGTCTCCAACTCCTACCTGAGCGAGCGTCCCGGGGTCACCCGCCACTACATCGAGCGCATCAACGACGAGTTCGACGCCTTCGTCATCCCGCTCGCCAACGCGTTCCGACCCAAGTTCCTCGACAACCTGCGCCGGCTCACCAAGGTCATCGAGGGCCTGCGCATCCCCACCGTCGTCGTCGGCGTCGGCGTCGCCGGCGGCGTCGGAAGCCTCGACAACCCGCTCCCCACCGACTCCCCCGAGCTGACGTCGGCCGTGCAGCGCTTCGTCAACGCCGTGCTCGAGCGCTCCGGCTCCATCGGCGTGCGCGGCGAGTTCACGCGCGACTACCTCGCCCAGCTCGGCTACGGGGACGAGCACGTGGACGTGGTGGGCTGCCCCTCGCTGTTCCGCGACGGCGACGGCCTGCGCATCGAGAAGCGTGCGGCGCAGATCACGGCGGACAGCGAGTTCACCATCAACATCTCGCCGTACGTCCGCGCGATGCAGAACATCGGGCAGCGCCACGCGGAGAAGTACGGGCGCATGATCTACATCCCGCAGGACGACACGGCGCTCGAGCTGTTGCTGTGGGGCAACGACCCCGAGCCGGTGGGCTCGCTGCGCCTTCCCCAGCACACCGGCCACGTGCTGTACCAGGAGAACCGCATCCGCTTCTTCGTGGACACCGTGACCTGGATGCAGTTCCTGGCCCGCCAGGACTTCTCCTTCGGCACCCGCATCCACGGCAACATCGTCGCGCTGAGCGCCGGCACTCCCGCCCACGTTCTCGCGCACGACGCACGCACCCTCGAGCTCGCCCGCTACCACGACATCCCGCACACGCTCGTGCCCGACCTCCCCGAGAACGTCGACGCCGCGGACCTGTACGCGGAGTCGGACTACACGGCGTTCAACGCCGGGCACGCGCGGCGGTTCCGGGTGTTCGCGGACTTCCTCGAGCGCAACGGCGTCCACCACGTGTTCGAGCCCGGCCTGGCGAACCCGGAGTACGACGCGCGCCTCGCCGCCGTCGACTTCCCCCCGCCGGTGCAGAACCTCCTGTCGACCGACGACGAGTACCGACAGGTCATCGCGGAGCGGGTGGCGAAGCTCTACGACGTCGCCGGCCCGAAGGCGGTCCGCCGCACCTACACGCCCGAGTACCCGTTCCCCCTCTCGCGGTCCCTCGACCTGCGTTCGCCCACCCCGGAGGCCACGGCACGACGTGACCAGCTGCGGGGAGCACGCGACCGCGTCCGCGGTCTGTTCCGGCGGTGAGCGGCGCGTGACCGGCTAGAGAGCCGAGTCGCGGTCGTCCTGCCCGGTGGAACGCAGCTCCTCGACGTACTCGCGGTACTGGTCGGCGACCTCGTCCACGGGTCCGTCGGCACGGATCAGCCCGTGGTCGAGCCAGATCGCCCGGCTGCACATGGCCCGCACGGAGGCCAAGGAGTGGCTGACGAAGAAGACCGTGCCGGTCTGCTCCCGGATCTGGTCGATCTTCGCCTTGCTGCGCTGCCGGAAGGCCGCGTCGCCCGTGGCGAGCGCCTCGTCGATCATGAGCACGTCCGGGACGGCTGCCGTCGAGATCGCGAACCGCAGGCGCGCAGCCATGCCGGAGGAGTACGTGCTCATCGGCAGCCGCACGGCGTCTCCGATGCCCGCGAAGTCGACGATGTCCTGGAACCGCTCGTCGATCTCCCGGCGCGACAGCCCGAGGGCGAGCCCGCCGATGACGATGTTGCGCTCGCCGGACAGCTTGCGCATGAGGGCCGCGTTGACACCGAGCAGGCTCGGCGTGCCGGCGATGTAGACGGAGCCGCTCGTAGCGGGCAGCAACCCGGCGACGGCCTGGAGCAACGTGGACTTGCCCGAGCCGTTGGTGCCGATGATGCCGATCGACTCACCGTGGTGGGCCACGAAGCTCACGCCACGCACGGCCTCGACCTCGGTCACGCGGACGGCGTTCGCCCGCCCGCGCGCGAGCAGCCGCCGGAAGGCGGAGTTGCGGCCCGCGCTCACCGGCGCCCGCTTGCCGGTGCCGATGACGCGGTAGGTCACCCGCAGATCATCGACGATGACGGACGGTGGACCGAGCACGAGCGGGGTCTTCGGCCTGTCGGGCAGATCCTCCGCATCGATCTCGAAGTCGATCTCGGCGTCCTGACTACTCACGCCCGTACCTCGCCTCGGCTCGCCAGAAGAAGATGAAGCCCACGACGAGCGTCCCCACGGCCCACGCCGCCCCGACGGCCCACTTGAGCCCCACGAGGGGGATGGTCGGCTCGGCGAGGAGCGCCTGCCGGGCCAGGTCGAGGTAGATCGCCACCGGCTGGTACTGCATGATCGAGCTCAGCACGGGGTCGCGCACGAAGTGGTCGATCGAGAAGATGACCCCGGAGCCGTACATGAGCACGCGGAGCACGAAGGGCAGCACGTTGTCGAGGTCCGGCAGGCTCGCCATGACTCGCGCGAGGATCAGGGCCACACCCGTGCAGAAGAGATAGGTGAGCACGAGGGCAGGGACCAGGAGGAGCCACTCCCAGTCCACGCCCCCGAACGTCACGCTGGGGAAGATGCCGCTCATCAGGACGAAGAACACCATGACGCCGACCGTCGGCACGAGGCTCGCGAACTGCGCGAGCACCGCGGAGATCGGCAGCACGGCGCGCGGGAAGTGCAGCGAGCGGACGAGGTTCAGGTTCTTCGCGATCGACTTGGCCCCGCCCGTGGCCGAGTCGGAGAAGAACCGGTAGATGAACGTGCCGATGACGATGAAGCCGATGAAGTTCTCGAGACCGCGCGAGGTCTGCAGCAGGATCCCGAAGATGAGGACGTAGACCATCGCGTTGAGCGCGGGGTTGAGGATGGTCCAGATCTGCCCGAGGAACGTGTTCTGGTTCTCCGCGTAGATCGAGGAGGTCGCCATGTACCGCGCGAAGTCCCGGCGGCGCCACGTCTCTCGGATGTACGTGCCGAGCGGGGGCCGTACCCCGACCTTGCGCAGCCCGCTCTGGGCCGCGAGGTCGGCGAGGTGCTCCGAAGTCACGCCCGCGTGCGAGGTTCCAGCCATGCCTCTCCGATCCTGCGGGCGCCACGGCGGCGACCGGGCGAGCTCCCCCCTGCTGCGCCACCTGCGCTCACCAGGGGCCAATTGTACGAGAACGCGAAACGTCCGCTGCGCATCAGAGGTCCGGACGCCGCAGGTCCGGCTCGAGGTAGGAGAACTTGACCTCGGGCACCGCGGCACGCACCCGAGCCTCTGCCTCGTCGATCTGGGCCGCGACCTCTGCCGCCGTCACCGGACCGGGCACCTCGATCTTGGCCGCGAGCAGGATCTCCTCGGGCCCCACGTGGAGCGTCTTGAGGTGGATGACCGACACCACGGAGCCCCCGACGAGCGCCGCGCGGATCGCCGCCACCGTCTCGGGGGTGGCCGACTCGCCCAGCAGGAGGGACCGGGTCTCGAGGGCGAGGACGACGGCGATCGCCACGAGGAGCAGCCCGATGGCGGCCGTCCCGGCGGCGTCCCAGCGACCGTCGCCCGTGACGAGGGTGAGGCTCACCCCCGCGAGCGCGAACACGAGCCCGAGCAGCGCGCCGATGTCCTCGAGCAGTACGACGGGCAGCTCGGGGGCCTTGGCGCCGCGCACGAACTCCACCCAAGTGCGCTTGCCGCGCACGTGGTTGGACTCGCGCACCGCGGTGCGCAAGGAGAAGGACTCGAGCACGATCGCCACGACGAGCACGAGGATGGGTACCCACTGCCACGAGTCGATGCCGTGCGGGTCGGAGAACTTGTGCCACGCCTCGTACAGCGCGAAGAGCCCGCCGACGGTGAAGAGCACGATCGCGACGATGAAGGCGTACAGGTAGCGCTCGCGCCCGAAGCCGAAGGGGTGGGCCTCGGTCGCCACACGCCGGGCACGCTTGCCGCCGAGCAGGAGCAGTGCCTGGTTGCCCGAGTCCGCGACCGAGTGCACCGACTCGGCGAGCATCGAGCTCGAGCCCGTGAGCAGATAGGCACCGAACTTGGTGACAGCGATCCCCGCGTTGGCCAGGAGCGCGGCGACGATCGCCTTGGTGCCCCCTTCCACGCTCATGCGCGCGGCTCGGCGGCGAGATCGACGTAGGCGTTGGCCCGCTCGAGGTCCTCGACGAAGTCGACCTCGACCGCGTACAGGTCGGAGATGTCCACGGGCAGGACGCGCATCCCCGAGTTCTCGATCGCGAGCTCGATGCCGCGCTCGAAGTAGTCCTGCACGTCGACCTCCTCGAGGTGGCGGATGAGGAGGGCCTTGTCGCGGTCAGCCACGAAGTTGATGCCGATCGACTCGCCCAGCGCGCCGGTGACCTGCTTGGACAGGGCGTCGATCCATCCGTCGTCGTCCACGGTGTACTTGACCTCTTCGTCGCCGACGGCGGCCGTGTTCACGGCGACGACGGACTGGTCGGCCTCGATGTGCGGGCGCAGGCGCTCGAGCACGCGGGGGTCGAAGACGACGTCGCCGTTGAGCCACACCACGCCGCCCTCCCCCGAGGCGACGAGCGCCCGCAGGAGCGACTTCGAGGTGTTGGTGACGTCGAACTCCTCGTTGTAGACGAAGAGCGCGCGAGGGTGGGCCTCGAGGATCATGTCGAGCTTGAAGCCGACGACGACGTACACCTGGGCGTCGTTGAAGACCGCCTCGATGTTCTGGATCTGCTGCGCCATGATCGTGCGGCCGTCGCGCAGCGGGGTGAGCGACTTCGGGAAGGGCTGCCCGAGCCGGGTCCCCATTCCTGCCGCGAGGATGACTACCTGCTGGGGCACGTGTGCCGCTCCTTAGTCCTGTGGGGATCCGGCATGGCCCCAGCGAGTCATCGTAGTCCGCACCTGTCCGGATCCGTCGCGGATCGGCCCGCGGGCGCGAGCGGGTGAAAAAACCGACCACGACGGTGCTTATGCGTGTCGGGAGTGGACCCACCCTCCCCATCTCGCCCAGACAGGACTACATTCCCGAAGGGCCCATACGCCCGGTGCGCGAGGCATCCCTCGGCACATCTGCACTTCTTGGAGGGGAACCATGAACCTGCGCAAACTCGGCGTGGCGGGACTCGTGTCCGCGCTGCTCGTCGGACTGAGCGGCGTCGCGGCGACGTCGGCCGCCGCTTACGACCCGAACGACAGCTACGCCACCCTCACCGGCAAGGTGACGTACAACAACAAGCCCGTCAAGGGCGTCAACGTGTCCGCGCAAGGCCCGAAGGACCAGTGGGGCGGCTCGGCGACGACGGACGCTTCGGGCGTCTACACGATCAACTGGGTCAACCCGGGCACCTACTCGGTGCGCGTTGACAACTGGACGTACTCGTCGGGGAAGTCCGTCCAGCTCGACTTCCTCGCCACCTACTCCGGGAACACGGTGCGCGGTCCCGACGCCACGACCTACAAGGTCGAAGCGGGCACGAAGCAGACCGTCAACATCAAGGCCGTCACCGGTGCCTCCGTCAAGGGCAAGGTCGTCGACTCGAAGGGCAAGCCCGTCAAGGGTGCCTGGGTCAGCGCCGCCAACTCGACGCGCTACGGCTACGGCTACGTCGAGACGGACGCGAAGGGCAACTACGTCGTCAAGGGCCTCGCCAGCGGCAGGGTCGACCTGAGCGCCGGCAAGAGCAACAAGTCCTCGAGCTCCTACGGGAGCGTGAACGTCTCCGCGAAGGCGGGCAAGACGGCTTCGGCCAAGGTCATCAAGCTGAAGACGTACCCCGAGGGCACGCTGACCGGCACCGTCAAGGGCCTCAAGAAAGGTGACACCGTCTGGGTCTACGACACGAAGCTGAAGTACTCGTTCCACCTGCAGACGGCCACGAAAAGCACCGTCAAGATCAAGCAGAAGCTCGCGCCCGGCACCTACCGCCTCGTCGTCGGTGGCACCAACGTGGTCTCGAAGGCCGTCACGGTCAAGGCCAAGAAGACCGCCAAGGCGGGCACCCTCAATGCGCCGAAGAAGCGCACGAAGGTCAGCGGCACCATCAAGGGCGCCAACGGCAAGGCGCTCGCCAACGCGTCGGTGTGGGTCAACGACTCCTACGGCACCAACACGGGCTACGTCCAGGCCAACGCCAAGGGCAAGTACTCGATCTCCGGCGTGGTGAGCGGCAAGTACACCGTGTCTGCTTCTGACCCCAAGGGCAAGAGCGCCTTCACGAGCTCGAACCTCACGGTCAAGAAGGGCAAGAACGCCACGAAGAGCATCAGGCTCGGCAAGACCTACAAGGTCTCGGGCACCGTGAAGTACAAGGGCAAGGCCGTCGCTGGCGTCATCGTCCACACGGACAGCACGTCGGCAGAGACGAGCTCGAAGGGCAAGTTCACTCTCCAGGGACTTGCCAAGGGCAAGCAGCGTCTCAGTGCGTACGACCCGTACACGGGCGGTTACCTCAACACCGGCAAGTCGGTCTCGGTGAAGAAGAACTTCTCGTGGAACTTCTCGCTCAAGAAGTAGCGCCCTAGCCCTCTCCGGGCCGGAGCAGCACGACGCACCGACGATGGAGCCCCTCGCACGACGCGGGGGGCTCCATCGTCGTTGTGAAGCTCGAGAACCGATGCTGTGGCAGAGCGTGTCAGGACAGCTCGCGAGCCTCGTGCTCGAGGAGCACCGGGATGCCGTCACGCACGGGGTACGCGAGCGGGCGCTTCGGGTCGGTCGAGTGCAGCTCGGTCTCGCCGCCCGGCCCCGTGGCGGGCACGAGGCTCGCGCCGGTGACAGGGCAGCGCAGCACCTCAGTCACCCAGTGCTCGAGGCCAGGGATCGGGTTCTGGTCCGTCGGGTTACCGGGTGTCGGGTTCTCGGTCATCGCGCATCCTCCGTGATGTTCGCCGTCGGCCCCGCGTCTGGCACGTCGCCTGCCGACTCCTCCGCGATCTCCACCGCACTCTTGCCCACCGCGTCGTCTCCCGCGCGCACGATCGCGAGGACGTCGTCGCGGACCTTGACCATGATGTCCTCGTCCGCGGCCTCGACGTTGAGCCGCAGCAACGGCTCGGTGTTCGAGGCGCGCAGGTTGAACCACCAGCGCGGGTGGGTGTCCCAGTGAGAGACCGTGAGCCCGTCGAGCTCGTCGACCTCGACCGGCCCGGCTCCCTGGCGCGTCACGTAAGCCTCGACCACGCGCGCGCGTGCAGCGGGCACGTCCGCGACGCGGGAGTTGATCTCGCCCGAGGAGACGTACGGCTGGTAGACGTCCGCGAGGTCGGAGAGCGGCAGCGCCGACTCGCCGAGCGCGGCGAGCACGTGGAGCGCGGCGAGCATCCCCGTGTCCGCGAAGAAGAAGTCGCGGAAGTAGTAGTGCGCCGAGTGCTCCCCGCCGAAGACGGCGCCGTGCTCGGCCATCTGCGCCTTGATGAACGAGTGTCCCACCCGCGTGCGCACCGTGCGCCCGCCCGCCGCGTGCACGAGGTCGGGCACGACGCGGGAGGTGATGAGGTTGTGGATGATCGTCGACTCGCGTCCGGCCGCCGTCTCGCGTGCGACCTCGCGCAGGCCCACGAGCGCCGTGACGGCCGAGGGGTTCACGGGTTCGCCGCGCTCGTCGACCACGAAGCACCGGTCCGCGTCGCCGTCGAACGCGAGCCCGAGGTCCGCGCCGTGCTCGACGACGGCCGCCTGGAGGTCGCGCAGGTTCTCCGGCTCGAGCGGGTTCGCCTCGTGGTTGGGGAACGTGCCGTCGAGCTCGAAGTAGAGGGGGACGACGTCGAGCGGAAGGGCTGGCAGGCCCGCGGCGGTGCCCAGGACGGCGGGGACCGTGAGGCCGGCCATGCCGTTGCCGGCGTCCACCACGACCTTGAGCGGGCGCGCCTCAGACAGGTCCACGAGGCCGCGCAGGAAGGCCGCGTAGTCGGCGAGGATCTCGCGGTGGGTGATCTCGCCCCGGTGGCGCGCCGTCGGGCGACCGCCGTCGGACAGGGTTCCCGGGACGACGCCGTCGCCGCCGTCCGCCGTCGTCGTAGTCGGGATGCCCTCGGCGAGGTAGCGCTCGGCCGTCGTGCGGACGTCGACGAGCCCCGTCGCCTCCCCCACCGGGCGGGCCCCCGCGCGGCAGAGCTTGATCCCGTTGTACTCGGCGGGGTTGTGGCTCGCCGTGAACATCGCCCCGGGCAGGTCGAGCACGCCCGACGCGTGGTACAGCCCGTCCGTCGAGCACAGTCCGATGAGGACGACGTCGACCCCTCGGTCCGCCGCGCCCTGCGCGAACGCCTCGACGAGCTCCGGGCCCGAGGGGCGCATGTCGTTGCCGATGACGAGCGCGGGGCGGGGGGCACCGTCGGCAGCGTGCGCGCCGTCGGGCAGGACTCCGCCGTGGGGCACGACTCCGCTGTCGGGCAAGGCACCGCCGCCGGCCCCGCCCCCACTGAACTCCGAGAGGACGACGACGTCGGCGAACGCCGCCCCGAGCGCGCGCGCGACCGGGACGGAGAACTGGTCGGGAAAGGTGCCGCGCACGTCGTAGGCCTTGACGAGGCCGGTCAGGTCCACGGCGGGTGTAGTCGAGTCGCTCACCCGGACAGCCTAGGGCCGCAGCCGCACGACCGTCCGCGCCGTCCGTGTGCGCGAGCGTCGGTGTGCTCGGCGGCCGGTGTGCTCAGCCGCCGGTGCGCTCAGCCGCCGGTGCGCTCAACCGCCGGTGCGCTCAACCGCTGGCGTGCTCCCGCGGCGATCCGGAGCTCGTCGGGCCGGCGGACATCACCTCGTCGAGCGTCGGCCAGGGTGGACCGTTGCGCAGCGCGCTGAGGAGGTCCCGCCCCGCCCGTTCCCGGCCAGGGAACTGGTCGCCCGGGTCCCAGCGCCACGCCGCGACCATCGCGAGGACGAGGCGCCGGCACTCGTGGAGCAGCTCTTGGTCGACGTGCTCGTAGCGGTCGCTGACCGCCGTCGGCACGTGGGCGAGGTCGAACTCCACGGGTCCACGACAACAGGTCTCGAAGTCGATGAACCGCAGTCCGTCCCCGGTGCTGAGCACGTTGCCCGGGTGCGGTTCCCCGTGGAGCAGCTGCTCGGGGGCGCCGCGCTGGGTGATCCATCGGCTCGCGTAGTGCAGCGTGTCGTCGAGCAGCGCCCTGTCCGCGTCAGCGAGTGCAGGGGTGAGGGCGCGGTCTTCGACGAGGTTCGCGGCCTCGGCGACCCGGTCCATGAAGTGCGGCGCTGGGACGTCAAGAGCTCGCATGCCGGCGTGGAGCCGCTCGAGCGCGCTCGCGACCTCGCCCGGAAGGGGTCCGTGGGCTGCCACCGCCTCGTAGTGGGTCCAGAACGTGACCACGAACCCGTCCCGCTCGTAGGCGCGTGGCTCCACTCGCGGCTCCAGCGCCGCCACCGGACTCCCGACGTGGGCGAGCCCGCCGGCGACGTCGAGCTCGAGCTGCGCGACCTCCTCCCCCACCGGTGCGACTCGGGCGAGGACATCACACGGCAGCAGACGGAGCGCGAGCTTGTTCGAGTTGTGCAGGGGGGTCGTCTCGGTGACCGCGAGGCCGAGCTCGGCGGCCAGCGACGTCGCCGCAGCGACCGCACGCTCGATCTCTGGTGCATGCATGCTGGATCAGTCTCCCTCGACGCGGCTCTCCCGGCTCTTCGACGTGGCGCTCTGACACGGCACTCTTGCGTGGCGCTCTGACACGGCGCTTCCGCTCGGAGCCTGTGAACCCTAGGTCTCTCGGCGCGACCGGGACAGCACGTCCTCGATCGCGACCTCAGCACCCTCGCCGTCGAACCATGCCCGGTGCTCGCACGTCTGGCACGACACGAACGTCACGGGGGTGCCGTCCGTCAGGTCCATCGCGAGCTGCGTCACGGCGCTCGATCCGCACGCGGTGCACTCCCGCGGCGCCGGTCCCGGCGCTGCCGCGGGGCGCGACAGGGAACCGAGCGTCGGGGCCGGCTCACCCCGACGCCGCGAACGGCGCTCCCCAGACTTCCCAGCCATGGCTCAGCCGCCCTCGCCACGGAGCACGCGCAGGTGGCCGCGTCGGGCGACCTCACCTGTCACGACGGGCGCCTCCGCCACGACGGGTGCGCGACCCGCCTCGCGGACGGCGTCGGCGAGCGCGAGCAGGTCGTCCCGGCTGGGTTCCGCCGGTGTGAACTCGCTCAGCAGCCGCACGACCTCCCAGCCGCGCGGGGCCGTGAGGCGCTCGGCGTGGACGGCGCACAGGTCGTAGGAGTGGGGCTCCGCGTAGGTCGCGAGCGGCCCCAGCACGGCCGTGGAGTCCGAGTAGACATAGGTCAGCGTGGCCACGGCGGCACTGCCGCACGCAGTGCGAGAACACGGGCGCAAGGACTTCACACCTAGGACGATAACGAATGCCTCCGACATTCGGTGCCCACCTCGCCGCGAACCCGCTCCACGAGCCTAGGCTGGAGGAGTGCGCACACCCCGGGACCTGCGCGGCGCCACCGCGCGGGGAGAAGAACCGCTCGCTGTCCGACGGCGGGACCGCCGCGGCCGCGGTCTTCGCGGGCCGCTGCTCCCCCACAACCTGCCCGCCTACCGTACGCGCGCGGAGGTGTTCGAGGATCACGTGCTGGCCGCCGTCGAGCGCCTCGAGTCGCGCTGGGGTGCCGAGCTGCACCGCACGCAGTTCGCCGTCGAGGACGTGCCGCCGTCGAACCCGGCCCCGTGGGAGCGTGGCGGGGTGCCGCTCGGGCGTTACTTCCCCGCCGAGCCCGGTCTCGACGCGACGATCGTGGTCTACCGGCGACCCGTCGAGACGCGCGCCGTCGACGCCGCCGACCTCGCGGACCTCGTGCGCGTCGTCGTGGTGGAGCAGGTCGCGCACCTGCTGGGGCGCGAGCCGCACGAGGTGGATCCCGCGTACGACGACGGCGGCTAGCTCGAGGGCGCTTGGCCCGACGGCGGTTAGCTCGGCGGCGGTTGGCCTGACGGCGGTTGGCCCGACGGCGGTTAGCTCGGCGACGGTTAGCTCGACGCGAGCCGGAGAGCCTTCTCGGTGAAGTAGCCCACCTCGCCACCGGCGTCCTCGACCCCGATGACGAACTTGCCCGAGGGAGTGGCCCGGACGTCGACGACTGTGCCGCGACCTCGCGTCGTCAGAACCTCGGCCCCGGGCGTGAAGATGGTGTCGCTCATGTACCTCAGTATGCGGCGTCAAGGCACTCTCGGGGCCGCCGGCGCCAGGGGGCCAACGGCGGGGAGCGCGCCGCACGGGGCCGACGGCGGGTCTCACACCGCGAGTGGCCGACGGCGGGTCTCACACCGCGAGTGGCCGACGGCGGGTCTCACACACCGCGAGTGGCCGACGGCGGGCAGCCCGGTCCGCTCCGCCCCTACGGTGACTCTTCTACTCTCCCCGGCCACCTCCGGCTCCGCCGCTCCGGCTCACCACCTCCGCTCCACCTCGCTCCGCGCGACCGCGCTGTGCCGCTGACCTGCGGATTCACCCTCTCTGATGTCCGACTTGTCGGCAATGTCAGAGGCGGCTGGCAGGCTGGGATCATGTTCGAGACCAGCCCTGAACCCGCGGAGCCGGAGGTCCCCGGCAACCAGCCGGGCGGCGAGCGTGCGCAGGGGGACTACCTGCCCAAGGAGCCGCCCAACCCGCACGGCGTGCGTCGCGGGGTGGACGGTGAAGCCTGGGTCGGCGAGACCTGTGACCTGGCTCCAGGTCTCCCGCTGCTCAGGGAGCTGCTCGACACCTTCCACGAGTCACTCGGCGATCTCGAACTCCTGACCACGCTCGCGGCGTGGGAACGGGTGGAGGCGTGGGTGTCTAGCCGCCACAACGAGGCGCTCGCAGCCCTGGCGGTGCGCGCCGAGCGCCACGGTGGACCCCGTCAGGTCGCCGCGCTGCTCGCGAGCGAGCTGCGATGCACGCAGAGCGCCGCTGAGGGCAAGCTCGCACTCGCCCGATCCATCGCGCTCTATCCCGTCGTGGCGGACGCGCTCGAGGCGGGGAAGCTCGACGTCAGCAAAGCCCGCACCGTCCTGGAGGAGGCGGATGGTGCGCCTGAGGCAAGTCGCGACCAGGTCGCGGCACTCGGGGTGGCACTCGCCTCGACCAAGACCCCGCCGCAGCTGCGAAAGGCGCTCCAGGCGGCGGTCCTCGCTCTGGATCCTGCTGCAGCGGCCGAACGAAGGCGCCGGGCAGTGGCCGAGCGGCGGGTCGAGTTCCAGCCTCTGCCGGACTCGATGGCCCTCATCACCGCGTTCCTGCCCGCGGCGGACGCAATGGCGGTCAAGACTGCCCTCGACGCCTTGGCACGGACCGCCGGCGCGGACGACCCGCGCACCTTCGACCAGCGTCGCGCCGACGGGCTGTCCGCCATCTTCCACGCCATCCTGGACGCCGGCGAAGCACCTCTGCACCCGGACCACCTCATCACGCCAGCCGCGTCCGAGGAGTCCGCTCCCGAGGAGCCTACGTCCGCCGGGGCCGCGTCTGGCGTCAACACCTTCCCCACGTCCCACGATGCCAACTGCAGAGCAGCCGACGGCGAAGCGCTCGAGCCGACTGACCGAGCTGAAGAGGGCAATGAGCAGCGATCGCGAGAGCCGCTCTGGCGTCGGCTCGCCACGACGGGGCGCCAGCGTGCCCACCTCCAGGTGACGGTGGCGGGCACCACCCTGCTCGGCCTCGACGACCAGCCCGGCGAGCTCGCGGGGTACGGCCCAATCCCGGCCGACGTCGCACGCCAGGTCGCCACTGACGCGACCTGGCGGGCAGTCCTCACGGACCCGACGCTGAGCACCGTGACGGCGGTCGGCGAGCGGAGCTACCGACCCGGTGCGGTGCTGACCCGGGATGTGATGGCACGCGATCGCACCTGCACGTTCCCTGGTTGCTCGCAGGCCGCCCACCGGTGCGATCTCGATCACCGATGCGCATTCGACGCGAGACGCCCCGCGGAGCAGCAGACGCACAAGGACAACTTGCACGCCCTCTGCCGCTTCCACCACAACCTCAAGACGCTCCACGGCTGGGCACCGACGTTCGACCCACCCACGGGCGTCACGTCGTGGACGAGTCCGCTCGGCAAGCGGTACGAACGACACCCCGAGCCGGCGCTCCCTCCGTGGGAGAACTGGCTCCCCCAGATCGCGGAGCTGCCGCGCCCGAAGACGACGTGCATGTGCGCCGCGCAACCACGAGACGCCGCAAGCGGCGGCGCGTCCGACTATGGACGAGAGACAGGCGGGAGCGCGTCAGGCGGCAGCGCGTCAGGCGGCAGCGCGGCCGACGGCGATCGAGGAGCGCGCGACGACGGAGTGACTCCCGGAGACCATGCCGACCGCCCGCCCGACGATCCTCCAGACGATCCCGGGCCGCCGCCCTTCTGACGAGCGAGTGTGAGGCCAGCAAGGTCTGACAAGAGAGCGTCAGGCGAACGGGCGGCGGCGTGGAACTACTGGTGTGGAACTACTGGTGTGGAACTACTGGCGTCGTACTACTCAAGCGGCAATCGCTGCGCCCCGCGCACGGTCACTTCGCCGACGGCAGCACCATGCACGGGCGATGTCAGCACGGAGACGAACGGTCCGTCGGTGCCTTGCGACTCGGCGAGCACACCCCACGCGAGCGCGGAGCCTGCGGCGAGCGCCTCGTTGGCGACCGTGGGGGTGACCAGCTCGACGGCCGCCGTGCCCTCCGGCAACGGCACGTCGAGCGTGGTGCCCGCGGGAAGTGAGATCTCCTCGGCGATCAACTCAGCTCCGGACTCGTCGAAGGCGCGCAGCAACCCAGCGGCGAGGCCGACCGGCTCGTCGGCAGGCTGATCGGCCGACGGGATGCCCGTGACGATGGCGCTGGCCGAGAGCCCGGCGGGCACCGCGAAGAGACCGGTGCTGTCGTGGAGGCTCGCGGCGATCCACGCTTGCTCGACGGGTGCCGGGTCGCCAGCAGCGGCGGGTGCGCCGAGGCGCTCGATGCGGGCTGCCGCGAGGATCGGGAAGTCGGACTCGACGACGGCGGTGTACGAGCCCGCGGGCAGGCCGCCGAGATCGACGTCAGTCACCTCGCCGGGGACGAGGCCGAGCGCCTCCGTACCCGGGAGCGCCACGGGGCCGGACTCGCCGTAGAACGTCACGCGTACCGGGACCTCAGAAGCGCCGCTCTCGAGGGCGCCATCGTCTGGAACGTCGGCGTCGGCGTCGGCGTCGGAGTCGGAGTCAGCGTCAGGAGAGTCGGCGTCGGCGCTGTCAGCGCCTTCGTCTGGGTTCGAGTCCGCAGCGACGTCGGGAGTGTCGTCGTCGGCTGCGCCGTCGTCGTCGGATGCCTCGGGCGCGCCATCGTCGTCAGCGAAGGCTCCGACATCGTCAGCGTCCGGGGCGAGGAGTCGCAGCAGCCCGGCGCCCGGCCCGTCGAGCTCGCTCTCGGGCACCACGAACGTCGTGAGCACCTGGCGCTGCGCGGGCGCCGCACCGGGCACAACCAGGTCGGCGCCGCCAGGGCTGAACCCGTCGAGCTCGCTGACCTGGAGGAACGCGGCGATCTGACCGCCGGCGGAAGTCACGTGCACCACCGTGCGGGCGAGCTCCGCCGCGAGCGCGCTCAACCGCAAGCTCAGCTCCCCGCCGGACGGAACGATGTACCGGGCACCCCCACCGAGCTCGACGCGACCCGCCGGGCCCCACATCGCGAGCCCGATCTCGGCGGGCGTGGCGCCCGGGTTGTGCACCACGAGCAGCGTCGTGGTCCCCAGCTCGGTGCCGCCACCCACGAGCCAGAACTCCGAGCCGGGCCGCTGGCACGACGCCGCCGACGTCCCGCGAAGGTCGCCCGCGGTGACCGTCGACACGACCGCGCCCGCGACGCGCGCGGGCGCCTGACCCACAGGCTGCGCGCGGCCCACGGTCCCGGTCGAGGGTTCACCGCTCGCCACAGCGACCGTCGAGCCCGTGCCTCCAGCCCCGCCCGCACCCCCGGTGATCCCGGTCGCATCGGCCACGAGCACAGGGGCACCCGCGAGGTCGGCAAGGGGCCACGCCTCGAGCAGGGCGCCCGACGTCGGCCCCGATCCGTCGTCGGCCCCAGCGTCCCCGCCGCCTTGTGCATCGACGGGCTCCCCGACGCCCGCGACGAGGCGCAGCCGGTCGACGGAACCCACGGGCGCGGGGTTGAACTCGGGATCGACCTCGTCGTCGGACTCCGGCAGGACGACGGGTCCCGGACACACGAGCGTCGTCGGACCGGCGGGCACCGGAAGCGGCACGGCCTGGATGCCGACGTCCTCGGGCACCGGTGCGAGCCACGCGGCGGCACCCACCGCAGCCACGACGCCGAGCACGAGCAACCCGCTGCCCGCTCGCGCGAGCCGACCTGGCCACACGCTCACTGGACCACCCCCCGACGTCGACGCACGGGCAGGGCGAGCAGCACCGTCAGGCCGAGGACGACGGTCAGCATGGCGAGCCGCGGCTGGCGGTCCGCGGGGTCGTACTCGACCTCGAGCCGGCCACCCTCGGCGGGGAGCTCGAAGGCGACGCGCCAGTCGGCCTGGACCACGCGCAGATGCCGCCCGTCGAGCCGTGCGCGCCACCCGGGATCGGCACTCTCGGCGAGGAGGAGCACCCGACCGGCCGGGCCTGCGGGGATATCCGTGGCGACGGTCAGCCCGGTGGACTCGACGGGTGTTCTCCCGCCGTCGGCCACCACGACCTGGGCCCACGCGGACCCCCCGACCACCTCGGTCTCGCCGTCGACGACCGCCACCCGCCACATCGTGCCCGTCTCGTTCGAGGCGATGCGTTCGAGTCCTTGCGTCGCGTCGAGCTGGCCCTCGAGGCGTGCCCGGGCGGACGCGGGCACGGAGTCTGACGTGGGTGGGAGGAGCACGACGGCGACGGCGCGCTCGGCGAGCGGCCCGGAGACGTCACCCGCGGACCCGGCGGCGATGTGCGCCACGATCTCGTCGATGGCCTCGAGCTGTGGTTCAGCGGGAGCGAGGATCGCGGACGTCAGCTCGCCCTCGAGCCCGCGCGCCGCGAGGGCCACCGAGCGGTCCGTGGGCGCAGGGCCGTTCCCGCGCAGGAGCTGCCAGCGCACCCCGGCGCCGTCGGCCGCCTGGGTGGCACCCGAGCCCGCGCCGACGCCTGCGCCCGTGCCAGCACTGCCACCCGCGGGAGCCGCGCCCGGCGCGAGCACGAGGACCCGCGCGGATTGCGCCCCGTGCTGGGCCTGACGCCCCACGGCCGGCACGAGAGGCGACTCGAGCGCGACCACGAGCCGCTCCCCCACGAGTCCCGGTCGCTGCGCGCGCGCATCGAGCGCCCACGCGCCGAGCTGTAACGCTGGCCCGGCGACGGCCACGATGGCGAGCACGGCGACGATCGGCTGGCGCCATCCGAAGGTTCGCGAGCCGAGCCGGTCCCGCACGCCGTCGGCGCCCAGGAGCGCGGCGAGCAACAGGCCCGCGACGACGACGCTGACCCCGGCGCCGGACCACCCACGCACGAGGACGCCCTCTCCGGCGGCGACCTCGATCCGCCCGGACACGCCCGCGACGAGCAGCCCGCACGCGACGGCCCACCAGCCCACGCGCACCCCGCGTGCCACCTCGCGTCCGCGCAGCAGAGCGGCGAGGGCGACGACGACGAGCACCCCGCCGGTCAGCCACGCCCAGCCCTCCCAGGGCAGCTCCGGCAGCACGGACGCGCCCGCGACCGGCTCGACGGGCCAGCCGAGGAGCTGCTGCCACACCGGGGCGAGGTGGGAGGCGAGCGGGAGACCCGGGTCGCCCAGGAGTGTGCGGAGGGCCGACGTCGAACCCCTGGCGGCGTCGATCACGACCTGCGCGTGCACCACGAGGGACGGCACAGCCACGAACAGCACGCGACCGCGGCGCCGGGGCGTCACGAGAGCGACGACGAGCAGGATGAGCAACCCCGCGGGAAGGAGCACCGGTGCCCCCGCGGTCGCGACCGCGAGTGCGAGTCCCGCCGCTGCGGCCGCGCCGAGGGAACCGCGCCAGCGTTCGGCGCCGGGGTCCTCGCCCGTCGGTGTGGGGGGTGTCGTCGCGTGGGCTGCGGCCGAGCCCTCGGACGCGGCTGGTGTGCCGTGCGCGTCTGACGTCAGGTCGGGCTGCGGTGTGCCGGCGTGGCCGGTGCTGGCCTCATCGGCCTCCGGCTCGTCAACTCCTCGCCGGTCGGCGTTCTCCAGCCCGGACGCGATGACATCGGTGCGCTGCACCCCGACGGCGCGCGCGAGCCCGAGCCCGACCCACGGGATCATGATGTGCGCGAGCACTGCGCCGAGGCGCCCCTGGCCCTGCGCGAGCAGCAGCGCGGGCGCACCCGCCCACACGAGCGCCGCCCACCACCGCAGCGCGAGCGAGCGGGTGGCCGCGCCGGCCGCGAACCACGCAGCGAGTCCCGAGGCAAGAACGGCACCGAGCAGCACGAGGGGCTCCGGGGCACCCCGCGTCACCGCGGCGAGCGGTGCGAGGGCGAGCAGGATCGGGTCGGCGGGACCCGGTGCGCCGAGCCCCCCGGGCACCCAGCCGGTGGTGATCGCCGCCCACCACGACGCGAAGGGCACGGACGGCGCGAGGGCACCACCGGCGAGGCGCCCCCCGCCCGAGACGGCGGAGACGAGCGTCGACAGGCCGAGCCACGAGACCACGGCGAGCACGAAGGCGAGCGCACCGAGGGCGACCCGCCGTCGGCGGGTGATCGTAGCCAGCTCGCGCAGCTCGAGCTCGCTCGGCGCCCGGACCACGCGCTGCGACTCGCGACGCCGCATCCGCCGGTCGCGGTACTCGCGGTAGACGTCGCGCCAGGAGTTCTGCAGCAGCCGGAGCGAGCGCCGCGGCAGGGCTCGGGTCCGCCGGGCCGCGCGCCGAGCCGCGATGATGCGTCCGGGCCGCGCGAGCACCCACAGCGGCGCCGTGAGGTCCGCGACCGCGAGGACGGGCTCCTTCGTGACGACCCGCCACAGCGCGCGCAGCGCACCGGACACGATCGCGAGCACGACCACGACGGGCACGAACGGCAGCGGCACCCACGCGAGCTGGGTGTGCAGCAGCGCCTGGCGCCGGGCGCCGAAGGACCGGCGGTGGTCGGGCTCGCCGTCACCCTCGCGCAGGCCGGCGAAGCTCGCCCGGGCGTGGCGGACGACGGCGGTCGGGACGACGACGACGCGGTGCCCCGCGAGCCGTGCGCGCCGGGAGAGGTCGAGGCCGTCCAGGTAGGGACCGAGCGCCGGGTCGGTGCCGCCGAGCTCGGCCCACACGTCCGCGCGGACGAGCATGCCCGCGGTGCCCACGCCGAGCACGTCGTCACGACCGTCGAGCTGCCCCTGGTCCACCTCGCCCTCGTCGACACCCGTCATGCGCCGCCCGAACCGGGAGGTCGTGACCCCGGCCTCGAGCAGCCGCACGGGCTCGCCCCACGTGCGCTGCTTGGCGCCGGCCACGGCCACGGACGGCGAGTGCTCGACGGCGCGCAGCAGGGCGGCGAGCGCGGTGGGCTCGGGCGCGGCGTCGTCGTGCAGGAGCCACAGCCAGCGGGTGGGCGCGGGTCGTGCCGCCGGGGATCGCATCGGCGTCGGCTGCGCGGGGTCCGGACTCTCGCCGTCGGACATGGCAGCGCCGGCTGCTGCAGCACCGGCTGCTGCCGCGTCCCCCCGGCTTCCGCCGTCGGACCCGTCCTTGGCGAGCGCCTCGCGTACGGCCGCTCCGAGGTTGCGCGCCCCGGGCGTGGCGACGAGGCGCCAGCCTTCGGGTGCATCCGCGGGGAGCTGGGCCCCGCCGTCGCGGCCGGCGTCGACCACGAGCACGCGCGCGGGCGGGCGGGTCTGTGCGGCGAGGGCCGCGAGGGTCTCAGGGAGGTACTCGGAGTTGCCGACGGTGACGACGACGGCGGTCGCGTCGCCCGGGAGCCCCGGCAGGCTCAGCGAGGGGTAAGGCTCAGACGACACGACGCTTGAGCTTGCGCCGCTCCCGCTCCGAGAGTCCACCCCAGATGCCGAAACGTTCGTCGTTCGCGAGGGCGTACTCCAGGCACTCGGCCCGGACCTCGCAGCCGGTGCAGACCTTCTTGGCCTCGCGTGTGGAGCCGCCCTTCTCGGGGAAGAACGCCTCCGGGTCCGTCTGTGCGCACAGGGCGCGGTCCTGCCACCCGAGGATCGTGTCGTCGTCCGGGGTGCCGAAGATGGGCAGAACGTTGCTGACCGGTGCCGGCGCTGGCGTCGTCGCCTGCGACGGGAACGGCCCCTCCGGGTCGAGCAGATTCCACATCATCGTGCCTCCGTGCTCGCCTCCCCTGGAAAGTGCATTGGTGGAATTACACGCGTGTCACTCGGACATGTCAAGTGGAGATGTGCTAGCCGACGTCCACCAGACGGGTGAAAACGGCAAATCCTGCAGCCTAGGCTTGCGGTGTGACACTCTCCGTCTCCACACTCATCGACTCTCCCGCCCTCGGCCCGCGGCCCTTCCTGACCTGGTACGGGGACGACGGCGAGCGCGTCGAGCTCTCCGCGACCGTCACGGCCAACTGGGTCACGAAGACGGCGAACCTCCTGGTGGAGGAGTTCGACGCCGGCCCCGGCACGCTCGTGCGGCTCGACCTGCCCCCGCACTGGCGCACCGCCGTGTGGGCGCTCGCCACGTGGCGCGTGGGCGCGGTGGTGCTGCTCGACGACGGCGTGGCCGCCGACGTGCATGTCACCGACCGGCCCGGTGGCGGGGCTGGCGCGGGTGATGGGGCAAGTGCGGCTGGAGGCGCGAGCGCGGGCGATGGGACGAGCGCGGGCGATGGGACGAACGCGGGTGGTGCGCCGTCGGGCGAGGTCGTGGTGGTCTCGCTGCCGGCTCTCGCGCGCCGGTTCGACGGCGAGCTTCCCCCGGGGGCGATCGACGCGGCGCAGGCCGTCATGACGTACGCCGACGTCATCGGTGACGTGCCGCCGCTAGATCCGTCGGCGGCCGCCGTCGTCGGCCCGGCCCCGGCCGGTGCAGGTGGCGCCGGGCTGGGTCCTGCCGGCCCGGACCTCGTCGACCTGGAGCTCGCTGTCCTCGCCGCGGCAGACCCGGCTCCAGCCAGCGCTGGAGTCGTCATCTCCCACGACGAGCTCGACTCGTGGGCGGCGGAGCTCCCGCCGTCGGCGCGGCTCGCGGTGGCGCCCGGCACCAGGAGCGCGCCCGACGTCGACCAGTTCCTGCGCACCGTCCTCGGCGCGCTCCGGGCAGGGACGTCGCTCGTGCTCGTCCCGGCGTCCCACCCGGGCCCGGCGCGCATCCTCGCCACAGAACACGCCACCCCGCACCCCTGACCCCGGGCGCTGGGTCAGGGGACGTCGGCCTGGATGAGGGTGCCGGTGCCGCTCACGGTCAGCGCGCCCTCGCCGGCACCCACGAAGAGCGCCTGGCCGCGCGTCACGACGAGCGACTCCGCCGCGCTGCGCACCTCGATCTCTCCGTCGATGCACAGCACGATCCTCGGGCCACGACCCGGCACGGGATGCGCCCCGGCCTCAGCTCCCACCTCGGCCCCCTCCCCCGCCCCGTCGAGCGTCGTGACGGACAGCTCGAAGTCGTCGACGGGCGCGTAGAACACACGCGTCGAGCCGTGGAAGGTCTCGGGCGCGAGCCGGATGGGCGGGGCAGCGACGTAGTCGACGGTCGCGAGCAGCGCGTGCACGTCGACGTGCTTCGGCGTCAGCCCGGCACGCAGCACGTTGTCGGACGACGCCTGCAGCTCGACCGCGACCCCGTGCAGCAGCGCATGGACACCCCCCGCGGGGACGAACACCGACTCCCCCGGCTGCAACGAGACGGGGTTGAGCAGGAGCGACGCCACGACCCCGGGATCACCCGGGTGCTCGGACTCGAGCAGCACGACGTTCGCGTCGGCACGCGGCGAGGGCGAGGAGCTCTCGAGGCGCGCACGGCACGCCGCGGCGACGGCGGACACGGCATCCGCTCCGGGCCTCGTCCGCGGGCCGAGCAGCGCCGTGAAGACGGTCCGCACCCCGGACGGCGAAGGGTCGGCGCGCAGCATCGCGGCCATCGACCGGGCCAGGGGCGCATCCAGATCGGCGAAGAGCTCGACCGCCCGGCGCGGTGCACGGAATCCGCACACCGCCTCGACGGGGCTCAGCGCCAACCACACCTCGGGCTTGTGGTTCGAGTCGCGGTAGTTGCGCTCGGCGGCGTCGAGCGGCAGACCGGCCGCCTGTTCGACCGCGAACCCCACGCGCGCCTGCTCCCGGTTGGGGTGCACCTGGAGCGAGAGCGGCCGTTCCGCGGCGAGGATCTTCAGCAGGTAGGGCAGGCACGGACCGAACCGGGCGATGACCCCCGCACCGAGCTGGTACTCGGCGTCCTCGGCGAGCAGCGTCTCGAGCGAGCGGCCGTCGTCGAGCCGGCTGGGCGAGCTGGCGTGGGCGCCGAACCAGAGCTCGGCCACGGGCTCGTCACCGGGCGGGGTCCCGAGCAGCTCGGGGATCGCCGTCGTCGACCCCCAGGCGTAGTGCCGGGGCACCCCCGTCAACCGGAACACGGACCCTCCCACCTCGCGGCCCGCCCGGGCGGCGCGACCAGCGGCACTACGCTATCCCGCTCGCGCACCGGGCATGGTTGAAGAGCTGGTAACGGATATCGACGCCAACCCTTCGACCTTCGAGCTCGGGGGGGGCCGGAGAGCGAGCTAGCGCCCGAGCTCCGCGTACCTCGCCTCGGTCGCGGCCTTGTGGGGGCGCCACCACGCCTCGTTGGCGCGGTACCACTCGACGGTCGCCGCGAGCCCGTCGCGGAAGCTCGTGTACCGCGGCTCCCAGCCCAGCTCGGAGCGCAGCAGCGAGGCGTCGATCGCGTAGCGCAGGTCATGACCGGGGCGGTCGGCGACGTGCTCGAAGTCGTCCTCCGCCCGGCCCATGAGCGACAGCAGCGTGCGCACGACCTCGAGGTTGGACGTCTCGCCGTCGGCCCCGATCAGGTACGTCTCCCCGCTGCGGCCGCGCTCGAGGATCGCGAGCACCGCCCGGTTGTGGTCCTCGACGTGGATCCAGTCCCGCACGTTCTCGCCCGAGCCGTAGAGCTTGGGTCGCACGCCGTCGATGAGCCCCGTGACCTGGCGCGGGATGAACTTCTCGACGTGCTGGTACGGCCCGTAGTTGTTCGAGCAGTTCGAGATCGTGGCCTCGACCCCGAAGGACCGCACCCACGCACGCACGAGCAGGTCCGAGCCGGCCTTCGTCGCCGAGTACGGGCTCGAGGGGTTGTAGGGGGTCGACGGTGTGAACTTCGCCGGGTCGTCGAGCTCGAGGTCGCCGTACACCTCGTCCGTGGAGATGTGGTGGTAGCGCACCCCGTGGCGGCGCACGGCCTCGAGCAGCGTGTACGTCCCCACGAGGTTGGTGTGGACGAACGGGTACGGGTCCGCGAGCGAGTTGTCGTTGTGGGACTCGGCGGCGAAGTGCACGACGGCGTCCACCCGCGCGACGAGCCCGTCCACGAGCCCGGCGTCGGCCACGTCCCCCTCGACGATCTCGACACGGTCCGCGACGGGCGCGAGCGAAGCCCGGTCCCCCGCGTACGTGAACTTGTCGAGGACGACGACGGCGGTCTCCGGGTGCTCCTGCACGAGGAGGTGGACGAAGTTCGCGCCGATGAACCCGGCGCCGCCGGTGATAAGGAGTCGCATGGCCCTAGTCTGCCCGACCTGCCCGACTGCTCAGTAGGTCCCCACCGGGGTGAAGGACTTCATCCAGGCCGACTTCACGTAGCCGGTGGCTGCCGCGTTGACCTGGGTGCGCATCGCGTCTGCCTTGCCGGAGACGGTCTTGCTCGTGCCCGCCGACGACGTCGCCGTCAGCGCAGCGACCCCACCACCCTGGAAGGTCTTGCTCACCTTGATGGCGACGACGTCGGGCAGCCCGAAGAACTTCCGCGCCTCCGCCTGCGTGAACTCCGCCTTCCAGGTGGCGTTGGGGTTGCCGGCCCTCGGATCGAGGCTCCACGGGTCGTTCACGGAGCGGATGTAGGGCACCTTGGAGGCCCAGGCGTCCTCGCTGTTGAGCGTGGCCCCGCCCGTCGACGACGAGTAGTAGGCCGTGACGAGCCGGCCCGAGAAGTTCGCGTCGGCGCCGACGTAGCGCAGCACCTTGCCCTTGGCGCCGTTGCTGGACACCGTCGCGTCCACCGCGGCCTTCCAGAGCTTGCCGTAGTAGGCGTTCGTGCCCTCGTTCTCCTTCTTCCACCCGGTGAAGTGCTGGTCGCGGGTGTCGTCGACGATGTGGCAGCCGCACGCGGCCTTGACCTTGACCGGCTTGCCGGAGCTGTTGAGGAACGCGCTCGCTGCGTAATTGCGGGCCGCGATCGCCTGCGCCTCGAGGGAGGCGGGCCCCTTGAGGCCCCAGCTCGAGGGCATCTCCGCGATGCCGTACAGGTACTCGGTGTTGAGCAGGAGCTCGTTGACGACGTTGACGTTGCCGCCGATGACGCTCACCTTGAGCCGCCCGTGGCGGTACTCGCCGTGAGCACCGGCGACGGTGGTGGTGGTCCGCTTGGTCGACGTCGGCTTGTGGAACCGCGTGCCCTCCCAGACCAGCCGGGGCGCCGCGTCCGTGAGCAACGCGCTGGAGATGCCCGCCTGGTACACGGCGACCTTGCCGGACTCCACCGAGAACGTGAGCTCCTTGCCGGCGGAGCTGGTCGTGACCGTGTTCCCCGCGGCGCTGACGAGGCTCCACCCACCGCTCTTGACCGTGACCTTGACCGACTTCTTCTTGTCGGCGCCGGGCCCGAACACCTGCACGGCGAGCTGGTTCGCGTCCGCGTCGCCCGTGGGGAAGGACTCCGTGCGCACCTCGGTGTCGGTGTAGTAGTGCGTGAGGATCTCCTCGACGGACTTGCCGTCCTGTGCCATCGCGTACGCGCCGTACTGCGACATGCCGAGCCCGTGACCCCAGCCGGATCCGTTGATCGTGAACGACTTCGGGATGACCACCTTGACCTTCACCTTGACGGACGGCGAGGTCAGCCTGCCGGCCACGACGCGATAGGCCCGCGGTGTCCCGGGCTGGAGCGCGACGGTCGCCGTGCCCTTCGAGACCGCGACCTTGCGCACGTTGGTCCACTTGCCCCCGGTGACCTTCTCCTGGAGCTGCACCTGCCCAGAGGCCACCTTGCCCTTGACGTACCACCGGATCGTGCCCGTGGTCGAGGACGTCGAGTCCTTGAGCGACTTCGAGGCGAGCGTGAGCCCCACCCAGTCACGCGTCACGGCGACCTTGCGCTCGGGGCTCGTGATCTTCCCGCGCACGGCCCGGTAGGTGCGCGCCGCGCTCGGCTTGACCTCGACATAGGCGTAGCCGAGAGGTCCCACCTGGACGGTGCGGGAGGTCTTCCACGTCTTGCCCGACTTGTACTGCAGGGTCACGGCGCCCTTGGCCCGCACACCGTTCTTGTAGTTGACCACCTTGATGCGGGTCGGATCGCCGGCCTTGATGGCCTTGTCGAGAACCGCGAGCTTGAGCCAGCTCTTGGCGACCTTCACCTTGACGGCCTTGGACACCCGGGCGCCGAGCTTGATCCGGTAGCTCGTGGTCGCCGTCGGCGCGACCTTGACGCGTGCCTTGCCGTTGGTGACGGTGACCTTCTGGACGTTGACCCAGGAGCCGTTCCTCTTGGCCTGCAGCCGCACCGTTCCGGAAGCCTTCTTGCCGGCCTTCTTCCAGGCGATCGTGAGGTTCGCCCGCTTGCCGAGATTGATCTGTGCCGGGCCGCTCAGCGTGAGGGACGACGACGGCGCAGCCTGGGCAGGTGCGGTGAACCCGGCGACGACGAGCACCGCGGCAATCACAGCAGCGAGCATTGCGGCGTAGCGGCGCGCCGAGAACCGTTGGGAGAGAGTCACATCCTCAACTGTAAGCAGGGAATCGCACCGCCTGGCCCCAAGACACCGTCTCCAGCGGCTGAACCCGGCACTTCCGACTGTAATCGGCACTCCAAGCTGCCGATTTCGGTCCAAAGTGCCGTGCTCGCCGTGCGGGTGAGCCAGCGGGCCGGCGTGAGGTCGGGTGGGTGTGACGAACGGCGCGGTGTGTGGCGGGCGGGGTGCTCGAGCACGCGTCGCTAGCATGGGCATCCCCGAGCAGGAGTCTGATCAGCCGATGGCACCCCCCCATTCCCGGCCGCGCGTCGCGGTGTGGCGCGAGGTGTGGCTCGCGGACTCCGAGACCTTCGTCCGCGACCAGGTCGCCGCGATGAGCCGCTGGGACCCGTACCTCGTGGGGCTGCGGCACCGGCCTAACGTCCTCGGTGTCACGGCGGATCTCGCCCCGCTCGCCTCGACGCGCCTCACGGAGGCCCGCACGCAGCTCACCGGCTCGCTCGGGCTGCGTCGCCGGATCGCCCGCGGGCTGCACGAGGCCGACGTCGGACTCGTCCACGCCCACTTCGGCACGAGCGCCACCCAGGTCCTCCCCGTCGCGCGCCGCGCCGGGCTGCCGCTCGTCGTGACCTTCCACGGCTACGACGTGACGCGCACCCCCGGACTGCGCTTCCCCTTCGGCGCGGAGTACCGGCGGCGGCTCGCGCAGGTCTTCGACTACTCCTCGCGGCTCGTGGCCGTCTCCGACTTCATCGCCGCCGAGCTGGTCCGACTCGGCGCGCCCGAGCACAAGGTCGTGGTGCGCCACATCGGCATCGTCGTGGACCCGGACCAGCCCGCTCCCTCGTCACGCGGCCGCCGCGGCATCGTGTTCGTGGGCCGGCTCGTCGCGAAGAAGGGGGTCGACCACCTGCTCGAGGCCGTGGCCCTGCTGCCGGACGAGGTGCGCTCCGAGCACCCGCTGCGCATCGTGGGCGCCGGCCCGCTCCGCGAGCAGCTCGAGGCGCGCGCCCGCGAGCTCGGGGTCGACGCCCGCTTCCTCGGCCATCAGAGTCCTGAGGAGGTCCGACGGCGCTTCGGTCACGCCCGGGTCCTCGCCGCCCCGTCCCGTACGGCGGGCGACGGTGACGCCGAGGGGTTCGGCATGGTGTTCCTCGAGGCCGCGGCCCAGGGCACCCCGGCGGTCGCGTACCGGCACGGCGGCGTCAACGAGTCCGTGGTCGACGGCGAGACGGGGCTGCTCGCCGCCGAGGGCGACATCGCGGGTCTCACCGACAACCTGCGTCGCGTGCTGACGGACCGCGCACTCGCCGAGCGGCTCGGCACCCACGGCCGCGAGCGCGTCCTCGCCGAGTTCGACATCCGCACGTGCACGGCCCGCCTCGAGGACCTCTACGACGAGGTCACCGCGGCGGGGTGAGGCCGAGGTCGGTCCCGAAGCGATCGAGGCCGATCGCGGCGAGTTCGTCGAGCATCGCGTCGGCGCGCGAGCCGGTCACGGGGCCGGTACCCGCGCCGGCGCCCGAGTCCAGGTGCGCGCCACCCTCGGGCGGAACCACCGCGAGCGGGCCCACCGTGGCACCCAGCGCGGCGACCGTCGCGGCGAGCGACTCGGTCCGGAACACCCGGCCGGCGGCGACATCGGCCACGAGCTCGTCGACGTCGGCGTCGGTCTCGAGGAAGAGCCCGCCCGCCACCTCGCGCAGCGGCGGGTCGTTGAGCCCGCGGGCCTTCTCGTAGGCCGCGAGGTCCGGGCAGTGCAGTGCGACCGAGCGGCCCGTGGCGAGGTAGTCGACCCACACGCTCGAGTAGTCGGAGAGCATCGCGTCCGCGAGTCCCACGAGCTGGTAGAGCGTGAGCCCCGCGCCGAGCACGTCGTCGGAGGTCAGGGTGTGCACGCCCAGCCGGCCATAGTCGTCGTCGTCGTGCCGGTGCGTCTTGAGCACGAGCTGCACCCCGGCCACGCCACACCCCGCGACGAGCCGCTCGAGCAGCGGATCCGCTCCCTCGCCGAGCGGCTCTCCCTCGCGCAGCCCCACCGAGCCAGCACGCGCGGACGTGCGGAACGTGGGCATCCACAGCACCACGGGCCGCGCCGGATCGAGCCCGAGGGCGGCGAGCGCTTCGCGCGAGGTCCCGGCGAGCATCACGTCCTGGCGCGGGTTGCCGGTCACGAGCCTCGTCGACGGCGGCATCGACAGCGCCCGCGCCACCTCGCGCCCCCACGGCTCGTTGCACGTCGCGAGCACGTCGGCGCCGATGCGCTGGGACACGTTCGCGTTCGCGTTCCACTTGGGACCCGAGCCGTGCCACAGGTTGACGTGCACCCGCCGGCCCGCGGGCCGCGGCGAGTCGTACAGGCCGTGCGTGTAGGCGACCACGGCGCTGCGCAGGAACTCGCCGTAGGTCCCACGGTCCCGCTTTCCGACGACGACGACGCGCCCCGCGGCCTCTGCCATACCGAGCGCGCGGGCCACCAGCGCGAGCTGCGAGCGTGCGAACCCGGGATCGACCGCCACGAGCACCACGCGGCCGCGGAACCGCCGCGCGAGCGCGAGCGCCGTCACGAGCGAGTTCTCCTCCGAGTCCGGCAGCCCTGCCACGAGCACCTGCTGGCGGGGCGGCACCACGGCCATGAACACCCGCGCGAACGTCCGCGCGAGCACGGCACGCACCCGCAACGCGAGGAGTCGCAGGCGTGCGGTCACGCCCAACCCCGCACGCCCTCGTCGCGCTCGGCGATGACCTCGAGGCTCGCGCGCACGAAACGCTCGGTGCCCGTGCCGAGTGCCGGATCACCGAAGTAGTAGCTCCACAGCGCGTTGCGCGCCTCGGCGGAGGGGTCCTCGGTCACCTCGTGGTGCACGAAGTCGGCCACCCCGGGCAGGTCCGCCACGGCGAGCCGCGGCACCATGTCGAGCAGCCGCGTCTTGGCCACCACGGTCGACTCGGAGACGGGCTCGGTGACGATGAGCGGGCGACGCGTGGCGAGCCAGTCGAGCGAGATCGCCGAGACGTCCGCGATGAGCAGGTCCGCCTGGGCGAAGGAGTCGACGAGGTCGCGCTCGGGGTCGAGCCGGCCCGCGCCGTCGGAGGCGTCGAGCAGGTCGCGGATCGCGAGGTCCGCCGCCTCGAAGTCCGCCCGGTTCGCCCCTGTGCGGGGGTGCGGCCGGTAGACGAGCCGCAAGCGCGGGTCCGCGAGCAGGGCGGAGACGAGCCGTGGGCCGTGGGAGATGACCGAGGAGTAGTCGCTCGTCCCCTGCGCCCCCTCCCACGTGGGCGCGTACAGCACCGTGCAGGGCTCGTCGGGCGCGTGCGGGCGCCGCCCACCGACCACGGCGTCGAGCTGGGGGCGGCCGACGGCCTTGGTGTGCCGCGCGGAGTCGTACCGCAAGAGGTACTCGTCGAAGCGGTCGATCGCCGCCTGACCCGCCACGAAGCAGTAGTCGTACGCCTTGACCTGGTTCGTCACCGTGACGCGCTTGTCCGACTCGCCGTGCGAGAGGTACACGTGCAGGGCGCTCTGCACCCGCAGCACCTGGAAGTTGCCGGCCTCGTGGCCCACGTAGCAGAACATCGCCACGTCGGAGCGGGTCATCAGGTCGTCGATCGTCGCGAACCGCCCGACGGCGACCGACGGCAGGGGCGCCTCGTCGCGCAGGATGCGACCCACGCGCGAGTCCCCGCACATCAGCAGCACGGGCTCGTGCTCGTTGAGGGCCACGAGCGGCGCGTACCACTGGCGCAGCTGGTAGAGGTTGCGCGCCGTGCCCGAGTAGTAGACGACCACGCGCGCGTCGAGCCGGGTCCCGAGGAGCTCGGCGTCGTCCCCGAGCCCGTCCGGGACCCCGCCGGGCAGCCAGCCCCAGCGGCGGAGGTAGTGCCCGCCCCGGGAGCGCAGGGTGCGCCGCAGCCGCGCCATCACGCCTGCTCCGCCTCGATCTGCCCCGCTCGCGTGTCCTGTGCGGCGGCGCGCTCGGTGATCACGCTGTGCATCGCGTCGAGGAAGCGCGCCATGCTCGCCCCCGGTGTCGTGTCGCCGAAGTGGTCGGCGACGAGCTCGAGGTAGTCGACGTCGGGCCCCGCCGCGAGCATCGCGTCCACGCGGTCCGCCGCACGGTCGGCCTCGATCGCGTCGAGGAGCGGCACGGCCCGGGCGATGCCGCCGGGGTCGACGACGGCCTCCGGGGCGACCGGCCTCGTGAGCAGCAAGGGCTTGGACGTGGCGAGCCAGTCGTAGCAGACCGCCGAGATGTCCGCGATGCACACGTCGGCGGCGTCGACGTGCCAGCCGAACCGGCCGAGCTCGTCGACGAGGTGACCCGCCTCAGGGTCGGCCCGGTTCGCCGCGGCGACGAGGGATCGGATGCGCTGGTTCGCCTCGCCGTGCGGCTTGCTCTGCGCACCCGTGCGCGGGTGCGGGCGGTAGACGAGCCGGTGGCGCCCGGTCGCGAGCAGCGAACGCACGATCTCCTCGCCGTGCGAGGCCACGGAGGAGTAGGCGTTGGAGAGCCGGTCCCCCTCCCACGTCGGGGCGTACAGCACCACGGTGCGGCCGTCCGCCGGGAGGGTCGGCCCCTCGTGGTGCACGTCCACCTGAGGGCGGCCGACCACCACGAGGTTGGCCCGGTGCGCGTCGTACACGTTGGTCTCGATGCGCCGCACCGCGGCCGGCCCGGCGACGAAGACGGCGTCGTACGCCTTGACCTGGTTGGACGCCATGAACGCCTTGTCGGACTCGCCGTGGTTGAGGAACACGTGCGCCGGCCGCGTGAACCGCATCGCCGTGAAGTTCCGCGAGTTCTGGTTGACGTAGGCGAACACCCGCATGGGCTGGGCGGCCACGAACTCCTCGAGGTCGGCGACCTTGACGAGGTAGTGCACGGGCACGGGGCACTCGGCGAGCAGGCGTTGCGCGGCGCGGGCGGAACGCGCGACGACGACGACGCGATGCCGCTCGTGCAGCAGGCGCAGCGGCTCGTACCACTGGGTGATCTGGTACAGGTTGACCTGCGGGTCCGGGAAGAAGACGAGCACCTCGAAGCCGCCGTCGGCCACCTCGCCCCGCCCGGCGACGGTCGCGTTCACCGCACGCACGTAGCGCCACGTGGTCAACCTGCGCCGCACGGCGCGCGCGAGTGCCGAGACGTCGGTGAGCAGCGTCATGCGCGGGGGTGCCCCTTCTGGTGTGCGACGGTCGGCACCCAGTATCGACCACGGGACCGGTGCGACGACGGAACCTCGCCCACGGCGCTACTCGGCGAGCACCTGCGCGGCGGCGGCCTGCCACCTCTCGAGCCACGGGCCGATGGGCGCGACCCCGGCTCGCTCGAGCGCGTCGTGGCCCAGCACGGAGTATGCCGGGCGGGGTGCGGGGCGCACGAAGGCGTCGCTCGTGGTGGGGGTGACGACGGCGGGATCCAGCCCGGCGCCGACGACGGCCGCCCGTGCGAACACGAACCACGACGCCTGACCGTCGCTCGTCGCGTGGTACGTGCCGGCCGGGACGGCCGCGATCACGAGCCGCAGCACGAGCTCGGCGACGTCGCGTGTCCACGTGGGCTGACCCACCTGGTCGGCGACGACGGCCACGGCACCCCGCTCGCGCGCGAGCTTGACGATGGTGCGCGGGAAGCAGCCACCGTGCGCGCCGTAGAGCCACGCCGTCCGCACGACCAGATGGTCGGGCGCCGCCGCGCGGACGAGCTCCTCGCCCTCGGCCTTGGTGCGCCCGTAGGCGCTCGCGGGGCGCGACGGGGCGTCTTCCGGGTACGGCGTCGTGGCCGTGCCGTCGAACACGTAGTCGGTCGAGATCTGCACCATGCGGGCGCCGTGGGCGTGTGCAGCGGCGGCGACGTCTCCCGCGCCGATGGCGTTGATCGCGCGGGCGCCGTCCTCGTGCGACTCGGCGTCGTCGACCGCCGTCCAAGCCGCGCAGTTGACCACGACGTCGTGCCCCGCGACCGCCTTGTGCACGGCGTCCACGTCGAGGATGTCGAGCTCCGTGCGGCCCACCGCGGTGACCCGCTCGCCCGCTGCTGCGAGCACGTCCACGAGGTCGACGCCGAGCATGCCGCGGGCGCCGGTGACGAGCCAGTTCATTGGCGATGCCTCTCTTATCGATGTGCACCGTGAGCGTACTCACTGTGACTGCCTACCCACCGAGAGAGCGCCTCTGACGAGCGCCTCCATGGCCGCGACAGGTAGATGCTCGCGTCGCAGCGACCGAAGAGCCGCGATCGCGGCGTCGAGTCGGCTCGGCCCGTTGGTGCGCGCACGAGACGCGCGCACCGAACTGACGACGAGAGCGGGACGTTCGGGTACGCAATGCGGCTAGGAACCCTGCCCCGGATAGCCACCGGAGAACGTGGGGCCGGCTGCCTGCTGCGTGTACCTCCTGAAGCTCTCCTCTCCACCGGCTACGACCCCAGTCGCTATGAAGAACAAGTTCGCGATGGCGAGACGCGGCCCGGGATGCAGGGTGTCCAGGAGCGACGCAAACTGCTCACCTTCGAGGATCTCGGCAGCGCGCTGCGCATAAGGGAAAGTGAGCTCCCAGTCGGGTCTGGAATCGCGATCCCAGAACGGGAAGCGATTGAGGCTCATATGGATGCCGTGCACGGGTCGGGGAGATCGCCCCCGAAGAACCGCAGATAATCGCTCCGAGTCATACAGAAGACCCTTGCGCTCAGTGATCCTGTAGAGGAGCTCCTCGTCGCCTTTCACCGATCTCACAAGGTCGTCGATCTCACCGAGCGGATAGTGCTTCGAATATTCCGCGAGGTGTAGTCCTGTGAGCCTACTCGTTCCGGGCCGCACCACATTGCTATAGGGGAGTCCTGCATCGAACACGGGTCGATGGTGATCCAGCACGTTCTCGAGGAGGACAATGTCGACATCGCCGATGTAGACGTAGTCGGCCGTCTGGATCGGCTCCACGACAAAACGGATGGCGTTGACCATATGAGGTCTGGTCGGCACCTCTGAAATGTCTCGGATCGTGGGCACGACGTTCATGTGGTCCTTGAGCCAGGCGAGTGCACGCTCGTGCGTCGCTACGAAGGCGGGCCCGTTCTCGACGATGAACTCATAGCGGGAGTGTGGGTTGTGAATCTCGGCGAAATAGATGTAGGGAATGACGAAGTTCTCATACATCCCGGTTGCGCAGGTGAAGAACAGCACCTCAGTGTCTCCTTGCCGGGCGACCCCTTTCTGGCCCCGCCGCCTAGGGAACTTCAGCACGTCTCCTCCATCTCGACTTCCTCACCAGTTGCTTCGCTCGATCATTGTTTCATCGTCGAGGACGACGCTACCACTGCGATGCAGCCCACCGCTGTGGAGGCATCGCCCATTACCCGGAATGTCAACACATCGATACCTACCGCCTCAGCCCGAGGCCCCTTCCCAGTCATTCCAACGAGACTCCACACCAGCGCCCCCGGCACGCACCTCTAGGTGGCACCCTGGCGGGCTCACGCGCGCTCTGCTCCAGCACAAGGTGGCTGGGTCCGCGACACCAAGCGCGGCACGCGCGCGCCAGCGCCACGGGTGCGGCATCGATCGCAAGGATGCCGAGCTCCGCCCGACCGACGTCCACTCGTTCGCCAACCGCTGTCGGGATGACCGCTCCTCGGCCGAGCCTGCCACCAACCGGCGACGGCCCCCTCAGGCTTGCACACGCTGGATCGCATGCCTCACCACCAGTGACTACGATGACGGGCATCCGATCAACAGGGAGTCTTGGTGGACTGGCGTGAGTTGAGCGTGGCTGGCGCGTGGGAGATCTCCCCTCAGCAGTTCGGAGATCCCCGCGGAGTGTTCCTCGAGTGGTTCAAGGATGATCGCTTCGAGAGAGCTGTCGGACATCGGCTCGGCCTCGCCCAGGCGAACTGCTCCGTCTCTGCTGCCGGCGTAGTTCGAGGCGTCCACTACGCCGACACGCCGCCAGGTCAGGCCAAGTACGTCACGTGTGCTCGGGGTGCGGTACTCGACGTCGTTGTCGACCTTCGGGTGGGTTCTGAGACCTATGGGTCGTGGGACAGCGTCCTCCTGGATGACGTGGATCGCCGGGCGATCTATCTCTCCGAGGGTCTCGGTCACGCATTCTGCTCGCTGGAGGACGACTCGACGGTGCTCTACCTGTGTTCTACCGGATACGCTCCGGACCGAGAGCACGGCGTGCACCCGCTCGATGGCGACCTCGCGATCGACTGGCCCACCATGGCCCGAGACGGCTCGCCTCTGACCATCCAGCTCTCGGAGAAGGACCAGGCCGCTCCCTCGCTCGCAGAGGCGCGGCGTGCGGGCAAGCTCCCTGACCTGGCGAGCGTCTCGACGTACCTGCAAACACTTCGCGACTGACCGAGAGGCCCATCATGCGTGGCATCATCCTTGCCGGGGGATCTGGCACCCGGTTGCACCCGATCACGATCGGCGTGAGCAAGCAACTTGTCCCTGTGTACGACAAACCGATGATCTACTACCCGCTCTCGACGCTCATTCTCGCCGGTATCCGAGACATCCTCGTCATCACCACGCCGCACGACGCCGAGCAGTTTCGTCGGCTGCTCGGCGACGGCTCGCAGTTCGGTGTCAATATCGAGTTCGCTACGCAACCCGTACCGAACGGCCTCGCACAAGCATTTGTGATCGGAGCCGAGTTCATCGGGAGCGACTCGTCTGCTCTCGTGCTCGGCGACAACATCTTCTACGGGCCTGGGCTGGGCTCACGGCTACAGCGGTTCGAGAACATTCAAGGCGGCGCCGTGTTCGCGTATCGCGTGGCTGACCCCGCCTCATATGGTGTCGTCGAGTTCGACGAGAGCTTCACAGCCCTCTCCCTCGAGGAGAAGCCGTCACACCCGAAGAGCAACTACGCGGTGCCCGGCCTGTACTTCTATGACAACGATGTCGTCGAGATCGCTCGGGATCTCACTCCCAGCCCTCGCGGAGAGTACGAGATCACCGACGTCAACCGGACGTACCTGGCTCAAGGCAGACTCCAGGTCGAGGTGCTTCCCCGCGGCACCGCCTGGCTCGACACGGGAACCTTCGACGACCTCGCTGAGGCAACCTCGTACGTGCGGACCGTGGAGCACCGGCAAGGGCTGAAGATCGGCGTGCCCGAAGAAGTCGCTTGGAGACGGGGTTTCCTGACCGACGCGGAACTGGTGGCGCGGGCCGAGCAGCTCGTGAAGTCAGGCTACGGCTCATACCTCCTGTCACTGCTGGAACGTGACTAGCCTGGTCCGTCGCGCCGACGCCGCCGAGGACGAGACGGCCCGTGGCTCACGCCCGCCCGCGTCAGAGCACCGCCTGTGCTCAGATGCGATCTACCTGAGACGACCTCGTGACGCCACGCGTGTCGAACAGTCGGTCACCAAGCTGCTCAAGGACGGCAACGTCATACTCGTCGTGCGCTTGAAGCAGTACGACGGAGTCCGCCTCGGCCGCGCCCTGTGAGTACGAGGGGACTCGAGGAATCTCCCGGTCGTCGATGATCCACGTCTCGACAAAGGGGTCGTGGAAGCTCACGTCCGCACCAAGTGCCAAGAGTGCCTTGGCCACCTCTCGCGAGGGAGACTCGCGCTGGTCCGCGATGTTTGCCTTATAGGTGACGCCGAGGAGCAGCACTTTGGCACCCTTGAGCGCGGCTCCACGCTGATTCAGTGCATCCTGAATGCGGCGCGCGACATACTTGGGCATCGTGGAGTTGACTTCTTGCGCAAGCTCGACGAATCGGAAAGGATACCCCAGCTGGGAGCGAACCGAGTATGCGAGATAGTTGGGGTCGATGGGGATGCAATGTCCACCGACGCCGGGTCCGGGATAGAACGCCTGGAACCCGAAGGGCTTCGTCGCAGCGAGCCGAACGACGTCCCAAAGATCGATCTGGAGCTCGTGGCAGAACCTCGCCATCTCGTTGACGAGCGCAATGTTCACGTGGCGGTACGTGTTCTCCAGCAGCTTCGCGGTCTCCGCCTCACGCGGGCCTCGGGCTTGCACCACCGTGTCCACCAGCCGTGCATAGAAGTCGGTGGCGCGCTCCGTGCACGCCGGAGTGCACCCTCCGACCACCTTCGGGGTGTTCCGCAGGCCGTACTTGGGGTTGCCGGGGTCGATCCGCTCGGGCGAGAACGCCAGATAGAAGTCCTCACCAACCACACGTCCTGCAGCCTCGAGCAGCGGACGCACGACGTCGTCCGTGGTGCCGGGGAAAGTTGTCGACTCCAGCACGACGAGAGTGCCCGGACTCATGTGCTCGGCAACGGTCTCGGTCGCCGCGAGCACCGCCCCGAGATCTGGAGTGCCGTCGTCGGCGAGCGGCGTCGGCACACAGAGGACGATCGTGGATGCGTCTCGCATGACCGCAGGGTCGACGCTCGCCACGAAGCCGCCGCGGACCAGTCCCTCGATGTCCTCGTCCGAGAGATCATCGATGTGGGACGTCCCCGCATTGAGACCGTCGACGACAGCGCTGTTGATGTCCAGGCCGACGACGGACAAGCCGTCGCGGACGCCCTCTGCCACGAGGGGAAGCCCCACATAGCCGAGCCCAACCACTACCAGGTCCGTTGCCATCTCTACCTCTCGTCAGAGCCCACGTAGGACGTTGCAGGGCTTGCTCGTCGAAGGAAGTGCCGACAACGCCGCGCCGAGTCTAGTCCGACGCATCGTCGACACCGAACTGGCTTACGTCCCGCGCTGCCCCGCGGATCCGCTGTACCGCCGCGGTCAGGGTTGCTGCACGAGCAGTGAAGCTGTGTCGCTCCGCAACGACTGCGGCGAGCGCCAGCCGTTCGGTGTCGGTGCCGAAGCCTGAGCCCACGAACTCGGGGGTGCACATCAGTGCCAAGCCAGCCGGTGAGGAGTACGTCTGGACCGACGGAAGGAACAGCTCGTCGATACCCTCGACCGCGTCCGTGATCACTCGCGCTCCCGATGCCACTGCGTCGAAGAGACGGTTCGACACGAATCCCCAACGTGCCATGTCCGGCCAGTGGTCGTTGAGCACCACCGCGGCAGACCAGTACAAGGCTGCGAGTCGGTCGTTCGGGTAGTGCTCACCACACACCAGGCTCGGATCGATGTACGGCTCCCAGCGGGGCCCCCAGACGGCGGGTCG
>Ga0160449_1000176_pt1 | contig 53871 bp, 44 predicted proteins | sample HID1975I_E1MG_FD_108216 | JGI IMG/M metagenome (GOLD analysis project Ga0160449, IMG submission 108216) | Enriched soil microbial communities from UW Madison campus, WI, USA - HID1975I_E1 MG | ecosystem: Environmental > Terrestrial > Soil > Unclassified | place: USA: Madison, Wisconsin...
CCATGCGGCCCAGCGCGAGCATGCCGACGAGCTGGTCGAAGCCGGGGGTGCCCATGTCGCTCGCGGCGCGGGCGGTCACGAGCCGGTCGATCACGCGCTCGTCGGCGCGGATCCAGCCCAGGCGCAGCCCGCCCCAGACCGTCTTGCCGAGCGAGCCGATCGTGACGACGGAGCCGGGCTCCCGGGCGAGTGCGGCGACCGGCACCGGGGAGGTGCCGGCGTCGATGTCGAGATCGGCGGTGGTCTCGTCCACGAGGAGCACCGTGCCGACGCGCTCCGCGGTGCGCACCAGGGCGGTGCGCTCGGCGAGCGTCATCGAGGCACCGGTCGGGTTGTGGTGGTCGGGGATCATGTAGGCGATCGCGGGGCGGATGCCCTTGAGCACGCGCTCGAGCCGGTCCATGTCCCAACCGTCCACCGTGACCGGCACGGTGCCGAAGCCGTCGAGCCGGGCGCCGGCGAGCCGCAGCGCCTCGTAGGCGTGCGGGTAGCTGGGGGTCTCGACCATCGCCCGGTCCCCGCGGGCCGCCAGGGTGCGCGCCGCGAGGTAGATGGCGTGCTGACCGCCGATGGTGACGAGGATCTGCGAGGGACGGGTCGGCAGGCCGCGGGCCTCGTAGCGCTCGGCGATCTGCTGCCGTAGTGGTTCCTGGCCCACGAGGTCGTAGCCCACACCGAGGTCGATCGTCGCGAGACGCTCGACGGCCTCCGCGAACAGGGCTAGCAGGCCGGGCCACATCGGTGGTGCGGCCTTGGAGAGATCGAGGATCGTCGGGGCGGTCCCGTGGGGGGCGCCGTCGTCGGCCCTGCGCGAGAGGCTCACGTAGCTCCCCGCGCCGCGCACGGAATGGAGGCACCCCTCGTCCCGCAGCCGCGCGTAGGCGGCGATCACGGTGGTGCGGCTCTTGCCGAGGGCGTCCGCGAGCGCCCGCTCCGAGGGCAGCCACGTGCGGGAGGGGATGCGGCCGTCGACCACGAGGACGCGGATGCGGTCGGCGAGCGCAGCGTAGGCGGGTCCGGCCCCTTCCCACTCCCCCAGCAGCCGGGTGAGTTGCGCCGGGCCGAGAGCCACATTGCGGCCACTGGCGGGCGTGTTCATATCCACGAGTCTCATAGTGGATCTGTTCTGGACGCGCGTCAAGGTATTGGATCTCTCTTGATGCCGCTCGCGGTATCGCGACAAGTCCACTTTGATCCTATTGGACTGGAAAGGCTCGACCCATGCTGGCCCTTGTGATCGCCCTCGCCGCCGTGACGCTGCTCGTGACCACCGCGACGGTCCGCGCCGTGCGGCGCGACGGCTACGGGCCGGTGCCGACCCGGCCGGACTACGACTCGCGACAGCCCTCGCTGCGCTGAATGAGCTCCCGCCCGGCCTGGCTCCACCCCGTGCCAGGGCCGGGCGGGTTCGTCTGCACGTGCCCCCTACGCGACTTCCCCAACGCTCTTGACTTACCCCGTCCCGGCGTCGTAAGTTACCTCCAGGCGTTATACGTATAACCTAAGGAGACATCGGTGTCGACCCCGGTTCAACCCACGATGTGGGATGTCGCGCGCGCAGCTGGAGTCTCCCAGGCGACGGTCTCTCTGGTCCTCCGCGGCAACCGCGGCTCGCGGGTCTCGGACGAGACAGCGGAGCGCGTGCGCCGTACCGCTGAGGACATCGGCTACCGCACGAACGCTACGGCCCGGGCGCTGCGCGACGGACACGCCGAGATGATCGGCCTCATCGGCGACCAGGTCGCCAGCGCCCCTTTCGCAGGTCGGATCGTCGAGGGCGCCCAGGATCGCGCCTGGCAGGACGACCAGCTACTCATCGTGGCCAACACCGGGGGCTCAGCCGAGCTGGAGAGGGCTGCCGTCGACCAGCTGCTCTCCCACCAGGTGCGTCGGTTCATCTACGCCTCGATGTACAACCGACCCGTCGTCGTCCCGGACGAGCTCGGCGCCTACGAGGTGGTGGTCCTGAACGCCATCGATCCGAGCGGTGAGACATGGTCCGTCTCCCCTGACGAGGTGCGCGGCGGAAAGGACGCTACCGAGCGGCTCCTCGCCGAGGGCCATCGACGCATCGGCTTCATCAACATCGAACGGCTCGAGTCGGGACTTCCTGCGGCTGTGGGGCGGTACGAGGGTTACCTCACGGCCCTCGCCGAAGCCGGCCTGGAGCCCGACCCAGCTCTCGTCCGTTTCGGCGGCGGCGCGACACCCGACGGTTATGCGCTCACCCAGGAGCTGCTCTCCCAGGACGAACGCCCCACGGCGATCTTCTGCGCGAACGACCGCACGGCATGGGGCGCCTACCAAGCGCTGACAGAGGATGGCCTACGCGTGCCCGACGACGTGTCGGTGGTCGGCTTCGACAACCAGGACATCCTCGCCCCGTTCCTGCGCCCCACACTCACGACGATGAACCTGCCGTTCCGCGAGATGGGTTGGGCTGCCGTCGAGCTCCTGCTCAGCGGTGGCGCAGCGCGCACTCCAGCGAACGCCGGACAGCGTCGCATGCATCTCCGGTGTGAGCTGGTGGAGCGCGAGTCGGTCAGCACGCCCAGGGAGTCACGATGAGTGCGCCGGACGCGAAGACGACGGTGGAGGCCGTGGCTGCTGCTACGGCCGGAGCCAGTCAGCCGCCGCGATCGATCCGCCACCGCAGTCGAACGCGTCGCGTCGTTCGGTCCTGGCAGTTATACGTACTACTAGCCCCGACGTTGGTCTACTTCGCCGTCTTCAAGTTCTGGCCCATGTACGGCGTCCAGATTGCGTTCCGCAACTACAACCCCGCCGCAGGCTTCCTCGGCAGCGAGTGGGTGGGCTGGGCGCACTTCACGCGGTTCTTTGCGTCGTTCCAGTTCGGGGCGCTGGTCGAGAACACGGTCCTGCTGTCGCTCGCCAACCTCCTGGTGACGTTCCCGATTCCGATCGTCCTTGCCCTGCTCGTCAACCAGGTGATCTCACGCCGGTTCAAGGCGTTCGCCCAGACGGTGCTCTATGCGCCGGCGTTCATCTCGACCGTCATCGTCGTGGGTCTGATCTACGTCCTCTTCTCTCCGCGGTCGGGACTGGTCAACCACCTCATCGCGCTCGTAGGCGGAGATCCCATCTTCTTCGTGGCCGAGCCTGGCTGGTTCCGCCCGCTCTACGTGGGATCGAGCGTCTGGCAAGAGGCAGGGTTCTCGATGGTGATCTATCTCGCCGCACTCGCGGGAATCGACCCGTCGCTGCACGAGGCCGCCCGGATCGACGGCGCGAGCGCGCTGCAGCGCATCCGCCATGTGGACCTCCCAGGCATCATGCCGGTGGTCTCGATCCTGTTCATCCTCGCCGTCGGGAACCTTCTCAACGTGGGCTTCGAGAAGGCGCTCCTGCTGCAGACACCTCTCAACATCTCGACGTCGCAGATCATCCAGACCTACGTCTACCAAGCAGGCCTCCAGCAGGCGCAGTTCTCGTACTCCGCCGCGATCGGCCTGTTCAACTCGGTCATCAATCTCGCACTGCTGCTCACCTTCAACTGGCTGGCGCGGCGCGCCAAGCAGAACTCGCTGATCTGAGGACGCCGTGACCACCATCTCCCGCGCCGCGCGCCGGCCGTTGAGCAACCGACTGAGCGACCGCGCCTTCGACCGCGCGTCCGTACTCATCCTTTCCGTCAGTGCGTTGGCGGTCATCTACCCGATCTACTTCATCGTCATCGCCTCGGTCAGCGAACCGAGCGCCGTATACAACGGGGACGTGCTAGTGACGCCGTCTGGCTTCACGCTCGAGGGCTATGCACGGATCTTCTCCGACCCGACCATCATCCGCGGGTTCGCCAACTCGGTGCTCTACACGGGACTCGCGACCGCGATCAGCGTCACGCTCATCGTCACCGGCGGCTACGTGCTCTCGCGGCCCGACCTGCCAGGGCGAAAGACCATCACCTTCCTGCTGATCATCACGCTCTTCTTCGACGGCGGGATGATCCCTCGCTACCTCGTGGTGCAGCAGCTCGGCATGATCAACACGATCTGGGCACTAGTGCTACCCGGTGCCGTCGGGGTGTGGAACCTCCTCATTGCACGCTCATTCTTCGACGTCACGATCCCCGGAGAGCTTCGCGAAGCGGCACAGCTCGACGGAGCGAACGACTTCCGCTTCTTCTTCACGGTGGCTGTGCCCCTCGCCAAGTCGCTCATCGTGCTCATGGTGATGATCCACGTAGTCGGGAACTGGAACGCATTCTTCGACGCCCTCATCTACCTCAACGACGACAGCAAGTACCCGCTGCAGCTCGTCCTGCGCAACATCCTCATACAGTCCGACCTCTCCTCGACCGGGTCGATGACGGGCGACCTCGAGTCCTACGCCCAGGCACAACGCGTCGCCGAGCTCGTCAAGTACTCGACGATCGTCGTCTCCACGCTGCCGATCATCGCGCTCGTCCCCTTCCTCCAGAAGCACTTCACGAAGGGTGCCCTCCTGGGCGCCGTGAAGAACTGATCCGACCGCCTGCCACACGGGTTCGACGACGTCCCCGTGTTCCCACCCAGAAAGGAATGCCATGCGAACCACGACACTTCGGGTCGTCACCGGAGCGATCGGTGCTTCCCTCGCGCTCGCTGCCTGCTCGGCGAACCCGTCGCAGGACCCCTCCGGTGACGACACCGGCTTCAACGCCGAAGGGCTCCCGCTCGTCGACCAGCCGGTCACCCTGACGTTCTCCGGCCAGAAGGCTCCACTAGCCCCCGACTACGAGACGATGGAGCTCGTCCAGCAGTGGCAGGCCGACACCAACGTCGTCATCAAGTGGGAGAACCTCCCTGAGTCTGCCTATCAGGAGAAGAAGAACCTCATCCTCGCTGGCGGGGACCTGCCGGACGCGTTCTACGACACCGGGTTCACACCCGGGGACATCATCACCTACGGCACCAACGGCACGCTCATCCCGCTCGAAGACCTCATCGACGAGTACGCCCCGAACCTCAAGGCGATCTTCGAGAAGCGCCCAGAGCTGAAGGCGACCGTGACCGCGTCCGACGGCCACATCTACACCCTCCCGCGGGCCGAGGAGCTCGGCATCGGAGCGGTGCCGTTCTTCCTGTCGATCAACACGGCGTGGCTCGACACCCTCGGCCTGCCGATGCCGTCCACCATCGAGGAGTTCGAGCACACCCTGCGGGCGTTCAAGGAGCAGGACCCCAATGGCAACGGCAGGGCCGACGAGATTCCCTTGAGCTTCATCAACGGCTGGTGGTGCGCGGACATCGGCGACATCATGGCCGCGATCTCCGGCATGCCGGACAACTTCCAGCACCGGATCGTGCGCGACGGCAAGGTGATCTTCACCGCCGCCCAGCCCGAGTACGCCACCGCGATCGCAAAGCTCCACGACTGGTACGCCGAGGGTCTCATCGACCAGGAGGCGCTCACACAGGACGACAAGACCTACCTCGCCAAGGGCAAGACCGACATCGAGACGCTCGGCTCCTACGTGTGGTGGGAGACCGAAGAGGTCGTCGGCCCGGACCGTGCCGGTGATTACGCCCTCGTCCCCGCGCTCGAGGGTCCCGCCGGACGCCTCGTGGGCCACTCCAACGGTGCCGACTTCTCTGGTGGGGCATTCGCCATCACGCGGGCCAACCAGCACCCCGAGCTCACGATGCGCTGGGTCGATCGTCTCTACGACCCCGTGATGTCAGCCCAGGTCTCCTGGGGTCCCATCGGCGTCATGCTCGAGGAGAACACCGACGGCGTGCTGCAGCAGATCGAGCTCCCTGAGGGCCAGTCCGCCGGCGAGCTTCGTCAGAAGGTTGCACCCGGCGGCCCCAGCGTGACGCTCAAGGAGGACTTCACCGACGTCGTGCTCCCCGAGCCGCGCGCGTCGCAGCGCGTGGCTGACCTCGAGGAGCACTACCTCCCCTGGGCCGAGAAGGAGTACTACCCGAACGTCATGTTCACCAACGAGGAGACCCAGGAGATCGCGGCGATCGAGACCGAGCTCACCGCGCTCGTGGACGCCAAGCGCGCCCAGTGGATCGCCAACGGTGGGGTGGAGCAGGACTGGGACGGATATGTCTCCCAGCTCAACTCGATCGGCCTCGAGCGACTTGTTGAGCTCTATCAGACCGCGCTCGACCGCTTCAACGCGGCTGCCTGATCCGCGCCGGGGTGGGCCGCCCCAGCGGGCGGCCCACCCTCCGTCCCCCACACATCTCTGCTACGCGAGGTTTGACATGCTGCTGCTCGACGACTACTGGACCTGGGACTTCTGGATCGCCAGGGACGACACCGACTACCACCTCTTCTTCCTCAAGGCTCCCAAGTCGCTGGGAAACCCCGACCTGCGCCACGAGTCCGCCCGAGTGGGCCACGCCGTCGGCACGGACCTGCGTGAGTGGACGGTGTTGCCAGACGCACTCGGGCCCGGCCAGCCCGGGGCTTGGGACGACCTCGCGACCTGGACCGGATCGGTGTTCTTCGCCGAGGACCGATGGAACATGTTCTACACCGGCATCAACTCCCGTGAACGCGGCAACCATCAGCGCATCGGTCTGGCGACGAGCGATGACCTCACGAACTGGACGAAGCATCCCGAGCCTGTCCTTACCCTCGACACTGACCACTACGAAGGGGCTGTGCCAGGCTGGGACGGCGTCGATTGGCGCGACCCGTGGGTCTACCGCTCACGCGAGGTCGAGGAGTACCGCATGCTGTTCACGGCTCGCGCCCCTCGCGGTGAGATCGACGAACGTGGGGTCGTCGGGTTCGCCCGATCCACCGACCTCCTGACCTGGCGGGCGGAGGAGCCGATGTACGCACCGGGCGAGTTCGGGCATCTCGAGGTACCACAGATCTTCCAGGCCGCCGGTCGCTGGTACCTGTCGTACTCGGTGTATGCGAGCCAGCACAGTGTCCGGCGTCGTGAGCAGCACCCCGTCGAGACAGGAACCCACTACGTGACGGGACCCACCGAGTCCGGCCCCTGGCACAGCCCCGGTGCGGGCTTCTTCTCGGGAGATCCCGCTGGCGAGCTCTATGCCGGACGGTTCGAGCGCGATCCCGAAGGGAACCTCGTCTTCCTGGCGTTCCTGCAGTTCGTGGACGACGGGCCCTTCGTCGGTGGGCTGTCCGACCCCTACCCCGTCGAGATCGACCAGGACGGCACGCTTACGCTCCGCCGCCCCGCCACGCTGGTACCCGAGGCGTCCCGGTGACGGCCGAGGTTGCCCGCCCCGGGGTGACCGTCCACCTCGGTCCTGTGCGCACCCCGCCGCGCGCCTCGATCGAGATGCTCCCGGGCGCCGAGCTCGACGTGTGGCTCGCACCTGCCGCGGTGGGCGCCGCGCCCGGCAGCGTCATGGTCGTGCTGCGCGGGGACGCCGACGGCGCTTCCTGGACCCTCTGTCTAGACCGTAGCGGTCGCGTGACGCTCCACTCCTCCGTCGAGGACCAGATCCGACACATCGACGGTCCCCTACCCCTGTTGCGATGGACCCGGGTGCACGTCCGCGTCACCGAGTCCGAGGTGATCGCCGAGACGGACCACGGCGAGGTGTGCGTGGGCGCCGCGGACGGGGCACGGTGGACGGTCGAGGCGGCACCCTTGCCGAACACGCCCGAGGTGGCGGGCACGGTTGCCTGGTACGGCGGGTTCGCCGGGCTCCTCGCCGTCGGCGACACCGCAACCCCTCCCGAGGAGGATCCGGCGGAGCGTTGGGCAGCAGCGACCGTCGATGACGATCCCGACCGTCCACGCTGGCACTTCGTGCCGCCCACGGGCTGGATGAACGAACCGCACGGCGTCGTGCACCACGGCGGCCGTCACCACATGCTGTACCAGCGCAACGAGCTAGGCCCCTTCTGGGGCGAGATCACGTGGGGACATGCGGTCAGCGACAACCTCGTCGACTGGACGGACCTCGGCAGTGCGCTCGCCGGGCGCGACATCCCCTATGCGCCCGACGGCGTCTGGTCAGGCAGTTCCTGCCGCGACGAGCACGATCGTCCCGTACTCTTCTTCACCGCCGGTGACTTCCGGGACTCCCCCAACCAGCGGACCGCACTCGCCGTGGCCGCCGATCCAGGTGATCCCGACCTGCGCCGCTGGCTGCCCCACGACGAGCCGATCACCAGACTTCCCGGGCCGCAGGAGACCCTTGCGCGCTTCGGCTTCACACCGCTTCCGGGGGAGTTCCGCGATCCGTACGTGTGGCGCGAGTATGGCACGTGGTTCCAGCTCGTGGGCGCCGGGGTCGACGGCATCGGAGGTACCGCACTGCTCTTCTCGGCGCCGCAAGCCCAGGGACCGTGGGAGCTGCACGGTCCCTTGCTCGTGGGTGACGCCGCAGCCCGGCCCGAGACCGGCGCTATGTGGGAACTGCCCTTCCTGGTGCCGCTCGGCGTTGGCGACGACGGCCGGATGCGGCACCTGCTGGGCTACTCTCCGTGGTGGGACGGGCCCAGCGATCACTGGCTACAGCACCAGTGGTGCCATGTGGGAACCTGGGACGCGGCGACGGCGACCTTCACCCCGGACCGGCGAGACCCGCAGAGCCTCGACCTGGGAGGGTACTTCACGGGCGGTACGCCGAGCGTCCACCCGGACGGGCGCGTGCTGCTCTGGTCCATCACGCAAGACCTGCTGTCCGAGACCGAGCATCTGCGGCGAGGCTGGGCCGGATCTGGCGGGTTGCCGTTCGTGCTCTCGCTCGCCCCGGATGGCGATGTGACCGCCCGACCGCCGACCGAGGTGACGGCGTTGCGCACCGAGGAGCTCGCCGTCGTACCCGACGACGGTGTAGCGCCGATCGATGCCGGCCCCCGATGGGACCTGGACGCCAACGTGGCACTTCCCGTCGGAGGCAGCTGCGCGGTCACCGTCCGTGCGCTCGACTCCGCGCACTGGGCTGCCCGGATCTCCGTCAGGCGCATCGACGATGATCACATCGAGGTCGAGGTGACCGGACCATCCGAGCGCGGTACCCGCGCTCGTACGATGGGCCATCCACTCGACGAGCCGGTGCCGCTCCGAGTGCTCGTCGACCACTCCACGGTCGAGGCCTTTGTCGGTGCTGGCCTGCCCGTCACGACGCGAGCATGGTCCACCGGCTCCGAGCTGGGACGTCTCGAGCTCCTGGGCGGTGCGGACCTGCGGAACTCGCGCGCGTGGAGGCTGCGCGCCGCGGTGATGACGTCGTCGCGCTAGTGACTTCCCGGTCGCCGCGACCAGCTTGATCGACGGCGGGTCGCTCGCCTACGCCGTGAGGCTGGCCAGGGCGTCCGTGACCGGGGTGTCGCCGTCGAGCACGTCGATGCTGCGCCCGATGGTGTGGGGGGTCTCGATGACGGCCGCGATGAGTGCGGCGACGTTGGCGCGGGACGTCTCTCCTCGGCCCAGGTCATCGCCGAGGGTGACGAGGCCGGAGCCAGGCTCGTCGGTCAGCGACCCGGGACGCACGACGGTCCAGTCGAGCTCCGTGGCACGCAGGAGGGCGTCGGCCTCACGCTTGGCCGCACGGTAGGCGTCCCAGCTCTCGTCGCCCGAGGATGCGGCGTCGCGATCGGCGCCGATGAACGAGACCTGGACGAAGCGCGTGATCCCCACGAGCCGGGCCGCTTCGATCGACTGCCGTGACCCGCCGAGGTCCACCGTCAGCTTGCGCGCCGGTCCTGACCCGCCGCCGGCGCCGGCCGTGAAGACGAGCGCGTCGATGCTGCGCCCGGCCGCCTCGCGCAGGGCATCCGCGAGCTGCTCGGGGGTGTCGCGCTCGAGGTCGTGCAGCACCGAGACCGCCCCCGTGGCTTCCACGGCGGCGATCTGCTCGGGCTTGCGGTGCACACCGAGCACGCGATACCCGTGCGCCGACAGCTCTGTCGAGAGCAGCTGTCCGATCTTCCCGTGCGCGCCGACCACCACGACCGTGCCGCGCTCTTCGTTCGTCATCGTGTGCTCCTTCTCGTCGTGCCCGGCTCCGCGCACCGGCGGAGCAGCGGACCTGACCATCCAATCATGATGGTGTTCGCAGCCTCCGACCGTCGCGAGGCCACTGCGGGAGCGCGAGAGACTCACCGAGTTCGTGAGTCCCGCGCGAGTTCGTGAGTCCGGACCAGCGAACTGGCGCAGAACTCACGAACTCGCGGGTCGGGAAACAGCGGATCACGCACGCGTCAGGCCAACCGCTGCACGATCTCCCGGGTCTCGCCGTCGATCGTGACGGTCGCGAGCCCCCCGTTCACCAACGGCAGGTGCGGCGGCACGTGCCCGATCTCGACGTCGAACACGATCGGGATCTCGAGGCGTCCCAGGGCGTCGAGCACCGCCGCTCGCTGAGTGAGCTGGGGGTGGTCCGGCGCACTGGTCCGCCCCACGAGCACCGCCCGGGCGTGCTCGAACCAGCCGGCAAGGCGCAGCCCGTGGAGGTTGCGGCAGATCGCCGCCGCGCCGTCCTCGGCCGCCTCCACGTAGACGATGAGACCGTCCTCGCTGTGCGCTCGACCGAAGGCCGCGACGTCGCCGTACGGCGTGCCCGCGAGGTTGCTCAACGTCTCGATGCACCCACCGATGAGGCGCCCGGTGACGTGGAGCGACTCGGCTCCGTGCAGCGACCACCGCCCCTGACCGGCCACTCTCCACCGCGTGGCGCGTGGGTCCTGCTCGAACGACCACCAGTCGGCGACCAGCCCCGAGTCGCGCTGTCGGTGCGGCCCGGTTCCGCCGACGACGTCGAGCCAGCTCAGCAGCCCGCCCGGCACCTCGTACGGGGTGTCGGCGAGGTTGTCCCCGTGCACCGTCGCCCACCCCAGGCGGGTGGTGAGCGGCACGAGCAGCGTGGAGATGTCGGAGAACCCCACGAGCCAGGTCGGTTGGGCGGCGGCGAGGGCGTCCCAGTCGAGCAGGTCGACGACGTCGATCGCCGTCTCCCCACCCCACGGCGGGATCACGCACCGGATGCTCGGGTCGCAGAGCATCTCGGTCAGCTCCGCCGCGCGCTCGGCCGCTGGACCCGCGGTGATGCCGGTGCCGTCCATGACACGCCCGACCACCACGTCGTATCCGGCGCCGCGCAGCCACTCGATGCAGAACTCGATGCGCTCCTGGGCCGCACCGTCAACTCCCGCCGACGGCGAGGTCACACCGATGCGATCTCCGCGCGAGAGCGGCGCCGGGAACTGGAGCATCTCGGCATTGTGTCAGCCGCCCCGCCGACGACGAGCAGCGCATGAGTGAACCCAGTGACCCGAGCCGGGGCCTGTAGAAAACGTTTCCTGAAGGCGACCCGTCCTGGCAGGATCAGTTCACGTGCCGAGTCGACTGAGCCGCCGCCGCCCGCGGGCCGCTGAGCGCTCGACGCCCCGATGGCGCGGGATCCTGATCCGGACGGCCGTCCTCGTCGTGCCGTTGGGCATCGTCGGGGCCCTTGCCGAGGCTGCGACCGCCGTCGTCGCCGGGAACCTGGCCGACAGCCCGAACACGGCCACGCTCCTCCAGTTCGCCGCGCTCGTGGTCGGGACCCTGGTCACCGGCGCGAGCGTCGTCCTGCTCATCCGCCGCGCGAGCGCCCGCGGTGAGGCGTTGCTGCGGTCCGCGCTGGTCCGGGCCGTCTTCCGCCGCCCGCTCAGCGACCTGCAGACGGACGGTGTCGGTGCTCTGCTGGACCGGATTGACGAGGATCCGCGCGAGCTGCGCGACGTCGTGTCCCAGCTCGGGGTCGGCGCCCTCCAGGCGGGGTTGGGTGCGGTCGTGGCCTGGGTGGTCGCGGGGGTGACGTGGTGGCCGGCCTGGTTCGCCTTCCCGATCGTCGCCGTACTCGTGCTGCTCAGCGGTCGACGCGTGTCACGCGGGATCACCGAGCGCCAGCGCGCCGCCGAGGCTGCGACGTCGGACCACGTCTCCCACTTCGAAGAAGCCGTCGCCGCGCGCGACGACCTGCGCACGAGCCTCGGGCGGCCCTTCGCCCTGCGGGGCTTCGCCGAACGGGCCGCGAAGGTCGTGGCACTGCGCACCCGCGCGTCCAAGCACGTCGCGACGGCCGTGCTCGTCGTCGAGCTGCTGGTCTACTCGCTCGTCATCACCGTCGTGCTGGGTGGCACCGCGGCCGTCACCACCGGGGCCCTGCCGCTCGGCAGCCTCGTGACGTTGTGGCTGTTGACGACGGGCTTCGTGCGGCACCTCGGTGAGGTCGCGAGCATGCTCCCCCGCCTCGACCAGGGCCTCGGGACCCTCTCGCGCGTACGCAGCCTGCTCTCCTCGACTCCTGAGCCCGACGACGGCGCGCCACTGCCGGGTGAGGGTGCGCCGGAGATCCGCTTCAACAAGCTCGTGTTCACCTACGAGCAGCAGGACGGCCCGGCGTTCACGCTCGGCCCGCTGTCCTTCACGATCCCCGCGGGCTCGACGTGCGCGCTCGTGGGCCGCACCGGATCGGGCAAGACGACGCTGACCAAGTTCCTCTCACGCGCCGTCGAGCCGCCCCCGCACACCGTGCTCGTGGGCGGGCAGGACGTGCTCGGCACCGAGCTCGCGTCGTTGCGGGGCTCCGTCGGCCTCGTCGGGCAGCGCACGGAGCTGCTCGCGGCGAGCCTGCGCGACAACATCACGATGTTCACCGACGTCACCGACGCGGCGGTCGAGCGCGCCGTCGACGCGCTGGGTCTGCGGGTGTGGGTCGCGTCGTTCCCCGACGGCCTCGACACGGTTCTCGGCCCCGAGGGCGTGACACTGTCCGCCGGCGAGCAGCAGCTCGTCGCGTTCGCACGCCTGCTCGTGCGCGACGTTCGCGTCGTCGTCCTCGACGAGGCGACCGCCCGCATGGACCCCGCGACCGCCGAGCGCGTCACGCACGCGACGCGCGCCCTGCTCGCGGGTCGCACGGGGATCGTCGTCGCCCACCGCCTCGCCACGGTGCGCCACGCCGACTCGGTGGCGGTGCTCCACGAGGGGCGGCTCGTCGAGCACGGGCCGTGGGCCGAGCTCGCCGCGAGCGGGGGGCGCTTCGCTCGCCTGGTTCAGGCGGCAGGGCAGGGGGACGAAGACGGCGGACAGTTCGCCGAGTCGCTCGCCGAGCTCGCGCCGAGACGCGCGCCGGGTGCCGAGCCAGCTCCGCGCCAGGCACCGGGCGGCGAAGGCGACGACGGCGATCGCGACGTGACGCCGCCCCTGGCGACCACCGGAGAGCTCCGGGTGTCCTTGCTTCGCGAGGCGTGGGACGTCCTGGCGGGCCGCGCGAAGTGGTTCACGACGACGGCGCTCGTGTGGGGGGCGATCGGCCTGTTGGGACTCGGCGGGGTCGTGAGCAGTGCGATGTGGGCCGCGTTGGTCGCCGCGCTCGAGGCCGGTGGCTCGCCGTGGCCCGCCGCAGTGGGTGTCACGGTCACGCTCATCGTCGCGGCGCTGATCAAGCGGGCGGTCGGCGGGTTGGCGACCCGCACGGGCTGGGACGCGACGATGCGCGTGCGCCTGTCGATGCTGCGCGGCCAGCTCGCTCCGAAGCGCTTGACCGCGACACCGCCCGGCGAGGTCACCGCACGCGCCCAGGAACAGTGGCGCCTCGTGGGTTGGTCCATGTCCCAGCCGGGACTGATCACCGCGACGCTCTCGCTCGTCGTGCTCGGGCTGCTCACGGGCTCGTGGCTCGCGGCGGCCATCGGGATCGCCGTCGTGGCGTGCTCGGCGGGGGCCGCGATGCTCGTGAAACGCTGGGTGACGAGCGCGGCCAAGCTCGCCGGGGACCTGCGGGCCGCCTTCGGCAGTCTCCTCGGTTCAGCCCTCGACTCGGTGGGCGCCGTGAAGCTCTCCGCGGCGACCCCTGCCGTCGTCGCCCGCCTCGCCGAGGACGACGACGCCCGCGTGCGCGCCTCGCTGCGCGAGGACCAGATCTCCTTCGTCGCGCAGTTCTCGCCCATCGCGCTGTGCCAGCTCGCGATCGTGGCGGCGTGGACCTTTCACGTCTCAGGGTGGTGGTCGCTCGCGACGACTCTCCTGGTCACGACGGCCGTCTTCGGCTTCGCGTACCTGGGCGGCTCGCTCGGCTGGGTCCTCACGAGCGCGCCGTCCGCGCGCCGCTGGCTCGAGGTTGCGAGCGACCTTGCGGGCGGGTCCCGGCTCGCGCGCGTCGCGGCCGACGCGAACCTCATCACCGGCTCCTACGCGCGCTCCGCGGAGGAGGACATGCCGCACGACCGCGAGCCCTTGCGCGAGCTGCGGCTGACGGGTGTCACGGTCACGCACGACGACGGCACCGTGGGTGTGCAGGACGTGGACCTGACGATCGGTGCCGGTGAGCTCGTGCTCGTCGTCGGGAGCGTCGGTTCGGGCAAGTCCTCGCTCCTGAGCGCCGTCGTCGGCCTTGCTCGTGCGACCGCCCTCGCTGGTGAGCCAGACGACCTGGATGCGCCGCTCACGTGGAATGGTCGTCCTGTCGACACTGCCGAGACGTTCATGCGCCCGCCCCACGTCGCCTACGTCGCCCAGGTGCCGCACATCGTCTCGGGCACGATCACCGAGAACGTCGAGCTCGACGTGTCTGAGAGGGCCGCGGGTGACGCCCTGAACCTGGCGCAGATGTCCGAGGACGTCGCTGCGGCGGGCGGCCCGGAGGCCGTCGTCGGACATCGCGGCCTGCGGCTGTCCGGAGGCCAGGTCCAGCGCCTCGCCCTCGCGCGAGCGCTCGCCACCGGGAGCGACCTCCTCGTGGTGGACGACGTCTCGTCGGCGCTGGACTCCCACACCGAGGAGCTGCTGTGGGACGCCCTCACGTCGCGCGGCCTGACCGTGCTGGGCACGACGTCGCGCCGAGCGACCTTGTTGCGGGCCGATCGGGTGCTCGTGCTGGATGGTGGGCGGCCCGTGGCGGTCGGGTCGTGGGCGGAGCTCGAGGGTGAGTGGGGGCACCTGGCGGCGTAGAGGTTCGCCCGGCCGTGGGTACGGTCCGCTACTCGGGGTGCCCGACGACGGCTCGTTCGTCAGCCCCTGGAGAAGTTCCACGGGTCGATGACTCGCACTCCCGTGTCCGCGAACCTCCCAACGTCCCGCGTCGCGACCGCGGCGTGGTGCGCGAGCGCGATAGCCGCGATCTGGGCGTCGAGCGCGGTGATCGGACGCCCGAATCGAACCCAGCGAGCGACGATCTCGCCATAGCGATCGGCAGCGGCGTTGTCGAACGGCAAGGTTCGAGGCGTGAGTGCGACCAGCGCACGTTCCGCTCGCTCCTCCAGCACGTCTCGCCGGCGACCATCCGGAAGCAGCCCCACGCCCTGTCGGACCTCCGCCCGCGTGATCGTCGTGATGTGGACATCGGCGGGATGGACGGTCGCCCGCCACGCTTCCACCTCGGGCGCGGGGCGGGCAGACATGTACTCGCTGAAGAGATTGGTGTCGATGACGATCACTCGTCGTCGCCACCAAAGTCGACCTGCCGCGGGAGGTCGGTGCGCGCAGGGATCTCGAAGCCGGCGAGATCGAGGTCTGCGAAGTGGTCCTGGACGACCTGGAACACGTCTAGTACGTCAGCGTCCCGCCTCACCCCCGCAGCGAGGATGGCCCGGCAGAGATCTGCATGCGGGGAACCTAGCCACGGATGAGCCTCCTGGCGCCGCGCGCTCGGATCGTCTGTGGAACGCTCCGAACGCTCTCCAAGGGCGGCCAATCCGGAGGGCGATCTCCGGACTTGGGAGTACGGACCGGCTACGAACGCACCAGAGCCCGCAACGCGTCGCGCGTCTCCTCGTCGGTCGAGTAGATCAACGTGCCGACCATCCCGCGGGTCAGCAGCACCTTGTAGACGTTGCGCACGAGCCGGTCGAACTCGCCGTCGGACACTCGCGATGCCGAGCGGAAGTCCGGGTCCTTGTTGTACTCGCGCCGGGAGACGAAGCGACCGTCGCGCCACACGAGGTCGGGGCCGAGGATGACGCCGTTCCAGTCGTACTCGAAGCCCTGGGCGGTGTAGACGCACCCGACCTGCTCGAAGCCGCCGTCCTGCGTGGCCCACAAAGCGGCGGGTGGCGCGTCACCCACGGCGCGGTCGCCTCTGACGTTCCAGGGGCGCGCCCAGTCCCCCACTCGGACGTCGGGAACGAGCTGCCCGCCCGAACCGGCATCGCTCCACGGCCAGCAGAAGCCCGCCGTCATGCGCGCGCCGCGCCCTTCGGTGAGCTTCTCCCGCAGTCGGTGCTCGAGCTCCGCTGGCGTGTCGACCACGTCCACGGTGAAGCCCGCCTCATCGGACCACACGACAGGGCCGCCGTGTTCGAGTCCGAGCAAGCGCCGCCCCCACGTCCCGTACGCCGCAGAACCACCGGCACGAAACTCGGCGTTCAGGTCAACCTGCACCACGTCGATGCCACGCGCGGCTGCCGCGGCTCGGATGTCCGCGACCGTGCCAGTCTCGCCGGGCCGCACCACCTGGTGCTCGTCGAGCAGGAACACCGGGACGCGCGCGGCGTCGATCAGCTCGTCCACCTGGGCGCGGGCGCGGTCGCGCACGAGCTTGGGCGTGTAACGGCTGACGGAGGTCTCGCGGATACGGTGCGCCTCGTCGCAGATGATCACGTCGAGCCCGTTGCGGTCTGCGTCCATGAAGTTGTTGAAGTACGTGAAGAGCTTCTGGACGCGTGGAGCCCGGTGGCCGGCCACCTTCCGCAGGGTCTGCGTGAAGGACCGAGATCCTGTCGCGTGCAGCACGGTCCGGCCCTGCCGCGACAGCTCTCCGAGCAGCGAGAGCGCGATGACGGACTTGCCGCTGCCCGGCCCACCCGTCACGACGACCACGGTCTTGGTGTCAAGCCGCCGAGCATTGGCGACGGCATGCAGAACCAGCTCGTAGGCGACACGCTGCTCGTCGAGCAGCACGAACTGCTCACGATCGCGCACCTCGTCGGCGGCCAGGCTCAACAGCAGCTTCGGCGGCGCGACCGCGGAGGTGAGCAGCAGATCGGCGACATCCGCACCAGGTTCGGGCGAGAACTGCCGCTTGAGCTCCGGGTCACCCGTGCGAACACGACCCAACAGCGGTCGAGAAGTGACTTCTTCGCCGCTGATCGGTTTCTGAGGAGAAGGTTGAAGCCTTGGATCGCCACATTGGCCTCCCGAACGACGGCGTTGACACCTTCTACCTGCGGCGAGGGATCAGGCACCGACAGGATGCTCGAGGGCCCCGACAACTTTGCGCTGATCTGCGCTCGGGCATCAGCGATCACCCTCTCCAGCGCCGCCCGCGCGGTTGCTAGCCGTTCGGCGTTGATGTGCTGCGTGGCTCCTGGCCTTGCCGTCAGGTCGTCGAGATAGGTCGTCCACTGCTGCGCCCAGATCTCGAAGTGCCGGTTGAGCGCCGCCAGTTGCTCCATCTGCTCGACGTAGGTCCGGTCAAAATACGCCTCCAACTGCTCACCGAAGTCGGACGGAACGGCCTGCTGGCAGAACGGACAGACGCCGTCCGCGTCTTCGAGATGTGCGCGACCGTGCTGCACCCAGTCGGCGTTGCCGAGCTGCTGAATTAGGGGCGCGAGTTGCACATCCCCACTACCCACGACAGCCACGCCCAAGAGCGGGTAGCCGGGAGCGTCTTCGATCCTGATGTCGCGTCCAAGCGGAAGTTCCTGGAGCGGTTGCGCATCTTCGGCGAGAACCGCTGCTGCCTCGGAGGTGAGCGCCGCGAAGCCCTCGGATGCGGAGAGGTTCGCCGCCGCGACTTCGAGCAGTCGGTCGAGAAGCCGATCCTTGCTGTTGTTGTATCCCGCGAACATCTCACGCAGTTCTGCAGGGACTTCGATGCGCTTAGCCCATGCGGCGTCCTTCAGCGCGGTACGGACGTCCTCGATCTCACCGTTCTTCGCATCCAAGGAGGACTGGAGTCGCGCAAGGCCTTCCCTGGCAGCGGCGATGGAGCCTCGCGGACCTGTCAGCGATTCGATCTCGGTCTGGATCTCCGCGTTCGTCTCACCCAGGATGAATACGCCCGCGAGGTGGCCTGCGGGCGTGAGAGTCGTACTGACGTAGTCGCGGTTGTAGACCCTAATGCCGAGCTCGCTCGCCGCTGGGTGCCACTCCAGGGACGTTCCAGCGAATCGCGTCGAGTCAGCCAGAGCGCGGCTGATCGTTGTCTTGCCGGAGCCGTTGGGCCCAAAGAAGAAGTTCACCGGCTTGAGCGGGCCAATATCTACACCGGAGACCGGGTCGAAGGCGGGGGCACCGCGCAACCGAAGGTACTGGAGCATCTCTGCTGAGCCGCCCTATGCCTTCGAGCCCGAAGGCTTGTTGTCGGCGCGCGCGTCGATGACGACGATGGACTTCTCGCCGCGAAGATCCAGCTCCTTCAGGACAGCATCGACCTTCACCACGTCCCCCTCCGTGTAGCAGACGATCATCTTGACCGAAGTGCGCGTGCCGTTTGCCTGCTCGTAGACCTCGACCTGGTTCTGGAGGTTCCGCTTCAGTCGGCTGTTGCTGGCGAGCTTGATCTCGATTAGCGACTTGTCGACTGCTCCTTTGCTCACTTTGAAGTCCACGGGACCACGACCGTTGTTGACCTCGCGGTTCACGTCGAACTCGCTGCCGAAGAAGATGAGACCGAAGAAGAGTTGAATCTCCTTCTCCGTAGCGAGAGGGCGTTCCTTGCCCGGCTTGTTGAGGAGTCGGTGCCCGTCCTGGTTCTCGACGTACTGTTTGAAACCGTTGGCGCGGATCAGCGCCTCCTCGTAGCTGTTGACCGGCGTTTGGTACAGCGCGGTATTGGCGCGGATGTCTTCGACGGCCCTCTGCACCATCTGCACGAGGATCTCAGAAACCTCCTGCCGCCTTCTTGCACTGAGGCCGACTGCCTCCTCCCCCGTGTTCTCCTTCTGGCGGATGTAGTAGTCGAGGACCTCGGGGAACTGAAGGATCGCCGCAGCCGCCAGGTCCGAGTACTCCTTCTTCGTGGGGTTGTCGCTCAACTTTTTGAAGAGGTAGTTGTTGACCTGTGCGCGAAGTTGCTCGTCTTCGATGGCGTCGGGGATGCTGCGGAACTCGCGCACGAGGTCCGAGCGGCTGATCCATGTTTCATCCTTGGTAAGCATGTCGGCCGGGGTAAGCAGGACGTAGTCCCCACGAAGTTCGGGAAGCTCGTACTGGCGCGACTCCCACGTCTCGGTCTCGTAATTGAAAGCGGCGCGCGTGACCGAGAACCTACCTCGTTGATCGGCCGACAGACGCGTCTGTGCGAACGCCTGTGTGTACTCCAGCAGGTACCCCTTGATGAGATTCGTGGTGAAGTCGCTGATGTTGTCGCGTCCGATCCCCTCCTTGATGAGCGCGAGCTTCTCCAGGTGGGCACCCTTGGTGATCGACTCTGATCCGAACCCTATCAGGATTGAGCTAAGGGAGCCGTGGAGCGCGCGTGCAAAGTCCTTGCCGAGCCCGCTCCCCGAGTTCCCGAGCACGGTGAATCCGAGCCAGTTCTGCTTCACCTCCTGGAACATATACCAGGACTTGATGAGGCCCGGATCGAGATCAGGGGCAGCCCGGTCACGGAGGAATACGAGGTAGCGGATCATTTTATCGTGGAGGTCGCGGTACTCCGGCTTCTTACTGTTGAAGAGCAGGAAGGGATCGACGAAGAGCGGAAGATCCGACGCGAGACTGACGTCTAACGCGCCGTAGTCCTCCAGCGTCTTCGGCGAGACCCCGAAGTGCTGCGAGAAGTACAGCTCGATGACCATCCCCGCTACACTCCCACGAGTTGCAGAAGCGAGTCATAGGTGTCGACGACGTCGTACCTCACGCCGTCGTGCCCGACCTTGGCGTTAAGCGAGGCGAAGAACTTGCGTGCGCACTCGATCTTGGCGCTCTCAGTGCCCTTGAGCTGGAGGGTCGACATCGAACCCTTGGTCTCGGCGACGAAGTAGACGTGCTTGATCTTCGTGGTGTCGTCACGGAACGCGATCGCCCAGTCGGGGTTGTAGTCGCCGACCGGGGTTGGGATGAAGAACCCGCGCGGCAGCTTGGTGTAGACGACGACCTCGTCGCTGACGTCGAGTTGCTCCACGAACGACCGCTCAATCTTGGAGTCCGTGACGACATACTCGTAGATGCTCTTTCTGAGTTTCTCGCCCGCCTTCGACAGGTCCTGGGCGGTCTGGTTCTCGGTGAAGATCGACGAGTCGTAGCGATGGTCGAGCGGGTCGTAGGCGAGGTGCTCGACGATGACCGTCGCCTTCTGCTCGTTGATGAGGCGGGCTGCCTCGGTGATGAACTGCTCGGGGTTCTGCTTGAACTTCGCGAACGTGCCGGGGTTGATGCCGGTGAGAATCGCTGCGCACGTGCGCCGGGTGAGCTGGGTCTTCTCGGCGATCTCGCCGAGGAGGTCGTACTTGACGGTCGACCCCGCCGAGACGGCGGAGTGCTCGAGCTTGGTCTCGGACACCTTGAAGCCGGTGCCCGCCTCGAGCTGCTCGACTTCCAGGCCGACGACCTGCTTGCCGCTCTCGACGAGGTACTGCATGACGGTCACGTTGAGAGACTTGTCGAGCACCTTGATGCAGTTGGCGACCAGCTCCGCCGAGTCGAACTCGACCTGGTAGACGGCCTTGTGGTTGATGCGGCCCCACAACTCCTGGAACTCGCGCTTCTTGAAGTTGGCCTCGTTGAACGGGATCTTCTTCGGCTTGCGCCCGTCGGTCGGGGTGGGTACGTCGAGGTAGAGGGCATCGACGAGCGGCCAGAGGAAGTCGATGACGGGCTTGAGCACGTCCGCGGTGGGAATGGCGAGCGTGCCGCCGGCGCGGGCCTCCTTGTACTCCTTGGTGACCAGCCCGTCGTCGTCGATGTAGTTGTTGCGGATGAGGTGGTTGTACAGGGCCTGCGCGACCGTACTCTCCAGCACACTCGGCGACCCGTCCGCGGTCTTGAACTGCTTGCCGATGAAGTAGGCGACGCTGGCCTTGCGCGGCCGGGCCGACAGCGACTCGACGATCTCCTTCTGTAGCGCGGTGACGAAGTCGGTGTAGGACTCGTCGGTGACGACGGTCAGCTCGTTGATGTCGTGCACGATGACAGGGTTGTCCATGCGCTCACCGTGCTGATCGACCGACAGGCGCAGCCCGCGGCCGATCTCCTGCCGCCTGGTCGTGGTGTTGTCGCTCTTCTTGAGCATGCCCATCACGAACACGTTCGGGTTGTCCCAGCCCTCGCGCAGCGCCGAGTGCGACCAGATGAACCGCACCGGCTCCTCGAACGACAGCAGCCGCTCCTTGTCCTTGAGGATCAGGTCGTAGGCATCGACGTCGTCGGACTGGCCTGCGAAGTCGCCTCGGGCTGCGATCTTGCCGTCGACTGAGTGCCCGGTCCTCTTGTCGATCGAGAAGTAGCCCTCGTGAGTGGACCGGACGGGGATCGCCTCGACATGCGTGCGGTAGCGCTCGGCGGCCTCGTCGAGGTCGAGCTGGCCGAGGTAGTCGGCCAGGACCGTGTCATACTCCTCCTCGAACACGCGCGCGTACTCGCCGAGAGTGTCCTCGCGGTCGTAGTCGCGGTACTTAGCGACCTCGTCGATGAAGAACAGCGAGAGCGTCTTGATGCCTTGCGCGAACAGCTCGCGCTCCTTGTCGAGGTGGGCGCGGATGACCTCGCGGATCTGGATACGCCGCTTCTGGTCCTCAGCGACATCCTCAGTAACCTCACCCGCGCCGATGATGTCGCCGTTGCTCAGCTCGATGATGTCGCGATTGGCATCCACGTCCCGGATGAACAGGCCCTTGTACGCCTCAATGCCGCCGGAGATGTCATGCAGGTTCATGCCCTGGCTCAGGCGCTTCACCTGCCGCTTGATGCCCTGGGCGGTCTGCACCTCCAGCTCCACCCGCGCCTTCGGGAACTCCGCGCCCTTGCCGACCTCAAGGCCGTCCACGTAGAGGTAGGCGGTGCTGCCGGCCAGGTGCTTTACCGTGATGCCGCGCACCGCGATCTTCTTGACCAGCTTCTGGTTGTAGGCGTCGACCGCGTCGAGGCGGTGCACCTTGGTGCGCTCGATCTTGTGAGTCGCCGAGTAGCGCAGGGCGAACAAGGCGTTGAACAGGCCGAGCGCCTCCAGCGACTTCGACGGCTTCTTCGCGTCACCCTCGATCTTCTGCGGCTCGTCGATAATCAGGATCGGCCGGTTCGCCGCGATCACGTCGATCGGCCTACGGGACTGGAAGTCGTCGAGCACCTCGTAGATGCGCCGGGCGTCCTTGCCGGTGGCGTTGAACGCCTGGATGTTGATGATCATCACCTGCACGCCTGCATCGGACGAGAACCGCTCCAGCTCATGCAGCCTCGATGAGTTGTAGACGAACGTGCGCGGCTTGGTGCCGTAGAACTGCTGGAAGTGCTCGGCGGTGATATCGAACGACTTCTTCACGCCCTCGCGGATCGCGATCGAGGGCACGACCACGATGTACTTCGACCACCCGTACCGCTTGTACAGCTCCATGATCGTCTTGATGTAGACATAGGTCTTGCCGGTACCGGTCTCCATCTCGATGTCGAGATTGATCGGGGCCGCCGACTTCTTGACCGGATCCTTCAGGTCCCTGGACAGCGTGAGGCCACGCGCCCGCTGCACCCCGTGGACATTCTCAAGAAGTTGCGGCGGTGTCAGCGCGATCTCGGCGTTGCGCAGCCCTGCGTCCTCCAGCAGCATCGGCGCCGCGTCCTTGCCAGGGTCGATGCGGTACTTCACCCCGTCGGCATACGGCTGCCCCGTGAACACGTCGACCACGGCATCGACGGCCTCGGTTTGGTACTGCTGGACCTTGAACTGGAGCTTCATCGGGTCAGATCGCCCTTACCTCTGTCTCGGGTGACACCTCGCGGAAGATCTGCTCCGTGTTGATACGCGCGGCATCGGTTCGGAATCCCGCGTCAAGGAACACGGCGCGCAGCGGATGACGCTTGGCGATTGCCTGCACAACGTCGTCCGTGATCTCGTCCGCGAAGCAGGCGATCAACGCCTCGTCGGCGACACAAAACACCCGACGGCCTCCGGCCTCTTCGACTTCGATCGACTCTGCGAGGTCGAGCCCCCAGTCGAGGAGCACCTGGAAGAGCAAGTCCTCATCGATGCGGTCTGGCTTCACGCTGTCGACAGCGTCGGACAGTGCAACTTGCAGGAGGTCGTCCGCGGTCGCGAGCGTGTCAGCCATGTTGGTCGTCGCAACGTGGAGCGACCGGAAGCCGACGTCAAGATCGGCGCCCAGAAGTCCAGCCTCCTGCTTCACCTGTGCGCCGGCGCGCCGCAACCGTTCGCGGGCGACTCCAGCGAGAGTCATGTATCCGCGCATGCTTGCGAGTGACCCGGCTTCGATCGCCTCATCGAGCTGCACCAGGATGAAGCGGCGCGAACCTTGATCGGCGGCGTTGATACTCATCACAGCATGCGCCGTCGACCCTGAGCCAGCAAAGAAGTCGAGGATGATCGCATCCTTGTCGGCGCTGGTCACGGCGTCAATCCAGGTACCAAGTACTCCAATGTCCTTCGGGTAGTCGAACATCTTTCCGTCGAGGAGCCTCGCCAGAGCGTCGCTGGCCGGCGCACGTTCTTGCGTCACGAGGGGACGGATCGCTTGCTGCCCCATCTCATCAAGGAACCGCTTGTAGCGCGGGGTTGTCGTGTGATCGGTCCCGAACTGGATTCTGCCCTCGGCGATACTCGCCTGCATCGACTCCTTTGATAGCCGCCAGCCATTCGGGTGCATCGGCACAGGCAAGCCAGACACAGGGTGGGGAAGGTCGTACATGAGGTTCGCGCGCGGGTTAGGACTCGCCAAATCGCTCTTGGTGAACGCTCTCCCCGAAGCGTCGATCTCGCCATAGGCTCTCAATCCGGCTTCAACATCAGGCTTCGTCCGCCACCACTCACGGAGCAACTCCGTAGCTCGCGCGGCGTCGTGACTCGACTCTTCCCAGGCGCGTCGACTCGCCTCCACCACGTCGTCGTATCCGCGCTTGGGGCCCTTGAAGCGGACATCGAGCCCGATGAGCGTCGTCTTGCTCCGTGCGTAGATGAGCATGTAGTCGAGCCCACCCGCAGTGAAGCGAGCATCGTTCTTCCCCGAGCCCTGCCACACCACGTCGGCGAGGAAGTTTTCAGCGCCGAAGACCATGTCGAGGAGCGACCGGAGGTTCGCGTGCTCATGGTCATCGATGGCGACGATCATGATCCCGTCGTCGGTCAACAGGCCACGCGCCAACTTCAGCCGGGAGTACATCATGCTGAGCCAGTCGGAGTGGAAGCGGCCGTTGGCCTCAGTGTTCGCCACGAGTCGTTCACCTGAGTCCGATCGCTGACCCGAGCGGGCGAGGTAGTCGGCACTCGACTCGGCGAAGTCATCCTCGTAGACGAAGTCGTTGCCCGTGTTGTAGGGCGGGTCGATGTAGATCAGCTTGACCTTGCCGAGGTACGACTCCTGGAGCAACTTGAGCGCCTCTAGGTTGTCGCCCTCGATGAACAGGTTCTTGGTCGTGTCGAAGTCGACTGACTCCTCACGCACCGGGCGCAGCGTCTTGGCGATCGGTGCGTTGGCAGCGAACGCGGCGGCACGCTTTCCGGGCCAGTCGAGCTGGTAGCGCTCCTGCGGACCGTCGACAACGTGGTCGGACAGTTCCTGGCGGAGCAGGTCGAAGTCAACGGCGAGGGTCACGTTGCCCTCCGCGTCCCTCGACTCGGTGATGACCTGCGGGAACAGTTCGGCGATGCGTTCGACGTTGCGAGCCGTCAGGTCGGGCGAGTGCAGTGCGCGCTTGTCCATCACGCACCACCCAGAGCAGCGAGGTCATACGGTCTTGACCTCCGTGTTCGGCGACAATTCGCGGAAGAGCTGCTCGGCGTTGATTCGATCAGCGTCGGATCTGAAGGCTGAGTCACGGAAGACGGCGCGCAGCGGCTGGAGGTTCGCGATCTCGGCAACGACATCAGCAGACACCTCCTCGCTGAAGCAGGCGATGAGCGCGTCGTCCGCGACGCGGAAATACTCTCTCTCTCTCTCTCTCTCTCTCTCTCTCTCTCTCTCTCTCTCGAAACCTCACCTTGGACGGGCAGGGACAACTCGAGACCCCAGTCAAGGAGTACTTGAAAAAGCAGGTCTTCATCCGTACGGTCAGGCTTCACGCTGTCCACCGCGTCAGTTAGCGATGTCTGTGTGAGGCCATCGGCCGAGCGTTCCAGCTCCACCATGTTCGTCGTGTCGACTTTGAGGACTCGGAACCCGATATCGGATCCACCGAGCGTCGCGACGCGCGCCCCCTCCCTCCGAATTCTCTCCTTTGCGATCTCTGCGATCGTCGAGAACCCGGCCTTCGCCGCCTCGGTGCCAGGCTCACAAGGTTCAGGGAGCTGGACCATGATGAAGCGACGTGTTCCGCCGTCTTCAGCGTTCTGATGCATCACAGCAGCAGCGGTGCTCGCCGAACCAGCGAAGAAGTCCACGACCAACGCGTCCGGCGAGGCCAGGAGTTCGAGAACTCGGCGGATCAGACGCGTGGGCTTGGGGGTGTCAAAGATCGTAGCTCCGAAGAGCTCCTTGATCTCGGCATTCGCCTGCCGGGTGGTGCCCGCCACTTCACCAGCCCAAACGGTCTCGGGAGTCCGGCCCTCCTGCTCGGACAAGTAGATTTTGCGAACGAGGCGCGTGTCGCCGTCTCTGAAGACAATCTCTCCAGTGGAGATCTTCTTTCGAATGGATTCTTCGCTCCATCGCCATCCGTTCTCCGGAGGCGCGATCAAGTTCCCGGATGGGGTCTCCACCGGGAAGCGAAGCGACGGACGTGGGTTTGGACTCCTAACGTCACCGGATCGCCAAGGACCACGTGGATCGTTGTCAGGATTCGAGTACGCCCTGTTGTCCGACTCCGTTCGGGCGAGCCGGAACCGTTCCAAGTCCTCCCCGCGTCGCAGCATCACGAGGTAGTTGTGATGGCGGGAGAAATAGGGTTCATCGTTCTTGCTCTGCTCGGTGTGCTTCCAGATGACTCTCGCGACGAAGTTTCTCTCGCCGAATACCTCTCTCCCAATCGCATCCAAAGCACTTCCTTCGTTGTCATCGATTGCTACGCAGATGAGACCGTCCGGGCTCAAGAGGTTCCGCGCAAGACGGAGGCGCGGATACATCATGCTCAACCAGTCCGAGTGGAAGCGACCGTTCGACTCCGTATTGGCCTGAAGTCGCAGCCCATGGCCGTCAGTTTGCCCTGAACGAAGCAGGTACTCGGAGTTCTCGACCGTATAGTCATCGGGATAGGTGAACCGATCGGACCCGGTGTTGTATGGCGGGTCGATGAAAATAAGCTTGACCTTGCCGAGGTACGACTCCTGGAGGAGCTTGAGCGCGTCGAGGTTGTCGCCCTCGATGAAGAGGTTCTTGGTCGTGTCGAAGTCGACGGACTCCTCGCGTACCGGGCGCAGGGTCTTCGCGATGGGAGCGTTGGCTGCGAAGGCAGCGGCTCGCTTGCCGGGCCAGTCGAGCTGGTAGCGCTCCTGCGGCCCCTCAACCACGTGATCGGCAAGCTCCTGACGAAGCGCGTCGAAGTCGATGGAACGCGTCGGCTTGCCGTCGGCGTTGAGCGCCTCGGTGACCACGGCCGGGAAGAGTTCGGCGATCTTGTCGATGTTTCGCTCGGTCAGGTCCGGCGAGTGCATCTTCAGCTTCTCCACGGTCATCCTTCGGTGCTCGGCGCGGTGTCGGTCAACTCGGCGAGTGCGGTCTCGCGGTCTTTGAGCTGCCTGCGTAGTTCGATCTTGCGGTTGAGTTGTGGTTCGGTGCGCAACTTCTTCTCCAGCGCGGCGATCTCGCGTTGGAGCTTTCGGGCACGGTCCAGTCTGCCGGTCACCTCTGACACCGTCTCGCCGACGCGCGCGGGCACCGGGAGGAGTGACGCCAGGAGCGCCTCGTACAGGCTCGGCAAGTCCAACGCCGTCGGCAGTTGCCGGCGGGGCGCATCGACAGGTTGCCAGTCAGTGGTGAGGTAGGTCGCGATGCGCGGCGCCTTGCCGTCCAGCGACTTCTGCGCGGCGGCCATGCGGACGCGCTCGATGCTGGCGACCTCGAAGATGATCGGGAAGTGCACGGTCTTGTCGATGGCGGCGAGCACCTCGTCGGAGACGTCCGCGCCCTTGGTCTCAATCGTGAAGACCTGGATCTCAGGCACAGTGGTGGTGCCGCGCAGGCGGATAGTGTCGTCGGCGAGCTTGTATGCCCAGGTGATGCGCTGGATGTCGTCGACGAACTTCTCGCGCAGCACAGTGCGGACATTGCCGTGCTCGTAGAACTTGGTCTTGGGCACGGCACGGCCGAACGCGGCATTCGCGGGCCACCGGTAGAGGACGCGATCAGTCATCGGCGGGATCCTCGACGACGGCGAGGAAAGCGATCAGCTCGAAGTCGTCGAGCCCAGCGATGGTCTGCACGAGCGCAGTGGTGCGACCAGGACTGAAGAGGCTGTCGACATCACGTTCCTCGCTGACGTCGATCATCGATCGGATCGCGTCGGTGAGCAGGCGGCTGTACTGGCCCATGTCCGCGCCGTCGCGGGTGGCTGCGTTGAAGGCGCGGCACACCTCCCAGGCAGGCTCGTCCCGGTTGCGGCATCCGGCGCGGATGACGTCGAGCAGATGCTTGACCTCGGTGTGGTCGGCGATGACCTGGCCCTGGTCGTCGAGGTAGACGAGGTAGTGCGGGTGCAGCCGGTTGCCCCGGTTGAGGTGCTCGTCGGCGTTGATGTTGCGCAGCACGAACAGCGCACCCGGCTTGAGGCCCTTCTCGGGCTGGGCAGGGACGACGGCGTGGAGGCCCTTGGGGGTGCCGGCCAAGTCGCCGTACTCCTTGATGTAGCCGAGCAGGTCCATGCGGAAGTCGTTCAGGCCCAGGTCGGTGATCGAGACGCCGGTGCGGACATCCTCGAGCTCGATGACCTCGTCCTGGAGCTTGCGGAGCTGTTCCTTGCGGAACGCGGCGTCGCTGGCTTCCTGGGTGAGCACGTTGTCATCGGCGGTCGCGGCAAGGTCAGCGATGACCATGCGGTTCTCGACGCGCTCCTTGAGGTTGATGTACTCATCCAGGGAGATGTCGGGCCAGAAATTCACGAGCTGGATGCGCTCGTTGGTCGAGCCGATGCGGTCGATGCGACCGAACCGCTGGATGATCCGCACCGGGTTCCAGTGGATGTCGTAGTTGACGAGGTAGTCGCAGTCCTGGAGGTTCTGACCCTCGCTGATGCAGTCCGTACCGATCAGGATGTCAATCTCGGCCGACTCGTGAGGCATCGCCAGGTGGCGTTGCTTCGACCGCGGAGAGAAGAGAGTCAGCGTCTGCTGGAAGCCGTAGCCTCTTCCCGCCGTCGTCGTCGGGCTTCCCTGGCCCGTCACCAGAGCAGTGTCGTAGCCCTGCTGCTTCAGGTCGGGACTCAGCTCGCGGTGGAGGTACTCGGCCGTGTCAGCGAACGCGGAGAAGATCAGTACCTTGCGATTCCCGGGGTTGATCGGGTTCGCGACCTTGTCCAGGATCAGCCCACGAAGTACCTGAAGCTTCGCGTCGTGCGCGCCGGTGATGCCTTTGATCGACTCCAGGAGGCCATGGATGACCTGACCGTCATGTTCAAGGTCGCGACTCCACGACTCGACATCCATGTCGGCGAGGTCGATCTGCACCTTCGTACCGACGGATCCGCCTGAAGGGAACTCAAAGTCGTCGTCATCGGCATCCAGATCGGTGATTGCCGAGACGATGTCCGAGATGCTCGCCGCGTGGTTATCCACCGCCTCGATCGCTTCACCGACGGTGTGCTCCAGTCGACTCAGTGTGAGTCGGAACGCCTCGATGCTGCTCTCAAGGCGCTTCAGCAGGTTCACAGTCATCAACTTGCGGATGCCCTGCTCACGGCTCGCGGCCCCGAGGTTTGCTGTCTGCCCACCGACGTAGTTCTGGCCCGCACCCGCGCCGTACATCGACTCATACTTCTCACGGCGACTTGGGAAGACGTAAGCCAGTGGCGTGTAGGCAGCAAGGGTGAGGAGCTGAAGCTGATCGAAGATCTCGCTGAAGCTCGGTGCCTCGACGAGGTCGGTCAGCGCCGGCCGCATCGAGATTGGGGGGAGACGTTCGGGGAAGACCCCGACATCGGTGGTGTCGTAGAACGCCTGGATGTGCTTGCGTGACCGGGCGATCGTCACGGCGTCGAGCAGTTCGAAGAAGTCGAAGTCCAGTCGAGCGAGGATCGCATCCGTGGTGCGCGCGTCCGGAGGCAGGTCAGCCCACTCGTTGAACACTCGCTGGGCATGGCGGAAGACCTCTTCGACGGACGTGGAGATGTTGAGCTTCGCGGCGAGCTGTGCCGACTCTCCCTCGTAAGCGAGCGCGAGCTGGTTGCGGAGGTCGTTGAACCTGTTGTTCACGGGGGTCGCGGAGAGCATGAGGACCTTGGTCTTCACACCCTCACGAATCACCTTGCGCATGAGGCGCTGATACCGGGTCTCCCGCTCCGCGACGTAGTCCGCGTTGCGGAAGTTGTGGGACTCGTCGATGACCACGAGGTCGTAGTTCCCCCAGTTGATGAGATCGAGGCGCTTGCCGAGAGACTCACCCGAGTCGCGCGAGAGGTCGGTGTGCGCCAGGACGTCGAAGTTGAACCGGTCCGTTGCGAAGACGTTGGTCGTGTAGTTCGAGTTGTAGTTCGTCCAGTTGTCCGCGAGCTTCTTCGGCGCGAGCACCAGCACCGTCTTGTTGCGCAGCTCGTAGTACTTGATCACTGCGAGCGCGGTGAAGGTCTTCCCGAGCCCCACGCTGTCAGCGAGGACGCAGCCGTCATACGTCTCAAGCTTGTTGATGACCCCGGTGGCCGCATCCTTCTGGAAGTTGTACAGCGCCTTCCAGATCGCCGTCTCCTGGTAGCCCGTCCGATCGTTCGGCAGCACGTCCTCGCTCATCTCCTCGAGGAACTCGCTGAAGAGGTTGTAGAGGATCAGGAAGTAGACACGCTGTGGGGAGTTCTCCGCATAGACGCTCGCGATGTGCTCGCGGACCGTCTCCGTGACATCCTCGACCTGATCCGCGTTGTGCCAGATCTGGTCGAAGAGTTGTATGTACTGGTGGGTGACCGGAGTGTCATCGATCCGGTGGACCATGTTCGAGACCGCCGGCCCTAGCTCGTAGCCGAGATCAGCGGTGGTGAAACCCTGGAGCGGTGCGTAGGCAGCCACGTCATCCACGACAGCGAACGACTGCATCGGCGCGCCAGTGTGGTTCGAGCGGAACCTGACCTTCTGTCGCACCCACTCGGCACACTCTCGTGCGATTGCGCGCTGCGTGAGTTTGTTGCGGAGTCGAATCTCGAACTCCGACCCGTACAGCGCCGCGTCCCGGTCCCCACCGTTCGGGATGAAGAACTGGCGTCGCTCCGGTGCGGGCTTGTCGGTGGCCTTCGAGGTCGTGAACGACGGGGCCGTGAAGATGAACTCGAGCTCCGTGATCGACGACAGCTCGTGCTTCAGGGCCTCGAAGGCGAAGATCGAGAACGTACTGGCGGCGATCCGAAGCTTCGAGCCGGCCTTGATCGCCGCCTTGAGGTCGTCCCCGAGGAGGTCGTTCACGTTGTCGATGACGCGCATCGCTAGGACCGCCCCATCACACCGCGCTTGCTCACTCGTACCCCGCGTCCCCCGTGTCGACTCACCCGGTGCTTGTGCCTGGGTGCACCCTACTCACTTCGGCTCGGGGAACCACGGACTTGACCTCACGACGTCGGCACAGACGTCGGGTGCGCCTCCGTCCAGTCCTCTGTGGGGTGTCCGCAGCAGTCAAGAGTGTCAGTGGCTAGGTCGATCATCTTGGCAGGACGGCGCACGCCGTCTCATCTACCTTCCGAGGAGCACCGTGGCTTCCATCAAGGACCTGTTGGGTAGAGACGTCCTCGACGCGCTCACCGCCATCGGGTCTCCGGCTCGCCCGTCCACGCGCGAACCCACGCGGCCCGAACTCATCCGCGATCCGGGCGAGCCAGCTCCGCGCTCTCCGGAGTCTGCGCCCTCTTCGACGACGCCACGCCGCACAGGTCGGAAGAGGCCCACGCGCCCGAAACCTCCTCGCGCCTCGCCAACCTTGCGAGCCACTCGGGCAGTAGGCCGGCTCGAACGCTCGACTGAACAACTGCAGAAGGCTGCACGCATCTCTGTGGTGCGCGAGCAGACACGCCGCAAGCTCCTCGAGCGAAAGGACTGCCTCGTCAAGGAGATCAACAGACTGATCCGTGGAATCGAGAAGGACCCAGAGTTCGATCCGCGGAGCGAGACTCACACGCAAGTGCTCCGGGAGCTGCGCAAACTCGCTGCGAGCGCGCAGGCCACGTTCATCCCCGCTCCACCCACATCCCGTGGACCGTCACAGACTCCGAAACCCTCGCCTCCGGCGAAGAGTTCCGTCCGCGTGTTCGATAGATCCGCGGACCATCGGTTCGGCCCGGAGAGCGACAACTTCTACACCGATCCCCTCGATAGCAAGTAGCGAAGAACTGAACATGACCTCCTCCTTCGGCTGGCTCGACACCGACCCCACCCAGCGCACCCGCATGCTCGAGGTGGTCGACCTCTTCAGGGACAAGGGCTCCGTGGACGAGCTCGGCATCGGCTCGATCCGCGACGCGCTCTCCGACGCACTGTTCCCCGGCACATCTGTGCTGCACACGCGCTTGCGCTACGTGCTGTTCGTCCCGTGGCTCATGCAACAAGCCACCCACGGCACAACGCTGGCAGAGATGGTCGAGCAGTTCCGCGACGGCGAGTACCGCCTCATCGAGGCGCTCATCGCGGGCAGCGAGGACGTGGGCGTGATCGGCAACCGCGCACGGCGCAAGCTCAAGCGTCTGCCGAGCGGGGTGTACTGGTCCGCGCTGGGCGCCTGGGGCATTCGCACCGGCGGCTTCTCCTCGGAGACCTTCTTCCGTAGGACCGCCGATCTCCAGGTCCTGGCGCGCCGCACCACGCGGGCCGACGACGATGAGTCGCACGACCCGCTCCCGGCGACAGGTCTCGACCCGCACCTGCCTCGCCCGCCAGACCGGTGGCTCACTGCTGTCGACTTCCGGCTCACCGCCGAAGAGGAGCAGTACCTGTCCCACCGCATCACCTCTGCTGCTCCGGGCTCGATGCTGGCCTGGCTGGTGCACCACGAGCCACCCGACCTCGACGGCTACGTCTGGGACCTCGACCACCTCGCCTCCGCACCCTCGCCGCTCCGGGAACTCGCGGACCACGCACGCCGCTTCCACACCGCGATCCACGGCGCGGCAGCGCTCTACAACTTGATGCTCGCGCGCCGGATCGACGACGAAGAACTCGTGGACCACTACCTCGAAGAAGCCGCGCGCTGGCGAGACGAGCTCCACGCCACGGGCGCGCTCGACGGCTGGGACCGTTCCGCGTGGTGGGCCACGATCCGTCGCCAGAACCCGAGAGTCAACATGCAGACAACAAGCTTCGTAGACACCTGGCTCGACCTCATTGCGGAAAGTGCCGACATCGCCACGAGCCCCCGCGCGGAGAGGCTCGTCGCGACTCGTGAGCGCAGGATCAAGGGGGGCCGCGCCCGCCTCGCCAACCAGGCCGCGCTCGACCGCTGGAACGGTGCGAGCGGCCTGGCTCGCCACGACTTCCGCTGGCGCGTCGCGAGCAGCCATCTCCAGGACCTGTACGCAGCACGGAGGGCGACATGACGCTCTCGCCCGAGACCCGTGTGGTGCTCACCGAAGCACTTCGCCCGCCAGCCGGGTTCCGCGTGGACCTCGCCGTCGGCACCACCTACTCTCTCGACCTGACGGCCCTGCTGCTCGCACCCCTCGCGTTCGCACTCTCCGACGAGTGGGACCTCGAGCGCACCGACCCCATCCGCTTGCTCGACGCCGTGCGCCGTCACGCCGACCGCACCACGGTGTTCTGCCAGGCCGGCGGCATCCATGTGCCCGGGAGCTACCGCCGGATCCTGGCCCTCGTCGAAGATGCCGTCACCGAAGTCACCGCCCCCACGCCCGACGGCGTCTTCCACCCCAAGGTGTGGGCGCTGCGCTTCGAGGACAACGACGGAGCACACCTCCACCGCGTCGTGGTTCAGAGCCGCAACCTGACGTTCGACCGCTCCTGGGACACTGCGCTCGTCCTCGACGAGTCCCCCGACGGCACCATCGACGCCGCACCTGCAGCCGAGTTCCTCACCTCGCTCCCCCGTCTCGCGCTGCGACCGCTCTCCTCCGCACGTGCCGACCAGGTGGCAGAGCTCGCAGGCACCTTGAGCACAGTGAAGCTCGCACCGCCCGCACCATTCACCTCAGGTCAGTTGGCCCCGATCGGTCTGAGCGACGTCCCGACCTGGCCCTTCCCCGAGAGCGGAGAGCGCCTCCTCGCGATCAGCCCGTTCCTGACCAAGGGCAGCCTGCGTGAGCTGGCCAAGGTGGCCCACCAGCGCATCCTCGTGTCACGGTCCGAATCGCTGGACGCCGTCGGACCCGACACCCTCGCCCCGTGGTCCACCCACGTGCTGCAGCCCTTCGCCGAGAGTGATCCGGACCAGCCCGAGCCGGCCGACGACGGCGGGACCGAGGCACTGGGCCGCGACGGGTTCCTTGAGCGCGGCGACGGGCTGCACGCCAAGACCTTCGTGATCGACGTGAGTGGGCGTGAGTCGGTTACGGTGACGGGCAGCGCGAACCTCACCGGCGCCGCCTGGCGAGCCAATGTCGAGTTCGACGCCGTGCTGCGTGGGCCCACCAGTGCGTGCGGCGTGGACGCCATCCTCGACGGCCCTGAGGAGGCCCCCGGCCTGATGCAGGTGCTCGAGGTGTACATCCCCGACGAGAAGGCTGCGCTCGACAACGACGAGTACGAGACCGCGCGCGTGCTCGAACTGTTCCACCACCGGCTCGCCGCGGGGACACCGACGCTGGATATCGCCGTCGTCGACGAGGACCGAGTCTCCGCGACCCTCACGCTCGAGGTTCCACCCAACGCTCCCGGCACCACAAGACTGTGGCTCGCTTCGTTGCCCGACGCCGCACACGCCCGCGAGCTGACCGAGACCGCGCAGTGGATCCTGGCACCCGCGCACGTCACACCGTTCGTCGCGGTCGAGACCACCTCCGGCCCCGTGACCCGACGTTGCGTGCTCAAGGCCGAGCTGCGCGGCGAGATCGACGAGCGACGCAAGGACGCGGTGATGTCCGTGCTGAAGGACCCGCACGACGTGCTGCGCTACCTAGCGTTCTTGCTGGGCGACCCGACCTACGATGCGCTACTCGCTCAGATGGCGACCGGTGACGGCCTCGGCGGGAGCCAGTGGGGCGCGAGCTCCGGCAGCAGCAGCGGTATCGCGCTGTTTGAGCCGCTCGTGCGCGCCGCAGGACGCGACCCCGAGGCCCTTGCGCAGGTCGCGAGACTCGTCGCCGACTTGAAGGCGATGCCGGGCGGAGACGAACTGGTGCCCGAAGGATTCGAGGATCTGTGGGATGCGGTCTGGCAGGCGCACGAGGAGCTGAAGTCATGAGTGAGCGACCTCGTGCGGACAAGGTGCTTGGAGGCCTCAAGGACTTCCAGCGCAACACCGTCGAGTACGTCTTCGACCGGCTCTACACCGCCGACGACACGGTGAAGCGGTTCCTTGTGGCCGACGAGGTGGGACTCGGCAAGACGATGGTCGCCAAGGGCGTGATCGCGAGGGCCGTGGAACACCTCTGGGACGACATCGACCGGATCGACGTCGTCTACATCTGCTCCAACAACCAGATCGCCCGGCAGAACCTGAGCCGGCTCAACGTCGTGGGCGGCGTCGAGGTCCGGCACGCCGACCGGCTCACCCTGCTGCCCAAGGTGGTCCGCAGCTTGCAGGGCCAGAAGATCAACTTCGTCTCGTTCACACCGGGCACGTCGTTCAGCGTGGGCCACTCGGGCGGGGCGTTCGCCGAGCGCGTCCTCCTCTACTGGATGCTCACCGCATGCTGGGGCACGCGCGTCACGGGCTCGGTGCGGTGGCGCAAGTTCTTCGAGGGCGGGATGAAGCGCGACAACTTCACCTGGCACCTCAAGCAGTTCGACCGCGCACAGCTCGACCCCGAGCTGTGCGCGTCGTTCGGAGAGGCGATCGAGCACGCGGTGGGGCCTGACGGCGGCCGGCTGCGCGACGAGCTCGAGGCATGCGCCGAGGAGTTCACCTACCTGCGCGGCAAGCCTCAGTGGCAGCTGAGCGCGCGCCGGAACCGGCTCGTCGGACAGTTGCGGCACCTGGTGGCCGGTGCCGCCGTCGAGCACCTCGAGCCGGACCTCGTGATCCTCGACGAGTTCCAGGGCTTCGCCGGGTTGCTCGACCCCGAGAACGACGACGACGGCGCCCAGCTCGCCCGGGCCGTGTTCGACCACCCGGACGCGAAGGTGCTGCTGCTCTCCGCGACGCCCTACCGCATGTACACGCTGCCTGATGAGCCGAACGGGGACGACCACTACCGGGACTTCACCAGGACGGTCCGCTTCCTCGCCGGAGAGGAACGAACCGCCGTCGTCGAGCAGAACCTGCGGATGCTGCGCGAGGCTCTCGTCGCTGGTGGCGGCCTCGATGATGCCGAAGCCGCACGCAGACAAGTCGAGGCCGAGCTGAAGCGGGTCATGTGTCGCACCGAGCGACTGTCCTCCACGCCCGACCGAGACGGGATGCTGCAGGAACGCACCCTGCCGGGAGTGCGACTCGCTGCTCAGGACCTGCACGCGTGGCGCTCGTTCGACGCGATCGCGCGGCACGTGGACCGTCACGACGTGTTCGAGTACTGGCGCTCCGCGCCGTACCCGCTCAACCTCATGGAGAAGAGCAGCTACTCGGTGCGCAAGGGCTTCGAGGCTGGGGCCGACGCCGGTGATGCTGGGCTTGCGTCCCTGGTGGCCGGAGCGCGCGGACTCATCGACTGGCAGGACGTGCTGCGCTACCAGCAGGTCGATCCGGGCAACGCCAAGCTGCGCGGGCTCAGCGAGGACGTCCTGGACTCCGGTGCGTGGCAGCTCGCTTGGCTGCCACCGTCGTTGCCGTACTACTCGCTCGGCGGAGCATACGCGTCCGCTCGACTGCGCTCCTTCACCAAACGGCTGGTCTTCTCCGCGTGGACCGTGGTGCCGAAGGCGATCTCGGTCATGCTCAGCTACGAGGCAGAGCGGCGGACGATGGTGGCCGCCCAGCTGGAGTCCCGCGAGTACACCCACGTGGCGGCAGTTCCGCTGCAGTTCCGGATGGGCGTGGGCGAGCGACCTGCGGGAATGCCGGTGCTCGGGTTGCTGTACCCCAGCGTGGTGCTCGCACGGCTCGGGGATTCACTGACCGTGGCGCGGTCACTCGGAGGGCCGCTACCGCTGGACCGCTCCACGGTGCTCGACGTGGTGCGGGAGCGGGTTGTCGAGGCTCTCGCCACCTTGCCATCGCGAGCTGACAGCGGTGGGGCCGCTGACCAGCGCTGGTACTGGGCGGCTCCTCTGCTGCTCGACCGTGCTCAGGACCCAGCCGCGTCCGCATCCTTCGCTGCCACGATGCTCGCCTGGGGCAAGCACGATGACGAGCGGGAGTCTGCGCTCAGCGCGCACCTACGCACCGCGACTTCTGTGGACCTGGACGAGCTGGGACGTATGCCCGACGACCTCGTCGAGGTGCTGAGCGAGCTCGCCCTGGGCGGGCCGGGAGTGTGCGCACTGCGGGCGCTGGCCAGGGTCACCGGAGGCGACCGAGCACTGGAGGACGCCGTCGTCCGCGACCGTGCGTACCTCGTGGCCCAAGGCCTGCGGACGCTGTTCAACAAGCCGGAGATCGTCGCGCTCCTACGCGCCGGCGAGGACGAGTCGTACTGGCGAGCCGTGCTTGAGCACTCCATCGACGGCGGACTGCAGCCCGTGCTCGACGAGTACGTCCACATGCTCGTGGAGTCAGAAGGGCTGCAGGACAAGTCATCGCACGAGCGCGCTCATGCGATCGCCGAGCGCATGGTGGAGGCGCTGTCGATGCGCACTGCACCCAACGTTGTGGAAGACATTCGCGTGGCCGACGGCGTCATCCGGCGCGAGGACCACCGCATCGGCAGCCACTTCGCCGCGCGCTACGGACGTGCCCAGCTCGACGACAAGACGATGATGCGCGAGTCCTCGGTCCGAACGAGCTACAACTCCCCCTTCCGACCCTTCGTGCTCGCCTCGACCTCGGTGGGGCAGGAAGGGCTCGACTTCCATACCTACTCCCACGCGATCGTCCACTGGAACCTCCCCGGGAACCCGGTGGATCTCGAGCAGCGCGAAGGGCGGGTGCACCGGTACAAGGGGCACGCGGTGCGCAAGAACGTGGCCGCCGACTTCGGCAGCGCAGCCCTCGACCCGAACTGGGAAGATCCCTGGGCCGGGCTGTTCGACGCTGCTGCGGCCGCAGTCTCGGGAGACGGCAGCGACATCACACCGTTCTGGGTCTACACCCGTCCCGACGGCGCAGTCATCGAACGCTACGTCCCGGCAATGCCACTGAGTCGCGAATCGCTGCGCTATGAACGGCTCAAGCGATCAGTGGGCGCGTACCGGATGGTCATCGGGCAGCCACGTCAGGATGACTTGATCCAGTTCGTCGGTGAGGACGCGAGCTGGCTTCAGATCGACCTCTCGCCACCCACCGGGTAGGATTGAATACTACTGACGGCCGGAGGTCTGCGATGCGTACCACTCGACAACTGAGCATCACGTTGCCCAACGACATGGCAGATGCGTTGCGCGAACGCGTCCGGGCGGGCCAGTACGCGAGCGAGAGCGAAGCAATCCGAGACGGCCTGCGCGCACTCTTTGCGCGTGACCAGGCCGTCGAGGCTTGGCTCCGCGGGGAGGTGGCAGCGGCCTACGACGCGCTTGTTGCCGACCCCCACGACGTCATCAGCGCCGATCAGGTTCGGTCCCACCTCGCTGCCAAGAGCGTCTCTGGCGGATGACGAGACACACCGTCACGTTCAGACGCGAAGCCCTGCAACAGCTCGCGGACCTACACGACTACATCGCCACAGCCAGCTCCGCGGATCGTGCGAACCAGTTCACGGAGGCGATCGTGGCGCATTGCGAACAGCTTGCGGTCTTCCCGCTCCGTGGCACAGCGCGCGACGACATTCGACCCGGACTGCGGACCACAGGGTTCCGCAGACGTGTCGTCATCGCGTACGCCGTGCTCGACGAGACGGTCACCGTCATCGGCGTCTTCTACGGCGGCCGTGACTACGAGTCGATCCTGAGCGAGTAGTTCGACGTCTCAGTTGGCTTCGCCACTGCGCGAAGCTGCCAATCACATCCTCAGGTCCCCGTCAGACTCCACCCACCACACCTCGATACCGGCAGCAGCAAGGGAGCCGCCTGTCTCACGGTGAAGGTCGCGGTAACGCGGGAAGTCGGGCAACGCGATGACGGAGCGCCATTCAGGTTCCCGCGAGCGCAACCGCATGGCGGCCAGGATCGCTTGGGAGTACCAATGGCCCGCTTGAGTGCTAGGCAAGGTTCGCTTCTTCTCGTTCGCGCGCGCGGGGTCGGCGTACACACGGCTCGGGAAGCCCTTCACCTCCACGCCAACCGACTCACCCCCGCGGGCGGCTACGACGTCGACTCCGCGCTCCTTGGTAACGGTGTCCGCGACGGAGAGGATCCGCCAGCCAGCGGCAGCCAAGGCTGTGACAACCGCCGCCTGGACGCTCGCCTCCCGGTGCCAGTCCTCAGCGCCGCCGCCAGCCACGACGTGACCGGCGCCAGCACTTGGCTCCTTGATCCGATGCGGACCCGACTGCGCGTCGCGCGGCGTCCGCTCGCCTCGGAGCTCAAAACCGAGGGCCTCGAGATGGCGCCTTGCGGTGAGCGAGACGTAGTCGGTGCGCGGCACGCCAATGGCAACCTCAAACGCTTGCTTGACGGGGTACCAGACGCCGCCGATGCATACCGAGTGCTTGCGGATCGGCTCAGGGATCACATCAGCAAGCCGTGCCCTGACGTCGTCGTCGCTCAACTCGTACCGGTGACTGTTGAGCGTGAAGCGGATGTACGCCATTGCCCCACCTTCCCACGCCTCCAGGGCTGGGCCCGCCGCGTTGGCTCCCCCGGTGCTCGATGGGCCGCGGAGGCCGCGTCAGCCTCACAAAAATCACGGGTATGCGTCATTCACGAAAGTCGCGGATCTGTGACATCTGCGAACTGCCCGAGGCTGAACCTGCGGGTCAGAGGCCGAGGTACCAGGTGTCCGCGTCGAGGAGCCAGTGGTTGCGCATCGTCAACGTGCGCTCGATCGCGGCGAGGATCCCCGCGACGACCAGTGTCGTGTTGACCCAGGCGGGCAGTGCGATGGGCGAGGTGAAGGTGCCGAGGTTGTCCGCGACCACCGGGAAGTCGCTCGCCCACTCGAGGATCTGCGGCACAACGAGCACCAGACCGAGGATCAGCACGGCGATCGCGAGGCCACCGATCACAGAGCTGGTGCGCGGATACCGCTTCCCGAGTTTCTCCCGGAGCCCTCCCGCAGAGCGCGGGTGGGGACGCAGCACCCGCTCCTCGCCGTCGTCGGGCACGAAGTGCATCCTTGCCAGACCTCGCGCCGACGTCCTGACCTCGATCGCTCCCCCGGGGACGGGAAACGATGCGGGGTCGATCGCGACGGCGACCTGGGCGCCGTCGAGGAAGAGCTCGACCTTCCCGTCGGGGTCGATGAGCGAGATGTCGACGGCGTAGCGGAGGGGGTTGCCGTCGTCGTCGGTGGTGTCGTGGAAGAAGACGCTGCGGTGGAGCCCTTGCCACCACCGGAGGGGCTTGATCGCGCGTCCGTCCCCCGCTTTGACCTCGCGGTTGGCGCGCTCCCGGCGCCAGCGTCGGAACACCTTCAGCTCCCCTCGCAGCAAAGGAAAGATCGTGTCACGCGCCAAGGGGGCGCACCACTTGGTGCCGAGTGGTTGACGGCGCGCCTACGACATCCTCGTCTCGGTTCGAGAGCCTTACCCGACCGCTGGGCTAGCCAGAGACGTCGACCTCAGAGGGCAGCACCGCCAACCCGCGGGAGACCAGGTCGCGCACGTCGCAGCTCACGAGCGGCGCCTCCACTCGGCGAGCCGCCGCCACGTAGGCCGCGTCGAACACCGAGATGCCGTACTCCTCGGCGATCAGGGCCGCACTCCCCATCAACTCGGCGTCGGCGCGGACAACTCCACCGTCGTCGGCGATGGCTGCGATGCGCTCGCGTAGACGCTCGGCCGCCCCAGGGTTGCGCCAGGCCCGCACGGCGACGTTCGTCACTTCGTACAGCGCGAGATCGAGCGTCGTCAGCGGTTCCCTGATCCCCAGCAGCCGCGCCGCGCTCGCGTGGTGGGAGTCATCGGAGTCCTCGCTGGCCAGGAGCAAACTGGCGTCGAGCAGCCACAGGCTCAACTTTCGGGCCGATGCGACTTGAGGACGCCAACCACGTCACCGCCGTGACCCGACCGGCCCTGAGTTGACGCGCCGATCTCCGCCATGCGCTCGGCCCGCCGGATGCTGCCACGGCGCAGCGACTCCTCGGCGAGCGTGCGCAGCATCCCGCTTCGCGTTGTCCCGCGGCGCTCCGCCTCGACGTCGATCGCCCGGAGGAGATCGTCCGGAAGGGAGACCATCACCTTGGCCATGAGAGAAGTATACCCGGTATTGCTGGTCATGAGATCGGCACCCCTTGGAGGTCGTACCCAGCCCACTCACTCACCCAGTTCACGTAGGCAACTTAGGGCGCATCGCCACTCGGCCAGACGAGGGCGGTGCTGGCCTGTGGAACGCCGATGTGGAGTGTCGGCCCCGTGCGCTACCGTCACAGACACGTTCAGGAGTTGCGGCTTTCAGTACCTGGCTGGCCGCACGGCAACCCGAGTCATCGACTCCCGGGTGCCCCAGGGGAAGAACGGGCGGCGCGCAATCGTGCGGCGCAAGGTTCGATGGAGGCACGACCTCCAGAGGAGGCATGACCCGTGGAGAGATACAGCAAGCCGTGGTGGGAGCCGCTCGGGCTCTCGTTGTGCGCGACACGTCCAGAGTCATCAAGTCGGCAGCGGCGCAAGAACATGGCGCATGAGGAGGTGCTTCGTGCCTATCGGCCCTCGAGCTTCGAGAAGCTCGTCGAGGACGGGACGACGGATCACGTCCCGGTCGAGCAGATCGTGGCCGAGATCGAAGCGGCTCACAGTCAGATCGATGCCGAGATCGACAGCGCGAAGCACGAAGGGATCGACCGCGGCTGGGCGGCGATCCGCGCCGCTCGTGAGGCTCCGGACGCGGACGTGATCATCAGGTCTGGCAGTTGGGAGGGCTTCACACGGGCTGACGCCAAAGCGTGGCTGTGGAACTTCATCCAGTACGAGCCGTACCAGCTCGGCGGCGTGTTCAAGACGCTCCGGCGGCAGCGCGAACGCGATGTCGAGGCGGGCCAGATCCCGAACTCGCCCACGTACGCCAGTCGCGCACGCGGGCTCGTCGACATCGGCACCACACCGGAGGCATACCGCCGGGCTCAGGAGGCTATCGGCAGAGAGCCGTTCTCAGAGCAGGACGTGGAGCACGGCCCGTAGGAGCAAGCCTGGAGTTGCCGGCCACACGCGGCGGATCCGTCCACTGAGCTCGCGCCGACCTGGGCGAGCTCAGTGGGCGGTCCGTGGCGCTTCGTCAGGAGCAGGTCGGCACAACTTCCGGGTTGACGTGGGCCCCACGGAGGCATAACGTACAACCATATGGTTACACGAGATGAGTTGACGAATGTCGAGATCGACCGCATCTTCCAGGCCCTGGCCGCGTCGACCCGGCGCGACATCCTGCGCCGCACTATCGGCGAGGAGCAGTCGGTCTCGGCGCTCGCGCGCGAGTACGACATGTCCTTCGCCGCGGTGCAGAAGCACGTGGCCGTGCTCCAGTCCGCTGAGCTCATCATCAAGCGCGCGGTGGGGCGAGAACGCCTCGTCCGTGCCAACCCGGAAATGATCGCCCGTGCGCGAGCACTCCTCGCGCGCTACGAAGAGCTGTGGCGAGCTCGCGTCGACCGACTCGACGCGCTGCTCGCCGAGCCTGACCCCGAGCCCTGAGGAGACCACCGTGCCCGTCACCAAGATCACCACCGACCCGACCCAGCTCACCATGACCCTGACCGCCGAGTTCGCGGCGCCCGTCGCGCGCGTGTGGCAGGCCTACACCGACCCGAGCCAGCTCGAGCGCTTCTGGGGGCCGCCCACCTGGCCGGCGAGGTTCAGCGAGTTCGACCTGAGCGTCGGCGGGATCGTCCGCTACCAGATGACCGGCCCGGACGGCGAGGCCTCGCGCGGTGCGTGGGAGTTCCTGAAGATCGACGAGCCGCACGGCTTCGAGGTGCTCGACTCCTTCGTGGACGAGGACGGCAACCCGCTCGAGGGCTTCCCCTCGATGCGCACCGAGTACCGCTTCGAGGAGATCCCCACCGGGACGCGCATGGTCAACGTCACCTACTTCGACTCCGTCGAGGCGCTCGAGCAGGTCGTCGAGATGGGCGCGGTCGAGGGCACCACGCTCGCGGTCAACCAGCTCGACCGCGTGCTCGCCGGGCTGCGCGAGTACGCGCAGGGCAAGGGCACGCAGACCGAGCTGCTGTCCGACACCCTCGTGCGCATCACCCGACTCGTCGAGGGCCCGCGCGAGCTCGTGTGGCGCGCCCACCACGAGGAGGAGCTCCTGCGGCAGTGGATGCTCGGCCCCGACGGCTGGGAGATGACGGACTGCTCCCCCGCCACCGAGGCGGGCCAGAGCTACCGCTGGGGCTGGCGCAACGTGAACGGCGAGGGCGAGGAGTTCGGCTTCGAGGGCGAGGCGCTGCTGATCGAGGAGCCGCGTCGCTCCGTGACCACCGAGCGCATGGCCGGCACCGAAGGTCCGTCCACCACGAACGACCTCTCCCTGGACGAGGAAGACGGCGCCACGCTCATCACCCTCGTGATCGAGTACCCCGACAAGGACACCCGCGACATGATCCTCGCCACCGGTATGACCGAGGGCATGGAGGCTTCCTACGCGCGGCTCGAGCAGGTGGTCACCTCGGCGAGCTGACGCCTACGGCGAGGGGTGGGACCGGCGCGTCGACGTTCGGCGACCTAGCGATGCCGGCGGGAGAGCACCCGCCTGCCGCGGGGCGCCGTCGTCGTCGGCCGTGCTCCTCGCTCACGAGCGAGTCGGCGCGTCTCAAGCACGTGGTCCAGATGCCGCTCCTGCAAGAAGTACAGCCGGAGCTGAAGGTCGGGGTGCACGGGGTCCTCCTGCACGTCGTCGGGCGAGTGCGGCTGGGGTGCGCCGCGGCAGCCGGACGGACGGGTCGCGTCCGCATCGGCCGATGGGCCGGCGGGGCCGTTCCACACCGCTAACGTCGCAAGGTCCCGCGTGCCGTGCAAGAGACCAAGGACCTACGACGCCGGGCAGCGCCTCAGCAGTTCACCGTCACGTAGAACGGCCGGTCCGAACGGACGGCATCGAACGAGAATGTCTCGATGACCAGACCCCGGGGATTGTCGAAGGGCAGGTTGAGGAACACCACGCCTGCAAAGGTGCCGCCACTGGTGAGGTTGCCGATCGAGACGGAGTACCCGCACTGGTCGATGTCGATCGGGAACGTGACGGAGTAGACACCCGCGCTGACACGGCTCGCAGCAGTCCCCGCCGAGCCCCTGTGGAGCGTGCCGTTGCCCGCCACGGCCGCCCAGTGGGTGCGGCTCTCCGGCGCGAGGTGGGCGTCGGTCAGCGTGCCCTCGGCGACGTCAGCCCCCGTGAGCGAACCGTCCTTGACGTCCGCCCCCGTGAGCGAACCGTTCTTGACGAGACCCCCCGTGAGCGAGCTCTTCTTGATGTCCGAGCCCGTGATCGAGCGGTTCTTGACGTCCGCCCCGGTCACCGTGCCGTTGCGGATCTTCTTTCCCGTGATCGTGTTGTTCCTGATGTCGACATTCTGGATCGTGCCGTTCTTGATCTGCGCGCTCGTGATCAGACCGGCGGCCACGGCTGTGCCCGCCGACCCCACCAGAAGTGCCCCGATCAGCCCCATCACCAGCATCACCGTCGCGCGCCGTGGGCGTCGCGCCATCGCATCCTCGTTGCTCATCACTGACTCCCTCCGCAGGTACCTGACCCGTGGACGCTACGCGCGGTGAGCATGGGCGAACCAGTGCAAATCGGATGACGCGCGTGGACTTCACCCGGTGCCGCTGGCGCACGGGCCGAAGGCCTAAGACGACGGCGCACCACCACCGAGCAGCTCGCTGAGCACATCGAGCGCGGCGGCGACCGTCTGGTCGAGCACCTCGGCCGGCTCCCCCGAGAACAGGAAGTGGCGGTGTCCCCGGGCGCCGTCCGAGTCCCAGCCGAGGTAGACGGTCCCGGCAGGGTGTCCGCCGTCGGCCCCCGGTCCACCCACGCCCGTGGTCGAGACGGCGACGTCCGCCCCGAGGAGGTCGCGGACGCCGGCGGCGAGCTGGACGGCGCACTCCGGGGAGCTCGGGTCGGTACCCGGCGGGAGCCCCAGCACGTCGACCTTGGTGCGCGTCTGGTAGGCGACGACGCCGCCGGCGAGCCACTCCGAGGAGTCCTCCCCGCAGCCCAGCGCGCTCGCGAGGGCCCCGCACGTGAGCGACTCGGCGACGGCGATCCTGACCCCTCGGTCGAGCGCCGCGCGGGCGATCGGCGCGACGCGGTCTTCGATGCTCACGCGATCGATGCTACGCAAGTACGGTGCGGCCGTCCGGTGAGCCGGGCGGGGGTCACCGGGGCGATCGCGGGAGAGCGTGCGGATCTGCTCGACTACCCGGAGTTCGAGCGTGTGATGTTCACAGCGTGAACCTGAGGGTCCCCAACCCGTTGACCTCAGTCCCCCATCCACCACGTCTCGGCGTCGATCAGCCAGTGGTTGCGCAGGGTCAGCGCGCGTTCGAGCGCCGCGAGCATGCCACCCACGACCAGCGTCGTGTTCGCCCACGCGGGTACCGACAGTCCGAAGGTGAACGTGCCCACGCGCTCAGCCACGACGGGTTGGTGGCTCACCCACTCCACGAGCTGCGGCACCCCGAGAGCAAGGCCCGCAAGGAGGACGACGACGGCGGCCCCCGCGACCACCGCGCTCGCCCGCGGGAACCTGCGCCCGAACCCTGCACGAGCCGCCTCAGCCGAGTGCGGGTGGGGCCGCAGCGGCCGTGCTTCGCCGTCGTCGGGCACGAAGTGCATCCGAGAGAGCCCGAACATCGTGGTGTTGACCTCGAGCACGCCGCCCGGCACCGGGAAGACCGCCGGGACCGTCGCGGTGGCCACCTGTCGCCCCTCGCGGTACAGCCCGACCTTCCCGTCGAGGTCGAAGTACTGCACGTCGACGGCGTACTCGTGCGTCGTCCCGTCGGGGTCGGCCAGCTCGATCGTGAAGACCGAGCGAGACAGGATCTGCCAGCGCTGGAACTGCTTGAGCGCTCGCCGGTCCCCGGGCTTGACCTTCTTGACGGCGCGGGCTCTGCGCCAGCGTCGGAACACCTCGGCCTCCTGCGGTCGGGGTCAGTGGGTCGAGGACCCAGTCTCTCCCGGCGCGGGCGCGAGCACAGTCTCAAAGTTCCGGCCGCGCGCTCGAGCGATGTCCGTCTCAGGGCCCGTCAGGGTCCCCGTCCGGCCCAGAACCGGGGTGAACCCCGATGTGCCAGGCACGTCCGGCTCCCTACGTTCGAGGGCATGAGACCTGCGGCGACGAAGGAGCTCCACGCCCTCTACTCCCGGCACGCCCGCCACAGCCTGCTGGCGAACAAGGCGACGGCGGCGGCGCTCGCCGTGCTGCTCATCCTCAGCGCGTTCCTGATGGCGACGGGCGCCATGGTGATGGAGCGGCTGCTCGGCTCGATCGACCAGCTCTTCGACGCCGCCCGGCCGCCGCACTTCCTTCAGATGCACAAGGGAGAGTTCGACAGGCAGGCGCTGGCCCGGTTCGCGTCGAGTCACCCCGAGATCAGCGCGTGGACCGTCGAGGAGATGCTCGGCTTCGACGGCGGCGCCGTCACGTGGCAGCGTCCCGCGACCGGGGAGGCGGGCGACCTCGCCGACAGCCTCATCGAGAACCTCGTCGTCATGCAGAACGAGGAGTTCGACTTCCTACTCGACGAGACGGGTGCGGTGCCGTACCCCTCGCCGGGCGAGGTGTACGTCCCGGTCGCGCACCAGCAGCGCTACGGCCTCCGGGTCGGGGATGAGCTCGCCATCGCGACGGAGTCCGGCCGCCACGAGCTGCGCATCCGCGGCTTCGTCCGCGACGCCCAGATGGCGTCGTCGCTCTCGGCAGCCACGAGGTTCCTCGTCTCCGAACCCGACTTCCGGGCGCTCGAGCGGGCCGGGGGCGGTGCACCGGAGATCCTCGTGGCGTACCGGCTGAGCGACCCCTCGCTGACCGCTCAGCTCCAGAGCGCCTACGAGTCCGACGACGCCCTGCCCACGAACGGGCAAGCGGTCACGCTGCAGATGATCCGCATGATCAACGCCTTCAGCGACGGCCTGGTCGCCGTCGCACTGATCCTGGTGAGCCTCCTGCTCGTGACGATCGCCATGCTCAACCTGCGCTTCGTGATCCGCGGGACGGTCGAGGACGAGGTGCGCGAGATCGGCGCGATGAAGGCCATCGGCCTGCCCGACAAGGCGATCACCCGCCTCTACCTCGCCAAGTACCGCGTGCTGACGCTCCTCGCGTGTCTCGTGGGCGGCGCCCTCGCCGTGCTCGCGACGCGTCTGCTGACCCGGAGCATCCAGGCGAGCTACGCCGAAGCGCCCGTGAGCCCTGCGGCGGTGCTCGTACCAGTGGTCGCCCTCGCCCTCGTCTACCTGGTCGTGATCGCCATCTGCCGCGGCTCGCTCCGGGCGGTGAGGAAGATCCAGGTGGTGGGCGCGCTCGTCCACGGCAGCACCCTCGACGAACGACAGACCGTGCGGCGCGCCCGACGCGAGGCCCGGGGCATGCGCCGGTCCGGGCTGAGCTCGTACCGCGGCGGGAACCTGCGTGGCCGCCTGGCCCTTCTCGACCTGCGCGCCGAGGCCAAGCAGTGGGTCCTCGTCCCCCTCGTCTTCTTCATCACCGCTGTCCTCATCACGCTCCCGACCAACCTGCTCAGCACGTTCGAGAGCCCACGGTTCGTCACCTACATGGGGGCACCGGAGAGCGACCTGCGTGCGGACCTGCACTTCACCGAGGACGTCGACACGCTGCGCGGGGACATGCTGCGGGCCATGCAGGCCGATGCCAGGCTGACCGACGTCCGCGTCCTCGCCAACGAGCGGTACGAGACCCCCGGGGAGACCGGAGCGGAGATCCTGCGCGTCGAGACGGGCGACCGGACGAGCGACGCGATCGCGTACGTCCAGGGTGGCAGTCCCGGCCCGGGGGAGATCGCGCTGTCCTACCTCAACGCCGACAGGTACCGGGCCGCGGTCGGTGACGAGATGACGTTGCGGCAGGGTGACGCGTCGATGCCCGTGACTGTCAGCGGCATCTATCAGGACGTCACGAGCGGCGGGTTCACCGCGAAGACGCACGGCGAGGTCACCTCCGGAGCGAGCAGCTACGTGATCTACGCGAACACCGCCGACGGCGTGGATCCCGCGCGGGTCGCGGCCGAGTACGGCGAGGCCTTCCCGAAGGCGACCGTCATCCCGATGCGCGAGTACGTGCAGCAGATGCTGTCCTTCGTGACGGACGCCCTGCGGAGCGCGGCTCTGCTGTCCGTGACGTTCGGGATCGGCGTCGCGGCGCTCATCACCGTGCTGTTCCTCAAGCTGCGCCTTGCGAGGGACCGGCGGCGCATGGGGGTCCTGTCGGCCATCGGGTTCTCGACCGCAGAGATCATCGCGCAGGTGCGGTCCAAGACTCTCCTCGCCGCGACGCTCGGCACCTTGCTCGGCCTGGGCTTCGCGGCGACGGCCGGCGAGTCGCTCGTGGGCCTCGTCATCTCCGCCGCCGGGTTGGGCATCGCCGACCTCACGTTCATCCCCGACGTGCCGCTCGTCTACGTCGCCTACCCGCTGGCCCTGGTCGCCGCCGGGTACCTGGGCGCCGTGGTGCTGACCGCGAGGCTTCGCAGCGCCGACAAGAGCACATGGCTCAGCTGACCCAAGGACTCGACAAGCACACGACTCGACCGAACCGAGGAGGACCCATGCCGCACGACCTGGCCGTGACCCTGGAGTCGCGGGACCTGAGGAAGACCTACCACTCGACCGACCCGCCCACCGACGTGCTAGGCGGGATCGACCTGACCGTCCGGCAGGGCGAGTTCCTCGTCATCATGGGCGCGTCCGGGTCCGGCAAGTCGACGCTCTTGTACAGCGTGAGCGGCATGGACCACCCCACGAGCGGGAGCGTCCATCTCGACGGGCAGGACCTCACCTCGCTGAGCGACACGGAGCTGAGCCGGGTGCGGCTCACCACGATGGGGTTCGTCTTCCAGCAGGCCCACTTCCTGGACAACCTGAGCATCCGGGACAACATCCTCCTGCCTGCCCTCAAAGCGGCACCCCGCGACAAGGACGGCGCCATCGCCCGCGTCGACGGGCTCCTGGCAAGGTTCGGGATCGCGCACGTGGGCGACCACGGCATCACCCAGGTGTCGGGCGGTCAGCTGCAACGGGCCTCGATCTGCCGGGCCCTGGCCTGCGAGCCCGCCATCCTGTTCGCCGACGAACCCACCGGTTCGCTGAACAGCTCCATGACGGCGGAGGTCATGGCGGCGCTCACCGCCGTCCACCGCGACGGCACCACGCTCGTCATGGTGACGCACGACCCGGTGTGCGCCGCACGCGCGGACCGCGTCGTCTACCTGCGCGACGGCGTCCTCGTCGGCTCCCGGGCGTGGGGGACGTGGACCGAGGAGCTCGCCACGCAGCGCGAGGACGAGCTGCTGGCGTGGTTGCGGGAGCTCGGGTTCTAGGGACTCGCCCCGGGCCTCGCGCGAACATCGCACGCCTTGACCGAGCTGAGTTGGGTGAGGGCCGACGGCGGGCCTCAGCGCCCGCAGCGGTCCACGCGCTCCCACGGCCACGCGGCGGCGAGCCAGGCGGCAATGGCGTCGGCCAACGGTGTGTCGAGGCCGGCTCGGTCGGCCCGCACCCACGACTGGACCGTGACGTCGTGGTCCTCGGAGCCGGTCGGATACAGGTAGACGCAGCCGATGACGTCGTCGTCGTCCGGGTCGAGGACCGTGAACGTGAAGCCCTTGCCGGCGGCGAAGTCGGCCGCGTGGCGGGTCAGGTCCGCGAGGTTCGCCTCGAGCGACATCCCGCCGAGAGGCGGCCAGCTGCCGTCCGGATAGCCCGGCGTCGCTCGGATGTGCTCGATGCTCGACATCCACGCCGCATGGTCGGCCTCGTTGTGCTGCGGTCCCAGTGGTTCAAGGCGAAACAGGTCGGTGACGAGCGAGGTGGGCGGCTCGAACTCGGCCAGCACGAAGGACTCAGGGGCCATGGTCGGAGTCTAGGTCGCCACCCCTTGCGACGGTCGAGCGCAATAGCCTGGTGCCATGTCTCGCACCGGTGTCGACCTCCTTGCCCGGCAGTGGCGCCTGTCCGGCGAACGGCTCGCGCAGCGCTGCTCAGGCCTGGGCGACGAGGAGCTCTTGTGGGAGCCCGAGGCCGGGGCGTGGAACCTCTACCCCGACCCCGAGCATCCCGGTGGGTGGTCGTACCCCTACGACTTCGACCCGCCGCAGCCCCACCCGCTGACCAGCATCGGGTGGCGGCTGACCCACATCGCCGCGGGCAACTGGATCTACCTGGAGCACGCCTTCGGGCCGGGCCGGCGCAACTTCCCCGATCTGGAGGTGCACGGTACGGCCGAGGAGGTGCTGCGGGACTGGAGCGCCAGCCGGGAGCCGGTGTCCGAATGGCTCGACGCCGCCGACGACGCGGACCTGGCCGAGCGCAGACCGTCGCACCTGGGTAGCCCGCTCACGGCGGGCGAGGTCATGCGCATCCTGATCGACGAGCAGACGCACCATGGCGCCGAGATCGCCCTGCTGCGCGACCTGTACCTGCGGCGCACCGCTTAGGAGGCGCGCGGCTCCCCTGTGCTCGCGCGCACCACGAGGCTGACCGGGATGATGATGTCCTCGGTCGAAACCGTCGCCGCGGAGCCGCTGCGGGAGGCCTCCAGCGCTTCGATGAGTGCTCGCGCGGCGGCACGGCCCTTCGCCACGAAGTCCTGCTCCACAGTCGTCAGCTGTGGCGTCACGGCACTGGCGATGGGGCTGTCGTCGAAGCCCACGACCGACAGATCCCCCGGTACGTCGAGGCCGGCCCGCTGCGCGGCCGCGACCAGAGCGGCGGCCATGAAGTCGGAGAAGCACACGACCGCGCTCGGCCTGGCCGGGTCGCGGGCGAGCGCCTCTGCGCCCGCCGAGACGTAGCGGTCGTAGTTGTCGTTCACGTGGAACAGGCGCGGCGTCAGGCCCGCAGCCGCGAGCGCATCCACCGCCCCTCTTCGCCGCTCGTGCGCGACGTGGTTCGCCAGGTCGACGTCGACATCGGCGGCCCAGCCGTGCCCAGCAACACTCGGGTTGATGGTGAAGATGGCGATGTCGGTGTGCCCCAGGTCGATGAGGTGCTGCGCCGCGAGACGCCCACCCTCGCGCTCGTCGAGACGGATGGCCCTGTCGCCCGAGTCGGGCTCGCGGTCCACCGAGATGATGGGGAGCTTGCGGCGGTGGAGCCACTCCACCGCTTCGTAGGCGCCGTCGCACGCGTAGACCAGTGCGGCATCGATGGCGAGATCCCGCGCGGCGAGCTTTCCTCCCGCCGACTTGGCGGGGATGAGGGAGACGGCGAGGCCGGTGGGCGCCAGCTCCTCCGCGACGGCGCCGAAGAACGCCGCCGCCACGGGATCGAGGAACGCCTCGCCGAGGGAGTGCGTCAGCACTACGCCGACGGCGCCCGCGCTCCCCCGCGCCAGGGCACGCGCGGCGGGGTCCGGGCCGGAGTAGCCAAGCTCCGTGGCTGTGGCCAGGATGCGTTCACGGAGGGCGGGCGAGAGCTGGTCGGGACGGGAGAACGCGTTCGAGACGGTCATCCGGCTCACACCGACGGCATTGGCAACCGTCTGCAACGTCACGCGACCCAAGCCCTCACCGTCCCTGTGCTCGATCGCAACCCTAGCCGCTGTGCGCACGCGGATCAGCCTCCCTAGAACAGGTCGTTCATCGCGAGCGGCGAGGGCAGCCGCTTGCCGTCGGGCGCGTCGAGTGCCCCGATCCGCCGGATGTCGTCGTCGTCCAGCGCGACCTCGGGAGCGGCAGCGTTCTCCGCGAGGTGCCCGGCGGACGCCGTCTTCGGGACGACGACGAGCCCCTCGCCGAGGTGCCACCGCAGCACGACTTGAGCCGGCGTCGCGCCGCGCGTGGCCGCGATGTTGCGCACGACCGGGTGGGTGAGCGCCGGGGCGCCGTCACCGCCGAACGGGCTGTAGCTCGTGATGACGATGTCGAGGCGGGCATGGTGCTCGCGGAGGTCCCGCTGCTGGAAGTGCGGGTGCAGCTCGACCTGGTTGACGGCCGGGGCGGCGCCCGTCTCGGCCACCAGACGGTCGACGTGCTCGGGAAGGAAGTTCGACACCCCGATCGACCGCACCAGCCCTTCGCCGGCCGCTTCGACGAGCACTCGCCAGGTGTCCACGTACAGGTCCCGCTCGGGCATGGGCCAGTGGATGAGGAACAGGTCGAGGTAGTCCAGTCCCAGGCGCTCGAGCGATCCCTCGAGCGAGCGACGCGTGCCGTCGCGTCCCTGGTCACGGGTCCGCTGCTTGGAGGTGACGAACAGGTCCTCGCGGGCGACCCCGCTGGCTCGGATGCCCCGCCCTACGCCCTCCTCGTTCTCGTACGCCTGCGCGGTGTCGATGTGCCGGACGCCGAGCCGCGTAGCTGTGGGGATGAGCCCGGCCGCCTCGGCGTCGGACAGACGCCACGTCCCGACACCCAGGCGCGGGATGCGGCTCCCGCCGGGAAGCGGGATCGGGTCGTGGCTCACGCCGCGCTACCCACCGAGCACGCCGCCGCGGGGGTGCACTCGAGCGGCCGGAGCGCTGAGGCGCCGGGCCGTGCGTCCAGCGCTCCGCGAGCCGGGGCGGCAGGGGTGATGGCGGTTGCGACGCGTGCGGCTGCGGCGGTGGGCGGCACGCGGATGGCACCGGCGCGCCGCATGCTGTCCGGGATCGGCCCGAGCGTCCAGGGTTGGTCGTCCTGGTGGCTCTCGGGCAGGTTCAAGGCGCTGCGAGACCGATCACGCATCAGACGCAGACCCAGGAAGCCGGCAACGATGATGTCCATGTGAGGACCCTCTCTCTCGATCGCGCCTCGGGTGCGTGCGCGTCTGTACCGATACAGTAACGCGGAACTCTGTACCGGTCAAGTGAGGGCGGTCACGGACACGTGTCGACCCTGGAGAGGAGATCTCGGAGCAACTCGAGCTCGCTCAGCTCCAGGTGCTCGAACCGGTCTGCGACGAGGGCGACCGCCGCAGCCTCGAACTCGTCGACCTCCCGCCGCGCCGAGGGCGAGAGGTGCAGCGTGCGGCTGCGTGCGTCCGAGGCGTGTGGCCGCTGCTCCACCAGGCCGAGCTCGCGCAACCCGTCCACGAGCTGGGTGACGGCCCCTGGGGTCACCCGCATCGCGCGCGCGAGCCCGCCGGGAGTGACCGGCTCCGCGGCGTGGGCGAGGTGGAACAGCGCGTCGTACTGCGACCGCGACAGGCCCGCGCCGCCGAACGGGCGCGTTCGTCCGGGCAGGAGCGTGCGGCTCGCTAGCGCGATCTGCTCGAGCACCGCTCCCACCGCCTTGCTGCGCGCGGCACCCATGTCGCTACTCGCTCACGAACGGCATGCGGTGCACGAACTGCAGGTCGGTCACCTGGGTGAGGATGAAGTCGGCGAGGTCGTCACGGCTGATCTGCATGCCGGTGCCGACGCCGACCCAGCCGACCCGATAGCCCCCCTTGCCCGGCCGCTCGGTCAGGCGCGGACCGCGCACGACGGTCCAGTCGAGCCCCGACGCCTTCAGGATCTCGAGGTGGGCCTCCGCATCGGCGAGCACGTGCCCCGCCATCGTCTTGAGCAGGAACCGCATGATCGTGTCGCCGGCGCCAGGCCGGTCGACGGCGGTGTCCCGCAGCCCGCCACCCGAGAGCGTCACGAGCCGGGTCACCCCGTGCGTGCGCATCGCGTCGACGATGACGCGTGTGCCGTCAGCCTGCAGCGTCTTCGGGGAACCCTTCACCTGGCCGACGAGGCTGAGCACGGCATCGGTACCGGCGACGGTCTGTTCGACGGAGGCTGGGTCGGCGACGTCGCCGGTGATGACGGTCAGTCGGTCGGAAGTCACCATGAGTCGGTCCGGGTCGCGCACGAGCGCGCGCACGTCACGGCCCGCGGCCAGCGCGCGGTCGAGCACACGGCGCCCGGTCTTGCCGGTCGCGCCGAACAGAGCGATTGTCGTCATGGAACTAGTTTAGTCTCTAAAGTACCGCCATGGGCCTCAGCCCAGGCCGCTCGTGTCGGTGGCGCAGACGCGGAGCCGGTGCCCGTCGGGATCGGTCGCGACGAAGGTGTAGCCGAACGCCAGATCCGTGGGCTCCAGGGCCATCGTCACGCCGAGCGAGCGCCACACCGCGTACAGCTCGTCGACGGACGCGCGATCCACGTCGCTCAGCGAGAGCTCAGTGCCACCGACGTGCGGTTCGGCCTTCGGATCGATCTGGTCAGGGCTGGCTGCCCCAGCCCGAGCGAGAGCGCATCGGCACGACCTTTCGCACCGTTCAGGAGGCGGTGTTCGCGCAGCGACGACTCCGCATGGAGTACCGGCAC
>Ga0160449_1000179_pt1 | contig 53663 bp, 73 predicted proteins | sample HID1975I_E1MG_FD_108216 | JGI IMG/M metagenome (GOLD analysis project Ga0160449, IMG submission 108216) | Enriched soil microbial communities from UW Madison campus, WI, USA - HID1975I_E1 MG | ecosystem: Environmental > Terrestrial > Soil > Unclassified | place: USA: Madison, Wisconsin...
CTACGATGGGCGCGGCCCGGTCGAACTGGGCCTGACATGGCAGGCGTATCGGGGCGACCGCGCCGCCGCCAGCCTGTACGCCGGCTATGCGCGGGCCGGCGACGGGCGCAATGCCGGATACGCCGCGCCCGGCGTCGGCGAGCATGACTGGGAGATCCGCGCTTCGGCCGGCCTGTCGCTGCCCGGCGGCGGACGATGGGGCCCGGACCGGTCCTTTGTCGAGGTGCAGGCCGCGCGCCGCCTGCGGGACGGCCTGCCGGACGAAACGCGCGCCGATCTGACCGTCGGTGGTCACTATGGCCCGGATTGGCTGGTGTTGGGCCAGGTCTTCGCCGGGGCGGCTGATCGTCAGGACGGTATGGACGGCGCCCGTTGGGTCTCTGTCGAAACCTCGCTGGTTCGTCACCTCGACCGGTGGAGCGTGCAGGCCGGCTGGCGACAGACTGTCGCGGGGCGCGACACGCCGCGCGCCCAGGGCGTGGTGCTGGGGGTTTGGCGGCGCTTCTGAAACCGGATGGTCTCGCGACGGAACTGTCGCGTGGCTCCGTTACAGGACTTTCAGTTGCCTCGCCCGCTGGACCCGTTAAGTCGAGCGACCTTCTGCTCCGGAGACTCGTCCGCGTGATCAAGCGCCATTTCCTTATCGTCATCGCGGCCGGCATTCTGGTCCTGATGATCATCGCGGCCCTGCTCAAGGTCACGCTCGGCGGCGACGAAAAGGGCGGGGCGCGTGGTCCCGGCGGTCCGGGCGGCGGCGGGCGCGGCCAGACGGTCGCGGCGGCCACGGTCACGGCGCGCGACTTTTCCGACGAGATCCGCGTCCTGGGCGTCGCCCGTGGACGTCGCTCGGTGAACATCACCTCCAGCACGACGGAACTGATCACGCGCGTCCTGTTCACGGACGGCCAGCGTGTCGCCGCCGGCGCGCCCCTGGTCGAGCTTCAGGCGCGCGAGGAAGACGCTGGCATCATCGAGGCCGAGGCCGAACTGCGTCAGGCCCAGCGCGAGTATGATCGCTACAAAGCCCTGGCCGAGCGCGGCGTCGCCCCGCGTGTCACCGCCGAACAGGCCGAAACCACGCTGGAACGCGCCCGCGCCGCCGTCAGCGCCGCCCAGGCCCGCCGCGGTGATCGCCTGATCCGCGCGCCCTTCGCCGGCGTCTTGGGGCTCAGCACGGTTACGCCGGGCACGCTGATCAATCCGGGCGCGGTGATCGCGACCCTGGACGACACCAGCGTCATCCGCGTCGATTTCCCGGTGCCGGAACGCTATCTGGCAACCTTGCGCGCGGGGACGCCCATCGTGGCCACCGCCGACGCCGTCGGCGGCCAGACCTTCACCGGCCGCATCGCCCTGATCGACACCCGCGTCGACGAGCAGACGCGGGCCGTGATCGCACGGGCCGAATTCGCCAATCCCGGCGGCCTGATCCGCCCCGGCATGATGGTGCGCGTCGCCATCCAGCAGGGCCGTCGCCAGTCGCCCGCCGCTCCGGAATCCGCCATCCAGTATGAAGGCCAGGGCGCCTTCGTCTATCGCATCGCGCGCGGCGAAGAAGGCGCGAACGCCCAGCGCGTCGAGGTTCAGACCGGCGCTGTCGAGGGCGGCTTTGTCGAAATCCTGTCCGGCGTCGCGCCGGGCGAAAGGGTGGTCGGTTCCGGCCTGAACCGCATCCAGCCCGGCGCGCCGGTCCGGGTCGCCGGTGAAGGCGGCCAGGGGCAGGGGCAGGGGGCACGGGCCGCCGCCGCCAAGGGCGCCGCCCGATGATGTTGTCCGACCTGTCGGTCCGCCGCCCCGTTTTTGCGGCGGTGGCGGCCATCGTCCTGTGCGTGATCGGGGCCGCGGCCTTCTTCTTCCTGCCCGTTCGCGAACTGCCGGACGTCGACCCGCCCATCGTCTCGGTCAACACCAGCTACGCCGGCGCCTCGGCCGAGGTGATCGAAAGCCGGATCACCGAGCCGATCGAACAGCAGATCGCCGGCATCCAGGGCGTCCAGCGGATCAACTCCACCAGCCGTGACGGCCGCTCGAACGTCAACATCGAGTTCAGCCTGGACCGCAACATCGACGACGCCGCCAACGACGTGCGCGACCGCGTCAGCCGCGTCGTCGGTCGCCTGCCGGACCAGGCCGACCCGCCCGAAGTGGCCAAGGCCGACAGCGACAGCCAGCCGATCATGGTGCTGTTCCTGCGCTCGACCACCATGAACCGGCTGGAGCTGACGGATTACGCCGACCGCTATCTGATCGACCGCCTGGCCACGGTGCCGGGCGTGGCCCAGGTCCAGATCTATGGCGAGCAGCGCTACGCCATGCGCATCTGGCTGGACGCCGCCGCCATGGCCGCGCGCGGCCTGACCGTCACCCAGGTCGAAACCGCCCTGACGACCCAGAACGTCGAACTGCCCGCCGGCTCGCTGGAATCGACGGACAAGGATTACACCGTCCGCGTGGCGCGCACCTATGCGCGGGCCGAGGACTTCGCCCAGCTGCCCATCGGCACGGCGGGCTCGGCCACGGTCTCGACCGGCGTGATCCAGGGCAACGCCGCCTATGTCACCCGCCTGGGCGACATCGCCCGGGTCGAGGAGGCGCCGGCCGAGGCGCGCCGCCTGTTCCGGGGCAACGGCCTGGACCAGATCGGCCTGGCCGTGACGCGTCAGGCCCAGTCGAACGACCTGGCCATCTCTGACGGCGTCACCAAATTGATGGAGCAGATCCGCCCCAGCCTGCCCGAGGGCGTGACGCTGGAGATGGGGTCCGACAACTCAGTCTTCACCTCGCACGCCATCGACGAGGTGTGGATCACCATCGGCATCTCCATGGCGCTGGTGGCCCTGGTCAATTTCATCTTCCTGGGCAGCCTGCGCGCCGCCCTGATCCCGTCCGTCGTGGCGCCGATCTGTCTGCTGGCGACCTTCATCGTCCTGGCGCCGCTGGGCTTCTCGCTGAACCTGCTGACGCTGCTGGCGCTGGTGCTGGCCATCGGCCTGGTGGTGGATGACGCCATCGTCGTGACCGAGAATATCCAGCGTCGCCTGGACCATGGCGAGCCGCCGCTGGTCGCGGCCGAGCGCGGGACGCGCCAGGTCTTCTTCGCCGTCGTGGCGACGACCATCGTGCTGCTGTCGGTGTTCGCGCCGTTGCTGTTCCTGCCGGGCTATGTCGGGCGGCTGTTCGTCGAACTGGCGGCGGCCATCGCCGCAGCCGTGGGCTTCTCGGCCTTCCTGGCGCTCAGCCTGTCGCCCATGCTGGCGTCCAAGATCCTGAAGCCCGCCGCCGGGTCGGGCTGGCTGGCGCGTCAGGTCGATCGCGCCATGGATGCGGTCAAGGAATCCTACAGCCGCTCGCTGGACGCCCTGCTGGGCCGTCGCATCGCCGTGGTCGGGGTCGCCGCCCTGATCCTGCTGGTCGCCGGCGGCGCGGTCGCCATGTTCCTGCACCTGCCGGACGAACTGGTCCCGCCCGAGGACCGCGGTCGCGTCATGGTGCGCGTTCAGGGGCCCGAGGGCGCCGGTTATGACTACACCCGTAAGATCATGCTGGGCCTCGAACCCATCCTGGCCGAATACAGGGCGAACGGCGAGGTCGACAGCTATCTGGTTTCCGCGCCCGGCTTCGGCGGCGGCAGCTACAACTCGGGCAACGCCAGCCTGACGCTCATGGACTGGTCCGAACGCACCCGCTCGGCCGACGAGATCGCGCAGGAGCTGAACGGCAAGCTGCGCAGCCAGACCGACGCCCAGGTCAACGCCTCGACCCCCGGCGCCTTCCAGCGCGGCGGCGGCAACTCCAACTCGGTCGAGATGATCGTGACGGGCGCCGAATACGGCCCGATCTACAACTGGCTGCAGCCCGTTCTGGCGGCGGCCCAGGACTATCCCGGCTTCTCGCGCCCGCGCCTGAACTATGAGCCGAACTCGCCCCGCCTGCTGGTCGAGGTCGATCCGCAGAAGGCCGCCGCCCTGGGCGTCTCGTCACAGCAGATCGGCCGCACGCTGGAGACCATGTTCGGCTCCCGCCGCGCCACGACCTATATTAAGGGCGGCCAGGAGTATGACGTCATCCTGCAGACCGACCGCGACAACCGGCGCGGCGTGGGGGATCTGGAGGCGCTGTATGTCTCGACCGGCGCTGGCCAGCTGGTGCCGCTGTCGTCGGTGGTGAGCACGCGCACCTCGGGCGACACGCCCGACCGTCGTCGCCTGGATCGCCAGCGCGCCATCACCCTTCAGGCCGACCTCAGCCCCGGCACGACCATCGCCGACGCCGTCGCCTTCCTGGAAGCCGAGGTCGCAAAACAGCCGCAGGGCCTGGCGACCATCCGCTGGGGCGGCGCGGCCCGGGACCAGCAGGAGGCGGGCGGCGCCGTCGCCGCGGCCTTCGGCCTGGCCCTGCTGCTGGTCTTCCTGGTCCTGGCGGCCCAGTTCGAAAGCTGGATCACGCCTGCGGTCATCATGCTGACCGTGCCCCTGGCGGCGGCGGGCGGCCTGTTCGGCCTGTTGATGGCGGGCTCCAGCCTGAACATCTACAGCCAGATCGGCCTGATCATCCTGATCGGGGTGGCGGCCAAGAACGGCATCCTGATCGTCGAGTTCGCCAATCAGCTGCGCGATCAGGGCCGCTCGATCCGCGAGGCGATCATCGAGTCCTCGTCCCTGCGGCTTCGGCCCATCGTCATGACCTCGATCGCCACCGCCTTCGGCGCCCTGCCGCTGATGCTGTGGCAAGGCGCGGGCGCGGGCAGCCGCCAGACCATCGGCGTGGTGATCTTCTCGGGCGCCATGTTCGCGACCCTGCTGACCCTGTTCGTGGTGCCCGTCGTCTATGGCGTGCTGGCGCGCTTCACCCGCTCGCCGGAATACACCGCCCGCAAGATCGAGGAATGGGAAGCGCAAGAGGTCGCTGGCAAGGCGGCCGACTGAGCAAAACCCTCTCCCTCCCCGTCCCGGGGAGGGTGGTCGCGAAGCGACCGGGTGGGGAGGGCGTGGCGATACTGGGTGCGGCGCTTGATCAGCTCAGCCGCCCCCACCCGACTTCGGCCTGACGGCATCAGCCACCCTCCCCCATGAAGGGGAGGGAGAGGGGTCGCGCTATTGGGCCGCCGCCGCCGCATACCCCGTCTCGACCTTCAGGAAGGCGATCACGTCACGCCGGTCGGTGGCGTCGGGCAGGCCGGGGAAGGTCATCTTGTTCCCCGGCAGGAAGGTGCGTGGGTTCTGCAGCCAGTGGTCCAGCCGCTCGGCGTCCCAGGCGAACCCGGCCGCCTTCAGCGCGGGTGAATAGTTGTATCTGGCGTGGGTTCCCGCCTGGCGGCCAAAGACGCCGTAAAGGTTCGGCCCCGTCATGTTCGGGCCGTTGGGCGTGATCGTATGACACGACCGGCAGCGGGCGAAGGCGCGGGCGCCATTGTCCAGGCTCCCGGCGTCATACGGGGCGGGCAGGGCGGCCAGCAGCGCCGCCTTCTGCTCGGCGGTCAGGGCGGCCGGCGTCGGCATGGCCGGCGCGTCGGCCGGCTCCTCGCCCACGCCGCAGGCGGCCAGCGACAGCATCAGCAGGGCAGGGACGAACAGGCGGCGCATGGCGGTCTCCGATAACGGCGACAGTGATAGCGCAAGGGCGTTTCGTCGCAACGCCCGTGCGTGTCGCATGCTGGACGCCGTCGGGTCGCACCTGATAATCACTGTCAGGAACGTCGGGGCCCCAGCGCGCCGAAATAATGCGAGCGTCATGACCCAGACCATCAAACTCAGCCAGGCCCGCATCGGCGATCGCGGCGTGATCACCCAGGTCGGCGACCACTGTCACCATCAGGAGCATGAGGTCGAGCTGGAGCGTCGCCTGCTGGAGCTGGGCTTTGTCGAGGGCGCACGCGTCGAACTGCTGCACGAGGGCCTGTTCGGCCGCGATCCCATCGCCATCAAGGTTGACGATATGCGCGTCGCCCTGCGCCGGCACGAAGCGGCCAGCCTGACCATCGCACTGGACGCCGCCTGATGGACGTCGCCGTTCGCCCTGCCCGCATCGCCCTGGTCGGCAACCCCAACAGCGGCAAGACCGCCCTGTTCAACGCCCTTACCGGCGCCCACCAGAAGGTCGCCAACTACGCCGGCGTCACCGTCGAGCGGAAGGAGGGCCGGATCGTCTCCGAGGCGGGCCGCTCCATGACCATTCTGGACCTGCCGGGCACCTATTCCCTGCGCGCCCGCAGCCTGGATGAGGAAGTCACCCGCGACGCCGTCCTGGGCACGCTGGCGGGCGAGGTTCCGCCGGACGTGGTCGTCTGCGTCGCCGATGCCACCAACCTGCGCCTGGTGCTGCGCCTGGCGTTGGAGCTGAAACAGGTCGGCCGCCCCATGGTGCTGGCGTTGAACATGTTCGACATCGCCCAGCGTCAGGGCCTGCGCATCGATCTGGAGCGGCTGTCCGCCGAACTGGGCGCGCCGGTCGTGACGACCGTGGCCACGCGCAAGCGCGGCATCACCGAACTGGTCGCCGCGGTCGAGGCGCAGGCGGGCCTGTTCCGGGCCGAGACCCACAATGAATGGCACGCCCCCTCGGCCGCCGAAATCCGCGTCGCCCACCGCGAGGCCGAGCGCATCATGAAGGCCTGCGTCCGTCCGCCCGAGCGGCCGGACACCCTGACGGGCAAGATCGACAGCCTGCTGCTGAACCCGGTCGCGGGTCTGGTCATCCTGCTGGCCGTGCTGTTCGTGATGTTCCAGGCCGTCTTCGCCTGGGCCACCCCGGCCATGGACCTGATCGAGGCGGGCTTCGGCGCGCTGGGCGGCCTGGTCGCGGCTGTCGTGCCGGACGGTCTGTTGCAGAGCCTGATCGTCGACGGCCTGATCTCGGGCGTCGGCAGCGTGCTGGTCTTCCTGCCGCAGATCCTGATCATCTTCCTGTTCATTATCCTGCTGGAAGACTTCGGCTATATGGCGCGCGCCGCCTTCCTGATGGACAAGATCATGGGCGGAGCGGGGCTGCACGGCCGCGCCTTCATCCCCCTGCTGTCCAGCTTCGCCTGCGCCATTCCCGGCATCATGGCGACCCGGGTGATCGAGGCGAAGCGCGACCGCCTGACCACCATCCTGGTCGCGCCGCTGATGACCTGCTCGGCGCGTATTCCGGTCTATACGCTGATCATCGCCGCCTTCATTCCGAACGAGACCGTCTGGGGCTTCGCCAACCTGCAGGGGCTGGTGATGTTCGGCCTCTACGCCTCGGGCATCCTTTCCGCGCTGCTGGTGTCGCTGGTGGTGCGCAAGGTGTTCTGGCGCGGCGCGGTCGAGCCCTTCATGATGGAGCTGCCGGCCTACAAGATCCCGGACGTCAAGAGCGTCCTGTTCAACCTGTGGCTCCGGGCCAAGATCTTCATGCGCCGCGCAGGCAAGATCATCCTGCCGCTGATGATCATCGTATGGGCGCTGTCGACCTTCCCCTATCCGCCCGAAGGCGCGACCGGTCCGGCCATCGACTATTCCGTCGCCGGCATGATCGGCAAGACGCTGGAGCCGATCTTCGCCCCCATCGGTTTCAGCTGGCAGATGGTCGTGGCCCTGGTCCCCGGCATGGCCGCCCGCGAGGTCGCGGTGGCGGTCCTGGGCACCGTCTATGCCGTGGCGGGGGCAGAGGAAAACGTGGGCGCTCTGGCCTCGGTGCTGGCCGCCGACTGGTCGCTGGCCACCGGCCTGGCCTTCCTGGCCTGGTACGTCTTCGCGCCGCAATGCCTGCCGACCATCGGCGTAGTCCGGCGCGAGACGGGCTCCCTGAAATGGACGCTGATCATGGTCGGCTACATGTTCGCCCTGGCCTATCTGTCGGCCTTCGTCGTCTATCGGATCGCGGTGGCGCTGGGCGGGGGTTAAGGCTGCGTCGGGTCGAAAAGGCGTAACCTTCGGACCGCAGCCCCCTAAGAAAGCTCACCGCCCGGTGGTGAGCTTTACGACGATATGCGCCGTCGTGTCCACGATGGCCTCGGACGTGTCGGCGCGCCGCATCAGGTCGAATCCCGCGGCTACGGATTCGATCAGGCTGGCGGTCTCATAGGACGCCAGGCGGGGGTTCAACCCCTCGGGGTGGAAGCCGCTGGATCGCGCCTGGGCGATCCGCCGCTCCAGCGCCAGATGCAGCCGCCGCAACCGCTTGATCCGGCTCTCGGCGAAACCCGGCTCGCCCTTGTCGGCCAGCATGTGTTCGACCCGCAGCACGGCGCCATGCTCGCCCCACAGCGACAGCATCTCCAGCACCAGCGCCCGCGCCGAGGCGAAGCCCCGCTCGCCGCTCCAGTCCGCCTGGACGTGCGCGGCCAGCCGCTGGAAGTCGGTCCCGGCGTCCTCGGCTAGCACCAGCACCACTTCCTCGACCGTCTTGAAATAGGTGTAGAAGGTCGGCGCCGAGACCCCGGCCGCCAGCGCCACGTCTGCGGCCCGAACCTCGCCCAGGTGCTTTTGCGTCAACAGCCCCCGCGTGGCGTCCAGGATGGCGCGACGCGTCCGGCCGCCTCGGGCGCCGATCCTGTGTCCAAGCTTGTTGGTCGTCTCGGACATGCTCGGGGAGGGGCCGCCGGGAGAGGGGATGATGGTGCCGGTTGCAGGAATCGAATACAAACGACTAACGGAATGAAAACGCTACGTAAATGTCAGCGCCTCGGCGAGGTAGTGATGCGCGGATACCGTCAAAGATACCGTCGCCCTAGAGGCGTTGGGTGAACGTCTCGATTCGGCGCATGTCGGCCGCTTTGGCTGTGACATCGATCGACCCACCGCGGCGGGACCCGGTCTCGATCAGTTCGGCCGGCAGTTCGTAGATCTCGAAGGTGAAGCCCTGGCGGACGATGCCCAGAACCACCATCGCCGCGTAGTTGGTCGGGACGGCGAATCGGATGGTCCGCCCTTCAGGTTCACCCAGGCTGACGTGGAGGTCGTATTTCGCGCCCTTGATGATCGCGTGCAGATCGACGTGATCGCTCTTGGCGCGCACGTCGTCGGCTTCGGGGAATGCGACATGCCCGCCGTCCATCTGGATCAGGCCGGCGACGACGTTTACGACGCCGTCCGCCATGGCGTTCATCACGCGACGGTCGCGGTCGCTCAGCGAGCCGCCTGCGCCCATCGACAGCCAGGCGACGTCAACCTCCAGGAGCTGGGCCAGCTTTTCCATCTTGGGCGGCCGCGGCTTGGCCTCGCCGCTCGCCCACTTGCGAACGGTCTCGACGCTGACCGACATATCGTAGCGCTCGGCAAGCTGGCGCTGAATCCAGGTCAGGCGCCCGCTATGCAAGGACGGGACGTGCGAATGGGCGTCGCACGCCTGTGCCAACCGCTGCGCGAAGTCGGGCTCGCGGATCACACGATCCGGAGACGGCGACTTCAACTTAGCCGTGGGATTCTGCTCTTTTCGTGACGGCAAAGGTAGCCTCGTTGCGCTGCGGGAACGAGGCGTTGGATACGCTAGGTTGAAATACAGTCAAGCTAAAAATGAAACTTAGTCACAATTGGTGAGTCAGGCCGACAATGGCTGGTGAGGAATCGCGCCTTACGCGAGTTCGCCTTCAGCCTAAGATTTTCTCGACTGAAAAGTTGCCCGGCTGTCGACTGAAGGGGCCGGGACGTCCCCTCTGCATACCTGTCGACTAGGCCCGCTCCTCGACCCCGTGGAACGCGGTGAGCCTATTGCCTTGGGGGACCAAGGTTGGGGAGGCCAAGCGGGACTTTTAGTGGGCGAACGATGCGTGTCAAGCGAACGCCGCCTCTCGAACCTTCTCCCCAAAGCGGTCGATCCAATAGCCGCGGCCGCACAGCTCCCCGCGATCCTCGTCATAGAGCGGACCGTAGTCGACGATACCTTCCTGGCGGAAGAACTTCAGGATCTCGCGCGCCTCGGCGACCGGGATGTCCAGATCCGCCGCGAGGGAGGCGGGACCCTTGCCATAGAAGCGATCCATTTCCCCCAGTGCCCGGCGCTGCATGTCGGTCAGTGAGCCGGCGATCTGCGCCACCAGTTGCATGTCGATGTCGGTCATCCCAGCAACCCCACGCTCCGGCCGCCCTGCAGCCCTTGATTCAGCGCCACCCGGTCGCCGGCCATGACGCCCTCCAGATACCCGGCCTCCAGCGTGCGGCTGTTGCGCGCCCGGCCGGCCTGCGTCGTCAGCGCCCGGTCCTTCATCGCCTGGTCGATCAGCGCGCCGTGCAGCACGACCAGTCCGGCGCCGGTCGGCGTGGGAGGCTTCATGTCGCGCAGCCGCTGCCGCAGCCGATCCGCCATGCCATCCAGAACCGGCGTGACGGCGCGGCGCTGGCGGGCGCGGGTGATCAGCCGGGGATTGCGTAGGACGCGCGCCTGCTCGGTCGCCATGGCGCGGCGGCAGATCTCCAGCAGGTAACGGGCGACGTCGACCTCATGGGCGAACCCGAAGAAGTTGATCGTCGGCGCCTCGCCCGGCCGCCCGGTCCAGTAGCGCACGCCGGTCATGTGGGCGATGCCGTCCGCGATCTTCCACAGACGCTCGCCGATCCAGTCGTCGTGCGTCTCGCGATGCCGGGTGAACGGCGACTCGCGCATCTCGGCCTCGTCGACCGTCATGTTGTGGTCGCGCAGGATCTGGGCCAGCTTTTCGGCCGCCGCCAGCGCCTCGGCCTCCGTGCAGCCGTTCTCTACCGTCTTCGCGCGCAGGGCGCGGATGGTGGCGGCGATGCGTTCGCGGCGGGGGTTGGTCATCAGAGCCTCACGTCAGCCGCGGACGCAGGGCGCGATGGCGTGAACCACGCGAAGTAGTCGGGTTCGCCGGCTGCGAAGTGCGCCCAGTCCTGCGTCTCGAAAGCTTGGACGACCGCCTCGTGTCGCACCCAGGGCAGTTCGGCGAAACGCTTGACCCCGAACCGCGTCTGCAGCCAGAGGTGGGCGAGTTCAATATCGCCTACGATCAGCATCCGATCGTAGGCCGCCCGGATGCGCTCTTTGTGCGCCTTGGAAACCTCGAATCTGTACGCCATCAACAGCAGCCTTTTTCGACGATCAACATTTCCGGCGTCGTGTCTCCCGGCAGCCGCATCAGCACGGACAGCGCATCAACGTGACCGGTCAGCCTGGACTGCACCGCGCCACCGGCCATGTTGACGAGCACTTCGACGTTCAGGGTCTCGGCGTTTCGGATCGACGTGGTGACCTCGCACGAGTAGTCGAGCGGATACGGCCAGCGACCCTCCTCGCGCATCTGGTCGCGGATGGCGAAGGCGACTTCGGACGGTAGTAGGGCGGGGTGGATCATCTCAGTCCGCCCACTGCTTCTTCGAGTAGGCCCGCCACCGCTCGATCAGTTCAGGCAACAAGGCCTTGAACTCGATAGTGGGGAAGCAATGACGAGGGCTCGTGCCATATTCACACAGGTCGGTCGTGCAGAGCATTTCCCGGATCATGTCGGCGGCTAAGTCTTCGCGAGCACGTCCACCGTCACGAAGTTCACACAGCACCTCGATCGCACATTCGTCGAAACGGCTGTCATAGGAGCCATAGAGCGACGGGAAGATGTCCCAGGGGTCGAAGTCGTCGCAGGATTGCAGTTCGCGATGTTCGGCGTCCGGGCGATCCAGGATTTCACGAACATGGGCGGCTGCGGTGCGGTTCAGTCTGCCGATGCGATCGGGATCGTAACCCGCAGGCGTGTCGAGCATCACCCTGGTCGCCTCCATGGTCGAGACCGTGTTTTCGATATGCCGCCGGATGTCGCCCGTATAGACGTCGGCGAAGACCGGTTCGTCGAGGTAGCGGCGGATGTCGACAACCGCTTCGGAGAGGGTGTCAGATATCATGGGGCACCTTTTTGAATCGCATCACGTAGGCTTCGACGACGGTGATCCCGGCGCGCGCCAGCTTTTTCCGCATGTAGGGGACCGGACAATAGCCGGGGCGGCGGACCTCGGTCGCACGGACCCACCCGTCGCTGCCGCGCATAATCCACCAACGGGCGCCGGGATCGCGGGCGACTTGGTGGCTGTCGTAGCGGACCATACCGCGCCCCCGCAGCCAGGCGGCGAAGTTGGGGCGCTGGCGGACGGTGATACCGGACTGCGGCCCGTCGAAAGGGATGCGAGTGTCGGGTAGCGGGGTCATCGCCGTCACCCCTTAACGCAGACGACTTGGCGCAGCGTGTGAACGATCTCGACGTGGTCGGCCTGCGCCGCCATAACGGCGTCGATGTCCTTGTAAGCGGCCGGCGTTTCGTCGATCACATCGGCATCTTTCCGACATTCGACGCCGGCCGTAGCCGCGACGTGATCCTCAACCGTGAAGCGCCTCTTCGCCTCGGTGCGGGACATGGCGCGCCCGGCGCCGTGGCTGCAGGAGTTCATCGCCAGCGCCAACGGGGAGCCCGGCCGCGCCTTCACGATGTACGACTTCGCGCCCATCGAGCCGGGGATGATGCCCAACTCGGTCTCGGTGATCCGCACGGCGCCCTTGCGGGTGACCAGAACGTCGGCGCCAAAGTGGCGCTCCTGAGAGACGTAGTTGTGGTGGCAGTTCACAGCAGCCGCATTGAGCGAGAACGGCTTGTCGATTGTGACGCGCAGGCCGTCCAGCGCGGCGTCCATCATCAGGGCGCGGTTCAGGCGCGCGAAACCCTGCGCCCAGGACAGCGCCTTCATGTAGTCAGCGAACAGCACCGACCCCTGCGGAATGTAGGCCAGATCCTGGTCGGGCAGGTTGATGAAATAGCGGCGCATCTCCTCCTTGGCCTTCTCGATGAAGTAGGAGCCGATGCGGTTGCCGATGCCGCGCGAGCCGGAGTGCAGCATGATCCAGACCCGGTCCGACTCGTCCAGGCAGACCTCGACGAAGTGGTTGCCGGTTCCCAGGGTGCCGAGGTGGTTCGGCGCCCGGCCGGCAGCCTGGCCGATCTTCGGGTGTTTCTCGACGATTTCGGCTAGGCCGGCACGCAGCCGCTCGAACTCTGCCATGTACTTCGGCGGCACGTCGCCCCAGGCGCCGCGATCCGCCAGCCCGCCGTTGTCGGTGCGACCGTGGGGGATGCGCGACTCGATGGCGGTGCGGAGACCGAACAGGTTGTCCGGTAGGTCGGAGGCGGTCAGAGACGTGCGTTGGGCGATCATGCCACAGCCGATGTCGACGCCGACCGCGGCGGGAATGATCGCGCCCTTGGTCGGGATCACCGAGCCGACCGTCGCGCCCATGCCCCAGTGGACGTCGGGCATGATGGCGACGTGGCTGTGGATGAACGGCATGGCGGCGATGTTGTCGAGCTGCTTACGCGCTTGGTCCTCGACGCCGACCCCGTCGATCCACGCCTTAATGAGCCCTCCACGGGCGCCTTGGATCACCTGCATCTGAATGCCCTCATGCTGAAGTCTGTGACGACATCTCTACACATCGCTGACACGCAGTCAACCGAAAGGTGATGACACCCGTTATCGCTCACCATGCTCCTTGCGTCTCAACTAAATAGTGAATATGGTTCTCCTATCGTGGGGATATGATGTGTGAGCAACGAGAGCAGAATCGAACTGTGTCGCCGCCGACCGATCCCCAGGGGCACTGCAGCGGAAAGACCGGCTACTTGACCTGGGACGCCGCGAACCGGGCGCTCGGCTTTCTGCACAAAAAGCCTCGCCGCGGTCGCGGTCGAGTGAGTCCCTATCGCTGCCGATACTGCGGCTCGTGGCATCTGGGTCACGGGGCCGGACGATGAGCGACCCGTTCGCCGATATGCTCGGCGGTGACGAAGCCCCGCCGCCCGTCGATCCACCCCGCCGACGCCCCGGTCGCCCGACGAAGGAGGAGGCGGCCGCGCGCGCGGCCCAGGCCCTGCAGGAACAGGTGAGCCTGAAGGCTGCCGCGTCCGGTCGCGCCCTGGAGGACGTTGGTGGTGTGCAGGCCCTGCGACGGCCGGTGACGATCAACACCCTGGCGACCATCTTCGAGCACGACGTGCAGACCATCACCAAGCGACTGGTCGACTGCCCCTATGTGATGGTCGGCAACCGGAAGCTCTACAGCTTCAAGGAGGCCTGCTCCTACATCGTCAAGCCGAAGATGACGCCGGAGCAGTTCATCAAGACGCTGAACAGCGCCCACCTGCCGCCCGAGGTCAACAAGGCGATGTGGGACGGCCAGCGGTCCCGGCTGAAATACATGCTGGAGGCACAGGAAGCCTGGGAGACCCACGAGGTCAACGCGGCCTTGGGCGGGTTGTGCATGACCGTCAAGGAGGCGCTATCGACCATGACCGAGTCGATGCGCGAACGGGCACACCTGACCGACGAGCAGGCGGTGTTGTTCGACGCCGGCATCGAAGACCTGCGGGTGCGCCTGGCGGAGAAGCTGGAGGAGCTGGCCACCCGGACGACCGCCAGCTCGATGTTCGGCAAGCCGCTGTATGGGGCGCCGGAGGATCTACGGGCGGCCGAGTTCGTTGATTTCGACGATGACGACTTAGACGCCGGGTCCACATGACCGGACCTCGCCTGCTGACGAAGTATCAGCCGCCGTCGTTCCTGACCATCGGCGACATGATCCGGGCATCGATCGGAGCGATTCGGCCCGCTGAGAAGTTGACCGTCACCGAGGCTGCGACCCGCTACGTCAAGATCCGCGAGAAGAACTACTCCGGTCCCTGGCTGGCTGACCGGACGCCCTACGTCTGTGAGCCCCAGGATACGCTGCCGTCGCTCGACTTCACGGGGATGGCCTTTGTCGGACCGGCGCGCTCGGGCAAGTCGCAGATGTGGCTCAACTGGATGTCGCACAGCGCGAAGTGCGATCCGGAAGACATGATGCTCATGCAGATGAGCCTGGCGCGCGCCCGCGAGTTCTCGCTGTCGGATCTGCGGAAGTTGTTCAGGAACTCGCCTGACATCCGGGCGCTGCTGGTCCCCGGTCGCCAGAACGACAACGTCTTCGACAAGACGTTCCTGTCGGGGATGCGGGTCACCATCATCCCGCCGACCATCAACGAACTGTCCGGCAAGACCAGCGGCCGCAACTGGTCGATGGACTACGATCGCCTGGACTCGAACATCGACGGCGAAGGTAGTGGCTGGACCCTGTTGAAGGCCCGCGCGAAGACGCTCGGCCGGCACGGGATGACGGTGGCCGAGTCGTCACCCGGCTTCCCGATCACCGATCCGAAGTGGTTCGCCAGCTCACCGCACGAGGCCCCGCCCTGCGAGGGCATCCTGTCGATCTACAACAACGGTGACCGGCGCCGTTGGTATTGGCGCTGTCCGCAGTGCCGAAACGCCTTCGAGGGCGACTTCAAGCTGCTGCAGTATCCGAAGTCTGACGACCCGATGGAGTCGGCGGAGCAGGTGGTGATGGTCTGCCCGCACAATGGCTGCATCCTGACCCCGGACATGCAGTACGAACTGAACCTGGGCGGGCGGTGGCTTAAGGAGGGGCAGCACTGGCTGGAGGACGGGTCTGTCGTCGGGACGCCGCGCCGTTCCGACATTGCGTCGTTCTGGCTCAAAGGGCCGGCCGCAGGCTTCAACACCTGGCAGCAGCTTGTCCTGGACTATCTCAACGCCGAAGCGGAATACGAGCGCACGGGCAGCGAGGAAACGCTGAAGGCCGTCATCAACACGGGGCAGGGGCTCCCCTATCTGCCGAAGGCGCTGGAAGCCGGCCGGCTGCCCGAAGAACTGAAGGCGCGCGCGCAACCGTACAGCCAGAAGGGGGTCGTGCCGCTCGGTGTCGCCTTCCTGGTCACCACCATCGACGTTCAGGCCGGCGCCCGTCCCTGTTTCGTCTGCCATACCTACGGCATCGGCGAGGGCGGGGACGTTTGGCACGTCGATATGTGGAAGATCCGCAAGTCGAAGCGCGATGCGAAGGGCGCTGGCGTGGTGGAAGGCGAGCGCGCGCCGATCGACCCGGCGTCTTATCCCGAGGACTGGGACGTCCTGGTCGACGAGGTGCTGGAGAAGACCTACCCCCTGGGCGATGATTCCGGGCGTCATATGCAGGTCAAGGTCGTCGCCTGTGACTCCGGCGGCGCCTCGGCCTCGGGCAACGAGAAGAAAAAGTCGCAGCAGCCCAGCGGCCCGGTCGTCAGCGTCACCTCCAACGCCTACGAGTTCTGGCGCCGGCTCCGGGATGACCCGGAGGGGCGCAACTACCATCGCCGCTTCCACCTGGTGAAGGGCTCGCCGTCCAGGGACGGTGCGACGCCGCGCATCATGCGGTCGATGCCGGACTCGCAGCAGAAGGACAAATGGGCCATCGCTCGCGGCGACGTGCCGGTGTGGCTGGTCAACTCGAACATGGTCAAGGACCAGGTCTCGAACCGTCTGGGCCGCACCGATCCCGGCGGTCAGATTCACTTCCCAGTCTGGTTCGACGACGAGGGTGAACCCGTCGACATCGATTGGCTGTACAAGCAGCTCACCGCCGAAGTCCGGACCCCGAAGGGTTGGGAGAAGGTCGGCCGCAACAAGAACGAGGCGTTCGACCTTCTGGCCTACTGCATCGCCATCTGCCTGCACCCGGACATCCGGCTTGAACATCTGGACTGGACCCGCCCGCCCGGCTGGGCGCAAACCGACTGGGGCAAGAACGACCTGGTGTTCTTGCCGGTCGAGGGGCTGCCGTTCGCCCCGGAGAAACCCAAGCAGGCCAAATCTCTGGCGGAGCTGGCCGAAGATTTGGCCTGACAATCACCATATAGTTGCCCCATCAACTCGTTTGTGCGATTGAGTGAGTCCGCATTTTCAGTTGGAGGCGTCATGGCTACGGCCCACATCAACCCGTTCGACGAAGTCAACCGCGGCGCAAACGCCTTTGCGACGCCAGGGCAGTGCTTCAAGGGGTTCTGCGCCCAGGATCGGGTAGATATCGCGACTGTCCCGGCTTCATATTCGAGCACGCCGGCACTGACCGTCGCGGCCGGCGTGCGCTATCTCACCATCGAGACCGACGCCAAGATCAAGGTCTATGCGGGACCGCCGGCCACCGACGCCGTGAAGCAGGCGCGGGCCGTCGTCACCAGCGGCTATCTGCCGGCCGAGGTCGACCCCGGCGACGTCGTTCATATCTGGCTCCCCTAAGCCGATGCTCGGGCGCATGGGCTTAGGGCGGCGTATGGGCGGCCGCCGCGTATCGATGCCGTGGCATTACCTGGATCTCGGGGCAAAACTCCGGGAGGGGTTCGACTCCGCGCGATCGGATACGCTGACGCTGACAGGCGGGGCTGTGCAGTCCTGGCAGTCCGTTCGGACCCCGACGTTCATCGCATCACAGGCCGTGGAGGCGGCTCGACCCCTCTTTCAATCGGCAGGGTTCAACGGCCAGCCGCTTGTCTGGGCAGACGGGGTCGCCTCCGAGCTGACCACGGTCGGGATCGGCAATCTCCAGAGCGGCACGACGCCCGGAGAATGGTGGTTTTTGATCGACCAGGCGGCTGACGCCGCCAACACCGCGAACCGGTATGCCGCGGCCTATGGCGGATCGGCACAGACCAACAACCGCGTTTCACGCCGTGCCGTCGCGGGCGGCGTGAACGTGTTGACGACCAACACCGGCAACGCGGCCGCCGGCTTTATCAGCCCGGCCGCACCGGGGGACTACTCCGGCCGCAAACTGGTCCGCCACGTTTTTGGCGCCACCGCGACCCATTGCGAACTGAACGGCGCGGCGAGTGCGTCGGTCACCGTCACCCCGGCGACTGGGACGGACAAACTGCGCCTGTTCGCCAACACGGCCGCATCGCCCGCCAGCTTCCACCATGGTGGGCTGCGGCTGGCCCTGTTCACCGATGAACTGACGCCGACCGAGATCGCGAAACTGGCCGCCTACTGCAACGCGCGACTGTGACATGATCACTCTCGGCGTGACCGGGCATCGGCTCGGACCCCGGCTGGGGGGTTTCGACTTGCGAACCCGCCGCGCCCTGGGCGCCCTAGCCGTCGAACACCTGCGAGAGATCCGCCCGAAAAGAGTGATCACGGGCATGGCGATCGGCTGGGATCAAGCCGTGGCCGGGGCGTGCGTCGCGTTGGACATTCCGTTCGTCGCAGCCGTGCCGTTTCCGGGGCAGGCGACGCGATGGCCACCGGAGACACAGGCGCGCTATCGCCGCCTGCTCGAAAGTGCGGAATCGATCAACTACACCTGTCGGTCGGAGCAGACCTTGAGCGCGCGCCAGGTCACGGACTTCATGCGCTACCGGAACCAGTGGGTCGTCGACAACTCGGACCAGATCGCGGCGCTGTTTGACGGCAGCGCCGGCAGCGGGACGGCCCTGACAGTCCACTATGCCCAGATGAAGGGTAAGCCGATCGAAAACCTGTGGTCGCGATGGCTCGGCGGTTTCGATCCGGTCGACGCGGTTCTGGGCTGACGGGGTCTCAACATCGTGTTGACAAATCAACCAGAAGGTTATTAGGTCGAGATGCGGCCGCTTCCGGCCCATCTGGAGATCCACATGAGCCAGGCTCAATCCGAACCGCTCGTCATCCCGAAAGGCGAGAGCACGTTGACGTATGTCACGCCCGCGATCGCGAAGCGGTTTCCGCACACACCGCCGGCCCCGCGGGGGTATGTCCCGTCAGCCGGTGGCCTGACCCGCGTCAGCCCCGAAATTGACGCCCGTTTCCCCGAGCGCCAGGCGGCGGCCTAACGGCTATGACCGGCACTGAACGCGCATTGATCGGACTGGCGAAGGTCGTTGCCTACGCCATTCTGATCATCACCGCTGCGGTCGTCCTGTTCAGGTTCGGCGTCGGCGCCCTTTGGGGTTCCGGCTCGGATCTGGGCCTGATCGCCGCCCCTGGCCTGGGCGCCCTCGGCGTCATCGGCCTGGCCTACCTCGTCGTCCTCGCCAATCGCGACACGCGACGTCATTTCAACAAGAAGGAAACAACCACACCATGAGGCTCAAGAGCATCCTCGTCGCAGGCGCAATCGCCCTTGCGGCCCTTTCCACCGCCGCGTGCGGTCAGTCCGTCGAGCCCGGCAATGCGGGGGTCAAGATCAAGACTCTGGGCAGTGGCGCCGGGGTCCAGGAATCCGCGTTGCGGTCCGGCTGGCATTTCACCGGCATCGGCGAAAAAATCGTCAACTATCCGACGATCCAGCGAACCTACAGCTATACGCGTGAGGCGGACGACCGCGGCTCCGACAACGAGGAGATCGTGTTCACCGACCGAACGGGTCTGCCGATGACGGCCGACGTTGCGGCCACCATTCGCGTCAATCCCACCAACGCCCCGTCGCTCTACACCAAGTACCGTCTGAGCTTCGACGAACTGCTGGACGGCCCGATCCGGAACGACGTGCGCTCGGCGATCGCCGAAGCCGCCGAGCGCCGCGGCGTGGACGAACTGCTAGCCGGTGGACGCCAAGCCGTGGTGGCGGAGGCGTTGCGCGACGTGCGGGCCAAGTGGTCGCGCGAAGGAGTCGAGATCAGTCAACTCGAATGGATCGGGACTATCCGGTTCCCGGACGTGATCTTGCAAGCGATTCAGTCGCGCACCCAGGCCGACCAGCAAGTTCTGGCCGCCCGCGCCCGCGTGGCCGTGGCTGAGGCCCAGGCTCAGGAGAAGGTAGCCATCGCCAAGGGTGACGCTGAGGCCTACGCGTTGCGATCGCGAGAACTGACCCCTGCCATCTTGCAGCAGCAGGCGATCGCCAAGTGGAACGGCGTGTTGCCGCAGGTCGCTTCACCGAGCGCTACCCCGTTCATCACTCTGCGCTGACGCGAGCGACGTGATGATACCGAAGGCCCCGGTTCACCGCCGGGGCCTTTTTCGCTGTCAGCAATGTGCAGAATAAAGTTCAACAGTTTGTTGACATGACTTGTCAGAATCACTAAATAGTTGCTTCATCCCCAACTTCGTGCGATTGGTCGCGTATGGCGACCATCCAGGAACGGCTGACCGAGGCTGAGAACGCGCTGCACGACCTGCAGATCGGCAAGTCGCTTCGTGTCTTCGTGGATCAGAATGGCGAGCGCGTGGAATACACCGCCGCCAACCGCCGAGACCTCACCGCCTACATCGATCGCCTGAAGACCCAGCTCTCCGGGGCGGCGTCCGGCCCGATGTATTTCGGCGGGTGAACGTGAGCGATCCGTTCAACCAGATGCTTGGCCTGTCGCCCGCCCCCGGCGGCAGCCAGGCCGTGCCCCCCGCGACCGCGCCGGTCCCCGCAGGCGCGGGGGGCACACATGCCATGGGTGGCGGGTTCGAGGCGGCAGACCGCTACGACCAGGCCCTGTCGGCGTGGTATTCACCGATCCAGCACCCCGACCTGGAGATCCTGCCCGATAAGGATCTGATCGACGGCCGCGCCTATGACATGCTGCGGAACGACGCCTTCGTGCAAGGCGGTGCGAACCTGCACAAGGACAACATCGTCGGCGGGCAGTATCTGCTGAACTGCCGCCCCGCGACCAAGGTGCTCGGGCTCGACGACGTCTGGGAGGAAGAGTTCCAGAGCGAGGTCGAAGAGAAGTTCGATCTCGACGTCGAGTCGCCGGACAACTGGATCGACGCGCAGCGCACCAACAGCTTCACCTCGCTGGTCCGTCTGGCGGTCGGCGTGCATTTGGCCGGCGGCGAGGTGCTGGCCGCCGTCGAGTGGCTGCGTGACGGCCGTCCGTTCAACACCGCGATCCAGATGCTGGACACCGCGCGTCTGTCGGACCCGCAAGACCGGATCATCTCGATCCAGGACCGCGAGAATATCCGAGGTGGCATCCGCTTTAATGCGGAGGGCGCGCCGCAGTCCTACTTCATCCGCACGGGTCACCCGAGCGACATCTACTATTCGACGCTGGGCATCCCGAGCTGGCGCGAAGTCCCCATCCGCAAGCCGTGGGGGCGCCAGCAGATCATCCACATCCACGAACAGGTCCGGCCGGACCAGTCGCGCGGCATCTCGGAACTGGCCACCTCCCTGCGTGAGCAGAAGTTCTCGCGTCGCTTCCGTGACGTGAATCTGCAACGCGCGATCACCCAGTCGCTGTACGCCGCGGCCATCACCTCCGAACTGCCGAGCCCCGAGGTCTTCGCGCGGATGGGTGGCTCGATGCTGGAGTCGCCGGAGGGCGCGCAGCAGGCCGTCACCAACTACGCCACCGGCTTCCTGGCGGCCGTCGCCCAGTTCACGGGCGGCGCCAAGGCGCCTCGCCTGGACGGCGTTCGCATTCCGCACTTCTTCCCCGGCACCAAGCTGGAGATGCTGTCGCCGACAAGCGGCCACGCCCTGGGCATGGAGTTCGAGCAATCGCTGCTGCGCTACATCGCGGCCTCGATCGGCGTCAGCTACGAGCAACTGTCGCGCGACTACACCTCGACCAACTACTCCTCGGCGCGCGCTGCGATGACCGAGACGTGGAAGTTCATGCAGGCGCGCAAGAAGCTGGTCGCCGACCGCTTCGCCAGCGCCATCTTCCGGCTGTGGCTGGAGGAGCAGATCAGCAAGGGGGAGATCACGACCTTCCCGCGCGCGAAGATGGCGTCGCTGTACAGCATCGACGGCCGTGGTCGCGCCTATCTGAACCGCAACTTCAACGCCTTGGCCCGCTGTGACTGGGTCGGCGCCTCGCGTGGCCAGATCGACGAATACAAGGAGACCCAGGCCGCAGTTCTGCGAATCCAGAACGGCCTGTCGACCGCCGAGGACGAACTGGCCCGCCTGGGTAAGGACTTCCGCAAGGTCTATCGCCAGCTTGCCCGCGAGGCCCGGATGCGCGCGGCGCTGGGGCTGATCATCACGCCCGGCGAGATCTCGGCCGCCGACCACGCGCGGATGATGGCGGACGACGCCGCCGAGACCCCGAAGAAGGACGCCGCCTGATGAGCGCCAAGGAACGCAACCCGATCCTGGCGATGTTCGCCGCCGATCAGATGATGCTGGTCAGCCCCGATCAGCGCGACCTGATGCACGCCTGCCTGGCGGGCCTGTCGGCGAACAAGCACCTCGACGACATGATGGCCGAGGCGACGACGACCACGGCCGACAACTTCTGGCCGGAGCCCGACTCCTGGCGCGCGGCTTATCGCCCCTACGTGGTTCAGGACGGTATCCTGCACATCCCCGTACGCGGGATGCTGTTGCACAACTTCCCCTGGGCCGATGGCCAGTGGGCGACCGGCTACGAGTATATCGAGCGCGCGTTCAAGCGTGGCTGCGAGACTTCAAAGCCGGCAACATCAAGGGCATCGCCTTCATCAGCCACAGCGGTGGCGGCCAGGTGGCCGGCTGCTGGGACACCGTCGAGAAGATGGAGGCGATGAAAGCCGAGTCCGGCGTGCCGGTGCAGGCCTTCGCTCACGAGGCGGCCTACTCAGCGGCCTACGGCACCATCGCCATCGCCGACAAGATCCACGTCTCGCGCAGCGGCGGCGTCGGGTCGATCGGCACGGTGCGGACGCACATCGACTGGTCCAAGGCCAACGAGCGCATGGGCCTGACCTATACCTTCGTCCAGGCGGGCAAGTTCAAGACGGACGGCCACCCGGACAAGCCGCTCTCCGACAGCGCGATCAAGCGCTGGGAGGAGCAGATCACCGAACTCAACGAGATTTTCGTGGCCGCTGTGTCGCGGAATAGGGGCTTGGACGCCCAGGTCATTCGAGATTTCGAGGCCGCGACGTTCAGTGCTTCGCAAGCCGTGTCGAACGGGCTCGCCGACTCTGTCGGTTCGCTCGACGACGCATTGGCCGCCTATGCGGCCGACCTGTCCTCAACGTCATCAGGAGATGAACAGATGTCCACCCAGGACACGGCGGCCGAGACCCAGGCCGCCATCGAAGCTGCGGTCGCCGACGCCAACGCGAAGGCCGCCGAAGCGCAAGCCAAGGCCGTCGCCTCCGCCGTCGCCGCCGAGAAGCAGCGCGTCGCCGGCATCACGTCCCTCGACGAGTCCAAGGGCCGTGAGACCCTGGCGAACCACCTCGCGATGAACACCGCCATGTCGGTCGACGACGCGAAGGCCGTGCTCGCTGCCGCTCCCGTCGCCGCCCCGACGCCGACCGAACCTGCCGCCGAAACCGACGCCCTGGGCGCCGCGATGGCCGCGACCGGCGATGGTCCTGGCGTCGGTTCGGACGCCACGCAACCCGACGCCGCAGCCAAGGAAGAAGACGGCTCCGCCGATCTCGCCCTTGCCGCCGCGGTCGGCCTGCGTGGCTTCGCCAAGACCGCCAAGTAATCGGCCAGCAAGGAAGGACATCACCTCATGGCTACCACTCGCAACGTCTCTTACGCGAACGCCGGGGCTCACGGCCTGCCGGCGTTCGAGGAACTGGACATCTACGTCGACTCGAACCTGACGGCCGGCGCCTCGCCCGCCATCGCGCGCCCGAACCGCATCCTGCTGGGGGATTCGCAGACCCTCGCCCAATACACCGTGGTCGGCCTGTCCGGCGGCAAGCTGGTGAAGGCGACCTACAACGGCACCGTGGGATCGGCCATCAAGCCGGTCGGCGTGTTGATGCACGCCGCGACCTCGGGCGCATCGAACACCACCAAATACGGTGAAGTGTCGCTGGGCGGCTGTTTCAACGCCGGCTCGGACGACGCTGGCGCCGACAGCCCGCTGGTCTGGGACGCCTCGTTCGACACCCTGGCGAAGAAGACGACCTGGGAGGGCGTGGTCGGCAATCCGAACCTGGTCTTCCGCAGCCGTCTCGGCGCCAACGCCTCGTAACCCCAGCTCAGAAGGAACGAACACCTCATGGCTACCAACAATCCCTACGAGCTGTGGCAGACCCGCCGACTGCTCGGCGTGTTCCGGGACACCCGCCCCGAGACGCGTTATTACGGGCAGTACTTCCTGAGCCAGATGCGCTCCGAAGACGAGTGGATCGACTTCGAGAAGCTGCCGGTCCGCGGCCGACGCCTGGCCGACTTCGTCCAGCCGATGGGTCGCGGCAGCGGCGTCTTCACCGACAAGGTGCAGGGCTATCGCTTCAAGCCGGCCAACATCGTCGTCGAAGACTCGGTCGATCCGTTCCGCCCGCTGACGTTCCAGCCGGGTATCGACGCCTCGACTGTCGACGTCAGCAAGCTCACGCCGATGCAGCGTCTGGGTCTGATCAAGATCGAGATGATGAACGAGATGATCAACTCGGTCGAGCGTCGCTGGGAGTGGATGCGCGCCCGCGCCATCATCGACGGCAAGGTCACCTGCGTCTACAAGGACGGCACGTCCATCCTGGTCGACTTCCTGCGCCACGCCGACCACACCGAGGTTCTGGGCTCCGGCAATCGTTACGGCGACTCGGGCGTCTCGATCCTGGATCACATCCAGGGCGTGCTCGATACGGTGAATGACGCGGCCTTCGGCGGCCTGATCACCCGCATCACCATGGGCGGCGCCGTCGCCACCGTGATGCGTAAGGACGCCGAGATCCTGAAACACCTGGACGTCAACATCGCGGGTGGCGTTCACCGGGTTGATCGGGGCCTGGTCGGCGCCGAGAAGACCTACAAGTTCGGCGAACTGTTCGTCGGCGGCGCCTCCGGTCACGTCATCGAACTGTGGGTCAACAACGAGACCTACACGGACGCCGCGGGCGTGGAGCAACGCTATCTGGGCAACAACCAGATGTCGTTCACCTCGTCGCCTCAGACCATCAACGGCTATGAGTGCTTCGGGCGCATCGTGGACAAGGACGCCGGCTACCAGGCGATCCCGGTCTTCCCGAAGAACTTCGAGACCGGCGATCGTGTGAAGGTCGAGAACCTGTCGGCTGAATCGGCTCCGCTGTTCGTGCCGATCAACCCGAACGCCACCTACACCGCGACCGTCCTGGCGTAAGCCGCAACCGAATCGGCGGGCCAGCGCGCCCGCCGATTCAACAAAAAGGTGAACATCATGGCTGATCAAGCCGATACGAAAACCCCTGAGCAGATCGCAGCCGCCGAAGCGGCCGCCGCTGCCGCGGCCAAGAAGGATGACGCCGCCAAGGTCGACAAGAAGGGCGCAAAACCGCAACCGCCCGCCGCCGAGAACGGCGCCGCCGTCGCGGTCAACAAGATCACCTACGGCAAGGCGACTGTCGCTCTGGCCGGCACCATCATCCCGGCAGGTGTTCTTACCGACACGGAACGAGCGGATCTGTTCGCCCTGGGCGCCCTGCGCGAACCCACCGAGGCGGAACTGGCCGTGGCCGTGGCCCAGGCCGTCGCCGCCGATCCGCTGGGCTGATCTGTGAGCCGCTTGCGTGAAAACAGGCGGCGTGCGCGCGGGGACCTGCACCGAGAGGCTGCAGTCCCCGCGCTTTACTTCGTCTTGCCGACGACGCGACCGGGCGTGCCGTGCGCTGCCCGTGTCTGGCCGAAGTCCGACAACCAGATGATCGGCGACTTGCCGGGCCTGCATGGCGCTGAGCGCGCCGAGCCCGAGGACCGTCTACGGTTCGACCTTTCAGATTTCCCGCCGTCCGCCAAGCCGCGCCGCCATGGTGTGGTGTCGGTCGAAGCCGGCGAAGCCTATCGCATTGACCACCTCTATCCCGCGGACTTCGGCTTCCAGACGGCGCGCGTGACGCGACTCTCGGCCGAGGACGCGGTGACGTATCCGGTGCCCGAATGAACGAGGCCTACGTCGTCGCGGTGGACGGCCTCTCGGCGCTGAGGACTCTCGACGAGATCCCGAACGACGTGAAGCGGGCCGCCCTGCAGGCGATCAACAAGACGGTCACGCGGACCCGCGCCAGCTCGGCGCGCACCATGCGCGAGCAGGTGAACTTTCCGGCGCGCTACCTGTCCGGGCAGGACGGCCGCCTGGCGATCACGCGCAAGGCGACACAGGACAACCTGGAAGGCGAAATCACGGGGCGATTCCGCGCCACCAGTCTGGCCCGGTTCGTCACGAGCGGCACGGTCGGCCGACGCACGGGCGTCCGTGTCGAGGTGGCGCCGGGGTTCGCCAAGTTCATGCGCCGAGCCTTCCTGATCCGGTTGCGCGCCGGCAGCGGCGACGTCGACACGAAGTCGAACCTCGGCCTGGCGATGCGCCTGAAGCCGGGAGAGCGCCCTGAGAACAAGAAGAAGATGGTCCAGATGAGCAACGGCCTGTGGCTGCTCTACGGCCCGTCCGTATCGCAGGTGTTCAGGACCGTCGCAGACGACGAAGCGCCGGGCGCCGCCGACTATCTGGAGCAGGAGTTCCTGCGCCTCATGGAACTGGATCGATGACCATCTATCCCGACTTGCTGCCGTTCAAGCTGCGGGTTTTGCGGGCGCTGACCGACTCGCTGAAGCAGATCACGCCGGCCAACGGCTACGTCACCGACATGGCCGACTTCAACGACAACGGCGCCCTCACGGCGCGGGTTTATCGCGGCCGGGCCTGGTTCGGCGACGACGATCCGATCCCGATGATCAGCATTCTGGAAGGCGTGCATCCAGCGGATGAGGTCGCCGAACCGCCGGCCGACACCCCCGTGGCCGAGTATGACTGGCCGATCATGATTCAGGGGTTCGTCGATGACGATCCGCTGAACCCGACCGATCCCGCATACCTGCTGCTGGCCGACGTGCGGAAGCGCTTGGCCTGGGAGCGGAAGCGCAAGCTGCCGACCGATCCGACTGAAGCTGATCCGCTAGGTTTAGGCCTTGGGAAGAACAGGATCACCAAGCTTTCGTTCGGTGCGGGTGTGGTCCGGCCGGCGGATGATGTCTCAGCCAGGGCGTATTTCTGGCTGAGCACTACTCTACGCATTGTTGACGATGCTTCAGCAGCGAGTGCGTAACTCTTCACCCATCTTTCTTTGAACCCGGTTTCACTATATTGGTGAACCAACCACAACGGAGTGATCCTCATGGGCAATCAAACCCTCGGCCGCGGGAAGGTCTATTTCTCGCTCTTTGCCCCCGGCGGCGACGGCTTTAACCCGGAAGGGTTCCGCTACCTGGGCAACACGCCCGAGTTCAACCTGACGATCGAGAACGAAACGCTCGATCACTTCTCCTCGGACGAAGGTATCCGCGAGAAGGACAAGTCGATCGTCCTGGAGACGACGTCGACCGGCTCGCTGGTCTGCGACGACATCAACCTGGAAAATCTGGCGCTGTTCTTCTTCGGTTCGACGTCGGTGCTCTCGCAGACCTCGGCGACCGGCACTGTCGAAACCATCGCCGACGTGAAGCCGGGCCTGATGTATCAGATCGGCCGCACCACGGAGAACCCGACCGGCGTGCGGTCGCTGTCGAACGTCGTCGTCAAGGTCGCGTCGACCACGAAGGCGGCAGGCACCGACTACACGGTGGACGTCGAACTGGGCCTGATCACGATCGTCAAGGGCGGCACCATCGCCAGCGGCGACGACATCGAAGTCACCTATGACCGCGCCGCCAAGAACCGGACGCAGGTGATCTCGGGCACCGACCAGGTCAAGGGCGCGCTGCTGTACGTCTCGACCAACCCCGAAGGCGACAAGATGGACTACCTGATGTCCTCTGTCCGCCTGTCCCCGAACGGCGACTTCGCCCTGAAGTCGGACGAGTGGCAGCAACTCCCGCTGAACGTCGAGATCCTGAAGGCTCCGGGCAAGGAGCGGATCTACATCGACGGCCGCCCCTTCACCGCGTCGTAACGAGGAAGGGCTGACCAATGGGACCGTTTAATCTGGTCATCCCGACCGAAAAGGTTGAGGTCGCGGGCGGTGAACCGATCACCGTCCGCGGCCTCTCGCCGAACGACGGGCTGCAGCTTTACTATCGCCACTCCGGGCAACTGTCGGCGCTTTTCGATCAGTTCGCCGGCAAGGTGAAGTCCAAAGAACCCGTCGCCGAGTCCGACGTGATCCAGGCCGGCGTGACGATGGTGAGCGGTGCGCCGCTGATCATGGCCGAGATCATCGCCCTGGCCATCGGCGCCAAGACCGACGACATCGAAGGGTTCGCCGAGATCGTGTCGAAGCTGATCGACTCGCCTGCAGGGTTCCAGATGGACGCCCTGCAGAAGATCGGGAAGCTGACCTTCTCCTCGGACATGCCGCCGGGAAAGTTCTTCGGCCTCGTGCTGGCGATGGCGCAAAGCGCGACGGCCGCTCTGAACCAGAAAGCCTGAAAGCCTGGCTGTGGGACATCCGCCGCCAGGTGAACCTGCTTCTCTCCAGCGGTCACCCCAACGCCGACAACTACCCCATCGGCCGGGTCTTCGACGAGACCCGGCTGCTGGTGGACCGGCGCAACGGTGAGATGGCGACCCTCGGCGTGCTGATCCAGGCCGCCACGATGACGACCGGCATGGGGGCCAACCGGAAGTCAATCGATCACTTCAAGAAGATCATCAAGGGACTGAGCGGAGATACCTAGAATGGCCACCAACCGCCGCGACGTCAGCCTCGTAATCCGCGCCAAGGACGAAGCGGCGAAGGCGTTCGAGTCGGCGGCTCAGGCCCTTCAGAACCTGCTGAGCGTCAACAACGCCGTGGGCGCGTCGGCCACCAAGACGGGCGATCGGCTTGGTGAACTCGCCGCCCTCGCGCTGACTCTAGACAAGGCCTACGCGAAAATCAGCGGTTCCGCTGACAATGCCGCAGCGGCGTTCGCACGTCAGCAGGCGTCGATCAATGAATCGAAGTCGCAACTCGCCGCCCTGGAAGGGCAGGCCAGCGCGGCGGCCGCCGCCATCGCCCGGCTGAAATCCGCCGACGCCATCGTGGATGCCGGCCGAGACCAAAGTGGGCGGATCGCCCAGCTTCAGTTCCTGACCGAGCAGTACGAGCGCCTGCAGGGGCAGCAGAACAAGCTGCGGACCAGCATCGTCGCCCAAGAAGCGGCTCTGGACGGCCAGCGCAACAGCCTGCAGCAGATCGGTTCGACGGCGCTGGCCGCTGAGGCGGCGCAGGAGCGCCTGCGTGTCCAGATCGAAAAGGAGACCCGCGCCCTCCAGATCCAGACCGCGGCGGCCGAAAAGAACGCCCGCGTTCTGGCGACGATCGAGCGAGCGACGGGGGTCACCCGTGATCGTACGGACCTGGACGGGCTGAACCAGCAGATCCAGGCCGAACAGGCGCTGATCGACAAACTGAAGGCCGAACAGGCGGCGCAGCTCGAACTGCTGCAAATCGAGGAGGCCCGCAAACGCGCGGCCACCTTGCTGCCCGGCTCCGCGAACAGCGGAAAGTCGGCTCGCGATTCCGCGGCTGTGTTCATGGAGGAGGATCGCCGCGCCGCCCAGGCGCTGGAAGGTCAACTCAAGGAGACCGCGGCGGCCGAGCGCCAGATGGCCGACGCCACCGATCGCCTGCGGTCGTCCATCAATCCGATGGCCGCCATCCAGGACCGGTTGAATCAGGAACTCATCGAGGCGGAACGACTGTTCAAGGCCGGGCGCATCTCGGCGCGCGAGTACGACGCCGCCGTCAGCCTTCTGAAAAACAACGCCAAGCAGGCCGGTGAGGCGATCAACAACGGCAAGCCGGCGCTGTTCGGCCTCACGCCGTATGCCGTCACGAACCTGGGCTATCAGATCAACGACGTCGTGACGCAACTCGCGTCGGGCACGTCGTTGGCCCAGACACTGGCGCAGCAAGGCGGCCAGATCATCCAGATCTTCCCGCGTGCCGGCGCGGCCATCATCGCGGCCTTCTCGAACCCCGTGATTCTGGCCACCGTCGCGGCGGTCGGCGCCCTGGTGCTGGGCATCAGGGAGGCTGCGGACCAGGCCGCCCGGCTGCGCGAGTTCGAGGGCGCGCTGACGGCGAGTGGGACGGCCGCCGCCTACCAGGCTACCGAGTTGGCCGAGGTCGCCGAGGCGCTGGATCGCTATGGCCTGTCGGCCAAGGAGGCGATCAGCGTCGTCCGCACCTTCGTCAAGGAGGGCATCAACCCGGACCTGTTGATCGAGTTCGGCCAGGCGGCCCGCGACATGGCCGACGCGCTGGGCGTGGATGTTCCTGACGCGGCCAAGCAACTGGCCGCCGCGTTCACGGGCGGCTACGACGCAATCAAGCGGCTCCAGGACGTCACTGGCGCCTATACCGAAGATGAACTGGTGCTGATCCGCACCCTGTTCGAGGAAGGTCGCGCCCACGAAGCCCGCGCGCGGGCCTTCGACATCTACTCGCGTCGCATGGACGAGGGCGCCGCCAAAGCGCGCGGTCCCTGGACTGAGGCGATGCGGTCCGTCGACACGGTGTGGCAGTCGTTCCTCGACAACCTGGCCCACCTCGCCCCGATCCGCGGCGCTATCCACGCCCTGAATCAGTTGGCCGCGGCGGTCAGCGGGGTCGGAGACGCTGCGAGCAACGGCGCCCGCATCGACGAGATCAACCGCGAGGTCGCGCGCCTTCAGCAGGGGATCGATCGGCTTAACGCACCCACTGCGAACACCACAGACTGGTTCCGGGACAACCAGATCAAGGGCGCCACTGCAGAGATTCAGCGCCTGGTCGCCGAGCGCGAGAAGCTGGTCGAGCAGAACAAGCGGCTGGCCGCGACCGATCCGCTGGGCGACGGCGGCGCGGCGGCCATCCGCCGGAACGAACGCCTGGCCGAGATCGCCCTGGAGGAGCGCCGGGCGAACCTGGAGAAGCTGACCGGCGAGCAGCGGGTTGCTGAGGCCGGCCAACTCGCGTTCGAGAAGGAGATGCTGGAGTCCGGCGACCAGGTGCTCGCTCAGGCGGAACGCAACCTGGCGGTGGCACGCGAGCGGGAGAAGGTCGAACGCGACACGGTCCGCCAGATCCGTGAGCAACGCCAGGAGCAGGAGCGCCAACGCCGCGAGTGGTCGGCCGACATCGCCGACAACGGGCGTGAGAGTCTGGTGTCGACGGCTCAGCGCTTCTCGGGGATGAACGAGACGTCGAACCGCGGCGACCTGATGTCGTTCTTCCGACAGAACGGCATCGACGTCGATCCGAAGATGACCGCCTGGTGTGCGGCCTTCGTCAACGCGGTGCTGGGCACGAACGGTCTGCCGGGCACCGGGTCGCTGATGGCGCGCTCGTTCCTGAACTACGGGCAGGATGCGACGAACAACCCGCAGAATGGCGACATCGTCGTCCTTCGTCGCGGGGACAACGCCGCCCAGGGGCATGTCGGCTTCTTCCAAGGCTACGATGAACGGGGGAATGTCCGCGTGCTGGGCGGCAACCAGCGCGATGGCGTCAACACCCAGTCGTTCGGCCGGGATGACGTGCTGGGCATTCGGCGCGCGCCCTCGACCGGCCAGGTGGCCACCCAGCAGGCCCGCGATCTGGACCAGCTTCTTCAGCGCCAGCAGCAGTTCAACGAGGCGCTGGATCGGCAGATCGAGACGCGGCAGCAGGACACCAACCAGCTTCGAGATCAACTGGGCCTGACCGGCGAGGCGTTGATCGCCAAGCAGCGCGAGCAGGCGATCGACGACGCCATCCTGAAGGCGAGGCAGGACGCTGGTAAGGCCGGCGTCGATACCGAATCGGCAGGATTCAAGCAGCGGCTCGAACTGATCCGGCAGACCGAGGGGGCCTACTTCGATCTGTCGAAGGCCCGCGACATCGCGAACGCGCGTCGCGACGGCGCCGAAACGTCGGTCGACGAACTTTCCGCCCAGCGGGACGCCTTGATGGAGCGCATCCGCTTTTACGAGGAGCAGGGCAACTCGGCCGGGGCCGACCAGGTGCGAGCGCAGCTCGACACGGTCAACACCGCTCTGGATGAGGCGATCACCAAGGCGCTGGCCTTCTGGGAGGCCATGGCGGGATCGCCTGAGCAGATGGCCGCCTTGGGCCTGACCGCGCAGCAGATCGACACGATCAAGCTGAAGCTGGAGGCGTCGCGTCCAGCGGCCGAGAACCTGGGCCGTCAGTTCCTGATGACCGGGCAGCAGATCAACCAGAGCTTCGCCCAAAGCGCAGTCTCCGCATTCGACCGTCTCGCCCAGGCCGTGGCTCAGGGGCAGAACGTGCTGTCGTCGCTGCGGGACGCCTTCTTGCAGTTCGCCGCAGACTTCCTGCGCCAGATCGCCCAGATGATCATCCAGCAGGCCATCTTCAACGCGATCGGCGGTTCCACGGCCGGCGGAAGCGGTGGCTTCGGGGGATTCATCTCTGGGCTGTTCGGTGGCATGTTCCACGAAGGCGGTGTGGTCGGAGAGGGCGGGACGCCCCGCCTCGTCGATCCGTCGTGGTTCAACAGCGCTCTGCGCTATCACACGGGCGGCGTCGTCGGTCTGCGGCCGAACGAAATGCCGGCGGTGCTGGAGCGCGGTGAAGAAGTCCTGACGGCCGACGACCCGCGCCACGTCAACAACGGTGGCGCGGGCGGAGGGGCGACGAACATCCGCAACGTGGTGGTGTTCGACCCGGCAGAGGCGCTGAAGGCGGCGCTGGGCACCAAGGTCGGCGAGAAAGCGTTCTTCACCTTCGTTCGTGAGAACAAGGGCGCCTTCCAGGCGGCAGTGGGCTGACGCTCACTGCCGCCGCAGGTTCGCCACGGCCTCGGGCGCCCAGCGCTTCGCCCGGCCGCCGTTCACGCTGACGACGATTTGTCCGTCCCCGTCGATGCGGATGATATCGACGGGGATCTTGCTGAACCGGTTCGCACCGACGCGCTGGCGCTGGTAGAGACGGTCGCCGGCCTTGGGGGAAGGGTTGGTCATGATCAGGCCAGGGATAGTTCGCACTTGGCGAAGGTCCGGGCGACGCCGTAGTCCATGCGGACCTGGACGCTGCCGTCATCGTCGATGAACCGAACGACGCCCTGTTTCGAGGTGTTCTCGTCAGCCTCGTATTCGGGCGTCAGAACTCGGTCGCCCACTCGTAGGGGCGCCGGATCATGGGCTACGATGTCCTCGGCCCGGATATCTTGGGGAATACCCCAGGAGCCGCCGCCGAGATCAATCGCCACACCGCGCACCAGCACCGTGTCGCCCGGCTTCACGTCATCCGCGCGCACGGGGCGCAGGTCGCGGGCGATGTCGGCGATGGTGCGGACGGGACGTACCGCCTGGAAGCCCCAGTGCGGGGTCGAGGCGTAGGCGAAGTCCGTGCCGGCGTAGGTCGTGATGGGGGCTTCCGGGCGGTGCACCAATCGGAGAAGGGGCGTGACCAGCTCTGCGCTCGGGTGCGCGCTACGCGGAAGACCCAGGCTGTCGGTGAAGGCCGGCGATGGTGCGGAGCGATTGTCCAGAACATAATGTTCACCCATGCGGATCGCGCCGTTCAGCCCATCCCTGACCCCTTCAAGCACGTCGCCGGGCTGGAAGGTCACCGGGTCTCCGGAGCGTGCGATCAGGGCGTGGTGCGAGGCGGGAGCCCATGTCTTAGTGCCGTCGCGCCCAACGTAGAAAATCGAGCCACGGGCGGCATGGCGCACGAAACGCTCAATCGTGGTGACAACATCACCGATGTCGCGGACGCCGCTGATCGGAAGGCGAACCCGCCTCACCACATCCCCGACGCGCGACGCTTCGCCGCTCGCATACATAATGCTCATCGCAACCTCGTCTCTCTGACAGGCGGTGGAAGAAGGGGCGGAGCCTAAGCCCCGCCCGCGGTCGGTCAGGCTTCGTCTTCGACGACGCCGCCCAGCTTCACGATGTCCGCCTTGATCGAGTCGACCTCAGCCTGGGCCGCGGCGGCGCAGGTCTTCTGGTGCTCCAGTTCAGCGCGTGCGTCGGTCAGTTGCTGCTCCAGATCCGCGATCTCATACTGGCTGTCTTTGATGTCGCCCTCGTAACGCCCCACCGAGCCCTGGCGGTCGGTCAGCAGTTTACGGAGCACGGCAACGGCCGGCGTATCGGGTTGCGGCTGCGGTTCGGGGGTCGGCGCCGGGCGTTCGGGTTCGACGAACATCGGGATAACGGGTGATGCGAAGCGCGCCGACGACCAGGGTTCGCCGAAGTCGAAGGTCGGGAGGTAGTGAATGCGCGGACGTGCGAACATTTTCCCGTACACGCCGTTGTTCAGGATAGTGTCGCCCAGCTTCTGCTCGAAGGTCTTGCCCGACTGACGGGCAGACGTCGCTGCCGACTCCGTGCCGCCGCCGAACTTCAGTTCGATCATCACATCTTTGCTCATAGTCCCAGTCCTTGGTCTCGCCACACAGTGTGACGTTGTTTCAACTGAATGTTGATCTAAGGGCGGTCGCTTTCGCTGTCAACCAAATAGTGATACGACAACCGGCATGGTCTTCAGCATCACCGCACCCCCTGAAGGTTCCCCGTGGTAGACGTCGATGCACGGCTGTGGCCGTTCGCACCCAACTGGCGCCGACCGGTCGATGTCGATCTGGAATATCGCACCGACATCATCGAGTCGCGCAGCGGTCAGGAGCAGCGCCGCGCCCTGCGCAAGACGCCGCGCCGGCATATCGCTTACGGCGTGATCCTCGATCAGCCTGAGATGCGTGTCTTCCACCAGTTGCTGACCAAGTCACAAAGCCAGTCGTGGCTGCTTGCGGACCCCGTGCGCAAAGTGGTCTGCCCGAACGGGGCGTCGGCAGGGTCGAACCAGATCCAGGTAGATGCCATTCCCGCCTGGCTGAAGGTCGACCAGGGCGTCGTAATCGGCGTCGAGACGCTGGCGGTGGTCCTCGCGATCAACCCCGTCTCTATGATCGTGACGCTGGACGCGGCGCTGGACGATGCTGTGACGCCCGGCGCGCCGATGCGCCCGGCGCTGCCCGGTCGACTGCTCGGCAATATCACGGCTCGAAATCCATCCAGCGGGGTGTCCGAGCTAAACCTGAGCTTCACCGCAGATCCGGGCAGCGAAACCGAGGACGCGGCCAGTCCGACAGTCTATATCCACGACGGCCGCGAAGTGCTGGCGTCTCGACCAAACTGGGGCGAGCCGGTGAGCGACGAGTTCATCTGGCCCGTCGAGCAAATCGACTATGGTTTCGGGCGCGTCGCCACCTTCAATCCGCTGGAGTTTGGCGCCGCCATTCGGCGTGCCGCGTTCGTGGCGCAGGACGCTGAGGCGGCCGCGGGGCTCCAGCAGTTCTTCGCACGGCGTCGAGGTCAGGCCGGCGAGTTCCTGATGCCGACGTGGCTGAACGATCTGCCGCCGAAGTTCGACCTGGTGGCCGGCGAGAGCACCATCCGGATCGAGGGGAGGGGGGTGTTCGAGGCCTATGCTGACGACCTCGTCTACCGGTCGGTGGCGCTGTTGCTGCGCGACGGCCGCCGGATCTTCCGAACCGTCTCCAGCATCCAGAACGTGGATGACGACTCGGAGATCAGCTTCACCCAGCCGTGGTTGAGCGACATCCCGGTCGCGGACATCGCGATGGTGTCCTGGTTGCCGGTCGTCCGTTTCGCCTCCGACCAGCTCACCTTGGAATGGCTGACCAGTGAGGTCGCCCAGACGTCGTTGGCGATGCGAACGCTTAAACATCTGCCGGCCGAGGCGCCAATCCCGGCCTACGACGGCGCGGCCCAGTTCATCCTGGAGGTCTGGGGGCAGGGGTCCACCGACATCCTGGATCGACTGAACATCCTGATCAATGTGGACTACCCGGAGATCACCGCATGAGCTTCGAGGCCTTCGAGACGAGTCGGAGCCGCGGCGCACCGGATACGCTCTACAAGTTCACTTTTCAGAGCAAGATCTTCGCCTATACGGACGCGGAACAGCCGATCACATTCGGCGGTGTCGACTACCTGCCGGTTCCTATCAGGCGCGGAAGCCTCAGCAGCTCGGGTACGCTGGACAAGTCGACACTGACGCTCAACATGCCGCACAACACCGACGTTGTGGAGCTGTTCCGGGTCCACCCGCCTTCTGACATCGTCAACCTCACCATCTTCCAGGGGCACCACGAAGATCCGGAGAACCAGTTCCTGGCCGTGTGGACGGGGAGGGTGCTCAGTTGCCCGCGCGAAAAGACCGAGGCGTCGGTAGTGTGCGAGCCCGTGTCGACTTCAATGCGACGCCCAGGGCTGCGGCGTCGGTATCAGTACGGCTGCCCGCACGCGCTGTACGGCCCGCAATGTGGGGTCGATAGAACCGCCTTCACCGTCACCGCCCTGGTGACCTCGGCATCCGGCGCCACCATCGACCTGCCGAACGGCTGGAACGGGTCGTTCGACTCGGCCAAGTTCGTGGGCGGCCTGGCCGAGTGGACGGTCGATGACGTCACGGAACTGCGCACGATCCTGCGCGTGAATGCAGCCGATCGCAGGATCACTGTATCGGGCCGTGTTTCAGGCCTGGCGTTTGGGCAGACCGTGAAACTTAGCCTGGGCTGCAATCACCTGATGAGCGGATGCAATGTGTTCGCCAACATCCACAACTTCGGCGGCCAGCCGTGGATTCCCAAGAAGAATCCTGTCGGATTTGTGAACCAGTACTATTGACCGGTGGCCTCGCCGCTCTTGGTCTTGACCTGGAATGCCGCACCTGGCTGTCCATCGACGATACGGAAGTCGAAGAACATGCCCCCGCGATAGCCGCTGGGAACGGTTATGCCGCCCATCACGCGTCCTCCCCGCTCAGGAGGGCGAAGGCTTCTCGGGCCGCCAAACAGTCGGCGAGGGTGAGCAGACGCTTCCCTCCGCGCCCGGTGTAAAGCTCGATTTCCTCGGGAGGCGTGGTGTTGGTGTGCTCACCTTGCGGTCCCCAGGTCTTGCGTGCCTCAGCGTCAAGGGCGTTGTTGTCGTAGGCGTCGGCGATCCTGACCAGAGGCTTCAAAGCCTCCACCGCGGCAGGGGTGGGGTGGGCGTAGAGGGGCTGAACGTCAGCAACCCACGACTGATCGTGCTTCGACGAGTCGCGTGGATCGTAGCGGGTCAGGTGCTTGGTTCGGGTGCCGTCGAACTCGACATACCGCCAGTCCCACGCCACCGCCCCGGCTTCCGGATCGGCAGGGGTGGGGTGGGCGACCCCGACCGTCGCGAAGGGGAACGGCCGCCATTCATGGCCGCACGACTGACACTGGTGCGTCTTATGGCGGCGCGTGGCCCATTCGCCTTCATCGACATGGGGCGTCGAACAGGTCGGACAGAAAATGTTGACTTCTACCGCCCCGGCTTCCGTCTCCAGCCCATCCGAGCCGGACGCGGGGACGCCCACCGGCACAAGCCGCTTGCTACCCGGCCGGTCAGGGCGCACAGCCTCGCTGGCCAGGAGATCTGAGATAGATTGGGTAGTGTCGGTGGACATGGGCTGATCCCGATCGAGTGTCGCGTGCTCAACTGATCGTTGACTAACTGTCACCAACTACCCGTGTCAACTAAATAGTGATACGACCATGCGATGGTTGCATGGTTCATCCCCTTCCTCGTCGGGCTGGCTCTCAACGTCGTCGCCTATCTGCTGATGCCGAAGCCGAAGCAGGCGCGGCCCGAGGCGGCCAAGGACATGGACGACCCGACCGCCGAGGCGGGACGTGAAATCCCGGTGCCGTTCGGCGAGCTGACGATCCGAAGCCCGAACTGCCTGTGGTCCGGCGAGAAGAGTCAGAACCAATACCAGGTGAAGGTCTGATGGTGGACGCGCCTGACGACATGATCGTCCACTACGACGACGCGAAGCTGGCGGGCCACTGCCCATCCGGCGTTCGCCGCTGGTTCGAGGCGCACGACCTCGATTTTCGAGACTTCCTCGACAACGGGATCAAGGTCGGTGAGCTGCGGGGTATCGACGACGCCCTGTGGCAGCGCGTCGTCGACCTGAAGCTGGCACGGGAAGACGCCCGTGGGAGGTAAGTCCAAGTCCGGCAAGATGGACGTCACGGACTACCGGATGTCCTTGCATTACGGCATCTGCGCCGGTCCGATCGACAAACTGCTGGCCATCTACGTCGGCGAGAAGCTGGCCTGGAGCGGCGACGTTTCAGCCGAGTCGGCCATCGGCATCAATCGGCCGCAACTGTTCGGTGGGATCAAGAAGGAAGGCGGCGTGTCCGGCGTCGCCCACTATCTGCCCGGCGGCCCGACACAGGTGCTGCCCGAGAACCTGGCGAACAAGTTCGGCCTGACCTCCGCCACCTCTCCAGGGTTCCGTGGCCTGGCGTCGATCTTCTTCCACGGCGGCGCCTACAACAGCTATTGGGGGTTCGTCGGCACCGGGTTCATGTGGGGGTCCAACAACCCCTATCTGCGCTCCATCTGGATGAAGGTGCGGCGCAGCCCGAAGGGCTTGGCCAGCCACCTGCGGATGATCGGAAAGGACGCCAACCCGGCGGCCATCATCTATGAGTGCCTGACGAATACCGACTGGGGCATGGGCGCGTCGCCGGCCTCCATCGACACGGCGTCGTTCCAGGCGGCTGCGCAAATCCTCCTGGATGAAGCGTTCGGGATGTCGCTGATCTGGACGCGCCAAGCGACCATCGAGTCCTTCGTCACCGAGATCATCGATCACATTCAGGCGACGCTGTTCGTCAACCCGCGCAACGGGTTGCTGACCCTGAAGATGATCCGTGACGATTACAGCGTGGGCGACCTGCCCGTGCTGGACCCGGACAACTGCGACGTCACGTCGTTCGACCGCAAGGCCTGGGGGGAGACGATCAACGAGATCGTCGTCACCTGGACCAATCCCGAGAACGAGCAGGAAGAGACGGTCTCGGCCCAGGATCTGGCCAACATCACCATCCAGGGCGCGGTCATTTCGGACTCGCGGAACTATTACGGCGTCAGGAGCGCCAACCTGGCCATGCGTCTGGCCATGCGGGACCTGGCGTCGGCGTCGGCGCCACTGGCCAGTTTCGAGATCGAGGTCGACCGTTCGGCCTGGGATTTCGTGCCGGGCGGATGCGCCGTGCTGAACTACCCCGAATACGGCATCGAAGGCCTGATCCTTAGAATCGGCAAGATCGACTACGGCAAGCCTGGTCAGGCGAAAATCAAGGTCAGTGCGATCGAGGACATCTTCTCATTGCCGGCCGCCGCCTACGACGACCGCGACGAGAGCGAGTGGGAAGATCCGTCGTCGGACCCGGAGGCGATCGACCTGGTGCGCGTCATCACGACGCCGGCCTATTTCACCTCGGGCGTGGTGAGCGCGGCGGATGTCGCGACACTGGCCTATCCCGAGGTTCTGTCGGCCATCCTGGCGAGCCAGGCAAATCCCGACATCCTGTCGTACGACGTGGTTCAGCAGACGGTCCTGCCGAACGGCTCGGTGGTCGGCGACATCGGCAGCACCAAGCCGATCCTCGGCCACTGCTTGCTGACTGACGCGCTTCCGGCCGCGGCGACCTCGATCGTTCCGGAGTTCTTCGATGTCGTGGGCGGCACCGCGCCTTCGGTGGCGGGCTTCCTGTTCATCGGCGGCACGACCGAGGAGCACCAGGAGATCGCGCTGATCAAGAGCGCCGACGAGTCGGGCTGGCTGCTGCTTCGGGGTGTTCTGGACACCGTGCCGCGTAGCTGGCCGGCCGGGACGCCGGTCTGGTTCATCACGCGAGGCACCGACTTCATCGACACGTCCGAGATCCGATCTGCGAGCGAGACCGTTCGCTACAAGCTGCTGACGCGCACGTCACGAGGGCAGTTGGGCGAGGACGTCGCACCGATCGTCGGGACGATCCTGAGCGGCCGCCCCCACCTGCCCAACAGGCCTGCCAACGTCAAGGTGGGCGGCCAGATGTTCGGGACACTGGACCTGTCCGTTTCGCCGCCCAGCACGATCAGCATCACCTGGGCGAACCGAAACCGCCTGCTGGAGGATACGCAGGTCATCGGGTGGTCCGAGGCCGCCATCGTGCCCGAGGTCGGTCAGACGACGACCGTCTCGGTCTATCGCACGGATGGCACCCTGATCACCACGCACAACGGCATCACCGGCAGTTCGTTCAGCCTGCCGCTGGCGTCATTCGGCGGCTATGCGGTGGGCGACGTCAAGGTGACCGCGAAGCGCGAGGGCCTGGAGTCGCTTCAGGGCGCCGTCGTGCGCGTCAAGGTGCGCCCCTATGGCTGGGGCGACAACTGGGGAGAGGACTGGGGTGGGGGCACCGATGGCGGCATCCCGCCGGTCGATCCACCGCCTGGCGGTGGCGGTGAAGACCCCGATCCGGGTGAAGATTTCCCCGACGTCCCCTGGTGGAAATACAAAGAGCACCCCATCCCCGAGTAATATGACGGAGATACGACTTTGACTGCACGAACACTTCCAGGTCTAGGCCTGACGGGCGACTTCAACTCGGGTGAGGACGGTTGGACCGCTTCAATGAACCTGAACCTGCTGAAGTTGAGCACGGTCGCCCAGCTCGGCGTGAAATCGCGGGACACGGCGTTGCCCGGCAGTCCGTCCAACGGCGACATCTACATCGTCCCGTCCGGGGGCAACGCGGATAAGGTCGCCGTGCGCGACAACGGCGCCTGGGTCTATTTCACCCCCGTCGCCGGCTGGCGGGCCTGGGTCATCGACGAAAGCCTGCAGGTCGTCTTCAACGGTACGGCCTGGGTGACCGCACCCGAGCCGATCGACATTCCTGGGTATTTCTCTGGCGTTCCGACGTCCGAAGAACGGGTCCTGCGTTATGTGTTCACGCGCGCCGTGACCTTCCCCGACAACTTCGCCGGCTCCCAGGCCAAGGCGCGTGTCGCTGCAACATCCACGACCGTGTTCGACGTGTCGAAGAACACCACGGTCGTCGGGTCCATCACGTTCGCGGCCGCCGGTACGAACGGTGTCTACGCGACGTCGGGCACCGGCACGGAGTCCTTTGTTGCAGGCGACGTCCTCTCCGTCACGGCGCCGTCCGGGCCGGACGGGACCCTGGCCGACATCGCCCTTACGTTGGTCGGATCTCGGTGATCGCCCAACCCGCAATAGCGGGTTGGTGAGCGGGTCATCTCGTGCTATGGATCAACCAAATAGTGATACGTCAACCGTAGCGAGACGCGCATCATGGCTCTGAACACCGACTTTCTCGGCCTCGGCCGCCACGCCGATACCCTCAAGGAGAACTTCGAGGCGATCGGCGAAATGCTGACCGGGTCAAAGACCCACGATTTCGCCAGCGTCGCGGACGGCGCTAAGGCCAGCACCACGGTCACCGTAACCGGCGCCGCACTGGGCGACTTCGTCATCGGCGTCTCGGTCGGCGTGAGCGCCGCGGGCGCCCTGCTGACGGGTTATGTCTCGGCCCCCGACACGGTGACCGTGGACCTGCACAACGAGACCGGCGGCGCCGTCGACCTGGCCTCGACCACCCTGCGCGTTCTGGTCCGCAAGGCCTAAGACCGCATGATCGCCCGGATCTGGAACGCCCTGCTGAAGGCCGCACCCTTGCGGCTGTGGGTGCTGTTCGGAGCCGGGCCGATCGTCACCATCGGAACCGCCGTCCTGGTCGGTGTCGTCTGGAAGGGCGACATGACCTCCGCGCCCGTCGAACTCGCTGGCAAGCGCCTCGACTTCATCGGCTGGGCGCTGCTGATCCTCCTCGCCAACTTCAGCGTCATCATCGTCACCCTGGCGGCCGTGCGCGTGAAGGGCAGCGGTCCGGGAGGCGTAGGTCTTGAGATTGGCGGGGACGGTCACTCCGAGAAGTCCGAATGAGCATCCCGCTGCCCGCCAACTACGCCTGGCTGAACACGATCGGCCTGCTGCCCCGCACCATCAGCGAGGCGCTGAAGGAATACGGCGTCAAGGAGGTCGCGGGCGCGGCCAACAGCCCGGTCATCATGGGCTGGGCCAAGGAGGTCGGGCGCGAGAAGATCGGCTACACCTATACCGGCGACGCGGTGCCGTGGTGCGGCCTGCTGGCCGGGGTCATCGCCATGCGGGCCGGCAAGACCATTCCGACCGGGCCGCTGTATGCGCTGAACTGGTCGGGCTTCGGAGAGGCCGTCGCGATCCGCAAGGGCCTGAGCGTCAACAATCCCCTCGTCTTCATGCCGGGCAAGGTGGCGTCGCTGGGCGACGTGCTGGTCTTCCGGCGCGACGGCGGGGGCCACGTCGGCTTCTACATCGGCGAAGACGACAACTATTACTGTGTCCTGGGTGGCAATCAGTCTGACTCGGTCAGCTTCACCTGGATCGCGAAGTCCCGCTGCGTGGCCGTCCGGCGGCCCGCCTACACCAACCCACCAGCGTCAGTGCGGCCGTATCGACTGTCGCGCAGCGGGGCGCCTGTCTCCACCAACGAGGCCTGACGACATGGACCGCCACCTCATCGCGGATCTGGTTGCCGCAGCCGGCAGCCTGGGGGCGCTGTTGGCGCTCTACATCATCGCCCTGCGGTGGTTCTGATGCTGGGCGAACTCCGCACCCAGGGATGGAAGGCCACTGCGATCGGCGCCGCAGCGCTGGCTCTGGCGCTGGGCGTCACGGCCGGCGTGCAGACGGCCCGCCTGAATAGCGCCGAGGCCCGCGCCGACAAGCTGCATGACGCCATCTGGGCGCCGTTGATCGGTTATGAGGCCCGGCTGGGAATGTGTCAGGGCAATGAGATCCGGCTGGAAGCCACCCTCGGCCGGCAGAACCACGCCGTGGACGCGCTGAAGCGCGAAAGCGACGCCCGCATCGCCGCGGCCGAGTCCGCCGTCGCGGCGGCCCAACGCCAGGCGGCCGAGGCGCGAGTTCGGGCCGACCGACTGGCCAGCGCCACCATCACCGGAGCCACCCTCTGCGAGCGCGTCCAGGACGTGGATCGCCTCGTCCTGGAGATCTTGCGTTGATCCGACCGATCGCCGTGTCCGCCATGGTCCTGCTGGCGTCCGCCTGCAACACGACCGCCCCCGCGGTCGAGATCCGCACCGTCGAGGTGAAGGTGCCCGTCGCGACGCCGTGCGTCCCCAAGACGGTGGTCGGGCGGCCGGACTACCAGGTCACCCGAGAGACGCTGCAGGCGGCGCCCGGTGCCGATGAGCGCTATCGCCAGGCGGTGGTCGGGATGCTGGAGCGCGATGCGCGCCTGGCCGTGGTCGAACCCGTGCTGGAGGGTTGCCGATGAATCCCGCCGAATGGAGCTGGGTGTTCCCGGCCGCCGCCTTGGCCCTGACGGCGTCGGGCGTCTACGGCGGCTGGGCTGTCGGACGGTACAAGGGCGAAAGCGCCCACGCCATGGCCAAGGCCGCCCAGGAGCGCGCCGACGCCGCACATGCCGCGCTCGCCGCCTACAAGACCGAGGTCGTCGCCCACTTCGCCACGATCGAAATGCTGCAGAAGTCCGAGGACCGCGTCGCCGAAGCCATCAATCGCCTAGCTGACCGGCTCGATCGCTTCTTCGAGAACTCGTCGCGCCCCGCGCCTCGCACGCGCGCCACCAAAACGTGAGTTGATGGCCCTGACGTTCGTGCCCCCGGACGACCTGAAGCCCAGCACAGACGCCCGTATCGCGGCCGTCTACAACGACATCGCTCTCTACCCCGACATTCCGGCCGTTGCTCGGGCCGTGGGCCTGTCGCCGGGCTCGCTACGGAATCGCGTCGGTGCGATCCGGAAGGCCGGCGAGTTGTCGCTGATCGACCGATATGCCCTACGCTATACGAAGGTGGGGCATTCCAACGATGCCGGTCCGGTGCGACGCTATCTGCTGACGGCGGCCCAGGACGATACGGACGTCCACAAGCCCTTCTGGGACAACCTGCTGGCCTATGCCGCCCACCTCGGCGCCGAGGTTCTGGTCGGACCGTTCACCTACAACAAGGCGGTGTTCAGCGACCACGAGACGCGCAACGGCTGCTTCCGCCCGGAGGTCGAGCCTTACCTGCGCTGGGACCAGGTCGACCTCGGACCTCTGTTGTTCTGCGCCGAGATGAACACGCTGCCGACAGCGACCCACCCGCTGTCGAGCCTTGAGCCCTACACAGGCCAGAAATGGGGTGTGTTCCCGCACGCCAAGATCCAGCTCGTGAGCGTGCCCACGACAGTCGGCAAGCCCGCCAAGCAGATCATGACGACAGGCTGCTGCACCGTGGCCAACTACATCGAGAAGAAGGCCGGCCTCAAAGCGCGCTTTCACCACTGCATCGGCGCGACCCTGGTCGAGATCGACGCGAGCGGCCGCCTGTGGTGTCGCCAGATCAACGCGGCCGGCGACGGGTCATTCTACGACCTGGACACCTTGGTCGACGCCGGCCAGGTCACCCACGGACACAGGGCCGAGGCGATCACCTGGGGCGACATCCACCGCGAGAAGCTGGACCCGGATGTGGCGGACGGCGGCTGGGGTTTCGATGTCGAGACCGACACTTGCACTCCGCGGCCCGACTCCATGATCGACGCGTTGCGGCCGCGCTATCAGTTCTTCCACGACATCCTGGACTTCGAGGCCCGCAACCATCACCGCATCCGGGATCACCGGTTCCGATTCCAGATGATCCGAAACGGCACGGATCTGGTGGAAGATGGCATCGCTTCAGTCGCAGCTTTCCTGTGGGCGACCGAGCGCGATTTCTGCCAGTCGGTCATCATCTACTCGAACCATGACGACGCGCTCGGCCGCTGGTTGGACACCGCCGACTATCGTGAGGACGCTGCGAACGCGCTCTACTTCCTGCGGCTGCAGTCCGCCCGGTATGAGGCCATGGAGCGCGGCGAGAAGAGGTTCAACGTCTTCCGGCACGCGCTGGCGCAAGTACACCCGCGCAAACTGGCCGGCATCGAGTTCATCGATGACGACCAGAGCTTCGTCATCTGCCAGGCGTCGGGCGGCATCGAGTGCGCCCTTCATGGCCACCTCGGTATCAACGGCGCCCGCGGCAATGCGGTGCAGTTCACCAAGACGGCCATGAAGATCAACAAGGGGCACGACCACAGCCCGTCGATCCATGCCGGCGTATACACGTCCGGCCTCTCGGGTCTGCTTGACCAGGGCTATAACAAAGGTCTGTCCGGCTGGGCTCACACGCACATCCTGACCTACTCCAACGGCAAGCGCACGTTGGTGACCATGGTCGACGGCCGCTGGCGTGCCTAAAGGCCGATCAGCTCGATGCCGATGCGGTTGCAGAAGCCGATCTCGACCCCGCCATACACCCCCTCGGACGTGATGCCGCGCATGACGGCGCCGTAGAGCGTCGGATTGCGGGTTTCGCGCATGTGGGCGAGCAGGGCGTCCGCGTATGCGCGCCCTCTGGCGCACTGCACCTCATATTCTCCGGTGCGGTCCGGCGCCCAGAACGAGGTTGTCGCACCATCGCGATGAACGAAGGGCAGCGGGTGGGCCGGCTCGATGACCGAGGCGGGTGCGGCGGTGATGACGTCTTGCATGGTGAAAATCCCCCGTGGGTTGTTTCAACTTGCTACAACACCACATTCAACAAAGCAATGACAAAAATCCTGCTTCGAGTTGACTTTCAATCAGGCCAGCGCGGCCTCGAAGGGGTCGGCGGCGGCAGGGCGCACGGCGCCCAAAATCTCAGCAAGAGGATCACTTTGTGCGAACTTGTCAACCTGATTGCCCCAGGCGTTCCAACCTGGCCGTTGAGTGCGCGCGAACAGTTCAACATAGGGGCCGGCCGCAAGGCGCTCTATCCGCTCATAGCGCTCGTCCGGTTTGCGGCTGTGCTCGCGCTTCGGCGCGTAGATGATGCGGTCGACGTCGCCCGTCATTTGCCCCCACTCGGTCTCGATGAGCTGGCGCACCCCGGCGTCGAGGCGGCTGGGCTTACCCCGGCTGAACAGCAGCGAGTACTCGACCTGCTTGCGAACCCACTTGCCCATGCTGATCGGGCGCACGGCCGGATCATGTTTGCCGGTCTTCACCCAGACGAAGCCGTCGCTCTTGAAGGTGAAGCCCCAGTGCCGGCCGAGTTCGATCGCCTGGTCGAGGTGGCTGCCGATCACCCACATATTCAGCAGGCAGTCCTTGGCGGCGAGATCCGCCACCGGCAGCGCCTTCATTTCGTCGAGCGACATTACAGGATAGGGCGCCTCGGCCGTGCGGTGCGGCGCTGACGCCTTGCCGGCGAAGCTGGTCCACGCCCAGGCGGGATCTGCTTCGATGAAGCCGTAGCCGTTCCGCTGCAACCCTTGGAAAGGGCCGTCCGGGATCATCCGAGAACCCCGGCCATGGGGTCTTGATCGAGATCGGCCGCGGGGCGCGCCTCGACCTTCGGACGGCCGATCTGACGCTTGACGTTCTGCCTGCGGAATCGCTCAACCTCGGCGTTCCAGAACGTCTGCGCCTTGTCGCGCGCCTCGGCCTCGCTGGCGCCGGGGACCAGCACAGGCAGAAACTTCCCATCGGTTACGATGCGCGCCAGCCATGCGGAGGCGGGCGGGGCGTCGCTGCTGTACCAGACGCAGATCTTCATCCGAACATATCCGCAAAGGGGTCGACGGAGACGGCGGCTATGGCCTGCTCCAGAGGGGTGGGCGGCAGCGACGGGGCGGCGTCAAGCGCGGCGCCGGCCGCCTTCGCCTCGTCCACGCCTGCGTTGTGCGGCGTCATGGGGCCGCGCCGCATCGTGTAGGGCACGAGGACATTCCAGATGGCGTCGATCGGATCGTCATGGATCTCGACCGTCCAGCCGCCGCTGCGGGTGTTCTCGATTGACGCCTGGAAGCGGCCGTCTTTCGTCGGGAAAACGTGCAGTCGCAGCGTTCGGTCAACCCCGAGACGGTGACGCACGAAGTCTTCGATGGTGCGAAGGGCGGGCGTCACAGGGTAAGTTCCGTGCGGCCGCGCTGGACGGCCTGCGTCAGGTCCAGCAGGGCGTTTACGGTGGTCGTGCGGATCAGCCGATCGCCCTCCCAGACCTCAAGCCGCGTCCCGTTGATCCTGAAGCGCAGGGTGACCATCAGATCATGCCCAGCGCCGACAGATACAGGTCCAGGATGGCTTCTTCTTCCTGGCGCTTGGCCTTGTCCTGTTTGCGCAGGCGGATGACCTTGCGCAGGATCTTGACGTCATACCCTTCGCCCTTGGCCTCGGCGTAGACCTCCTTCATGTCGACCATGACGGCCTGCTTGTCCTCTTCGAGGCGTTCAAGGCGATCGATGATCGTGGTGAGGCGACCCTGCGCCGAGGCGGTCAGGACGTCGGGGCTTGCGTCGAATGAGGCGTCGTCGGCCATGTCGGTTCTCGCGTTGGGTTTGCCGGGATCGCCGGGGCCGCGCGGGCTCCCGTCGCCGAGTTGGTCATCAAAGGGATCAGCCATGCAGATAGACCTCGTTGCTGAAGCTGTGCTCAGGCCAGAAAATCGCGAAAAGGACGGCGGCCGGAGCGAAAGCGATGACAGCGCTGATGGTGAACATGGGCTGTGGTCCTGCGTGTTGCAGAGTCACCATAAAGTTGAACCACAGCCCATGCAAGGGTGATTATCGGACCGGGCAGGCGCCGGTCGCGCAACCGCCGCCGTCCTCGACGTCACCCGCGCCATCGGTGTCCAAGTTCACCGGCAGCAGTGTGGCAGCGTAGGCGTCGAACACCTCCTGGGTGACGACCTCCTGGGGCAGGTAGAGGTAGCCGAGGTCGGCGGCTGTCTTGGTCGGGTCGTTCCGATACATGAACGAGACGCCGACGTAGTGTTCCCAGTTCTGGATCAGCCAGTCGATGATGGCCGGGACCTCGTCGGGCGAGTAGGACACCGTGATCGAGCAGTTGTGATCGACGTAGTTGTCCATCCAGAGCTTGTAGCGCTCCAACTGCGAGACGGCGGATTCCAGATTAACATGCTTGCCGTCGACCACGTCGAACTCGACGTTCTCATAGGCGACCGGGAAGGTGACCAGGACCGCCGTGTTGTCGGTCGGGTTGTCGAATACCCGATAGCCGGCGTCGCGCAGCTTCTGGACGACCGGGTCGAACTTCGAGAAGTTGACGTTGTTGAAGATGTAGCGGCCGAGCGGCTTATGGATGCCCTCGGTGGTGTCCATGATCTTCGATAGGGTGCCGGACGGCTTGATCGTGGTCGTCGCCTTCGGCCGCGGCAAGCCCAGCTCGTCGGCCATGTCGTTGGAACCCTGACGCGCCCATTGCGCCAGCTCCTGAATGCGACGCTCGTCCTGATGGTAATCCCAGCCGACGATGCCGGTGCAGCCGGCGCCGCACAGGCGCAGGAAGTTGTTCAGTTCGTGCCAGGAGGCCTGCAGCACCTCGTCGCGCAGGTCGACGCAGGTCTGGCGGTAGTTGGCGCGAGCCGCTGTTTCCATGGCCCGCAGCAGGCCGTCGAAGTCGCCGTTGAACTTGGCCAAGTCCACCTCGATCAGGTTGCAGAACGACTTGTCGCCCAGCAGGATCTCGGCGCACGGATTGCAGCCCTTGAACCACGGCGCCCGCTTGGCGGCGGCCTGGGCGTTGATGAAGCCCGGCTCGGAGCCGCCAGCCCGCTCCATGATCTGGAAGACGTAGGCCAGTTCGTATTTCGACGGCCGGGTGTAGAACATCAGCGAGTTGTTGGACTGCTGGCGCTGGGGATTGCCCTCTGGGCGGTTCTCCTGAGCCTCCCACCAGTTGCGCTTGGCGACGGCGAAGGCCTCGGCCTCGGGGTCCGCCCAGGGCACCAGCGCGATCTCGGCGGAGCGACGCGACGACAGAGTCGTGCCGAGGTGGTTCAGGATGTCCAGGATGTCGATGCGCGTCAGCAGTTCACCCGCGCGCTCATTCATGATCCGGGCGATGCGCTCCAGCGCGTGGGCGAACGGCTCCCAGCCGCTGCTGATCCAGCCGTAGCCCTTCAGGCGTTGGCCGGCCGGGCGGATCTCGCTGTAGTCGAGAACCAGAGTGTGGGCCGTGGTCTTGTTGGCCATGACCTTCGCCGCCGCCTTCGCCCAGGCCATGGCGCTGTCGCCGACGCGGATGGTCCAGACGCCGTTCTCCACGGTCTCGACGTTGGTTTCGCATCCGCCCTTGTCGGTGCGCGTGCTGCCGACGACCTTGATTTCCTTGGGCGTGGTGAAGCCGTTCAGAATGCCGGGGATCGGCTCGAAGCCGACGCCGCAGCCCTGCAGCAGCAGCCAGAAGGCGTCGGCCACGTCGCTGACCGTCTGGACGCGCAGGAAGCTGCAGTTGAACTGGCTGGCCTCGCGCGTCTTGGCGATAGTCGTGCCGCCAAGCCACAGGGTGCGGCCAGAGGTGGTGACCTTGCGCGCCAACATCAGCGCGCGGAGTTCGTCGAGTTCGCGTTCCTGAGAGGAGGACAGGGTGTCGTGCTGCGCGCGCTCCCAAAGCCAGCGCTGGTGACCGATGACCCGGTCGACGGTCTGCTCCCAGGTCTCGAAGATGGTGCCGTCGTCGTTCAGGGGACGGTTGTAGGTGCGCCGGGCGATGACCTCGGCGCGGGTGGAGAAGGTCGGAGTCACGGGTGCTGGTCCCCAGGTTGGAGGTGATTGGTCACGAAAATGGTGAAACGTCAGGCGTAGCCGATCGGGCGCATGGCTTCAAGGGCCATGATCTCGTCGATCTCGGCGTAGAGATGGTCGAGCGACCCGTCGTTGTGGATGACGTAGTTCGGTGCCAGACGGTCGGTGCGCTCGCTGTCGTGGACGCCCCACATGATCCGGAACCAGCGATACAGCAGCCGGCCGAACGCGCCCCATTTGTAGGCGATCGGATGCGTGCCGCGGCGCCGGATGAGGATGGTGAAGCCGGTGTTGAACTGGACGGCCATCTCCTCGTTCGGGAAACGCACGCTGTCGTTCATCACCCGGTCAAACGGACGCACGCCACGGCGCCAGGTGCGAGCCCAGATATCCGGATGCACCTGCTCGCGGCCCCAGCCGGTGCCCAGGCTGATCTGCAGTTCGCGCGATGTGCGGCCGATCTCGGGGATCAGCGACTCCTTTAGGTCGCCGGTCAGGTAGCGCGGGATCATGTCCTCGGGCACCTGGTTGGCGCGCAGCAGGACGGCCAACATCTCGCGCAGGGGCTCAGCGATGTGCTGGCGCCGGACGCCGTACTTCGCCTCGATGTAGTTGGCGGCGGTGGTTTTCCCCGACTGGGCGTAGCCGGACAGGCCGATGGCGATGGTCATTGCGAGGTCTCCGACCCGGCTTCATGGAACGGCGCAAGAGGGTCGGGCTTTGCCTCGGGCCACCATAGGCCTGACGCACAGCGAGGTGAGTGGCCGACGACGACCATGCTCTGCGAGTTCACGTCCCATTCCAGGTACTCGACTTCCCCGGCGCCGTAGGAACGCAAGAAATCGTGCGCGGCCTTCAGCGCGCGACCCCGCGTGTCGTAGTTGCTCTCATCCTGTAGCGTATAGGCGCGCTCGGCGGCCTTGACCTTCTGATCGAACACCGCTTCGGGCCAGTCGTAATAGTCGCCGTACTGACGATGCTGGACGCGAATGGAGACAGGGGAGTCGCCCGCGTCGATGTGGATGTCCCAGCGGTCGTCGCGGACGCCGCACGTTGACTTGCACAGGTCTAGGCGGTGGTAGGGCGGCGCATTGACCCTCTGGACCGAGCCAACGATACCGCGCCCGGTCGCAACCGCGTTCGCGCGCCAGATCTGCTCCTGCAGGTCGGGAAAATGCGCCAGCAGGGCGTCACGAACATTGGCGTTTCCGCGATGCTCATCGACCACGTCGCGGACGGCCGAGTAGAGCATCGTCATGCCCGTCTGCTGCAGCGACGCCGGGCGCGATTCATGCTCGGCGTGCCAAATGGCCAGTTGGGCGAGCAGTTCGCCGGGGGTGTTGGGCGCCGTGGTGGTCATGTTTCGGATTTCCAGATTCGTTGCAGAGGTCGCAGCCTTCGGGTCCATCGCCGCGGGTGACGCAGATGCAGGTCATCAGTCGCAACCCCGACCGACGACGTTCTCGCCGTTGCTGGTGTCGACGAAGTCTTCCCAGAACCGCCAGCCCTTCGGACACCAGAAGCCCCAGCGCCGAACGCGGGGGCCAGTGATGAACAAGGTCCAGACGGGCTGCTCGCGCCCGGCGGGCGTCTTCAGCAAGGCCACCCGGTGCGCGGCCTTCGCGCCGCGGAGCACCACGGCGCCCTCTCGACGGCGAATCCGGGTGTGCAGGTGCGGGTGGCGAAGGACGTAGGTCCGATCGAAACGGTCGGTGTCGTGCTCGCCCGGCACTGCCTCGTCGTACTCGCCGACCAGCAGCCAGGACAAGTTGACCCAGGGGTGGTCGTGCAGCGCGCGGTCGTCGTCGGAGCGCAGGAAGTTGTGCAGGTAGATGTTGAAGAACCGGTTGCGCGGGATCAGATGCCAACGCAGCAGATAGGGGTTGTCCGATCCGCCAATGATGACGTCGGGATTCCTGGTCGGCAGCAGCCAGTGTCGGACGCGATGGGTGAAGGTCGTCATCCCAGCACCCCCGCCATCGGGTCCTCGACCACAGGCGCCAGCAGCGCAGCCCGGCGCTCCTGCAGCCGCGCGACCATGCCGTCCAGAACGTCGGGATCGGATATGTCCTCCAGGTCAGCGGCGGCGCAGATCGCCGCCTCGGCACTGACGACCGTGCCGGCGGTGCGTTGCGAGCGAGCGCACGCAGGGCAGGCGTCGGGAGACGGCGGGGGATTGCCGACGTGGGCCGTGGCGGGAAGACCAAGATGGTGGAGCATCGAGTCCACCGCGTCATCGTCGTCGGGGATCTCGACATAGCGCTGCACCGTGACGGGCGGAGCATCGCCCGGTCGCACGTCGAAGGTGTTGAGAAAGGCGAGCAGGCCGGGCTTGTCGGTTGGGACCTCGAACTGCTCGAAGTCCTTGCCGCCCTGGGCCTGGCGCGCGTCAGATTGGGTGCTGGTCCAGATCCGACCCAGGGAGCGGTAGAGTTTCATCAGGCTGCCTCGTAATCGGGGTCGGCGTGCGGTTGCCAGCCGTCGTCTGCGGCGTCATCGAACTCGCGATCCAGCACCGCATCGGCGCCGCGACCGTAGGGGAAGCGGATCAGCGGGGTGTAGCCGGCGGCGCGGGCGTCCTCGTCTCGCGGCCTGTCGGCGGTGGCGAGGCACTGCAGGCCGCAGACCGGCGGCTCGGGGTCACCGATGTCCCACTGCGTGGCGCAGGGGCCGCAGACCATCTGGTCGTTCTGGCGGCGGGCGGCGCAAGTCATCGGATGCCCAGCGCCCCGCGGATCTCGGCAGCCCGCTTCTCGTAACCGATCTCGCCGGCTGTCTGGGCCATCGTGTAGGCCCGCGCGATAAAGTCTACGCAGGCCAGCGCCGAGACGTGGCCGTCCACGCGCAAGATGCTGGACTCCGACCACAGGGCATCACCGTCCAGGGCGCGGACAAGGGTGTGTCCTCTCTCGCCGACGTCGTGGGAGGGGCACCATAGGACGCTGAAGCGCCGGCCGCTGTACGTCGCTATGAAGCGACGATAGCCGGGGCGGTCGTCGGCGACTTCTTCGATTTCGGGACGAGGGCTCACGCCGACACCTCCGCCGCGATGTGCGGCCACGGCTCGTAGCCCTCGATCCACATGTCGCCGAGCGACCAGTGGTCCATGTCCCGGTGTTTCCCCGAGAGGGTCAGCGTCGGGAGCGGGCGCGGATCGCGCAGCACCTGCTGTTCCGCCTGGGTGACGTGGTTGCCGTACAGGTGGGCGTCGCCGATGCTGTGAACGAACTCGCCGGGCTGCCGGCCGAGGACATGCGCGAACATCGACAGCAGCAGGGCGTAGGAGGCGATGTTGAACGGCACCCCCAGGAAGGCGTCTCCGCTGCGCTGGTGCATGAACAGGTTCAGCCGCTCGTCGGCGCCGACGTAGAACTGGATCGCGATGCCGTGGCAGGGCGGCAGGGCCATGTCAGGCAGGTCAGCGGGGTTCCACAAAGTCATGACGTGGCGGCGACCGTAAGGGTCCGAGCCGAGCGACTGCAGGACGCTGTCGACCTGGTCGACAGGATAGGAGATGACGGCGGGAGTCTCGCCACCTTCGTCGTTCGGGAAAGACGACGGAATAGGCTGACCGGACCACGCCCGCATCTGCTTGCCGTAGATCGGTCCCAGGTCGCCCGTCTTCGGATCGGCCCATTCGTCCCAGATGGTGATGCCCTGCTCCTGCAACGGTCGGACGTTCGTGCTGCCGGAGAGGAACCACAGCAGCTCGCCCGCGATCACGCGGAGCGGCAGGCGCTTGGTTGTCAGCAGCGGGAATCCGTGCGCCAGGTCGAAGCGCATCTGCCGGCCGAACAGCGACCGGGTGGCCGTGTCGTTCCGGGTTTCCCTGACTGGGGCGCGCAGCAGATCCCGCAGCAGGTCGAGATACTGCTGCTCAGGGTGGCGCGACAGAGCGGGGTGGCGGTGCAGGCTCATCGAACCACCTCCGCGCCGCCGTAAAGCGCCACGATGATCAGCAGCGCCTCGGCGCCGAGCAGCAGGAGCGTGGGGCCGGCGTTGAAGGTGCGCGACGGGACGCGGCGGCCGTTCTGCACGGCGGCCAGGATGGCGGCGCTGATCAGCATGGTAGCCAGCAGCCCTTTGGCGATGGTGGCGATCATCGGGCCACCTCCACCGTCTGGATTTCCTCGGGGGCCTGGCGGGTGCAGCCCTTGCCGCAGGGCTCGCTGTCACTCTGTGACACGGAGGCGCGAGGGCAGGTGGTGAGGTAGCGGGCCTTCCCGGCGTCGTGGAACCGGTAGACCTTGCAGCCGTCGATCGTCAGCAGGTGCGCGATCGGGATGTTCGGATTGTCGGTCGACTGGGTGCTGACCGGCTCGGCCGTGCAGGACGCCAGGGCGATGGCGATGGCGACGATGAGGGTGCGGATCATGCCGACGCCTCCAGCCACAGCGCGCGGTCGGCCCACGTCGCCATGCGGGAATGCAGCATGTCCCGCTCCTGGACGCTCAGGCGGCGAGCCGCGTACTCGGAGAGGAACGTCACCCGCGCGGCGGTGCGGCCGGCGATGTAGGCTTCACCGCGGCCCGGCCAGTAGACGGACAGATGGAC
>Ga0160449_1000181_pt1 | contig 52809 bp, 51 predicted proteins | sample HID1975I_E1MG_FD_108216 | JGI IMG/M metagenome (GOLD analysis project Ga0160449, IMG submission 108216) | Enriched soil microbial communities from UW Madison campus, WI, USA - HID1975I_E1 MG | ecosystem: Environmental > Terrestrial > Soil > Unclassified | place: USA: Madison, Wisconsin...
TCTTCGGCGGCGGGCAGGGGACCTGGCCGCTGATCGTGGTCATGTTCCCGATGATGGTGGTCTTCTTCATCTCGGCGCTGGCCGAGACGAACCGCCCGCCGTTCGACCTGCCGGAAGCCGAATCCGAGCTCGTGGCCGGTTATCAGGTCGAATACAGCTCGACTCCGTATCTGCTGTTCATGATCGGCGAATACGCCAACATCGTCTTCATGTGCGCCATGATCAGCCTGCTGTTCTTCGGCGGATGGAACCCCGGTTTCCTGCCGCAGGACGTGCTGGACGACATGCCGGGTTGGGCCGAGTACACGATCTATCTGCTGACCTTCTTCGCCAAGATCGTCTTCTGGTTCTTCATGTTCGCCCTGGTGAAGGCCTTCGTGCCCCGGTACCGCTATGACCAGCTGATGCGGCTGGGCTGGAAGATCTTCCTGCCCACCTCTCTGATCGCCGTGGTCGTGGTTTCGGCCTGGCGTGTGTTCGCGGTGGGCGCATGAGAACCGCGCTTTCCATGATCGCTCTGTCTGTTGCAGCGACCGGCCTGTCCGGTTGTTTCCAGCCGGATACGCGCCTGCCCGAGAGCAGCTATCAGTGGCAGCGACGTCAGGATGAGATCGAGCGGCGCGAGGCGGAACGCCAGCGCCTGTGCCAGATGATGGATAAGGAACGGGACGCAAAGCGCTATCAGCGCGATTGCACCCGCCCGGGAGACCCCGACTGATGTTCACGCGCATTGCCCAGGCGGCCAAAGGCGCCATGCTGACCGACGCGTTCAGCGCCATCGGCCTGACCATGAAATACATGCTGCGGCCCAAGGCCACGGTGAACTATCCGTTCGAGCGCAACCCGCAGTCGCCGCGCTTCCGGGGCGAGCATGCCCTGCGCCGCTATCCCAGCGGCGAAGAGCGTTGCATCGCCTGCAAGCTGTGCGAGGCCATCTGCCCGGCGCAGGCCATCACCATCGAGTCCGAACCGCGCGCCGACGGCAGCCGCCGCACGACCCGCTACGACATCGACATGGTCAAATGCATCTATTGCGGCCTGTGCCAGGAAGCCTGCCCGGTGGACGCCATCGTCGAGGGGCCGAACAGCGAGTTCGCGACCGAGACGCGCGAGGAGCTGCTTTTCGACAAGGCGCGCCTGCTGGACAACGGCGACCGCTGGGAACGGCTGATCGCGAAGAATCTGGAACTCGACGCCCCGTATCGCTAAACGAGGCGCGGTTCCGCTTAGCTGTCCCGGTGTCTCCGGGACGCGGTTTTTGGAAGGGTCCGGAGCGCTGCTTCGGCTCACTGGTTTGAAGGGGGCGTCGTCCCGCACATGCTGCAAGGACTGACCTTCTATTTGATGGCGACGGTCGCCGTGCTGTCCGGCCTGCTGGTCGTGACGGCCCGCAACCCCGTGCATTCGGTGCTGTGGCTGATCCTGACCTTCTTCTCGGCGGCGGGCCTGTTCGTGCTGCTGGGCGCCGAGTTCCTGGCCATGCTGCTGGTCGTCGTCTACGTCGGCGCCGTCGCGGTGCTGTTCCTGTTCGTCGTGATGATGCTGGATGTCGATTTCGTCCGGCTGCGTGAAGGCTTTGCGCGCTATCTGCCGCTGGCGGCCATCGTGGCGGCGATCCTGCTGGCCGAGATGATCATGATCTCGATCTCCGTGGTTCAGGGCGGCGCGGCGCGTGACGCAGTCGCCCCCGCCGTGGCGGGTCCCGACGCCAGCAATATCGAGGCGATCGGCCGGGTCCTCTATACGGACTACGTCTACTTCTTCCAGGCGGCCGGGATCGTGCTGCTGATCGCGATGATCGGCGCCATCATCCTGACGCTTCGCCACAAGCCGCATATCCGCCGCCAGGATCTGGCCGCCCAAGCGAACCGCGCACGCGACAAGGCTGTCGAGGTCAAGTCGGTGACCAGCGGTCAGGGCGTCAACGCCGAGGATCTGATCTGATGGACATCTCGCTCCAGCATTATCTGGCGGTCGCCGCCATGCTGTTCACGATCGGTGTCTTCGGCATCTTCGTGAACCGCAAGAACATCATCATCATCCTGATGTCGATCGAGATGATCCTGCTCGCGGTGAACATCAATTTCGTCGCCTTCTCGGCCTACCTCAACGAGGTGTCGGGTCAGATCATGGCGATGTTCGTCCTGACCGTCGCCGCGGCCGAGGCCGCCGTTGGCCTGGCGATCCTGGTGACCTTCTTCCGTAACCGCGGCGACATCGCGGTCGACGACGCCTCCGTGATGAAGGGCTAAGCGTGACTATCCAGACCCTCGTCACCCTCGGCGTTTTCGCCCCGCTGCTGGGCGCCATGATCGCCGGCTTCTTCGGCCGGCGGATCGGCAACGTCGCCTCTCAGGCCGTCACGACCGGTCTGCTGTTCTTCTCGTGCATCGTCGCCTGGACGGTGTTCAGCGCCTGGACCTGGGGCGGGCTGGAAGCCTTCACCCTGACCCTTTCGCCGTTTATCCATGTCGGCGACTTCCAGTCCAACTGGTCGATCCGCATCGACGCCCTGTCGGCGACCATGCTGATCGTGGTGACTTCGGTCTCGTCCCTCGTGCACCTCTATTCGTGGGGGTATATGGCCGAGGACGACAGCAAGCCGCGCTTCTTCGCCTATCTGTCGCTGTTCACCTTCATGATGCTGGCGCTGGTGACGGCGGCCGACTTCATGCAACTGTTCTTCGGCTGGGAAGGCGTGGGGCTGGCGTCCTATCTGCTGATCGGTTTCTGGTACAAGAAATCGACCGCCAGCGCCGCCGCCATCAAGGCGTTCGTGGTCAACCGGGTCGGCGACTTCGGCTTCCTGCTGGGCCTGATGACGGTCTTCTGGATGTTCGGCACGATCCAGTTCGCCGAACTGTTCCCCCTGATCGCGGACAAGGCGGGCACGGGCTGGACCTTCCTGGGCCACACCTGGTCGGCGCTGGATCTGGCCGGCTTCCTGCTGTTCATCGGCGCCATGGGCAAGTCGGCGCAGTTCTTCCTGCACACCTGGCTGCCGGATGCGATGGAAGGCCCGACGCCTGTGTCGGCCCTGATCCACGCGGCGACCATGGTCACCGCCGGCGTCTACATGGTCTGCCTGCTGTCGCCGATCTATGAGTATGCGCCGGTCGCCAGCCAGATCATCGCTGTCATCGGCGGCATCACGGCTCTGTTCGCCGCGACCGTCGGCCTGACCCAGAACGACATCAAGCGGGTCATCGCCTATTCGACCTGTTCGCAGCTGGGCTACATGTTCTTCGCGGCCGGCGTCGGCGCCTATCAGGGCGCGATGTTCCACCTGTTCACGCACGCCTTCTTCAAGGCTCTGCTGTTCCTGGGCGCCGGATCGGTGATCCACGGCATGCATCACGAGCAGGACATGCGGAAGATGGGCGGCCTGTGGAAGCTGCTGCCGGTGACCTATGCGGTCATGATGATCGGCACCATCGCCATCACCGGCCTGGGCCTGCCCGGCGTCGGCGGATTCGCCGGCTTCTATTCGAAAGACTCGATCATCGAGAGCGCCTTCGCCGCCGCCACGACCGGCCACTCGCCGGTTGGCATGTTCGCCTTCGTCATCGGCATCATGGCTGCGGGTCTGACGGCCTACTATTCGTGGCGTCTTGTCTTCATGACCTTCCACAACAAGCCGGTGTGGAAGGAAGAGGGCGACGCCCACCACGCCGATGACCACGCGTCGCACGCCCAATTGGAAACCCATTCCGAACCTCTGGCGGATGATCATCACGGCGACGATCATGCCCATGACGATCATCATCACCATGGCCCCTTGCAGCCGCACGAGAGCCCGTGGGTGATGCTGGTTCCGCTGCTGGCGTTGTCGGTCGGCGCGGTCGCGGCGGGCTTCATCTTTGCGCCGGAATTCATCGGCCACCACGAGGGTGAGTTCTGGCGCGGCGCCATCTTCACCAGCGCGGCCAACCACGTCCTGCACGAGAGCCACAATGTCCCGACCTGGGTGAAGTGGGCGCCGCTGGTCGTCACCCTGACCGGCACGGCCGTCGCCTTCTGGCTATATGTCCTGAAGGAAGGGCTGGCCAAGCAATGGGCCGACCGTCGTGGGTCGCTGTGGACCTTCCTCTACAACAAGTGGTTCTTCGATGAGTTGTACGACTTCGTCTTCGTGAAGGGCGCCAAGGCCATCGGCGACCTGTTCTGGAAGATCGGCGATGTGAAGATCATCGACGGGCTGGGGCCGAACGGCGCCGCCTGGGCCTCGCTGAAATCAGCCGCGCGTCTGGGCAAGATCCAGTCCGGCTATGTCTATCACTATGCGTTCGTGATGCTGCTGGGCGTGGCCGGTCTGCTCGCCTTCGCCATCCTCGCGTGGGGAGCCTGAGTCCCGTGCCTCACATCCTGAGCATCGTCACCTTCCTGCCGCTGGTCGGCGCCGCTGCGATCCTGATCGCACGGCTGCTGAACAAGGGCGGCGCGGACGCCGCGGCGCCCGCCGCGCGCTGGATCGCCCTGGCCACAACAGTCATCACCCTGGCTGTGTCCGTCTTATTGGTCGCGCAGTTCGATCCGTCGAATCCGGCCTATCAGTTCGTCGAGAACTACGTCTGGTTCGCGGGCGCGGCCTATCACCTGGGCGTGGACGGGATTTCGATCCTGTTCGTCCTGCTGACGGCCTTCCTGATGCCGATCTGCATCTTGGCCAGTTGGAAGTCGATCGAGACGCGCGTCGTCGAATATATGATCGCCTTCCTGGTGCTGGAGACGCTGGTCATCGGCGTGTTCACGTCGCTGGACCTGTTCCTGTTCTACATCTTCTTTGAAGGCACGCTGGTGCCGATGTTCCTGATTATCGGCATCTGGGGCGGGGCGAACCGGATCTACGCGGCCTACAAATTCTTCCTCTACACTCTGCTTGGTAGCGTGCTCATGCTGCTGGCCATGCTGTGGATGGCCCACGAGACGGGCACCACCAGCATTCCGGAGTTGAAGCAGTACGCCTTCGATCCGGCTGTTCAGCCGCTGCTGTGGCTGGCGTTCTTCGCCTCGTTCGCGGTGAAGATGCCGATGTGGCCGGTCCACACCTGGTTGCCGGACGCCCACGTTCAGGCGCCGACCGCGGGCTCGGTCATCCTGGCTGGCATCCTGCTGAAGCTGGGCGGATACGGCTTCATCCTGTTCAACCTGCCGATGTTCCCGCAGGCGTCGCTGATGTTCCAGCCGCTGGTCTTCACCGTGTCGGTGATCGCCGTGGTCTATACCTCGCTGGTCGCCTTCCGTCAGACTGACATCAAGAAGCTGATCGCCTATTCGTCGGTCGCCCACATGGGCTTCGTGACCATGGGCATCTTCGCCGGCAACGATACGGGCGTTCAGGGCGCGGTCTTCCAGATGCTGAGCCACGGCCTGATCTCGGGCGCGCTCTTCCTCTGCGTCGGCGTGGTCTATGACCGGATGCACACGCGTGAGATCGCCTTCTATGGCGGCCTGACGGCGCGCATGCCCTGGTATGCGGCCATCTTCCTGATGTTCACCATGGCTAACGTCGGCCTGCCGGGCACCTCGGGCTTCATCGGCGAAGTTCTGACGATGACGGGCGCCTATCAGGCTTCGACCTGGACGGCGTTGATCGCTGCCTCGGGCGTCATATTCTCGGCGGTCTATGCGCTGACCCTTTATCGTAACGTCATGTTCGGCGAGATCACCAATCCCGCACTCAAGACCATCAGCGACATCGACAAGCGCGAGCTTCTGATCTTCGTGCCGCTGATCGTGGGCACGATCTGGCTGGGTGTCTATCCGGCCGCCGTCCTTGATATCACCGGGCCCTCCGTCGAGGCCCTGACCAGCGCCTATCGCGCAGCGATTGGCGGGTGAGACCGTAATGCCTGATCTGTCCTCCGCCCTTCCTCTCGCCGCTTCGGAACTGACCCTGGCGGTCGGGTCCCTGGTCCTTTTGGTCCTGGGCGCCTTCATCGGCGAGAAGTCGGCCAAGCTGATTTCCGGCCTGTCCGTTCTGCTGCTGATCGCTGCCGCAGTGATCGTCGCGATGGCGCCCCTGGGCGTGGCCTTCAACGGGGCATTCGTGGCCGATCCCCTGGCCGCTTACGCCAAGGTGGTGATCTATCTGGCCGCGGCTGTCGGGGTCATTCTGGGCAACGGCTGGATGCACCGGGCGGGCATCGCGCGGTTCGAATATCCGATCCTGATCGTCCTGGCCTCGATCGGCATGGCGATGATGGCGTCTTCGGGCGATCTGATCTCGCTCTATGTCGGGGTCGAGTTGCAATCGCTGGCGCTCTATGTCCTGGCGGCCTTCCACCGCGACAATCTGCGCGCCTCGGAAGCTGGCCTGAAGTATTTTGTGTTGGGCGCCCTGTCGTCCGGCCTGCTGCTGTACGGCGCTAGCCTGATCTACGGCTTCACCGGCTCCATGCGTTTTGAGGACATCGCCGCCGTCGCCTCGGGCGAGCCGGGCGCGGGCCTGATCTTCGGCCTGGTGTTCCTAATCTGCGGCCTGGCGTTCAAGGTGTCGGCCGCGCCGTTCCACATGTGGACCCCTGATGTCTATGAGGGCGCGCCGACGCCGGTCGTGGCGCTGTTCGCCTCGGCCCCCAAGATGGCGGCCATGGTCCTGTTCGCGCGCGTCCTGTCTGAGGGCTTCGCTGGCGCCCATGACCAATGGGCCCAGGTGATTATCCTGATCTCGCTGTTCAGCTTTGCGGTCGGCGCCTTTGGCGGGTTGGTGCAGAAGGATCTGCAGCGGCTGCTGGCCTATTCGTCGATCATCAACATCGGCTACGCCCTTCTGGGCATCGCGGCTGGAACGCAGATCGGCCTGCAGGCCACGCTGATGTTCATGACGCTGTATGTCATAGACCAACTGGGCTTCTTCGCCGTGCTGTTGTCGCTGGCGCGCAACGGCCGTCCGATCCGCCGCATCGCCGATTTCGCCGGCTTGAAGAAGGATCGTCCGGTTACGGCCATCGCCCTGACCATCCTGTCGCTGTCGGCCGTCGGCATTCCGCCGATGTCGGGCTTCTGGGGCAAATTCTATGTCTTCGGCGCTGCCGCCGACGCCGGATACTGGATGGCCGGAGCTGCGGGTCTGGTGGCTTCGGTCGTGGCGGCCTTCTACTATCTGCGGATCATCAAGGTGATGTGGTTCGACGCGCCGATCGACGAGACGCCGCTGGACGCCGCGCCGGTCGAAGCCAAGTGGGCGGGTTGGATCTTTGCGGCCTTCTCCTTCCCGCTGGTCATCGTCGGTTTGACCTGGCTGGAGCCCCTGACGCGCATCGCCGCATCCGGCTTCGGGGCCGGGTAGGGCGCCTTGGTTGTCGCGCCCGTCCTGATCCTCGACGACATCGACTCCACCAACGCCGAGGCGCGCCGTCGGGCCGAGGCGGGTGAGACCGGACCCCTGTGGATCGCCGCCCGCCGTCAGACGGCGGGGCGGGGCCGTCGCGGCCGTGAATGGTCCAGCGAGACGGGAAATCTGGCGGCCACCCTGCTGGTGCTGACGCGCAAGTCACCGGCCGAGGCGGCGCAGATCACCTTCGTGGCCGCCCTGGCGGTCGCTGACCTGCTGGACGCCTTCACGCCCGCAGACCTGGTCACAATCAAATGGCCCAATGACGTGATGCTCGATGGCCGCAAGGCGTCGGGTATCCTGGTGGAGTCGGGGCAGTCGCCCGCCGGAGGCCTGTGGCTGGCGGTCGGGATCGGCGTGAATCTGGCGCATGCCCCGGGCGACACCGAGCGCCCCGCGACCGCTCTGGTCGATCATCTGAGACATGATGTGGCCTATCCCCCGTCGCTGGACGCCGCCGTCGGCGTGTTGGCGGAGGCGTTCGCCGTCTGGATGCAGCGCTGGGAGACCCTGGGGTTTCAGCCCGTGCTGGATGCCTGGATCGCCCGCACGCCCGGCCTGCATGGTCCCTGCGTCGCCCGTCTGGGTCATGAGACGGTCACGGGCGTGGCCGATGGTGTCGAGACGGACGGGGCTCTGCGGCTGCGGTTGGTCGATGGCTCGCTGCGCCTGGTTTCAGCCGGGGATGTCTTCTTCGGGGAGAGCGTCTGATGCTGCTGGCGATCGAGCAAGGCAACACCAACACCCTGTTCGCCATTCACGACGGGGCGGCGTGGATCGCCCAATGGCGCACCTCGACCTACGCTAACCGGACGGCCGATGAATACGCCGTCTGGTTGCACCAGTTGCTGACCATGCGCGGTTTGGAGATCACCCAGCTGGACGGCTGCATCATCTCCAGCGTCGTGCCGCAGTCGATCTTCAACCTGCGCAACCTGTCGCGGCGTTACCTGAAGGTCGAGCCTCTGGTGATCGGCGACAATGTCGAACTGGGCATCCCGGTGCGTATCCTGAAACCGAGCGAGGCGGGGGCCGACCGGCTGGTCAACGCCATCGGCGCGCATGTCGCGTATCCGGGCGACCTGATCGTCATCGACAGCGGCACGGCGACGACGTTTGACGTTATTGCGGCAGACGGGGCGTTCGAGGGCGGCGTCATCGCGCCGGGCATCAACCTCAGCCTTCAGGCCCTCCATGAGGCGGCGGCCATGCTGCCCCGAATCGCCATTCAGAAACCCGATCGCGTGATCGGCAAGGACACGGTGTCCAACATGCAGTCCGGCGTCTTCTGGGGGTATATCGCCCTGATCGAAGGCCTGGTGGCGCGCATGAAGGCGGAGTGGGGTAAGCCCATGACCGTCATCGGCACCGGCGGCGTCGCCTCGCTGTTTGAGGGCGCCACATCATCAATCGACCGGTTCGATCCGGATCTTACCATCCGCGGCCTTCTCGAAATCTGGCGGCGGAACACCCATCTCTAGGGCCGTATGAAAAAATCTGACTCCAACGAACTCGTTTTCCTGCCGCTGGGCGGCTCGAACGAGGTCGGCATGAACCTGAACGCCTATGGCTTTGGTCCGGCGCATGACCGCCAATGGATCATCGTCGATGTCGGCGTGACCTTTGGCGATCCGTCGACGCCCGGCGTGGACGTGATCGTGCCCGATCCGTCCTTCCTGGAAGGCGAGAACATTCTGGGCATCGTGCTGACTCACGCCCATGAAGACCACATCGGCGCCCTGGGCTGGCTGTGGCCGCGTATCCAGGCGCCGCTTTACGCCACGCCCTTCACGGCTTTCCTGATCCGCGAAAAGCTGCGCGACGCCGGGATCATGCAGGATGTCGAACTGCACGAGGCGCCGCTGGGATCGACTGTGAACCTGGGTCCGTTCGAAGTGACCTATGTCACCATCACCCACTCGATCGCCGAGCCGAACGGTCTGGCCATCAAGACTCCCCTGGGCACAGTGCTGCACACTGGCGACTGGAAGATCGACAACGATCCGGTCGTGGGCGAGCGCACCGACGTCGAGTTCATCCAGAAGCTGGGTGACGAAGGCGTGCTGGCCATGGTGTGCGATTCCACCAACGTTTTCGTGGATGGCGTCGCCGGGTCTGAGGGCGATGTGAAGGTGGCGCTGGCGTCGCTGATCGCGGATCTGAAGGGGCGTGTGGCCGTGGGCTGTTTCGCCTCCAACGTCGCGCGCATGGACAGTGTGATCCGCGCAGCTGAGGCCGCCGGGCGTCGCGTGGCGCTGGCCGGACGTTCGATGCACCGCATCACCGCCGCCGCCAAGTCGGTCGGCATGCTGAACGACGTCAAGCCGTTCCTGAGCGAACAGGAAGCCCGCGTCTGGCCCGCCGACGAGATCCTGTATCTGTGCACCGGCAGTCAGGGCGAGGTCAGGGCGGCCCTATCCCGCGTGGCGGAGGGCACCCATCCCTTCATCAAGCTGGGTCGGGGCGATCACTGCATCTTCTCGTCCCGGGTCATTCCGGGCAACGAACTGTCGATCGGCCGTCTGCAGGACAAGTTGGCCGAACGCGGCGTGCGTATCTACACCGAGAAGGACCACCCCGGCATCCACGTCTCGGGTCACCCTTGCCGCGACGAACTGCGTCAGATGTATCAGTGGGCGCGTCCACAGATCGCCGTGCCCACCCATGGCATGCGTCGTCACCTGATGGAGCACGCCAATCTGGCGCGTGACATGCAGGTTCCGGAAACCGTCGCGCCGCGCAACGGCGATATGGTGCGACTGGCCCCCGGACCGGCGGCGATCATCGACGAGGTGCCGTCAGGCCGCCTGTTCGTCGATGGCGGCATGCTGGTCCAGGAGGCGGGCGAGGCCCTGCGCGAGCGCAAGCATGCAGCCACCAATGGCGTGCTGGTCGTCAGTTTCGCCCTGGACAAGCGCGGCAAGATCGTCAGCGACATCGACGTACGCGGCATTGGCCTGCCGGGCGATGATGAGCGACCCCTGGGCGACGTGCTGGACGATCTGGCCGAGCGCGCCGAAAACGCCGTGCGCGCGCTTAAGGGCGACGCCCTGGATGACGAACTGGTGGTCGAGCAGGCCGTCAGCCGCGCTCTGAAGAAGGCCAGCCAGCAGATCTGGAATCGCCGCCCGATCGTCGAGACGGTCATTCTGCGACTGTAATGGCGGATCGTCTTTATCTGCTGAATCCAGGCTGGTTCGACGATCAGGGCGGGCCGTGGTTCTGCCCGCCGGGTGCGGTGATCGAGGGCGTTCTGAGCTTCTATCCGCAGTTGAGGGCTGAGCTACAGGTCACCTACCTGGACCACCCTCGGCCCCGGCCCGCCGTTGTCGCCGAGGTAGGCGAGGCGCATCAGGGATGTCCGATCCTTGTTCTTGATGACGCTTCGGATTGGTCCGAAGCGCCCGTCAGCGCCGCGACCGGGCGTCGTTTCCTGCAGGACGAGGCGATCATCCCCTATTTGGCGGCGCGTTACGGCATCGGCTTGCCGCACCCTTAGGCGGACGGGCCATTGCCCGCCGCTGAATCCTGCCATCATATCCCCATCACTGAGTCTCTGGGGGAAGTTTCCATGCGTCGTCTTGCTGTTGTTCTGTCCACCGTCGCTGTCATGGCGCTGGCTGTTCCGGCCGCTGCTCAAGCGCCCGATCGCGTCGCCATCAACGGCATTCTGGATCAGGGCCTGAACCACAGCGAAGTGATGCAGACCGCCGCATGGATGACTGACCGGATCGGCGGTCGCCTGACCAACTCGCCCCAGATGCGTCAGACCGAGGCCTGGAGCCAGCAGAAGTTCCGCGAGTGGGGCTTGTCCAACGTCCATGCCGAACCGTTCGAGTTCGGCCGTGGCTGGTCCATCGTCCGATCCAGCGCCCGCATGATCGAGCCGCGCCCGCTGGACCTTCGCGCAATTCCGATCGCCTGGACGCCGGGCACCAACGGAGTGATCAGCGGTGACGTGATCGTCGCGCCGATCACCAGCGCCGGACAGTTCGACGCCTGGCGCGGCAAGCTGAACGGCAAGATCGTCATGATCAGCCGCCCGGACACCGGTTCGGAGCCGACCGAGCCTGGCTTCCGCCGCTGGACGGACGCGGAACTGGCCGAACGCAGCAGCTACGTTCAGCCGCGCAACGACCCGGCGGCCGCCGAACGTGGCCTGCGCAGCGACCGGGCGGACTTCGCCCGCAAGCTGGACGCCTTCCTGGCCGAGGAGGGCGCGGTGGCCTGGGTGCGGATGTCTCAGCGGGACGCGGGCCTGCTTCACGGCACCGGCTATACCTATCAGGTCGGCGCGACTCCGACCTTGCCCGGCATGGAGCTGGCGGCCGAGGATTACCGTCGCCTGGCCCGTCTGGCCCTGACCGACGCCAAGCCCAAGCTGGAGCTGATGAGCGAGGTCCGGTTCCATGATGAGGACGTGAACGCCTATAACGTCATCGCCGACATTCCGGGCTCCAGCCGCTCTGGCGAGTACGTCATGGCCGGAGCCCACTTCGACAGCTGGGTCGCCTCGGACGGCGCCCAGGACAACGCCGCCGGCACCGCCGTGGTGATGGAGGCCGCCCGCATCCTGCGCGCCATGGGCGTGAAGCCGAAACGCACGATCCGCTTTGCGTTGTGGAACGGCGAGGAGCAGGGCCTGCTGGGCTCACTGGCCTATGTAGACCGCCACCTGGCCACGCGTGCGCCGCTGGCGGACGCCGAACTGGCCGCCTTGCCGAATAGCCGGACCTGGCGCGCTCGCTGGCCGGTCCAACCCCGGGTCGGCCATTCGAATCTGGTCGCCTATTTCAACATCGACAACGGGTCGGGTCGCATCCGGGGTATCAACGCCGAGGGTAACGTCGCCGCCGCCGGTGTGTTCGAGGGATGGTTGAAGCCGTTCGAGAGCATGGGCGCCTCGACCGTGTCGCTGCGATCGTCGGGCGGCACCGACCACGTCTACATGCAGTCGGTCGGCATTCCGGGGTATCAGTTCATCCAGGACCCGCTCGACTATAGCGCACGCATCCACCACACCAGCATCGACAGCTATGACCACCTCAAGGCCGAGGACATGCGTCAGGCGGCGGTCATTCTGGCCAGCATCCTGCTGAGCGCCGCCAACAGTGACGAGCCCCTGCCGCGCATGCCGCTGCCGACCCGGCCGACGGCCAGCGATCCGTTCGCCTATCCGGGCGAGTAAAGCGACCGGTTGGTCAGGCGTTCTGCGTGAACCGCAGGACGCCGGCCACGCGGCTTTTGCCGGTGTCCGATGGGTGCGCCACGCCGTCGTTCACCGGCACTTCGGCGAAGTCGAACGGGCTGACGCCGTCCAGGCAGGCGACGTTGACGCCGTACTGGTTCGGGTTCGAGCGCCGCTGGTGGTGGGTGTAGATGCCGCATCGCGAGCAGAACCAGTGCTTGGCCACGCCGGTGTTGAAGCGATACTCGGTCAGCGTCTCGACGCCCTCGAGCACATCCACACCGCCGACCTCGGCCGAGACCGCGACCGCCCCGCGCATCCGGCAATAGGAACAGGTGCAGCGCCGCGCCGTGTTCAGGTCGTCGGTGAGCCTCACGCGGAATCGCACAGCGCCGCAGTGACATGCGCCGTCGCGGACAACCGGAGCCGTCATCGCGAGACCTTGCGATAGTTGTCCTTGTCCAGGTTGCCGATTTCGACCGAGATCTGGCTGGGACCGTCATAGGTGTGGATACCCGCCAGAAGCGCCGCCAGCACCTGTTCCCCCAGCGCCGTCTTCTGCTCCTGGGTGCGGCCGGTCAGGATGCGCAGGTCGCAGTGGACCATGGCCTGTTCCGGCGCGCCATCGGCGATGATCAGATCCTCGCAGCGCACGATCCGCGTCTTGCACGCCGGCAGGGTCGCGCCCACCACCTCGACGCACAGCGCATGGATTTCCAGCGCCAGGGCGCGCCAATCGGTCCCATCGAAATGGGTGGAGTGTTCCAGGGTGATCTGTGGCATGGAGGCGTCCTTGATATCCCGCCTTCTTAGAACGGCTGCGGGATCCGAATGGAAGACGGAATGATCGGCAGACTGAACCACGTCGGCGTCGCGACGCCCTCTATCGAGGCCAGCGTCGCCCTGTATCGCGACCTGCTGGGCGCGATCAGGGCGCATGAACCGTTCGACCTTCCGGCCCAGGGCGTGCGCGTCTGCTTCGTCGATCTGCCGAACAGCCAGATCGAACTGATCGAGCCGCTGGGCGAAGACAGCCCGATCCACGGCTTCCTGGCCAAGAATCCCAAGGGCGGCCAGCACCACGTCTGTTTCGAGGTCGAGGATATCATTGCCGCGCGCGACGCCTTGCGGGGCAAGGGCGCGACGATCCTGGGCACGGGCGAGCCGCGCATCGGCGCCCATGGCACGCCGATCATCTTCGTGCATCCCAGGGACATGGGCGGGGTGCTGGTCGAACTCATGGAAACGCCCGAGGAGGGCGCGCACTGATGCCTATCGGGCCCCTGACCATGTTCGCCATCTATATCGTCTGCTGGTGGGTGGTGCTGTTCGCCGTGCTACCGCTGGGCATGTCCAAACAGACCGAGACGCCGCCGACGGACGGCTCTCAGTGGGGCGCGCCGACGGATCCGCAGTTGAAGAAGAAATTCATCACCACGACCTGGGTCTCGGTGATCGTCTGGGCGTTTGTGATCCTGCTGGTCTTCACGGGCTGGCTGCCGCTGCCGACGGTGGGACAGGCCTGATCGTGCGAAAGCTGCGCGCGGCCTAGCTTTTGTCCCCGCGCCCCGGCTAAACCTCTGGCCTGACCGCCTTTTGCCGAGAGTCCACCGATGCGCCTGTCGCGCTATTTCCTGCCGACGCTGAAAGAAGCCCCTTCCGACGCCCAGATCGTGTCGCACCAGCTGATGCTGCGCGCCGGCATGATCAAGCAAGAGGCCGCCGGTATCTATGCCTGGCTGCCGCTGGGCCTGCGGGTGCTGCGCAAGATCGAGAAGATCGTGCGCGAGGAGCAGGAGCGGGCAGGGGCCGTCGAGCTGTTGATGCCGACCCTGCAATTGGCCGACCTGTGGCGCGAGAGCGGCCGCTATGACGCCTATGGCCCGGAGATGCTGCGCATCACCGACCGTCACGAGCGCGAGCTGCTGTACGGCCCGACCAACGAGGAGATGATCACCGACATCTTCCGGGCCTATGTGAAGAGCTACAAGGCGCTGCCGCTGAACCTCTTCCATATCCAGTGGAAATTCCGCGACGAGCGTCGCCCGCGCTTTGGCGTGATGCGCGGCCGTGAATTCCTGATGAAGGACGCCTATTCGTTCGATATCGACGAAGCGTCGGCCCGCAAGGCCTACAACCGCATGTTCGTGGCCTATCTGAACACCTTCGCCCGCATGGGCCTGAAGGCTGTGCCGATGCGCGCCGACACCGGCCCCATCGGCGGCGACCTGAGCCACGAGTTCATCGTGCTGGCCGACACGGGCGAGAGCGCGGTCTTCTGTGACCGCAAGCTGGTCGAGATGCCGGCGCCCGGTTCCGAGTTGGACTGGAACGACCTGCAGTCCATCGTGGACGAGCGCACGGCGCTCTATGCGGCAACCGAGGAAATGCACGACGCCGCCCGCTTCGAGAGCGAGACGGCCGAGGGCGACCGCCTGTCTGCGCGCGGTATCGAGGTCGGCCACATCTTCTACTTCGGTGAAAAATACTCGAAGCCGATGAAGGCCATTGTCGCCGGCCCGGACGGGGTCGATCGCCCGGTGCATATGGGCAGCTATGGCGTCGGCGTGTCCCGCCTGCTGGGCGCGATCATCGAGGCCAGCCATGATGACGCGGGCATTATCTGGCCCGACGCCGTGGCGCCGTTCGACGTCGTCGTCATCAACCTGCGCGCCAGTGACGAGGCCGTCTCGGTCGCCTGCGAGGAGGCCGTGTTCCGGCTGGAGGCGGCGGGCAAGGATGTCCTATACGACGACACCGACGAACGCCCGGGCGGTAAGTTCGCCACCGCCGACCTGATCGGCGTGCCGTGGCAATTGACCATTGGGCCCAAGGGGCTGGCTGATGGCGTCGTAGAGTTGAAACGCCGCGCCACCGGCGAGAAGCAGACCCTGCCGCTGGACGCGGCGATGGAGCTGCTGACGCAATGAGCGACGCCGCCGCGCCGTCCGCATCCCGTCCGGCGAAACCGGCCGGACCTTTCGCCCGCTGGGAGCTGGATCTGGCCCTGCGGTACCTTCGCGCCAAGCGCAAGGAGGGCGGTATCGCCCTGATCGCCATCATCTCCTACGTCGCGATCGCCCTGGCGGTCATGGCGCTGATTACGGTGATGAGCATCATGGCCGGCTTCCGCGCCGAGCTGCTCAGCCGGATGCTGTCGTTCAACGGGCACATGTATGTCTCGGGCGCGCCTCTGACCGCGCCGGACCGCGACGCGATCGTCAAGCGTCTGCGTGACGTGCCGGGCGTCGTCAGCGTCACCCCGCTGGTCGAGGCCCAGAGCCTGCTACGCGCAGGCGGCCAGACGACGGGGGCCATCGTCCGCGGCGTCCAGACCGATGATCTGGCGTCGATGCAGTTCGTCTATCAAAGCCTGTCGCCCAAGGCCCGGACGGACTTCGGCAAGGGCGCCTATGGCGGGGATCGCGTGCTGATCGGCAAGGCCCTGGCTGAAAGCCTGGGGGTGAACGAGGGCGATCCCATCACCTTCTATTCCCCCACGGGCGCGGACAGCGCGTTCGGTAATCTGGGCGGGCTGGAAAAGACCTATTTCGTCGGCGGCGTCTTCAGCTCCGGCACGGCCGATTTCGACCGCAGTTTCATCTTCATGCCGCTGGAGCAGACCCAGCTGTTCTTTGGCAAGGAGGGGCTGTGGGACGTGATCGAGCTCAAGGTCGCCGAGCCGGACCAGGTCCAGAAATATCTCCAACCGGTCCACGCTGCGGCCGGTCCGGGATCGCTGGTCACCGACTGGCGCAACCGTCTGGCCGCCTTCTGGGGCGCGCTGAAGGTCGAGCGTGTGGCCATGAGCATCATCCTGGGTCTGGTCGTCGCCATCGCCGCGCTGAACATCATCAGCGGCATCGTCATGCTGGTGAAGAACAAGACGCGCGACATCGCCATCCTGCGCACCGTCGGCGCCAGCCGCGGGTCGATGCTGCGGGTCTTCTTCCTGGCCGGCTCGATGATCGGTGTAGCGGGGACGGTGACGGGTCTGGTTCTGGGCCTGCTGTTCTGCCTGAACATCGGCGCGATCCAGCACTTCCTCGAGGGGCTGTTCGGCGTCCAGCTGTTCAACGCCGACGTCTATATGCTGGAGGCCATCCCGGCGCTGGTCGATCCGATCGACGTGACCTGGGTGGCCGTCTGGTCGCTGTTCATGTCGTGCGTCGCCAGCCTGATCCCGTCATGGCAGGCTGCAAAGCTCGATCCGGTAGAAGCCCTGCGATATGAGTAAGATGCTCCGGAAATCGAAGATTGCGGCTCAGGTCGACGGCGCGCCGATCCTGTCGCTACGGGGTGTGACGCGCACCTATCCGACTGCCCAGGGCGGCCTGACCGTTCTGAAGGGCGTTGATCTGGACGTGATGGCAGGCGAGGTCGTCGGCCTGATTGGGCCGTCCGGATCAGGAAAGTCGTCCCTGCTGCACGCCGCCGGTCTACTGGAACATCCGACCAGCGGTCAGGTGCTGATCGACGGTCAGGATGTGGCCGACCTGGACGAAGGCGCGCGCACGCGTCTGCGCCTGTCGCGGATCGGCTTCGTCTATCAGTTTCACCATCTGCTGCCCGAATTCGACGCCTGCGATAACGTCGCCCTGCCGATGCGCATTGCAGGCGTGAAGCACGCCCAGGCGCGGCGTATAGCTGAACAGACGCTGACGTCCTTGGGCCTCGGCGCCCGCGTGACGCACCAGCCAGGACAACTCTCTGGCGGCGAGCAGCAGCGTGTCGCCATCGCGCGCGCCCTGGCCAACAGTCCGCGCCTGTTGCTGGCGGACGAGCCGACCGGCAACCTGGATCCGGCCACCAGCCAGGCGGTGTTCGAAAGCCTGCGCGCGCACGCCAAGTCCACAGGCGTGGCCGCCTTGATCGCCACCCACAACATGGAGCTGGCCGGTCACATGGATCGCGTCTTCGCCATCAAGGACGGCCATCTGGAAGAGCGGGCGCCGGAGAGCCACGCCTACTGAGCAAGGCGCCGTGGCGTTCGTTGCAAACGAACATGCTTGCAGTGAGAACAAAACGAGAATAAGAACATTTCCAGAACACGCAATCTCTGGGGATAAGCCGATGTCGCGTTGGGTGAGAGATATGCTGTCGCTTGCGTCGTGCGGCGGCTTCGTCTGGATGGTCTGGCAGGCGGCGCTTCTGGTGGCGTGACGTCGCCAAGCGGCGCCGAAGCGAGAATCCGTTCAAGCTGCCGTGACCGATCTCGGCGTCTGCTGCCGACCCGGATTTAGCGGAGACGAAATTGGCTGACGGCTTTGTCCATCTGAGGGTCCGCAGCGCCTACTCCTTGCTGGAAGGGGCGATCAAGGCCGGGAAGATCGGCAAGATGGCGGCCGATGCGGGCATGCCGGCGGTGGCCGTAGCGGACCGCGCCAATCTGTTCGGCGCGCTGGAGTTCAGCCAGGCGACCAAGGACGCGGGGGTCCAGCCGATCATCGCCTGCGCCCTGCCTGTGCTGGGCATCGGCGGACAGATGGCCGAACGCTGGGCCAAGACTCCGACCGTGGTCTTGCTGGTTCAGAACGAGCAGGGTTGGCTCAACCTGTGCGCCCTATCGTCCGCCGCCTATCTTGACGCTGGTGAAATGGCCGAGCCGGGCGTGCCCTGGGGACAGGTTGTGGATAAGTCCGAGGGACTGATCCTGTTGTCAGGCGGACCGGACGGGCCAGTCGATCCCTTGTTCGCCCAGGGCAAGGCGTCGGAAGGGCAGGCGGCGCTGAATGAGATGAAGCGCGTCTTCGGTGATCGCTTCTATGTCGAACTGCAGCGTCATGGCTGGCCGCGCGAAGCGATGGCCGAACCGGGCCTAGTCGAATGGGCCTATGCCAACGACGTGCCTCTGGTCGCCACCAACGATGTCTATTACGCAAAGGCCGCGCAGGCGAAATCGCATGACGCCCTGCTGTGCATCGCCGACGGCGCCTTCACCGGGCAGGACGAGCGCCGTCGGGTGACCGACCAGCACTGGTTCAAGCCGGCGGCGGACATGCGCGCGCTGTTCCACGATCTGCCCGAGGCCTGCGACAATACGCTGGATATCGCGCGACGCTGCGCTTTCCTCGTGCAGACGCGTGCGCCGATCCTGCCGCGCTTCGACACCGGCGCAGGACGAACCGAATCCGACGAACTGGCCCACCAGGCGCGCGAGGGGCTGAAGGCCCGTCTTCAGCAGGTCGTCCCGGCCGCGCCGGAAGAAGACTACTGGAGCCGACTGGAATGGGAGGTCGGGATCATCCAGCAGATGGGGTTCCCCGGCTACTTCCTTATCGTGTCGGACTTCATCAAATGGGCCAAGCTGCACGGCATTCCCGTGGGGCCGGGGCGGGGATCTGGCGCGGGCTCGCTGGTGGCGTGGTCTCTGACCATCACCGACCTGGATCCGCTGAGGTTCGGTCTGCTGTTCGAGCGGTTCCTGAATCCCGAGCGGGTGTCCATGCCCGACTTCGACATCGATTTCTGCCAGGAACGGCGGGAAGAGGTGATCGACTACGTTCAGGACCGCTACGGCAACGACCGGGTGGCGCAGATCATCACCTTCGGCACGCTTCAAGCCCGGGCCGTGCTGCGCGATGTCGGCCGCGTGCTGCAGATGCCGTTGGGTCAGGTGGACCGTCTGGCCAAGATGGTTCCGGCCAACCCCGCCAACCCGGTGACCCTGGCCCAGGCCATCGACCTGGAGCCGCGTCTGCGTGAGGCGCGGGATGCGGAAAAGTCGGTCCAGGCTCTGCTGGAAACCGCGCTGGAGCTTGAGGGTCTTTACCGCAACGCCTCGACCCACGCGGCCGGCATCGTCATCGGCGATCGTCCGCTGACGGAACTGGTGCCCCTGTATCAGGACCCCCGCTCGACCATCCCGGCCAGCCAGTTCAACATGAAGTGGGTCGAGCCCGCCGGGCTGGTGAAGTTCGACTTCCTGGGTCTGAAAACACTGACGGTGCTGGATCGCGCGCGCACCTATCTGGAAAGACGCGGCGCCGCGCAGGATTGGAATCTGCTGCCGCTGGACGACGGCAAGACCTATGAACTAATGGCCTCGGGCCAGACGGTCGGGGTGTTCCAGCTGGAATCGCAAGGCATGCGCGACACGCTGCGCAAGATGCGCTGCGGCTCCATCGAAGAGATCACGGCTCTGATCTCTCTCTATCGCCCCGGTCCGATGGAGATGATCGACACCTATATCGACCGGAAATTCGGCCGGGCCGAGGTGGATTATCTGCATCCCACCCTGACCGAGGTGCTCAAGGAAACCTACGGCGTCATCATCTACCAGGAGCAGGTGATGAAGATCGCCCAGATCCTGGCGGGCTACAGCCTGGGCGAAGCCGACCTGCTGCGTCGCGCCATGGGCAAAAAGAAGAAGGAGGAGATGGATTTCCAGCGGGCGCGCTTCATCAAGGGCGCCTCGGAAAAGGGCGTGCCCGAGGCGCAGTCCGGCTCCATCTTTGATCTGGTGGCCAAGTTCGCAGGCTATGGCTTCAACAAGTCGCACGCTGCCGCCTACGCCCTGATCTCGTTCCAGACCGGCTGGCTGAAGGCCAATCATCCGGTGGAATTCTTCGCGGCGTCGATGAGCCTCGACCTGTCGAACACCGACAAGCTGGCGGTCTTCTATCAGGACTGCCGGCGGTTCGAGGTTCCCGTGCTGGCGCCTGACATCAATCGATCCAGCGCCGACTTCGACGTTCACTGGTCCGACGGTCAGGGCGCCGTGCTGTATGCGCTGGGCGCCATCCGGAATGTGGGTCTGGAGGCGATGAAGCACGTCATCGAGGTTCGTGAGACTGGCGGGCGTTTCACCGACATCTTCGACTTCCTGGAGCGCGTCGACCCCCGCGCCGTGAACAAGCGGGCGCTGGAAGGTCTGGCCAAGTCGGGGGCGTTCGACAGCATTCATCCGAACCGGCGTCAGCTTTTCGAGCAGGCCGACACCCTGATGGCCTATTGCCAGAGCGTGGCCGCCGAGCGGGCCTCGTCGCAGGTCAGCCTGTTCGGCGGCGATCAGGTCGGGGCAGGGCGCCCGAGACTCAGAAGCATCGAGCCCTGGGCCGGGCCGGACAAACTGGATCAGGAACTGTCCGCCGTCGGCTTCTACCTGTCCGGCCATCCGCTGGAAGAACTCATCCCGGCGCTGAAGCGCAAGCGCGTGACCTTCGTGGCCGAAGCCCAGGGCTTGGCGGAGGCGGGTCATGAGGCGTTCCAGATGGCCGGGGTCGTGCGCCGTCGTCAGGAAAGGGCCAGCGCGCGCACCGGAGAGAAGTTCGCCTTCGTCACCTTTTCCGATCCGACGGGAGAGTTCGAATGCCTTTTCCCGCCCGAGCAGTTGAGACGCTGCCGGGAAATCCTGGAAGTCGGCGCGTCGGTTCTGGTCAAGGTTCGCGCCAAGGCGTCTGACGGCGAGGTCCGCTTCTTCGGCGACGACGCCAATCGGATGGACGTGCTGCTGGACGACGCCCAGATCGGGTTGCGGGTCGTCCTGTCATCCGCGACGGCCGATGCGGAGGCCCTGAAAGCGAGGCTTGAGCGGGCCAAGGCCCAGGGCAAGGGCGGCGAGATCTGGCTGCAAACCACCCTGACGTCGCCGACCGGTCGTCAGGAAATCGAGATCAAATTGCCGGGCCGCTACCGGCTCGACGCCACCTTGCGCGGCGCTCTGAAGTCGGCGCCGGGTGTGGTGATGCTGGAGGACGCCTGATATGGCCGAAACGACAACGCACAAGGGATCCTGCCATTGCGGGGCCGTGACCTATGAGGTCGAGGTGGGCCTGGACGGCCTGATCGAATGCAACTGCTCGCACTGTTATCGAAAAGGGTTCGTGCTGGCGTTCGCGCCGCGCAGCGCGTTCCGTACGACAGCGGGCGAGGATGCGACCACCAGCTATTTCTTCAACCAGCACAAGATCGATCACCGCTTCTGCAAGATCTGCGGCGTCCAGCCGTTCGGCTATGGCGTGGCGCCTGATGGGTCTGAGGTCGCGGCGATCAATGTGCGCACCCTGACCGATGTCGAGCCCTGGGGCTGGACCGCGCAGCGCGTGGATGGACGAAGCTTCTAAGCCGTCCCGCTTGCCTTTGCGGCCTATCCCGACTACATGGCGCGCGCACTTCGCAACGCAGGCGTGGCGCATTCCGGGGAGACATCCCGGTTTGCTCCGTTCCGAGGGCCCTCAAAAGCCTTTATCGCCTGCGCCACGCTGATCGGAAAAAGGACAAGACGATCATGGCTCTGCCTGAATTCTCCATGCGCACTCTGCTGGAAGCCGGCGCTCACTTCGGTCACCAGACGCACCGCTGGAACCCGAAGATGGATCGCTACATCTTCGGCTCGCGCTCGAACATCCACATCATCGACCTGTCGCAGACGATGCCGCTGTTCCACCAGGCTCTGGTGGCCGTGCGCGACGTCGCCGCCAAGGGCGGCCGCGTGCTGTTCGTCGGCACCAAGCGCCAGGCCGCTGATCCGGTGGCCGAAGCCGCCAAGCGCTGCGCGCAATACTACATGAACAACCGCTGGCTCGGCGGCACCCTGACCAACTGGCGCACCGTGTCGGGCTCGATCGCCCGCCTGCGCGAGCTGGAAGGCGTTCTGGAAGGCGGCGGCGAAGGCCGCAACAAGAAGGAACTGCTGACCCTTCAGCGCGAGAAGGACAAGCTGGAGCTGTCGCTGGGCGGCATCAAGGACATGGGGTCCATTCCGGACATCATGTTCGTGATCGACACCAACAAGGAAGCGATCGCGATCCAGGAAGCCCGCAAGCTGAACATCCCGATCATCGCCATCCTGGACACCAACTCGGACCCGGACGGCATCACCTATCCGGTCCCGGGCAACGACGACGCCGCCCGCGCCATCCAGACCTACTGCGACCTGATCGCCGACGCCGTCCTGGACGGCCTGGCCGCCGGCGCTTCGGCCTCGGGCGTGGACCTGGGCGCTTCGGAAGCCCCGGTCGAGCCGATGCTGCGTGAAGCCTCGGCCCCGAAGGCTGAAGCCGAAGCCGCTCCGGCCGGTACGGAAGCTGTCGCTGCCGAACTGGAAGCCGCCGCTGCCCCGGCCGTGGCCGACGAAGCCGCCCAGGAAGCGACCTCGGACGCCAACGACGCCGTCGAAACCGAGAAGGCTGCGGTCTGAGGATCGCAACGGCCTTCTTCGGAAGGTCGAACGTCGAAATGACATACGGCCGGGCTAAATCAGCCCGGCCGTTCCGCATACGAATTTCAGGAGATTGAACATGGCCGAGATCACTGCCGCCCTCGTGAAGGAACTTCGCGAGCGTTCGGGCGTCGGCATGATGGACTGCAAGAAGGCCTTGCAGGAAAACGACGGCAATATCGAAGCCGCCATCGACTGGCTGCGCGCCAAGGGCCTGTCCAAGGCCGCCAAGAAGGCTGACCGTGTCGCGGCCGAGGGCCTGGTCGCCGTCGCCTCGCGCGAAGACGGCGCCGGTGAAGTCGCCGCCGCGATCGAATTCAACGCGGAAACTGACTTCGTCGCCCGCAACGACCTGTTCCAGAACGCCGCCAAGCAGTTCGCCGCCGTGGCTCTGCACCACGACACCGTCGAGGCCGTGAACGCCGCGACGCTGGAAAACGGCAAGACCGTTCAGGACGAAGTGACCCACCTGGTCGCCACCATCGGCGAGAACATGCAGGTTCGTCGCGCCGCCCGTCTGGCCGTGTCGCAAGGCGTCGTGTCGTCCTACGTCCACAACGCGGTGTCGCCGGGTGTCGGCCGTATCGGCGTGCTGGTCGCCCTGGAAGGCGAGGGTGACAAGGTCGCCCTGCGCGAACTGGGCCGCAAGATCGCCATGCACGTCGCCGCCACGGCGCCGCTGTCGCTGAACACTGAAGACCTGGATCCGGCCGCGATCGAAAAGGAACGCGCCGTGCTGATCGAGAAGGCCAAGGAAGAAGGCCGTCCCGAGAACATGATCGAAAAGATCGTCGAGGGTCAGATCAACAAGTTCCAGAAGGACGTGGTGCTGTCCAAGCAGCCGTTCGTCATGGATCCGGACGTGACCATCGAACAGCTGGTCGCCAACTCGGCCAAGGAACTGGGCTCCTCGAACCTGCACCTGGCCGGTTTCGTCCGCCTGGCGCTGGGCGAGGGCGTCGAAAAGGTCGAAGGCCCCGACTTCGCGTCGGAAGTCGCCTCGATGACCGGCGGCAACTGAGCCATGAATTTCCCCGCTTCGGCGGGGAGATTTTTCTTTTAGGGCGCGTTCGGCTTTGATGGCCGGCGCGCCCTTCGTCTATGATCGGCCGCCCGATTCCGGGTGTGCCCAGTTTCGCCAATGGATTCCGCATGCCCGACGCTGACCCCGCCTTCCGCTACAAACGTGTCCTGCTCAAGGTTTCGGGCGAGGTGCTGATGGGCGATCAGGCCTATGGCGTCGATATGAAGACTGTCGATGTCGTGGCTCAGGCGGTCGCTCGCGTGGCGCGCGAAGGCGTCGAGATCTGCCTGGTCATCGGCGGCGGCAATATCTTCCGTGGCCTGTCAAAGGCCGCCGAGGGGATGGAGCGCGCCACGGCCGACTATATGGGCATGCTGGCGACCATCATGAACGCCCTGGCCATGCAGGCGGCGCTGGAGAAGATCGGCGTCGATACACGGGTCCAGAGCGCCATTCCGATGGCCGCCATCGCCGAACCCTACATCCGGCGCCGCGCCCTGCGGCATCTGGAGAAGGGCCGGGTCGTCATCTTTGCCGCCGGCGTGGGCGCGCCGTTCTTCACGACCGATTCCGGCGCCGCGCTGCGGGCCGCCGAAATGGGCTGTGACGCGCTGCTGAAGGGCACCAGCGTCGATGGCGTCTATTCCGCCGATCCCAAAAAGGACGCGACCGCCACCCGCTACGAACGACTGACCTATCAGGACGTTCTGGCCAAGGATTTGCGCGTCATGGACGCCTCGGCCATCGCCCTGATGCGCGACAGCGGCATTCCGATCGTGGTCTTCTCGATCCGCGAGGACGACTCACTGAGGAAGACTCTGATGGGCGAAGGCACCTATACCGTTATCAGCAACGACAAGACCGCCGGCTGACCGCCAGGCGATCCCAGGACTATCGAGGAAAAGGCCATGGCCAAGCCCGAACTGAACACCTACCGCGACCGCATGGACAAGGCCGTATCGGCCCTGAAAGAGGAATTCGGCGGCCTGCGCACCGGCCGCGCCAACGCCGGCCTGCTGGATCCGGTCCAGGTCGAGGCCTATGGCTCGGTCTCGCCGCTCAACGCCGTGGCCGCCATCAGTGTGCCCGAGCCGCGTATGATCTCGGTCAGCGTCTGGGACAAGGGCATGGTCGTGTCGGTCGAAAAGGCGATCCGCGCCGCCGGCCTGGGCCTGAACCCGATCGTGGACGGCCAGACGTTGCGGGTTCCGATCCCGCCCCTGACCGAGGAACGCCGCAAGGACCTGGCCAAGCTGGCTGGTAAATACGCCGAGCAGCAGAAGATCGCCGTGCGCAACGTACGCCGCGACGCCAACGACGACCTCAAGAAGGCCGAAAAGGCAGGCGATATCAGCCAGGACGAACAGAAGAAGATGGAGGCCGAGGTCCAGAAGGACACGGACGCGGCCATCAAGCGCATCGACGAGGCCTTGAAGGTCAAGGAAGTCGAGATCATGCAGGTCTGAGGCGGCGCCCGCCCGGAAGGAATCCACTCGACATGACGGTCGATCCCGCCGTTTCCAACACCGCTGACGGGCCCCGGCACGTCGCGCTCATCATGGACGGAAACGGACGCTGGGCGCAGCGCCGGGGCCTTCCGCGCGCGGTCGGTCATCGCGAGGGCGTCCAGGCGTTGAAGCGGACGGTGGAGGCGGCGCCTGATCTGGGGATCCGTTGCCTGACCGTCTTCGGCTTCTCCACCGAGAACTGGCGTCGACCGGCGGAGGAAGTGTCGGATCTGATGGGCCTAGTTCGGGCCTATGTGAAAAGCGATCTGACGCGACTGGCGCGGGGCGGCGTGCGGCTGAAGGTGCTGGGCCTGCGCGAAGGTCTGCCTGCGGACATCGCCGGCCTGATCGACAAGGCCGAGGCGGAGACCGCGCACAACGACCGTTTCCTGCTGCAGGTGGCGTTCAACTATGGCGGCCGTGCCGACATCGTCCACGCGGCGCAGCGTCATTTCGAACGTGTGCAGGCCGGAGAGGCGAGCGGGCCGCTGACTGAAACCCTTCTCGAAACGGGCCTGTCCACGACCGGCGCGCCACCTCTGGACCTGATCGTCAGGACGTCCGGCGAAGTCCGCCTGTCCAACTTCATGCTGTGGGAAGCCGCCTACGCCGAACTGGTGTTCCAGGATATCCTGTGGCCCGACTATGGCCGTGACGCCCTGGCCGAGGCTGTGGCCCAGTATCACGAGCGGAACCGCCGTTTCGGCGGAGTGGATTTTGCGCCGGAGCTGGTAGCGGGATGATGGCGTTTCGCGGTCGTGACATCGGGCCCAGGGCCGCGTCCGCCGTCGTGCTGGCGCCGGCCGCTGTGGCCGCGACCTGGGCCGGCGGGGTCTGGTTCCTGGCGCTGATGCTGCTGGCCTGCGCGCTTCTGGCCGTGGAATGGGCGATGATGAGCGCGCCGCGCGCCTGGCGGGTCGTGGGCGTGACCATAGCCCTGGCGTTGTTCGCGGCCGTGATCGCCGCCCATGTCTCGCAGATGTCCGTGGCCTTCATCCTGCTGGTCATCGGGGCCGGTGTGTCGGCCCTGTTCGCCAAGCGCTGGGGACAGGAGGCGATCGATGGCGCCTATGGCGTCCTCTACCTGGGTTGGCCGGCCGTTCTGCTGATCTGGCTGCGCGACATGGATTCGACGACCGGCCTGTACTGGACCGTGCTGGTGTTCGCAGTCGCCTGGGCTGCGGACATTCTGGCCTATCTGGTCGGCAGCACTGTCGGCGGCCCTAAGCTGTGGCCGCGCTTCTCTCCGAACAAGACCTGGTCGGGCTTTATCGGCGGGCTGGTGGCCGGGATGATCGCTGGCGGCGTCATGGCCGCCTGGCTGGACATGGGGCATCTGACGGCGCTGTGGGGGGCTGTGCTGGGTCTTGGCGCAGCCCTGGCGACCATGGCGGGCGACCTGTGGGAGTCGGCCCTGAAGCGCCGTTTCGGGGTCAAGGACGCGGGTAATCTGATCCCCGGCCACGGTGGGCTGCTGGATCGGGTGGACGGCCTGATGTTCGCTGTCGTGGTTGTCGCATTCGGCCGCCTGCTGGTGCTGATGCTGGAGCGCGGCGTTTGATCCAGCGCCGGCTGACTGTTCTGGGCTCGACCGGGTCGGTCGGTGTCTCCACGCTTGATCTGATGGCTCAGGCCGAGGCGGCGGGGTCGGCGCGGTTCGAGGTCGAGGCCCTGACCTGCGGCGGCAATATCGCGCTGCTGATCGAGCAGGCGCGGCGCTGGCGGCCAAAACTGGCGGTGACGGCGAATCCCGCACTCCTGGCTGATTTGCGCGATGGGTTAGCGGGAACGGGCGTTGAGGTCGCCGCGGGCGAGGACGCGGTCGTCGAGGCGGCGACGCGGCCGGTGGAGTGGATCATGGCGTCCATCGTCGGCGCCGCCGGCCTGCGCTCGGCCTGGGCGGCCGCCGCGACCGGCGCGACTCTTGCGCTGGCGAACAAGGAAAGCCTGGTTTGCTGTGGGCCGGCTCTGATTGAGCGAGTCAGGGCGGCAGGCGGCCGCGTGATTCCGGTGGATTCCGAGCACTCGGCGATTTTTCAGGTGTTTCCCGCCGACGCGCCCGAACGTGTCTCCCGCCTGATCCTGACCGCATCAGGCGGGCCATTCCGTCAAACACCGCTGGCGGCGTTGCAGGATATTACGCCGGAGCAGGCGGTGGCCCATCCGAACTGGAGCATGGGGGCCAAGATCTCGGTCGACAGCGCCACCATGGCCAACAAGGGTCTGGAGACCATCGAGGCGGCGTACCTGTTCGATACGCCTGCCGCGCGTATCGACGTGGTGGTCCACCCGGAATCGATTATCCACAGCCTTGTGGAATATGTGGATGGATCAACGCTGGCCCAGATGGGGCCACCGGACATGAAGACACCGATCGCCTGCGCGTTGGCCTGGCCTGAACGTCTGGCCTGGCCGGCGCCTCGGCTGGACCTTGCAGCCTTGGGGCGACTGACCTTCGAAGCGCCGGATGAGACCCGTTTTCCGGCACTGCGCCTGGCGCGCGAGGCGCTGACGGCGGGGGGTGTGGCGCCGACCGTCTTCAACGCCGCCAACGAGGTGGGGGCTATGGCCTTCCTTGACCGTCGTCTGGCGTTTCTCAATATTGCCGCAGTCGTCGCCGAAACCCTTGAGGTCCTGGCGACGGTGACGGGGAATTCAGACTCCGGCGACGCGTGCGAGGCGGCCTTGGCGATCGACTCCGAAGCGAGGCGCGTCGCCCAGGCGGTCGTGCAGCGACGTGGATTCGTGGTCTGATGATTGAGATGGAGACGGCATGATCGGCGCGCTTGGACAGGTCCTGGCCTATATCGTGCCGTTTCTGCTGGTGCTCACCCTTGTGGTGACCATCCACGAACTGGGCCATTTCCTGGTCGCGCGCGCGTTTCGTGTGAAGATCGACCGGTTCGCCATCGGCTTTGGTCGGGCTGTGTTCAGCCGTACGGATCGCCAGGGCGTCGAATGGCGCGTCGGCTGGATGCCGCTGGGCGGCTATGTGAAGTTCGCGGGTGATCTGGATGCTTCCAGCGTGCCGGACCAGGCCGGTCTGGCCGAACTGCGTCAGCGGATCATCGCCGAGGAAGGGCCGGGCGCCGAGCGCGCCTATTTCCATTTCAAGCCCGTGTGGCAGCGCGCCCTGGTGACGGCGGCTGGCCCGGTCGCGAACTTCATCCTGGCCATCGTGATCTTCACGGTTCTGTTCAGCGTCGTGGGCGTCGAACTGCGTCCGGCCAATGTCGCGCAGGTTCAGCCAGGGTCGCCCGCCGCCACGGCCGGATTCCGTGCAGGCGATGTGATCACCGCCGTCAACGGCAAGACCATCACGGACGCCGGCGAAGTCACGCGCGTGGTCGCCCTAAGCAGCGGCGATCCCGTGCGCTTCACCGTCGAGCGCGGCGCCCAAGTCATGCAGATCACGGCCACGCCAGAACGCCGCGTGGAAAACGATCCGATCGCGGGCAAGATCAGCGTTGGCCGTATCGGTCTGGGGCTGGCGTCGTCCGCCGCCGACGTGCGTCACATCCGCTACAATCCCGTCGAGGCGGTCGGGCAGGGGGTGCGTGAGACCGGGGCCGTGCTGGGCACGACCCTGACCTATCTGGGGCGGATCGTGACGGGTCGCGAATCCGGCGATCAGCTGAGCGGCCCCCTGGGTATCGCCAAGGCGTCGGGCGCGCTGACCAACGCTGCCGTGAAGGCCAATCCCGATCCCGTCTATATCGCAGCCAACCTGGCCATGACGCTTACGAGCTTCGCCGCCATACTTTCGATCGGAATCGGCTTTCTAAACCTGTTGCCCATCCCGATACTGGACGGCGGCCACCTTGTTTTCTACGCCTATGAGGCGGTGGCGCGGCGTCCTGTGGCGGCAAGGGTGCAGGAAGCGGGATATCGGGTCGGTCTTGCTTTGCTGGCGGGTTTGATGTTGTTCGCGACCTGGAACGACCTGCAGAAGCTCAATCTCTTCAAATTCCTCGGCGGGCTCGTTTCATGAGCCGACGCCAGCCCCCGACGGTTTCCTATATGACTCACACTGATCCGCGCGCTTCCTACCGACTGGGCGGCCGAGCCAGCATTCTGGCCCTGATGGTCGCCGCCGGCCTGACGACGCCGGCGTTCGCCCAGCAACAGCCGGCCCAGACGCCTATCACGGTCGAGGTTCCGGCCGAAGCGGCCGCGCCCCATGCGATCCGCATCAACCGCATTCAGGTGCGCGGCAATCAGCGGATCGACCAGACCACGGTTCTTTCCTATCTGCCGATTCAGCCGGGCGACGCCGTCGACGCGACCACGCTGGACGTGGCGGTTCGTACCCTGTCCCGCACGGGGCTGTTCGCGGATGTGCAGATCGGCGTTCAGAACGGTGATCTGATCGTCGAGATCGTCGAAAACCCCATCATCAACCAGGTGGTGTTCGAGGGGAACAAGGCGCTCAATGAAACCAAGCTGACCGAGGAAGTCACGCTGAAACCGCGGGGCATCTATACCCGCGCCCGCGTCCAGGAAGACGTCGGCAGCCTGGTGGAGCTGTATCGCCTGTCCGGCCGCATTTCGGCGACCGTGACCCCCAAGCTGGTCCAGCTGGAGCAGAACCGCGTCGACGTCGTGTTCGAGATCAACGAGGGGCCGGAGACGGGTCTGCAATCGATCAACTTCCTGGGGAACGAGGCGTTTTCGGACAACGACCTGCGCGAAGTAATGGTCAGCAAGCAATCGCGCTGGTGGCGACTGTTCAGTTCCAACGACAATTACGATCCGAACCGGCTGGATTACGACCGCGAGCAACTGCGGAAATTCTACACCAACCGCGGGTACTACGATTTCCGTATCGTCTCGGGCGTTTCGGAACTGGCGCCCGACAACAGCGCCTTCCTGATGACGCTGACGGTCGAGGAAGGGGATCGATATAATTTCGGTGAGATCAAGGTCGTCACCGAGAATGAGCGGCTGAACGCTGAATTCCTGAAACGCATCCTGCCGATCCGTTCGGGCCAACTGTTCGAGAGCGACCGGATTGAAAGCTCAGTCGACGCCCTGACCTTCGCTGCTGGTTCAGCCGGCTACGCCTTCGTCGAGATCAACCCGAGCTATCGCGCCAATCCCGAGACCGACACCGTGGACGTGACGTTCAATGTTCGCGAAGGGCAACGCGTCTATATCGATCGCATCAATGTCGTGGGCAATACGCGCACCATAGACCCGGTGATCCGGCGCGAGCTGATGCTGACGGAGGGCGACGCCTTCAATCGGGCGCTGATGGACCGTTCGCGCAATAACCTGCGCGGCCTGGGCTTCTTCAAGGATGTCAAAATCGAAGAAGCGCGCGGCAGCGCTGATGACCGCTCGGTCGTCAATGTTACCGTGGAAGAGCAACCGACGGGTGAGCTGTCTGTTGGCGCCGGTTTCAGCTCGGTCGATTCCTTTGTCGTCAACCTGGGCATCTCGGAACGGAATTTCCGCGGTCGGGGGCAGAATGTTGTGGCCCGGATCGAGTGGGGGTCGCTGCGTCAACAGGCCGACTTCCGGTTTACTGAGCCGAAGTTCCTAGGCCGCGATCTGCGCGCAGGGTTCGATGTGTTCCACTCGCGCTATGACCTCAGTGACTATTCTTCCTATGATTACAAATCGACAGGCGCCGGGGTGCGTTTGTCATATCCCCTAAACCCGTACACGCTCTTGAGCACCCGCTATTTCTTGAAGGCAGACGAGATTATTGTGCCTTTCAACTATTGCGGCAATGCGGGTCAGGGTTCATCGGCGCTATGCGATCAGATTGGCTCGTTTGTGAACTCATCAGCAGGTTACACCCTGTTTGTTGACCGTCGGAACGATCCTGTGCGGCCCACGCGCGGGTGGACCGGGTCGCTGCGTCAGGATTTGGCCGGCATCGGCGGCGACGTGAACTATCTGAAGACCGAGGCGGACGCCTCGTGGTTCTGGGGCGTGCGTCCCAACTGGACCGTCAGCGTTCAGGGCCAGGTCGGCTATATCTCGGGCTGGTCAGGCGACTCGATCCGGATCAACGACCGCTTCTTCAAGGGCGGCAACACCTTCCGTGGTTTCGAGACTGCGGGCATGGGGCCTCGCGACCTGACCACCAACGACTCTTTGGGCGGCAATTTCTACGCCATCGGCACGGTCGAACTGACCCTGCCTAATGGGCTGCCTGAACAATACGGCATTCGCACCTCCCTGTTCGCGGATGTCGGCACTCTGGGGATGCTGGACGACCGTTACCTGATCAACTCCGCTGGTCAGCCCAACGCCAATATCGTCGATGACCTCGCGCTTCGGGCCTCTGCTGGCCTGAGCGTCCACTGGAAGTCGCCGATGGGGCCGATCCGCTTTGATTTCGCCAAGGTTCTGGCGAAGGAAGACTACGACGAGACCGAGAGCTTCCGCTTCTCGACCTCCACCCAGTTCTAAACCGCGGCGTTCGTCCGCATTAAAGGCCTGCCATGAAACTGTTCGCCATCGGCGCTTTCGCCCTCGCTTCACTTGCCGCCACGAGCGCCGCCGCCCAGACCCAGGGGCCGCAAAACCCCGGCCCGGCGCTGCCGGGCGTCTGCGTCTATTTCAACCAGCGCGCCATGGCGCAATCGACCGCCGGTCAGGCTGTCCAGGCTCGCATGGAGCAACTGGCGACTGAGGTGCGCGGCGAACTGCAGCCCTACGCCACGGCCATCCAGACCGAAGCCCAGGCCCTGCAAGCCGGCGCTCAGACGATTCCGGCCGACCAGCAGAATCAGCGTCGCCAAGCCCTGCAGCAGCGCGTTCAGGAAGCCCAGCAGCTGGAGCAGACTCGCGACAACGAGCTGCGCTACACCCTGTCGGAACAGCGTCGGAAGATCACTGAGGCGATCGAGCCGATCCTGGTCGCCGTCTATCAGGAACGCGGCTGCGGCATCATGATCGACCGCGAGAGCGTCTACATGATGAACCCGGCCATGGATGTGACTGATGTCATCATCCAGCGCGTCAACGCCGCCCTGCCGACCCTGAGCTTCAGCCGCCTGCAGGTTCCGGTTCAGCAGGCCCAGTAAGGGGTAGTCATGCCTGACAGCCGCTTTTTCGAGACGCTCGCGCCGCTGACCGTGGCCGAGATCGCCGAACGGGTCGGAGGTCGGGTTGTCAGGGGGGCGGATCGCCGTATCACGGCGGTCGCGCCCCTAGCTGCGGCTCGGGAGACCGAGCTGGCTTTTCTGTCGGACCGCAAGCTGGCGGACCGATTGACGACGACAGGCGCCGGCTGCGTGATCGTGGCCGGCGCCTTTGTCGATGCGGTCCCGCCCGAGATCGCCGTGATCGAATCCGGCGAGGCGCAGGCCGCCTGGGCGCGGGCGTCGCTGCTGCTGCACCGGGCGCACCGCCTGGATGATGCGGCCGAGCGGGCGCAGGTCGTGGAAGACGACACGGTGATCCTGGCGCCCGGCGTGGTGATCGGCGCGGGCGTAAGGATCGGCCGGGGGAGCGAGATCGTCGCCAATACGGTGATCGGCCCGGGCGTCCAGATTGGGCGGGACTGCGTGATCGGGGCGAATGTGTCGCTGGCCTTCTGCCTGATCGGCGACCGGGTGCGGATCATGGCGGGCGCCAGGATCGGCGAGGCCGGCTTTGGCGCGGCGCCGTCGCGCACGGGGCCGGTGGACATCCCCCAACTGGGGCGGGTGATCCTGCAAGACAATGTGACGGTCGGCGCCAACACCTGTATCGACCGCGGCGCCTATGACGACACCGTGGTGGGTGAGAACACCAAGATCGACAACATGGTCCAGATCGCCCACAATTGCGTGGTCGGCCGCAACTGCCTGATGGCGGCGCACAGCGGGATTTCCGGCTCTGTCACGGTCGGCGACAACGTTATGTTCGGGGGGCGAGCGGGGGTCGGGGACCACATCACCATCGGTCAGGGCGCGCGGATCGCCGCCGGGGCCGGGGTTCTGGCCGACGTGCCGGCGGGCGAGACCTGGTCCGGCTATCCCGCCAAACCCTTGCGCCAATCCTTGCGCGAGGCGATCTGGCTGGCCAAACAAGCGGGCCAGAAGAAGGGCGCGAAAGAGTCATGAGCGAAGACAGCAAGATCGACTATGCCGAGGTGATGCGGCGGCTGCCCCATCGCTATCCGTTCCTGCTGGTCGACAAGGCCGAGGACTTCGTGGCCGCAACCTCGATTGTCGGCATCAAGAACGTCACCCACAACGAGCCCTTTTTCCCCGGTCACTTCCCGATCGACCCGGTGATGCCGGGCGTCCTGATCGTCGAGGCCATGGCCCAGACGGGCGCCCTGCTGATGTCCAAGTCGCTGGACGTGGCCGTGGCCGACAAGGTCATCATGTTCATGTCCATCGACGGCGTGCGCTTCCGCAAGCCGGCGCGGCCGGGCGACCAGCTGCGCATGGAGGTCAAGGTGATCCGGGCGCGTGGCGACGCCTATAAATTCCGGGGCGAAACCTTCATCGACGGCAAGCTGGCCGCCGAGGCGGAGTTCATGGCCATGGTCGTGACGGTGGCGGAGCCGGCGACTTGACCATCCACCCGACCGCCGTGATCGACGCCTCGGCTGTGCTGGGCGACGGTGTCCAGATCGGCCCCTGGTGCGTGGTCGGACCGGGCGTGGCCCTGGCCGATGATGTTCGACTGGTCAGCCACGTCGTGGTCCAGCAGGACACAACCGTCGGCGCTCGCACCGTGATCCATCCCTTCGCCGTCATCGGGGGCGACCCTCAGCATAACGGTTACAAGGGCGAGCCGGTGCGGCTGGAGATCGGGGCAGACAACGTCATCCGCGAGCACGCCACCTTCAACCGGGGAACACCGCAGGGGACGGGCGTGACGCGCGTTGGCTCGAACGGCCTGTTCATGACCGGGGCCCATGTGGGCCACGACGCCGTGGTGGGCGACAATGTCGTCATGGCCAACAACGCCACCCTGGGCGGCCATGCCCAGATCGGGGACAAGGTGTTTCTGGGCGGCCTGTGCGCGGTCCACCAGAACGGCCGCGTGGGGCAGGGCGCCATAGTCGGCGGTCTGGCCGCCGTGACGCGGGACGTGATCCCCTATGGCTCGGCCTGGGGCAACCACGCCAGCCTGCACGGGCTGAACCTGATCGGGCTGAAGCGTAAGGGATACGGCAAGGACGCCGTGCGCCGGCTGCTGGCCGCCTATCGCGACCTGTTCGAGGGCAAAGGCTTCTTCGCCGAGCGGCTGGACCGGGTCGAGGCGACCTATGTCGACCTGCCCGAGATCATGGAGATCGTCGCCTTCATCCGTGACGGCGCCAAGCGTCCGTTGTGCCTGCCGGGCGGGGAATGACCGTAAAGCCGAAGCTGGGCCTGATCGCCGGCGGGGGCGACCTGCCGCAGAAGATCGCCGCGCGCTGCGAGGCCGAGGGGCGGGATCTGTATGTCATCCGCCTGGCCGGGTTCGCTGATCCGCACATGGTGCGTTGGCCCGGCGCCGAGTTCGGCATGGCCGAGATCGGCGGCGTGCTGAAGGCGCTGAAAACGCAGGGATGCGGCGCGGTTTGTCTCGCAGGTTATGTAAATCGCCCTGATTTCAAAAACCTGAGGCCCGATCTTAAGGGGGCGTCTGTGTTGCCGGGCCTTGTGGCGGCAGCCGCCAAGGGCGATGACGCGCTGCTGCGCAAGGTCCTGTCGGTGTTCGAGGCCGAGGGGTATGCGATCGAAGGGGCCGATGACATCCTGGGCGGCGAGGCCTTGCCGGCGGGAGCGCTGGGCCGGCTTAAGCCAAGTGACGAACATATCTGCGACCTGAAGAAGGCGCTGCACGTCGCGGAAAAATCAGGCGAACTTGATGTCGGGCAGGGGGCCGTCGTTTGCGATGGCCTGGTGCTGGCGGTCGAGGCGCAGGAGGGGACGGACGCCATGCTGATGCGGGTCGCCGGCCTGCCCGCCGATCTGCGCGGCGCGCCCGGCGCCTTGAAGGGCGCGCTGGGCAAGGCGCCCAAGCCGATCCAGGATCTGCGCGTGGACATGCCGGTGATCGGGCCGCGGACCATCGAACTGGCCGCCGCCGCCGGGCTGGCCGGTGTCGCGGGCGTGGCGGGGCGATTGATCCTGATCGACCGCGAGGCGGTGATCGAGACGGCGGATCGTCTGGGCCTGTTCGTCTGGGGCGAAGCGCGATGAAGCCGCTGAAGGTCATGCTGGTGGCGGCCGAGGCGTCGGGCGACGCCCTGGGGGCTGGATTGGCGCGGTCGCTGCGAGCGCGGGATCAGGCCGTGACCTTTGTCGGCGTGGGCGGGCCGAAGATGGCGGCCGAGGGCGTCGACAGCCCGTTCGACATCGCCGAACTGTCGGTGCTGGGCTGGATCGAGGGGCTGAAGGCCTATGGCCGGGTCAAGCGCCGGGTGGCGGACACGGTGGCGCTGGCGGTGCGCGAGCGGCCGGACGCCGTGGTGCTGATCGACAGCTGGGGTTTCACGATCCGGGTGGCCAAGGCGCTGCGGCAGGTAATGCCGGGCGTGCCGCTGATCAAATATGTCGGGCCCCAAGTCTGGGCGTCGCGGCCCGGCCGGGCGAAGACCCTGGCGGATACGGTGGATCATCTGCTGGCGCTGTATGCGTTCGATGCGCCATGGTTCGAGCGCGAGGGCCTGCCGACCACGGTCGTCGGCTCGGCCGCGCTGCATGTGGACATGAGCGGGGCGGACGGCGCCCGTTTCCGCGCGGAACAGGGGATCGCGGCGGATGCGCCGCTGCTGCTGGTGCTGCCGGGCAGCCGGCCGTCCGAGGTCCGGCTGCTGACGCCGGTGTTCGAGCAGGCCGTGGCGCGATTGCGGGCCAGCCACTCCGACCTTCAGGTCGCCGTGGTGGCGGCCGGCACGGTGGCCGACGATGTGACGGCGCGGATCGCCGCTTGGCCGTTCCGGGTCCATCTGGTTCAGGAAGACCGCAAATACGACGCCATGCGGGCCTGTGACGTGGCGCTGGCCGCCAGCGGCACGGTGTCGACGGAACTGGCGCTGGCCGGGGCGCCCATGGTGATCGCCTATCGGTTCGCGCCGATCAGCTATGCGATCATGCGGCCGTTCTTCACGGGCAAATACGCGACCCTGTTCAACCATGCGGCGGATCAGGAGATCGCCCGCGAATTGATCCAGGACGACGCCACGCCCGAGAAGGTCGCGGCCGAGGTGGCCCGCCTGCTGGACGACCGGGCCGCCGCCGCCGACCAGGCGCGCCGCCAGACGGCCGCGCTGGATCTGATGGGGCGCGGCGGCCGCAACCCGTCGGACCTGGCCGCCGAGGCGGTGCTGGCGGTCATTGCAGTGCAACGCGAAAAAAACAGTGCAATCAGTGCAATCAGTGCAAGCCCGTTGCGATGACGGGAGAGACAATGGACTGCACTCGAAAAGCGTGAGGCGACAAGGCGACGTTCCGGGTTCGCAAGGGAAGCGTCAGTCTATCACCGTTCCAGCGGGCGCCAGGCCGAACGCCTGTTTCGGGGGCAAGCCCTTGGAATCCCTTGGCAGGAAATGCGAGGTCGTTTTCGGCGGCGAGGATCAGACCCCCAGCCACTCCAGGTCGCCGTCCAGATCACGACTGGCGTAGTCAACCTGCAGCACGCGTCTGCGACGAGGCCGATCCGCAGCTTTTGAAGCATGCAGGATGGGCGTGGCGTAGGCCCAGATGTCTCCAGCATCCGCCAGGCAGGCGACGGCGCCCAGTCGTGAAATCGTGTCCGGAACATCTTGTTCGGCGACGCGTCCCAAGCGGTGCGATCCCGGCGCCACGAGAAGCGGCGCATTGTCCGTGTCCACATCGTCCAGATGCAGGCGCAGGGTCGCCATGCCTTCCAGAACGTGGAACGGTGGCGCGACGTGGAGCAGGCCGGACTTGATCGACCAAGGGCCGTAGCCCGCCGTTTCGATGCGCTGGCGCACCACGATCGTGCGATCCTGATGCCAGGCCAAGCTCCAGTTGGTCGTCTCGCTCTTGTCGAACAGGATCGCGCGAACAGGCCGGGAACCGTGACCGATAAGTTCAGCGGCAAGACGCCCCATCGCGCCGTCGCCCGACATAAGGGACGCCAGTTCGACAATACCCGTGAGCCGCAGGCCTGCCCGGTCGTTGGGGAGATGCGCAAGCACCGCCAGGGTGGCCTGAACCTCGGAATTGGAAAGGGCGCAGCGAAACCGCTGCGCCCCATCCGACTGGAAATTCAGATCGGCCACGAGCCGATGATCCTCGATCAGCCGCGCGACTGGATCGGCACGTAGTCGCGTTCGGTCGGGCCGGTGTAGAGCTGGCGCGGGCGGCCGATCTTTTGCGAGGGGTCGGCCATCATTTCCTGCCACTGGGCGATCCAGCCGACGGTGCGGGCCAGGGCGAACAAGACGGTGAACATGGTGGTGGGGAAGCCCATCGCCGACAGGGTGATGCCCGAATAGAAGTCGACGTTCGGGAACAGCTTGCGCGAGGTGAAATACTCGTCCTGCAGCGCGACCTTCTCCAACTCCTTGGCGACCTGGAACAGGGGATCGTTCTCGCGACCGGTGGCGGCCAGCACTTCATAGGCCGACTGCTGCATGACCTTGGCGCGCGGGTCGTAGTTCTTGTACACGCGGTGGCCGAAGCCCATCAGCTTGAATTTGCGATCCTTAACGCCCTGGATGAACTCCGGAATCTTGTCCGGGGTGCCGATCTCCTTGAGCATGTTCAGCGCCTCTTCGTTGGCGCCGCCGTGCGACGGGCCCCACAGGCAGGCGATGCCGGCGGCGATACAGGCGAACGGGTTGGCGCCCGACGAACCGGCCAGGCGGACGGTCGAGGTCGAGGCGTTCTGTTCGTGGTCGGCATGCAGGATGAAGATGCGGTCCATGGCGCGAACCAGGGCCGGATCGACGTGATAATCCTCGGCCGGGACGGCGAAGCACATGCGCAGGAAATTCTCGGCGTAAGACAGGTCGTTGCGCGGCGAGATGAACGGCTGGCCGATGTGATATTTGTAGGCGCGAGCCGCGATCGTCGGCATCTTGGCGATCAGGCGGATGGCCGAGATATTGCGCTGGACCGGATCATGGATGTCCAGGCTGTCGTGATAGAAGGCCGACAGGGCGCCGACGGTGCCGACCATGATCGCCATCGGATGGGCGTCGCGACGGAAGCCCTCGAAGAAGCGGTCGAACTGGCTGTGCAGCATCGTATGCATGGTGACGCTGTTCTCGAACTCGGCGTACTGGGCCGCGGTCGGAAGCTCGCCGTGCAGGAGCAGGTGACACACTTCGACAAAGTTCGATTTCGACGCCAGCTGGTCGATCGGATAGCCGCGGTGCAGCAGCACGCCGGCGTCGCCGTCGATATAGGTCAGGGCGCTTTCGCACGAGGCCGTCGAGGTGAAGCCCGGGTCGAAGGTGAAGGCCCCGGTGCCGCCGTACAGCTTTCGGATGTCGATGACGTCCGGACCGGTCGAGCCCGACAGGACGGGCAGTTCGACGCTGTTTTCGCCGTAGGTCAGGGTCGCCGAACCGGCGGCTTGGGATTTCTCGGTCATCTGAGCCCTTCGTTTTTCTTCGAGTCCGACGCGGGGAGGCGACGGGCCGATGGGTTATGCTCGTTCACTTAGTATGTTGCAGCGCGTCATCCAAGCGCCCGAGGCTCTCGTCACGCCCAATTGCCGCCAGAATCCGCGCGATGTCGGGTGAAACGGACCCGCCGGTCAGCGCCGCGCGCATGGCGGGGCCGATCTTGCCGAAGCCCACGGCTTCTTCTTCCGCGAAGGCCTTGAGTTCGGCCTCCAGGGCGAAAACGTCCCAGCTGGCGAACAGGGCCAGACGGTCGCGCAGGCGACCGATGCGCTCGCCCGATTCGCCGGACAGCAGGCCGCGCCCCTTGTCGTCGATAGCCAGGGGGCGGGTCTTGAGGATGAATTCGGTCTGGTCCGCCAGTTCCAGCACCGTCTTGGCGCGGTCCTTCACGAAGGGCATGGCGCGCAGCAGGCGCGCTTCGTCGTCGGGCTGGATCGTGCGGCCGCGCGACAGATGGACGTCCAGCGCCAGCTTGGCCAGGCGGTCATCCTCGGCCAGACGCAGCCAGTGGGCGTTGACGTGGGCCAGCTTGTCAAAGTCCAGACGGGCCGGCGCCTTGCCGACGCCGGGCAGGTCGAACCAGGCCTGGGCCTGTTCGTCGCTGAACAGTTCGTCATCGCCGTGGGCCCAGCCCAGACGGGCCAGGTAGTTGCGCATCGCCTCGGGCAGATAGCCCATCTCGGCGTATTCATGCACCGCCTGGGCGCCGTGCCGCTTGGACAGCTTGGCGCCGTCAGGGCCGTGGATCAGCGGGATGTGGGCGAAGGTCGGGCGGATCCAGCCCAGGGCGTCGTAGATCAGGCTCTGACGGGCCGCGTTGTTCAGGTGATCGTCGCCCCGGATGACGTGGGTCACGCCCATGTCGTGGTCATCGACCACCACGGCCAGATTATAGGTCGGCGCGCCATCCGAGCGGACGATGACCAGATCGTCCAGCGCCGAAGATTCCCAGCGGACCGAGCCCTGGACCGCGTCGTCCACGACCACGGCGGTGTCGGCGGGACGCCGGAAGCGGATGGTGTGCGGCCGGGCCAGGTCATCGACCGTGGGCGCGCGGTCGCGCCAGGGCGAGTCGAAGCTGCGACCCTCGGCCTTGGCGGCGTCGCGCAGGGCGCCGGTCTCCTCGGCGGTCAGGAAATCGCGGTAGGCGTGGCCGGTTTCCAGCAACTGGTCGGCGACCTCGCGGTGGCGGTCGGCGCGGCTGAATTGGAACACCGGCTCCTCGTCCGCGAACAGCTCCAGCCAGCTGAGGCCGTCGAAGATCGCCTTGACCGCAGCGTCGGTGGACCGCTCGCGGTCGGTATCTTCCACACGGATCAGGAATCTGCCGCCGCGCGCCTTCGCGTAAAGGTGGTTGAAAAGCGCGGTCCGGGCGCCGCCTATGTGCAGATAGCCGGTGGGCGAGGGGGCGAAGCGGGTGACGACGGTCGAGGAAGAGGTCATTCAGGCGGGATCCGTTACGGACGCCCTTATACGCCCCGATGCGCGTATGCGAAGCCTTGCCGCGCGCGTTCGTGACGGGGTGCGGGCCGAGGTCGCGGATCAGACCGACCGATGGCGGCTGTGGGCGCCGGTGTTCCTGGGCGGCGGGTGCGCCCTCTATTTCGGATTGAAGGCCGAGCCGCCGCTGTGGCCGCTGGCGCTGGCGGCGGTTCTGACGACGGGCGCGTGGATTGTCGGGCGCCGGGCGGGGCTGGGGCGGGGATGGACGCTGGCGCTGCTTATGCTGGCCTGTCTGTGCGGGGGTCTGGCGGTGGCCAAGCTGAGGGCCCTGGCGGTCAGCGGGCCCATTGCACCAGCCGTGAGCGAGCCGGTCACGGTCGAGGGCTGGGTGCTGGATGTCGACAGTCCTGGCGAGCGTGGCGTGCGCGTGGTGATCGCGCCGGTGCGGATACGCGGACTGGCGCCCGAAGCGACGCCTATGCGGCTGCGGGCCACGGTAAGGGGCGCGCCGCCGCCGCCCGGCGCGGCGGTGAGGCTGTACGGCATCCTGAATCCGCCGCCGCCGCCGGCCAGCCCCGGGGCCTATGATTTCGGGCGCAACGCCTATTTCCAGGGGATGGGCGGGACGCTGTTCGGCCTGGGCGAGACGCGGCCGACGGATCTGGCCCCGCCGCCATGGCGGTTGCGGCTGGCGATGAAGGTCAATGCGGTTCGCTATGACCTGGCGCAGCGGATCGTGGCGCGGCTGGGCGAGCGGACCGGCGGGGTGGCTGCGGCCATGACCACGGGGCACGAGACCTGGATCGGGCGCGAGGATCTGGACGCCATGCGGGATTCCGGGCTGGCGCACATTCTGTCGATCTCAGGCCTGCATATGGCCATCGTGGGCGGGTTCGTCTTCTTCGGTGTGCGGCTGGGCGTGGCGGCGTGGCCGTGGCTGGCGCTGCGGGCGCCGGGCAAGAAGATCGCGGCGGTGGCGGGGCTGGTCGCCGTGGGCGTCTATCTGGTGATTTCGGGTGCGCCGCCGCCGGCCGAGCGGGCGGCGATTACGGCGTCCATCGCCTTTGCGGCCATACTGCTGGACCGGCAGGCGGTGACCATGCACGCGCTGGCGGTGGCGGCCTTTGTCGTCCTGCTGTTGCAGCCGGAGGCCATCGTGACGCCGGGGTTCCAGATGTCGTTCGCCGCGACGGCCGCGCTGGTCGCCCTGGTCGAGGTCTGGCCAAAGCGCATCCGGGAGTTCGCGGCGCCCTGGCCCATCGTGACGGCGCAGCGGCTGGGCGACTGGATCGTGGTCGCCTGTTCGGCCAGCCTGGTGGCGGGGATGGCGACCGGGCCGTTCGCCATGCAGCATTTCAACCGGACGGCGCTGTATGGGCTGGTGGCCAATCTGACCACGGCGCCGATCGCGGACTTCATCCTGATGCCGGCGCTGGCGCTGGGCGCGGCGCTGGAGCCGCTGGGCTTGGGCGGTCCGTTCCTGTGGCTGGCGGGGAAGGGCGTCGACATGATGCTGGCCATCGGTCACTGGACGGCCGGTCTGCCCGGCGCGGTGCGGACCATCGCCAGCGCGCCGGCGGCGGCCCTGCCGGTCGCCTTTGTCGGCATATTGATCCTGTGTCTGTGGCGTGGACGACTGAGGCTGCTGGGCCTGCCGCTGGCGGCGGCGGTGCTGATCTGGCCCCGTCCCGCGCCGCCGGACCTGTGGATCGGCGACGGGGGGACCAATGCGGCCTTCATGCAGGGCGATCAAGCGGTCGTGGTGCGGCCCGGCGTGCGCCAGTTCGCGGCGGACCTGTGGTCGCGGCGGCGCGGGCTGGAACTGACGCCGCGTCCGGCTGAGGGCTGGGTCTGCCAGCGTTCGGTCTGTGCGCCGCAGACGTCAGAAGCCGGGCCAATCGCGCTGTGGTGGGGACGCAAGCCGCCGACGACGGAGCAGATGGACATCCTGTGCCGGTCGGCCCCGGTCGTCAGCGTTCGCGCGACGTTGATCGATCCGCCCTCAAGCTGTGACGGGCGACTGGTGCTGGACGGGACCGATTATGCGCGCGGCGGTTCGGTCGAGCTGTGGCGCGACGGCGCCGGTTGGCGCGCCTTGTGGGCGGCGGATGTCAGAGGCGACCGGCCGTGGACGCGCCAGGCCGATCCCGACTTCAGTGATAGCGGCGGATAAGACCGACCAGCTTGCCCTGAACCGCGACCTGATCCGAGCCATAGATCTTGGTCTCATAGTTGCGGTTGGCGGGCTCCAGCGCGATGGAAGCGCCTTTCTTGCGCAGGCGTTTCAGCGTCGCCTGCTCGCCTTCAACCAGAGCCACCACGATCTCGCCGGACGAGGCGCTTTCGGTCGATTTGATGATGACCATGTCACCGTCAAGGATGCCCGCCTCGATCATCGAATCGCCTTCGATCTCGAGCAGATAGTGTTCGCCCGCGCCCAGCATCGCCTCCGGCACCGGATAGCGGGCCGTCTCATGCTCGATGGCGTCGATGGGCGTGCCCGCCGCGATCTTGCCCATCAGGGACAGTTCCCGGGTGTCGTTGGCCGGCTCGGCCGTTCGGGGCCGTCCGCCGCCCTCGATCACGCCGGGCTTGAAGCCCGCATGGCCCCGCGGCGCGCCGGCCGAGGCCGCCTCGGGCAGTTTCACGACCTCGAGAGCGCGGGCGCGGTGCGCCAGTCGACGGATGAAGCCGCGTTCCTCCAGCGCCGTGATCAGGCGGTGGATGCCCGATTTGGACGCCAGATCCAGCGCCTCCTTCATCTCGTCGAAGGAGGGCGAGACGCCCGTCTCCTTGATGCGTTCGTGGATGAACATCAGGAGTTCGTGCTGCTTGCGAGTGAGCATCGGCGTCGGGCTTCCAGAACAAGGCGTGAACCGTTGTCGATGTTCTGTAAGTGTTCTTGCCTAATGTCAACTTAACGGGGCGCGCGCCGCCCGGATTAAGCCGAGGGCTTTGTCACCAGGCATTTGCCTTTGCCGCTCTTGAAGCCGGTGTGGGGGTGCGCGGCGAAGTATTCGTCAAAGGCCTGACGGACGCCGGGCCACTTGCCCTTGTCCTTGCCAAAACGTTCGGCGTGATAGTCGTCACCGATCAGGACGCCGCCGGGACGTAGCAGCGGCCACCATGCCTTGAGGTCGGCCATGACGGACGCGTAATCATGACCGGCGTCGATATGGATGACGTCCGGCCTTACTTCTCGCGTGTTCAGCACTTCGAAGGCGTTCAGGCTGTCCAGCGGCAGCGGCAGAACATAGTCGCGCAGGCCTTCGTTGCAGATGTTGGCGGCGAACCGGCGGTAGAGCCGCGGATAGCCGTCTTCGAAATCCAGCGACTCCGCAAACCGCTCTTCCAGATAGTGCTCGCTGGAGCCCAGCCAGGTATCGACCGCGATGATGACGGCGTCGGCGCCCTTGGCCTTCAGCGTCTTGGCCATGGTCGCGACCGATGCGCCTTTCCAGACGCCGATCTCGACGATGACCTTGGGGGCGGCGATCTGGATCGCCTCGGTCAAGTATTTGTGCTGCGACTGCCAGCCCTGCAGATCTGTCTCCATGACCCCTGCAGGGAAGTCCTTGAGGGGATCTCGCCCGAAGAACAGACGATCGATGAGGTCTTGCCGAACTGCCATGCAGGCTCCAATGGCGGACGCCGCCTAGCGGTCCATTAGGGTTAATGCCAAGGGAGCTTGCGGGAATGCAAGTGCTTGCGACAAGCAATCGACAGGGGTTTTTGACTTCGTCTCAGCCAGTGCGGAGAAGCGCTCGCGTCGCCGCCTCGACATCCGGCTGACGCATCAGGCCTTCGCCGACCAGGATGGCCTGAGCGTGGGCGTCGGCGACGCGTTCGACGTCTTCGGGGGTGAAGATTCCGCTTTCGGCGACCAGCAGGGCGCGGACCGGGCTGAGCATGGACAGGCGCTCGGTCGTTTCCAGATCGACCTCGAAGGTGCGAAGCGAGCGGTTGTTCACGCCCACCAGATCGCCGCCCAGCGTGCACGCGCGGACCATCTCGGCCTCGTCGTGCGTCTCGATCAGGGCGTCCATGCCGAATCGCTCGGCCTCGGCCAGCAGTTCGGCGGCCAGGACGTCGTCGATCATGGCCAGGATGATGAGGATGCAGTCGGCGCTCAGGGCGCGACTTTCCGCCACCTGCCAGGGGTCGACCAGGAAATCCTTGCGCAGGCAGGGCAGGGCGACCGCGTCGCGCGCGGCGGCCAGGAAGCTGTCGTCACCCTGGAAGCTGGGGCCGTCGGTCAGGACGGACAGGCATGTCGCGCCGCCGCGTTCATAAGCCTTTGCGAGGGCGGGCGGGTTGAAGTGGGCGCGGATCAGGCCCTTGGACGGGCTGGCCTTCTTGATTTCGGCGATCAGGCCGGGGCGGCCGGTTTCCTCGGCAGTTTGCTCAAGGGCGGCGCGGAAACCGCGCGGGGCAGAGGCGGTGCCAGCGCGCGCCTCGATAGCGTCCTGGCTGATGGCCGCCTTGCGGGCGGCGACGTCTTCACGCTTGTAGGCGGCGATCTGCGCCAGAACGTCGGTCATGCGGCCTCGTCCGGTTCGATGGGGGTGTTGGAGATGCGGGCCAGCGTCGCCAGGGCGGCGGCGGCGTGGCCGTCGTCGATGACGGCGGCGGCCAGTTCGGCCGCGGCCTTCAGGTCCGGCGCCCGGTCCGCGACGACCAGGGCGGCGGCGGCGTTCAGCACCACGATGTCGCGATAGGGGCCGGGCGCGCCGGACAGCAGGGCGGTGAGCGCGGCCGCATTCTGCTCTGCGTCGCCGCCGCGCAGGTCGGCCAGCGTGGCCAGCGGCAGGCCGGCGTCCGCGGGCGTGACGGTGAAGCGGCGGACGGCGCCGTCCTTCCATTCCGCGACCTCGGTCGGGCCCGTGGTGGTCAGTTCGTCCAGACCCTGACCATGGACGGTCCAGGCGCGCCGGGCGCCCAGAAGGCCCAGAACCTCGACCAGCGGCTCCAGCAGGGCGGGATCGTACACGCCCATCACCTGACGCGTCGCATGCGCCGGATTACAAAGCGGACCCAGAAGGTTGAAAACCGTGCGGAAACCGATCTCCGCGCGGACCGGGCCAACGTGGCGCATGGCCCCGTGATAGGTGGGGGCGAACAGGAAGGCGATGCCGGCTTCGTCCAGCGCCCGCGCCTGCTGGGCCGGGGTGGCGGCCAGGTTGACGCCCAGCACCGACAGCACGTCGGAACTGCCGGATTTCGAGCTCATGGCCCGGTTGCCGTGCTTGGCGACTTTTAGTCCGGCGCCCGCCAGAACGAAGGCCGCGGCGGTCGAGATGTTGTAGGTGTGCGCGCCGTCGCCGCCGGTGCCGCAGGTGTCGATCACCTCGTCGAACGGGTGATCCAGCGACAGGGCCGCCTCGCGCATGGCGCTGGCGAAGGCGACGATTTCGTCCACCGTTTCGCCCCGGATGCGCAGGGCGGTGACGGCGGCGGACACCTGGGCCGGGGTGGGCTCGCCGCGCAGGCAGGCGGCGAAGAAGGCGTGGGCTTCGTCCGCCGACAGCACGCGGCCGTCGACCAGCTTGGCCAGCAAAGGCTTGAACCCGTCCGCCATCTCAGACGGTCGCGAGCCGCTTCACGCCGGCGAGGTCGAGGAAGTTGGCGATCAGGTCGTGACCATGTTCGGTGGCGATGGATTCGGGGTGGAACTGGACGCCGTGGATCGGGCGCGTCCGGTGCGACAGGCCCATGATCTCGCCGTCCTCGGTCCAGGCGGTGACCTCCAGCACGTCGGGCAGGGTGGCGCGGCGCACGGCCAGCGAGTGATAGCGCGTCGCGGTGAAGGGCGAGGGCAGGTCGCCGAACACGCCGCGTCCGTCGTGAAGGATCGGCGAAGTCTTGCCGTGCATCAGGGTCTTGGCGCGGATCACCTCGCCGCCAAACGCCTGACCGATGGACTGATGGCCCAGACAGACGCCCAGGATCGGCATGTCCAGCGGCGCCGTATCGATCAGCGGCAGGCAGATGCCCGCCTGATCGGGCGCGCAGGGGCCGGGCGACAGCAGCACGGCCTCAGGCTTCAACGCCCAGGCCTCGTCCGCCGTCAGATCATCGTTGCGGACGACGTGCGTCGTCGTGCCCAGCTCCGCGAGGTAGTGGACGAGATTGTAGGTAAAGCTGTCGTAGTTATCGACGACCAGGATCATGCCTCGCTTCTAGGCTTCACGGGGCCACGCGCCAAGCGGTGGACGGCCTTAAGCGAAAACTTAACCCGCGTTGCGCGCTATTGTCGCCGCTGACGAGGGATTCATGCGCGACATCACGGGCGAGATCGAACAGGCGCGGGCGCTGCTGGCGTCGCCGCGCATGCGTGCCGAAAGCCCGTGGCGCACCCTGGCGGCGGCCGGATTCGCAGCCTGTGCGGCCTTGCTGATGGCGGGGACGGTCGTGCTGGGGCCGGGATTCGAGGTCGATAGTCCGCAGGCGGCGGGCAGCCGCTAGCCGATGATGTCGTAGCGCCAGGCGTCCTCGGCGGCCCGCATGGGGGCGCGGGCCTTGGCCAGGGTTTCGGCGTATTCGGCGGCCGGATCGCTGTCGGCCACGACGCCGGCGCCGGCCTGGACGAAGATCTGGTCGCGCGCGAACAGGGCGGTCCGCAGGACGATGCAGATGTCCGCCTCGCCGCTGGCCGAGATGTAGCCTACGCCGCCACCATAGCCGACGCCGCGCTTGGTCAGCTCCAACTCGTCGATGACCTCCATGGCTCGGACCTTGGGCGCGCCCGACAGGGTGCCGGCGGGCAAGGCGGCCAGCAGGGCGTCGACCGCGTCGATGGCCGGATCGGCCCGGCCCTGAACGTTCGAGACGATGTGCATGACCTGACTGTAGCGTTCGACGACGAAGCTTTCGGTCACCTTGACCGTGCCGGGCGCCGAGACGCGGCCCACGTCGTTTCGACCCAGGTCCAGCAGCATCAGATGCTCGGCGCGTTCCTTGGGATCGGCCAGAAGTTCGACCTCCAGCGCCTTGTCCGCCTCGGGCGTGACGCCGCGCGGGCGGGTGCCGGCCAGCGGGCGGATGGTGACGCCGCCGTCCTTGAGCCGGACCAGGATTTCGGGGCTGGAGCCGGCCAGTTGGAAGTCCTGAAAGTCCAGATAGAACAGATAGGGCGAGGGGTTCTGCCGCCGCAGCGAGCGGTAGAAGGCGAACGGGTCGCTGGCCCACGGGGCCGAGAAACGGTGGCTGAGCACGACCTGAAACACGTCGCCTGAGCCAATGTAGTCCTTTCCCGCTGCGACCATGGCGTCGAAGTCGGTGGGGCCGACGGGCGATGTGAAAGCTGGCGCTGGCGCGGGATGGGGCTGGGATCGTGCGGGAAGTGGAGCCCGCAACTCGTTCTCGAAGACATCCAGCCGGGCGACGGCGGCGGTCCAGGCGGCGCCCGGCGACAGGTCCGCATCGGGATAAGCGGCCGAGACCAGGACGATCTCGTGCTTCACCGAATCGAAGATGGCGACCAGCGTCGGACGGGTCAGGACCGCATCCGGCAGGTCCAGCGGATCGGGATTGGGCGCGCCCAGCGGCTCCAGCAGGCGGACCATGTCATAGCCGAACACACCGAACAGGCCGGCGGCCATGGGCGGCAGGTCGTGGGGCAGGTCGAAGCGCGAGGCGGCCATCAGGGCGCGAAGGGACTCCAGCGCCGGCGTCTCGGTGGAGGTGAACCGGGCGTTGGCGACATCGTCGCCGCGGGCCAGTTCGGCCTGACCGTCGCGGCAGCGCCAGACGACATCCGGTTCGCGGGTGATGATGGAATAGCGCCCGTTAACCGCGCCGCCTTCCACCGATTCCAGCAGGAAGGCGTAGGGGCGACCCCGGCCGACCTTGAGATAGGCCGAGACCGGGGTCTCCAGATCGTCGACCAGACGCCGGACCACCACCTGTGGCCGTCCGGCGGTCAGTCCTTTGGAAAAGGCCGCGAAGTCGTCGTCGTGGCTCATGTCTTGGGAGCAGCGGGCGCCGCCGGGGCCGGCGTGTTCAGCCCAAGCGCCTGACGCGCCATTTCCGGATTGTTGCGAGCGCCCGAGCGCGTGGCGGCGGCGGCGACCGACCGTTCGACCAGGGCGTTGCCCAGTTCCTGAGTCAGACGGCCGCGCGCCTGTTCGGCCAGTGGGGCGGCCAGGGCCGGGGTGGCGGCGTGGATCTGTTCGACGCGGCCGACGACATAGGTGTTCTGCGACTGCGGCTGGACGAAGGTCTGGCCGCGGCCCTGACCGAACAGGCCCATCAGAAGACCCTGACCCAGCGATTCCTGGGTTTCGCGATCACGCTTCACGCCATTGCTGGTGGTGACGGTCGCGCCGGCCGAAGCGGCGACGGCGCCGATGTCCTGGCCCGAGCGGATGCGGCCGGCCAGTTCCTCGGCCTTGGCGGCCAGGCGTTTGGCGTTTTCGCGCAGGGTCCATTGCTGGGCCAGAGGCGCGCGGACTTCATCCAGGGTCGGCAGGGCGGCGGGCCGCACATCATCCAGGCGCAGGGCGAAATACTGGCCCTGACCGGCGTCCACGACCTCGCTCTCGCCGCCCTTGGCCAGGCCATAGGCGGTGGTGAAGATCTGCGGCGGGGCGTTCAGTTGCTGACCGTCCGGCAGGCGGCCCTCGGCGGTGAAGGGCGGCAGTTGCACGATGCGGGCACCAACCTCTTCAGCGGCGGCGGCCAGGGGCTTGCCCTGTTCGCGAGCCTTTTCGAACTGTTCCACCTTTTCGTAGACGGCGCCCTTTACGTCCTCGGCGCGCAGTTCCTGGATCAGCGACTCGCGAGCGCTTTCCAGCGTGGCCGGGCGGCCCGGGCTGACCGAGGTCACCTTGGCGATGGTGAAGCCGACCTGGCCCTGGATCGGGTCGGACACCTGACCGGCGGCCAGACGGAAGATGGCGGCGCCGACGGCGGCGTCGCCCACGGCCGTCTGGGGCGAACCGGCATAGGTCTGGGGCTGGACACCATTGGCGCGGGCGACCGCTTCTGGATCCTGGCCGCCGCGCAGGGCGGCGACGACGGCGTCGGCCTTGGCCTTGTCCGGCACCGACAGGGTGACGAACGAACGGGTTTCCGGCTGCGACAGCGCAGCCTTGCGGAACTCGAACCGCTCCTGGATGCGCTTTTCGTCGATCGGCGCGGTGGCCGTGCCGCCGGGGCTGAACAGCACGACCGAGGCGATACGGAATTCCGGACGGCGCAGTTGGGCGGCGTTCTCGTTCAGGAAGGCGGTCAGTTGCGCCTCGGTCGGGGCGGGCGCGGCGCCGGCCATGGCCTGGGTCACGGCGAACCAGCGACCGTCGCGCGATTCCATCGCCTGACCGGCCAGCAGGGCGCCATAGACGCGCGGCGTGCGGGCGCCGGCGAACAGGCCCGCGGCGAAGTGATTGGTCGCGTACTGGTCGCGGAATTCATGCTCCAGCATGGCCGGGGTCAGGTTCTGCTGCGCCAGCGCCTGCTGATACTGCTGCTGATCGAACTGGCCGGTGATGGAGTTGAAGAAGGCGGGGATCTGACGGATCTCCTTCAGCACCAGCTCCTTGCCGGGACGGATGCCGGCCTTCCACGCCCAATCCAGGAAACCCATGCGCTGGGTCTGGCTGTCCAGATAGCGCAGGTGGATATTCTCCTTGGCCATGTCCTCGAAGGTCACGGGGCGGCCCGCCTGCTGCTGCAGGTTGTTGCGCACGCGATCCATCTCGGTGCGGAACTGAGCCTGGTCCACGCTGCGTTCGCCGGCGTCGATGACGTGCTTCGGCCCCAGACTGGCGAAGATGTCGGATTGCGCCCCGACCACCAGGAAGCTGAGGATCAGCAGGGCGAACAGGCCGGCGGCCCATTTGGACTTGGCGAAGCTGCGGAAGTGCGAAATCATCGAATGAACCTGAGGGTCGACCGGGCGACGCGGTGCGCCGCATCGGGCTTTACGGGGCGCCGCGCCAGACCGCAAGCGGACGGCTTGGCTTGACCGTTATCCCGTCCTAGACAGGCGGGCATGAAACAATCCGTGAAATTGATCGCCGGCAATTGGAAGATGAACGGCGTCGCCGCCGATCTGGCCGAGGCCGAGGCTCTGAAGACGGCCCTGGCGCAGGAGGCCGCGTCATGCCGCGTGGCCCTGTGCCCACCCGCGACCCTGATCGAGCGCATGGGCCGGATATTGGCGGGCGGCGCGGTGGAGCTGGGCGGGCAGGACTGTCACGCCGCGGTGTCGGGCGCCTATACCGGCTCGGTTTCCGCCGGGATGCTGAAGGATGCGGGCGCGTTGCTGGTGATCGTCGGCCATTCCGAGCGCCGGGCCGCCTTTGGCGAGACGGACGCCGACATCGCCGCCAAGGCCGAGGCCGCCGTGGGGCAGGGGCTGGAGCCCATCATCTGCGTCGGCGAGACGCTGGCCGAACGCGAGGCGGGCGATGCGGTCGCCGTGGTGACCCGTCAGGTGCTGGGATCCGTGCCTGTGGCCGTGGCGGGCCGTCCGTGGGCCGTCGCCTATGAACCGGTCTGGGCCATCGGCACGGGCCTGACGCCGACGCTGGAGCAGATCTCCGAGATTCACGCCGCCGTGCGGGCGGCCCTGGTCGAAAAGCTGGGCGAGGCGGGGCGGACGGCGCCGATCCTGTACGGCGGTTCGGTCAAGCCTTCGAACGCGGCCGAGATCCTGGCCACGGCCGAGGTCGGGGGCGCGCTGGTCGGCGGGGCGTCGTTGAAGGCGGCGGACTTCCTCGGAATCATCCGCGCGGCCTGAGACCACCGATGTCGGCCACGGTTTGCCCGCGAGCCGCATCAGTGTTAGACGCCGCCGCTTGATCGGCGCACGTCCGCGCCCACATGAATGTCACCATGCTTCAGACCATTCTTCTCGTCGCGATGATCCTGATTTCGGTCGCTCTGTCCGGGGTGATCCTGTTGCAGCGTTCCGAGGGCGGCGCCCTGGGCATGGGCGGCGGGCCTTCGGGCTTCATGACCGCGCGCGGCGCGGGCAATCTGCTGACGCGGGCCACGTCGATCCTGGCGATCATGTTCTTCCTGTGCGCCATCGGCCTGACCGTGGCGGGCAACATGGAACGCAAGGCGTCGCGTTCGATCATCGATGCGGGCGCCGTGGGCTCCATCGCCGTGGGCGGCCAGCCCGCCGCGCCGGCCGCCGATGCGCCGGCCGCGACCAACCCGGCGCAACCGGCGGCGCCGTCGCTGGATGATCTGGAGGCCAGCCTGCCGTCGACCCAGCCGGCCCCGGCCTCCACGCCGGCCCAGTAGGGCCACCGCCACCACCGAGTTCAGGAAAGCGCGCCGCAGGGCGCGCTTTCTTCTTTTGATCAACAGTTCGTTCGCGATCGGGCCATGCCCGCGCCGCGAATCATGGAGTAAGGTGTCCGCCCATGGCTCGCTATGTGTTCATCACCGGCGGCGTGGTTTCCTCGCTTGGAAAAGGCCTCGCCTCCGCCGCTCTCGGCGCTCTGTTGCAGGCGCGCGGCTACAAGGTTCGTCTGCGCAAGCTGGACCCTTATCTGAACGTCGATCCGGGCACGATGAGCCCCTATCAGCACGGCGAGGTCTTCGTGACCGACGACGGCGCCGAGACCGACCTGGACCTGGGCCACTATGAGCGGTTCACCGGCGTGTCGGCGGCGCGGTCGGACAACATCACCACCGGGCGCATCTATTCGACGATTATCGAGAAGGAGCGGCGCGGCGACTATCTGGGGGCGACCGTCCAGGTCATTCCTCATGTCACCGACCAGATCAAATCCTTCTGCCTGACCAAGGCATTGACCGACGAGGGCGAAGACGTGGACTTCGTCCTGGTCGAGATCGGCGGCACAGTCGGCGACATCGAGGGCCTGCCCTTCTTCGAGGCGATCCGCCAACTGGGTCAGGATTTGCCGCGCGGCCAGTCGTGCTTCGTTCACCTGACGCTGCTGCCGTTCATCAAGACCGCCGGCGAGATGAAGACCAAGCCGACCCAGCACTCGGTCAAGGAGCTGCGCTCGATCGGCATCCAGCCGGACATCCTGCTGTGCCGCTGCGAACAGCCGATCCCGGCCGACGAGAAGCGCAAGATCGGCCAGTTCTGCAACGTGCGTGAAAGCGGCGTGATCCAGGCGATGGACTCGGCCGACATCTATGCTGTGCCGCTGGATTACCACCGCGAGGGGCTGGACAGCGAAGTCCTGGCCCATTTCGGCATCACGGATGCGCCCGAGCCTGACCTGACCGGCTGGGAAGAGATCGTCCGCCGCCGGCTGCATCCGGATGGCGAGGTCAACATCGCCGTGGTCGGCAAATATACGGTTCTCAAGGACGCCTATAAATCGCTGATCGAGGCGCTGCACCACGGCGGCGTGGCCAATAACGTCCGGGTCAACATCGACTGGGTCGAAGCCGACACCTTCGAAGGCGATCCCCAGGCCTGCGAGACGCGGCTGGCCAGCGCCCACGCCGTGCTGGTGCCCGGCGGCTTTGGCGAGCGCGGGGCCGAGGGCAAGATCGAGGCGGCCCGCTTCGCCCGCGAACGTAACATCCCTTATTTCGGCATCTGCTTCGGCATGCAGATGGCGGTGATCGAGGCGGCGCGGAACCTGGCTGGCTATCCCAAGGCGTCA
>Ga0160449_1000183_pt1 | contig 52677 bp, 41 predicted proteins | sample HID1975I_E1MG_FD_108216 | JGI IMG/M metagenome (GOLD analysis project Ga0160449, IMG submission 108216) | Enriched soil microbial communities from UW Madison campus, WI, USA - HID1975I_E1 MG | ecosystem: Environmental > Terrestrial > Soil > Unclassified | place: USA: Madison, Wisconsin...
CGGGAAGGGCTCGGCGTCGGCGTCGGGGCGGGTGGCACGGCGGCCGCAGCCGCGTTGGCGGCGATCTCCCGGGCGTTGTCGAGCGACGTCGCGGCGATCGTCTGCTCGACGCGCTCGCGGACGTTGTCGGGCAGCGCGTCGACGTCCTGCCCGTTCGTCTCGATCGGCGTGGACAGCTCGAGCGAGCCGATGTGCTGCGGGATGCCCCGGAACACCCAGACCTGCCCGTCGTGCGCACCCACGAAGTACTGCGTCTGCGTCCACGCGTAGCCGGCCCACGCCACGCCCGCGAGCAGGGCGACGCCGGCGAGCCACGTCAGGACACGCAGCCACGTGCGCCGGGGCGGGTCGGCCTCCTCGACCAGCTCGTCGTCGTCGGACACCTGCTTGGTCCCCCGCGCGAGCGCCGCGGCCCGTGCCGCGGGCCCGTCCTTCGCGACCGTGGGCGGGGTGCGGATCGTCGCGGCCGAGCCGACGACGATGCGTGCCGTGCTGGGGCCGGCGCCGTCGGGCAGGGTGTCGAGGTCGACGACGTCGGCCACGATGAGGGTCACGTTGTCGTGGGCACCGCCGCGCAGCGCGAGCTGGATGAGCCGGTCCGCGCACTCGTCGACGTCGGCGATCGTGTCGAGCGCCTCCTTGAGCGTGTCCCCCGAGACCACGCCCGACAGCCCGTCGGAGCACAACAACCAGCGGTCGCCCGCGCGCGCCTCGCGCACCGACAGGTCCGGCACGATCTCGACGTCGTGGTCGCCGAGCACGCGCATGACGACGGAGCGCTGCGGGTGGACGTCCGCCTCCTCCGGGGTGATGCGACCCGTCTGGACGAGGTACTCCACGAACGTGTGGTCCGACGTGATCTGGACGAGCTCGCCGCCGCGCAGCAGGTAGGCGCGCGAGTCGCCGATGTGTGCCATGACGAGCTTGTTGCCCGCGCGCATGAGGGCCGTGACGGTCGTACCCATGCCCTTGAGCTTGGGCTCCTCCTTGGCGCGGGCGAGCAGGGCGGACTGGGCCTCGTGGAGCGCGCGGTCGAGCTCGCTGAGCGCCTGGTCCGGGCCGTGCGCCTCCTCGTCGAGGGGTGCCATCGTCGCGACCGCGATGCTCGAGGCGACGTCGCCGCCCGCGTGGCCGCCCATGCCGTCGGCGACCATGAGCAGGTGCGGGCCGGCGAAGCCGGAGTCCTGGTTGTTGGCGCGCACGAGGCCCACGTCGGAGCGAGCGGCGTAGCGCAGGGCGATCGTCACGGAAGCGTGGTGTCCCTTACCTCTGGAGTTCCAGCGTCGACTGGCCGACCCGCACGGGCACACCGGGGGGCACCGCGGTGGGCTCGATGATCCGCATCTCGTCCACGAACGTGCCGTTGGTCGATCCCAGGTCCTCGACGTACCACTCGCCGTACTGCGGGAACACGCGGGCGTGTCGTGAGGAGGTGTACTCGTCGTCGAGCACGAGGGTGCACGCCGGGGCGCGGCCGATGAGGATGCCCGAGCTCGCGAGCGGGAGGGTCGTGCCGCGCAGCGGGCCCGAGGTCACGGCGAGGCGGGTGGGCCCGGTGCGCGCCGGCGCGGGGCGGGCGGGGGCCGGCTCGCCGGGGGTCGCCGTCGTCGGCCCCGCTCCTTGCTGGCCCTGCGCGGGCGCCGCGGGCTCGCGACGCAACCGGCGCACGATCTTCGTGCCGTACAGGTCCCGGCGCAGCACCCCGACCGCCGAGAGGACGAAGAGCCAGAGCACGATGAGGTAGCCCAGCCGCAGGAGGGTGACGGTCAGCTCGCTCATGGCGCGCGGTCACCCCTCCTGGGCGTCGTCGGAACCGGTCCAGAACATGATGCGGGTGCGGCCGATCGTGATGGTGTTGCCGTCCACGAGCGTCGCCGCGGGTACCTGGTGGCCCTCGACGAACACGCCGTTCGTGGAGCCGAGGTCCGTCGCGACGACGCCGTCGGGCGTGACACGGATCTCGAGGTGGCGACGGGAGACGCCCGGGTCGTCGACGATGATGTCGGCCTCGCTGCCGCGGCCGATGACGGTGAGCGGGCCGGTGAGCAGGTAGCGCTGACCGTCGATGTCGAGCAGCGGGTGGCGCGGGCTCGGAGCGGCGGACGCCGCGGGGGCGACGGCACCGCGGACCGTGGCGCTGCGGAGCTGGAAGCGCCCGGCGGGGAGCTCCTCGGCCTCTTCGAAGGAGACGGTCACGGGGCCGACGAACGCGTAGTGCTGCGTCGCCGCGTGCTCGGTGACGTTGGCCGCGAGCTCGTCCGCGAGGGCTTCGGCGCCCCAGTCCTCGATGTGCTCGAGATCGGAGGGTGAGAGCTCGATGGTGAACTCGTTGGGAACCACCGTGCGGCCCACGCCGACGGCGGCCGCGCGGTTGTCCACGTCGCGGCGCAGGGCGGAGGCGAGCTCGACGGGCTTGACCTCGGAACGGAACGCCTTGGAGAACGCACCGTTGACGACGCGCTCGACGCCCTGCTCGAACCTGTCCAGAATGCCCATGCACCCACCTCCTTCCGCGCTCTAGATCGTATCTACCCGTGGCGCCTGCGGGACCGTTCCGTGGCTCGCGCCCTCAATCTCCCCCAAACCTCCCACTGGTGTGGGTGGATGGTGATGGGTGCTGTGACTGCCCGGTCGCGGCCCCGGGACGCCCCGCCGCCGCCCCAGCGCCGCGCCCCCGCCGCCGCCATCGGGTTCCTGAAGAGTTACGACCGGATATCGGTGCTAACTCTTCAACCAACGTGCGGGCGGGTGTGTCGGGTGGTGGGTGGTAATGTCTTGCGTCGCGCGCGAGTGGCGAAATGGCAGACGCGCTGGCTTCAGGTGCCAGTGTCCTTACGGACGTGGGGGTTCAAGTCCCCCCTCGCGCACACGGTCGAGTCGGCCCCCGGATCCAGGTGGATCCGGGGGCCGATTCGTCATTTCGGGGGAACTTTGGCCGTTCTGCCGGTACATACCGTGATTTATGGCCCAAGTCGGACCTATCGTTGCTAGCGTTCCGCCAAGCGCAGGCCGGATCGTGGGTGGGCGATCGTCCCCCGGGTGAGCGCGAGGCAGCGGCGGTCGCGGGGCGCGCGCCGTGCATGGTCCGAGTCGTACGCAGTGCGAAGGGTAGAACCATGGCTCACAGGCGAACGGCGGTCGCATCGGCACGGGTGGTCGCCGTCATGGCGGCGCTCACGCTGCTCCTCGTCGGACTGGTACCTACGACCGCGCCACCCGCGCAGGCCGCCAAGCCCTCGGTGAAGATCACCCGCTCGGCCAGCAAGGCCGTCGCGGGCGCGGCCGTGAAGATCTCGGGGACCGTCAGCGGCGGCAAGGCCAAGCAGAAGGTCACGCTCGAGGTCAAGACGCCCGGTGGAGCGTGGACCAAGGCGGCCACGAAGAAGCTCAACGCGAAGAAGCGCGTCGCGTTCACGGTGCGTCCGGCGCTCGGGACGAGCCAGTTCCGACTCGTGACCACCGTCAAGAAGGCGACCGTGCGCTCCAAGGCCGTCAAGGTCACGGTCTCGCCGAAGGTGACCCCCACGGGCAAGGTCTTCGCGGGCCAGACGGTCAAGGTCTCGGGCTCGTTGCCCACCGCCGTCAAGCGCACCGTGAGGCTTCAGGCCCACATCGGCAAGAAGTGGCAGACCCTTGCCTCGCGCACGACGACGGCCAAGGGGGCGTTCACGTTCTTGGTGCAGGCCAACGTGAGCGCGAAGGTCCGGGTCCAGGCCCCCAAGGCGACGGTCAAGAAGAAGAAGCTCGCTGCTTTCACGAGTCCCACGGTGTCGATCTCGACCCGGGCGCAGTCGGCCAAGGTGGTGGTCGACAAGCAGGCGTGCACGAACCAGCCGCTCAAGGCTGCGGTGACGTCGACGTCGATCAGCGCCAAGCGCGGGGTGCAGATCCAGCTCGCCGCGCCGGGGGGTGCCTGGCGAGCGGTCGCGAAGGGCACGACGACGGCGAGCGGGAGCGTGCAGGTCTCCTTCGACGCGCCCGCCGAGTCCGGGGTGTACGGGGTGCGCGCCGTGCTGGCCAAGTCGGGCAAGGTGCCCGCCGTGGCCTCGGCGGCGGTGACGGTCGACGTCGCCGACTGCGGTGGCCCACCGGCACCCGAGCCACCCGTCGTGGCGTCGGGCGGCCACCACACGTGCGCCCTCACCGCGTCCCAGGAGATCTGGTGCTGGGGTTCTAACCAGCATCGGCAGCTCGCCGACACGGACACGAAGGACCGCATCACCCCGACGAAGGTCCGGACCTCGGTGAAGTTCCGGGACGTCGCGGCGTCGAACTACCTCTCGTGCGGCATCGACACCAACAGCCGGGTGCTGTGCTGGGGAACCTACGACCCACCCACGGTGTCGAGCGAGTGGAACACGGTGCGTGCCACACCCACGGTGGAGAGCGGCTCGCTGAAGTTCTCCAAGGTCGCGGTGGGTCAGTACCAGGTGTGCGGGATCGCCGCCGCGGGCCAGGCGTGGTGCTGGGGCATGAAGAAGACCGGGGAGGCGGCCGGCGGGGGGCCGTACGCCTTCAGCTCGCCCGTGCTCGTGCCCGGGAACCGCCGGTACGTCGACATCGTCGCGACGCAGAACCGCACGTGCGCCCTGACCACGGCGGGCGACCGGTGGTGCTGGAACGGGATCGGCCCTGCCGACACCTACAACGATCCTCCGAAGCAGCAGCCAGGAAGCATCACCTTCGACTCCTTCTCCGAGTCGTGCGGGCTCACGGCCGGCGGCAAGGCGTACTGCTGGGGCTCGGACTACTTCGGTCAGCTGGGCGACGGCCCGGGTGGACCGGCGTCGTCCGCCGAGCCGGTCGAGGTGATCGGCGGGCACACCTTCCGAACGATCTCCAGCGTCGGTGGGCTCGGCGGGACGGCCTGCGGGCTCAACACCCAGTCGCGCCTCGTCTGCTGGGGCTACGGCGGGTTCGGGCAGATGGGCGGCGGAAAGATCGTCAGCTACAACTCCCCGTACGTGCTGCCCACCACGTTGACCTTCAAGCAGGTGTCGGTGGGCAACCGCCACGTGTGCGCGGTCCGGGACAACTCGCTCAGCGTGTACTGCTGGGGCGACAACCTCCGGGGTCAGCTCGGCTACGGCTCGATCGGCGGGGTCTCGGCGACGCCGAACCAGGTCCTCGGGCTCTAGCCGTCGTCGCCGTGGTGCGGGTCTCGCGTCCCAACGCGCGGTTCCAGCAGTGGGAGGCACTGCTGCGCAACCGGAGCAAGCGGCAGCGTTCCGGGGAGTTCCTGGTGCACGGCGTGCGCCCCATCAGCCTCGCAGTCGAGCACGGCTGGCCGCTGCGGGCGATGCTCTACGACGCCGAGCGATCCCTCTCTCGGTGGGCTGCGGAGCTGCTCGAGCAGGCGGGCGGCGAGCGGGTGGCGATGGCTCCGGGGCTGCTGCGCCAGCTGAGCGACAAGGAGCAGGACGCGCCCGAGCTCGTCGCCGTGGTCGAACTGCCCGCGGACGACCTGTCGCGCATCGCGGCGGCGGCGGACTTCCTCGGCATGGTGTTCGACCGCCCGTCGATGCCCGGCAACATCGGCACCATCGTGCGGTCGCTCGACGCGTTCGGCGGTCACGGCCTCGTCGTCACCGGCCACGGCGCCGACCCCTACGACCCCAAGTCGGTGCGGGCCTCGACCGGGTCGCTGTTCGCGGTGCCCGTGGTTCGCGTGGTGTCCCACCAGCCGGTGCTCGCCTGGGTCAAGGAGCAGCGTGCGGCGGGCCTCCCGCTGGTCCTCGTCGGGACCGACGAGAACGGCACCGTCGACATCGCCGATCTGGACCTGACCGGGCCGACCCTGCTCGTGGTCGGCAACGAGACGACGGGACTGAGCTCCGGTTGGCGTGAGCACTGCGACGTCATGGCGCGCATCCCCATCGGCGGCGCGGCGAGCTCGCTCAACGCCGCCAGTGCCGCCACCGTGACCTTGTACGAGGCAGCCCGCCAGCGCGGGCGCTCCTAGGCGGGGCCTAGGTCGGCGGTTGTGCCACGGAGCGGGAGGACGCGGTCATGGCCGAGAGCTCGAGCTACTCCACCTCGTGCCACGACCAGCTGTTCGGACCGTCGAGCCGAACCTCGACGGTCCACAGGTCGCGTCCACCGCGCACCTCGCAGTCGACGAGATCGCCGACCTCACCGGAGATGAGGACCGGGCAGCGCACCGTGACGTCCCCACGCCCCTGGCTCGCGTAGTCGGCCTCGATGGCGGCCTCGACGTCGGTGCTGTTGGCGACGACGCTCGGGGGCGGCTCCTCCTCGTACGTGGCGGTCGCGAACACCATGGCGAGGCATGCGGCGCCCGCCCAGGTCCAAGGGATCGCGACCGGTCCTCGTGAGCGGTTCGTGCGGTGCACCAGGTAGAACACCGGCACGGGTATGAGGATCCACCACCAGGACACCTGGTGACCGGCTCGACCCAGCACGCGCGCGTCGAGGATCGCCAGGGCGATCACGACCGCGGTGAAGATCACGGCCACGGGCCACCAGTCCCGGGGGACCCCGAGGAGCTCGAGCCCGACACTGATGGCTGGGGACGCGGCGATGAGCGCGGCGTAGCGGTGGGGCCACGGCTCGTCGTGCGGGTCGTCGACGGGCGCGGGCGAGGTCGGTGCGGTGTTCTCTTCCCCCTGCATGGCCTCAAGATAGTGGCCGCACGACACCTCGCCAAGGGTGGGGCGCCGTCGGCCACCGCCGTTCCGCGGCTGCTCTGCCACGATGGTCTCCCGGGCACGGCGGCCGCCGCGCCCGCGCCGGACCGGGAGCCGTAGCGATGTCCATCAACGTCAACGGTCATGAGTACGCCTCGTGGGCGCACGTGCCGCCCGAGATCCGCGCGAGGCTCGCGGCGCTGCCGGACAAGAACGGCGACGGCATCCCCGACGTCTTCCAAGGCGACCTGAGCGGGATCGGGCCGGACGTCACGACGGTGTCGACGACGACGTTCGCCGTCAACGGCGTCCACTACCGCTCGCTCGCGGACCTGCCCGAGGTGCTCCGCGCCGAGATGAACCGCGCACTCCGGGAGCTCGGTGCGCTCGGCTGCGCCATCACCGATGCGACGAGCCCGGGTGGGTCCTCCGCCGCCGCATCCGGCAACGCACCGCAGGGCACCGGCCACCTGCCTCCGGCGCAGCCGGCCAGGAGCGACCGCCCCATGATGATCAACGGTGAGCCCTACGACCCGCAGGCGGGACGCAAGCGCTGGTGGCAGTTCTGGAAGTGACGCATGACGCGCGCGCGCCGTCGAACTCGGTGATATCACCTGTGTCGAGTGATATCACCAGGAGGTGACGGTGGCCGCGATCACGGTGCGCAACATCTCGGAAGCGACGCACGACGCCCTCAAGGCCCGGGCCCGGCGGCACGGTCGCAGCACGGAGGCCGAGGTGCGCGCCATCCTCGACGCCGCGGTCGAGTCGGGGGTCGGCTGCAGCTGGGCTCGCTGCTCGTGGACATCTCCCACGCCGCGGGAGGCGTCGAGCTCGAGTACGAGCGTGACCGCACGCCGCACGAGGCCGTCGACCTCTCGTGATCGTCCTCGACACCAACGTCGTCTCCGAGCCGCTGCGCCGCGCACCGGATCCGCGAGTCGTCGCATGGCTCGACGCGCAGCACGTCGAGCTCCTCGCGCTGACGTCGATCACACTCGCCGAGGTGCGCTATGGCATCGCAGCCCTACCGGTGGGGCACCGGCGGGACCTGCTGCACGAACGCCTCGAGAACGAGGTGGTGCCGAGCTTCGCGGGACGCATCCTCGACTTCGACGAGCGAGCGAGCGTCGCGTTCGCCCGGATCCAGGCGGCGGTACGTCGCGCCGGGCGGCCACTCGGCGCGATGGACGGTCTCATCGCCGCCATCTGCGCGGCCCACGGTGCGCGGGTCGCGGCCCGGGACGTGACGGGTTTCGCCGCCGCAGGCCTCGAGGTCGTGGACCCCTGGGCCTCGCGCGAGTGAGCCGCGTCAGGATGCGGGGCATCCCGCGAGGACGCGGCGGGAGGCCTCGTGCTCGGTCGGCGTCATCCACAGGCCGTACGCCGCCTTGATGCGGACCTGCGCCGCGACGTACTCGCAGCGGTAGCCCTCGTTGGGCGGCAGCCACGTCGCGGCGTCGGAGTGGCCCTTGGCGACGTTGGTGGGACCGTGGACGGCGGCCAGGTTGGCAGGGTCGTTCGCGAGCTGGGTGCGCCGCTCGATCGACCACGAGGCTGCGCCCGTGCGCCACGCGTCGTACAGTGCGACGACGTGGTCGATCTGGACGGCCTCGGAGGACAAAGGCCCGCGCTCGAAGTCGATCGTGGCGCCGGAGTACGGGTCGCGCAGCGTGCCGGACAGGACGAGACACGTGCCCCGGCGCAGCGTCACGTCCGCCAGGTCGCGGGCGAGCACGTCGTTGCGGGTGTCGCAGCCGTTGCCGTCGACGTCCGCCCAGCGCTCGCCGAACTGTTCGCGGGAGTAGCCGCCTCCCGTGTCGCGGCCCCGCTGGTCGATCCTCTCGAGCAGGGCCAGCTCGTCCGCGAAACCCGGGGCCTCGTCCTGCGGGTTCCAGGCGGTGGCGTCCACGATGGCCGTGCCGCCGACGGCGGGAGGCGCGGGGCTCGTCGTCGACGGGCCGACGACGGCGAACGATGGGTCGGTGTCGCTCCGTGGGGCGCCGTCGTCACTCAGCGCGCGAAGCGCGAACAGCACCGCCACCGCGACCCCGAGGGCGAGCGCCATGCCGAGCAGCGCGCGCGTCGAGGACCGGCCTGCTCGGGACACGGGACTCCTCGCGGGTGGGACGGGGCGGTCGGGCGCGACCATTGTCCCCTCGACGCAGTGGTCCCGTCCCGGGCGGCCCGTGGCGACGGACCCGCGGTGACCGGCCCGTGGTGACCGGTCCGCGGTGACCGGTCCGCCGGGGGTTCGCGGGGTGGGCGGGTCAGGCGGCGTGTGCCAGGGTTGCTGCGTGAGCGAACCGAACCCCGCGGGCCAGCCGGCCGCCGAGCCCCAGATCGCCGAGCTGCAGCGCTCGATGCGCGAGTTCCTTGTCGAGCGAGACTGGGACAAGTTCCAGGACCCGAAGTCGCTCGTGCTCGCGCTCGTCGGTGAGGTGGGCGAGCTCGCCGAGCTGTTCCAGTGGCTGCCAGCCGACCAGGTGCCCGCCCTCGCGGCCGAGCCCACCCGGCACGGGCGCATCGGCGAGGAGATCGCCGACGTCCTGCTCTACCTGCTGCGTCTCGCGGACGTGCTCGACGTCGACGTCATGGCGGCCGCCCGTGCCAAGCAGCTCAGCGCGCGGGCGAAGTACCCCGCCGACCAGGTACACGGCGTCGCGCCCGACAAGGTCTAGCGGGGCGGCTCGGCGACCTTGATGAAGAGCTCGGTGTCCCAGCGGGTCGGGTCCTCGTCGTCGTCGGGCCCGTCGAGGAAGAACTCCACACGCGACACGAACGCGTCGCCCGCAGGGGTGTCCTGCGCGTCCCACGCGATGCCCTCCTCCTCCGCCCAGCCGATCAGGACGCCGTTGCCCTCGACGCCACGGGTGGCGTCGGTGTAGACGAGCGTCCCGTAGGTGCCCGCGGGCAGCTCGCCAGCCGCCACCCGGCCGTCGCCCGCGGTCGCGGTCGTCACGGGCCAGCCGACCTCGAACTCCATCAGCCCGCCCATGTCGACGACGTGCAACCGGCAGAACGGCGGGCCGTCCGGTGCGATGCCGCGCGCGGCGAGCCAGGCGGCCGTCTCGCCGATCAGGTCCGGGATGGCGGCATCCATGCCGTCGAACGGCAACCTCACGCGGATGCCGACGGTGTGCTGGGCGGCGCGCTCCACGAGGCGCGGCGTCGTCGTCTTCATCGGGTTCCTTCCCGCTGGCGGCCCGGTGCCGTCAGTCTTCACCGTTCAGACCGACGACGATGGCGAAACTCATCGCCCCGGGCGGCCACCGGGACGCGTGGTGCGCCGCTCCGCTCGCCGTCGTCGGACACGTGCGTCAGGCTGAGAAGGCAACATACGCCGACGACGAGGAGTGGCGTCATGACCTCCGACACGTACCCCCGGATCGCCCAGGTGGTGCTCGACACGACGGATGCGAGGGCGCTCGCGGAGTTCTACCGCGCGCTCTTCGGGCTCGAGTACCGCCCGGGTGACGAACCGCCGACCTACGGCGAGCCGGACCCTCGAGGTGCCGACTGGCTGGTGCTGCGCAACCCCCACGGCGGTGCCGAGCTGGCGTTCCAGCAGGTCGAGCACCTGCCCGAGCCGACCTGGCCGGAGGGCCCCCTTCCACAGATGCTGCATCTCGACACCACCGTGCCCGACGCCGAGGAGCTCGCCCGGCAGCACGACCGCGCGATCAGGCTCGGGGCCAGGGTGCTGCTCGACCGCACGGACGATCCCGACGAGCCGCTGTACGTGTTCGCGGACCTCTCGGGGCACCCGTTCTGCGTGTTCGTGGCCTGAGTCGCGGGGCCGCGGACGTGCGATGCCGCTGAGCCGCTGAGCCGCTGAGTCGCTGCGCCGTTGAGCCGCGCCGGCGTCAGGCGAGGGCGACGAGCTCGTCCGGGACGAACGCCCGCACCTCGGCCGCGTTGGCGTGGTGGATCGGCTCGAGGGGGATGCCCGTCTCCTTCGCCGCTGCGAGGAGCCGCGTGGCCCAGAGTCGATCCGCCTCGCTCGGGCCACTCATGCCTGGTCGCACGAGGAGGAACGCGAAGGAGCCCGGGCCGAGCACGTCCGTGAAGTGGCTGCACATGTGCAGCAGCCCGGCGACACCCTCGTCGTCGGGCCGCTCGGGAAGCCCCTCGAGCTGGGTCAGCACCGGGGTCGGCTCGCCGTCGTCGACGAAGTTGATCCAGAGCTCGCGCTCGGTCCAGGTGTGCTGCCTCGTGAACTTCCGCCACGTGCGCAGCACGGGTGTGGCCTCGTCGTCGGCAAGCCGGGCCGCGCACTCGGAGATGGTCAGGTTGCTGTCTTCGGTGTGGTTGCTCATGACGGCCAATCGTGGCTGCCCCGGGTCCGCCGTGGGAGTTATCCACAGGTCGAGCCTCGGCGGCCCTGAGCCTGTTCCTCGCCGGGTTGTCACCCCTGACTGGCAGTCTGATCACTGGGGGATAGTCGTTGGTGAGGAGCGAAGGAGTCTCCGGCGTGAAGTATGAGAAGCCCGTGCGCGACCTCCTTCTGGATTGCGCCCGCTCGCTGCCAGAGCCGTTCACGCGCGCTCAGATCATCGAGTGGTTCGCACGCCACTACCCCGACGTCAGGGAGACGACGGTCGGTGCTCACATCGCGGGTCTGACCGCGCAACGCAACCCTGCGACGGCCCATGATCACCTCTCGAACTTTCCACCCGTTCTCGACCGAGTCGCTCGTGGGCAGTACCGACGGCACCGCGCCCTCGAGCACGCCCGAGCCCAGGGCGGTGCTGCGACGGCCCTCGAGGGCGACTCTCAGCAACCTCGCACCGTCGAGGCGGAACCGTCAGGGGTGGCGTCGCCCACGGACTTCGTCCTGGTGGGCTGCGTGAAGTCGAAGGCCAAGACCGCCCAGCCCGGCCAGTCGCTGTACACGAGCCCGCTCTTCACGCGTAGGCGCCGGTACGCGGAGCTGTCAGGAGTGCCGTGGTTCATCATCAGCAGCAGGTGGGGGCTCGTCGAACCGACGGAGCTGGTGGCACCGTACGACGAGTACCTCGGTGACCAGCCAGCCGCGTACCGCCGCGCCTGGGGGGCCTTCGTTGCCGCGCAGCTCTCCCGCCGGGTGGCGCTCGAGGGCGCCATGGTCGAGGTTCATGCAGGGGACCCGTACGTCAGCGCACTCCGTGCTGCCCTTGAGGCGCTCGGGGCGCGAGTCCTCGATGCCGTCGACGCTAGGTCCATGGGCGAGACGCTCGCGTGGTACGACCGTGTGCTGGAAGAGCGGCGGCAGGCCGTCGTGACCATCGGCGGGAGTGACCGCGATGAAGCCGCGACGTTCCTGGGCGACCAGCACCAAGCAAGGCCCCTCAGCGACCTTGTTGCTGTGCGGCGCGAACTCGCCGGACCAGGCCTCTACTCCTGGTGGGTGGACGAGCCCGGCGCTGCCGATCTGACGGTCGGCCTGGGCCACCTTGTCCGGCCCGGCCTCGTCTACGCGGGGTCCGCTGGCGCCACGTCGTCGCAGAGCGGAAAGACATCTGGCAACACGCTGTGGGGGCGCATCGTCGGGATGCATCTCGGCCCGCGAGCCGACTTCTCCACATTCCGGCTCAGCCTGATGGCGGTACTCAGCGAGGCGTTCGGAGACGTGATCTCTCAGGAGGAGCTGACTCGTTGGATGTATCTGCACCTTCGGGTGGCTGCTCTGGTCATCGACGACGCCAGCGCACTGGGGCGGTACGAGATGAGAGTCCTTCAAGTGCTCGATCCCCCGCTCAACCTTCGGCACATGCCCGCAACTCCGCTCCGTCGTGAACTCGGTCGACTCCGGGCTGGCGTGCGCTCCAGGTAGAGCGGTACCCGCCGGTCGCGCGGGGCATGGCACGAGGCCCGCCGCGCCGAAGCGCGACGGGCCAAGCGGGCACGGTTGCTAGCCGCCGGACTTCCCGGCCTTGAGCACGACGGTTCCGCCACCGGACTCGACGGCCTGCAGGGTGCGCAGCTCCCGCAGCCCAGGTGTCGAGTCCAGCATGCGCGCCGCGTTGGCGAGCGAGCGCAGGGCCGCCGTCTCCGCTCGCGCCCGCTCGAGCGCTGCGGCACCCTCCTGGCGGGCAAGGGCGGCCTTGGCGAACATCCCGCGCAGCTCGCCCGGGAAGGACAGGTCGCGCAGGTCGACGGCCTCGACGACCACGCCGAGGGACTCCGCAGACTCGGTCACCGCTGCCGTCAGGCTCGCGCCCGCGTCGGCCCGCGCGCCGAGGAGCTCCTCCGAGGCGAGCCCGCCGACGAAGGAGCGCACGGCGAGCTGCGTCTGGAGGTGCAGCAGCTCGCGGCCGCCGTCGTCGGCGTCGCTGGAGAGGACCCAGGTGAGCGCGTCGGCCACCTGGAAGCGGACGACGAGCGAGGCCTTGACCCCCACACCGTCAGCCGTGAGGACCTCCTGGCCGGAGACCTTGAGGACGCTCGGGCGCAGGTCGACCACCCGGACCACGGTGCCGAAGCGGCGGTAGCGGTGGCGGCCCGGCTCGAGCACGCGTGCCTCGGCACCACGCTGGTGCAGCACCGCGCGCTGGAACGACTGGACCGTGACCCTGGCCATGATGACCATCCTCCTTCTGTGACCCGTGCCCGACGGTCGGGCAGGGGGCCGTGCATCGGCGCACGGACCGCCGGCCGGTGCGGGACCGGGAGGCGGGGCTGTTCGCCGCAGAGCCATCGATCCCGTGTGCACTGGCCGGCGGCCGTGACGCGGAGTTGAACCGCACGCGCCAGCCGGACTGATACGCGTGTCCTTGTACAGAGGTCCGACAAGGGGGAACGCCGTGATCCAGAGGATTCCGGGCGCCCGCTGAGCGGCCGTCGGCCACGCTAGGCCCGGCACCCGACCCCGGGCCAGCGTTTTCCCCTGCCCTGCCGCGCCCCCCAGCGACCGTCCGCGCACTCCATGGTGCGTAAGTGACATAACTCGGGCGACACGCCCGGCGACACGCCGTGAGTCAGTGTTTCGTGATCACTCCTGCCCCAAGGAGTGCGCGGACGGACGGGGCGCGGGCTGGCTAGAGGTCGACGACGGTGGGGGCCGCGGTTCGAGCCGTCGGGGGCTGTGGTGGGCTACACCGCGAGCGTTGGGCGAGGGCAGCTGGTCATGTCGCGGGCGTCGAGATGAGATCGGCCAGGGTGCCGGTGGGGAGGTGGATCCAGCCCTCCCGGCGGGCGACGGCGATGTCGGTCGCGCCGCGCGTCCGGCCGACTGCGGCCGACCGGGCGACGAGCGCGCACAGCACTGCGTCGAGCGCGTCGTCGGAGGCGCGGCACAGCTCCTCGAACGGCCCGAGGTCGAGCCACGTGGCCGCACGCATCAGCGAGTCGACGAGCTCTGAGCGGACCGTGGCGCCATCACGCCCCTTGTAGCCGCGAAACACCTGGCCCCAGAGCTTCAGCGCTGCGGCCGGGTACACCTCGACGATCCGCCCGCTCCCGTCGCGCTCGCAGGGGATGTCCCGCGTCTCAGCCGACGCGAGGATGGCTGCGAGCCGCATGGCCGCGTGCGCGATGCGGTCTGCCGAGACACTCAGCGGTGTCAGTCCCGTCCGTGCGTGGACATCGACGTCGGTGGCCCGCAGCGCGAGGGGGCGCCGCCACGCACGTGCCGACGAGGGCGGCGGGAGCAGGGTGCCGTCGCGATGGGCGACCACGAGGTCGACGAACGCGTCCGGCCAGCCGAGCGGGCAGTCGATCCCGGCCAGGTCGGCCGCGGCGACAGCGCCCAGGACGGCGTCGTCGTCGGCCCCGAGCAGCAGATCGACGACGACGGCGGACTCCGCGCCCCACTCGACCACCGCGACCGCGGTGCGCGCGGCCTCAGCAGCGAGATCGATGCCAGCGGTGCGCATGGGGCGAACCCTACGAGGCGTCGGGTGTCGCGGTGAGGTGGAGGACCAGGGCGTTCGTGGCGGCGAGGGTCGGCAGCGTGACACCGACCTCGGTGAGCACCTCGCCCGAGAGCACCGCCGTCGACCCTGAGCCCACGGCGCCCGCTCCGGTCCCCGCGCCGACGGCCCCGGTGCCGGACCCCGTCGCCGCGGTGAGCCACGCCGGATCCGGGTTCTGGTGCCGGCGCGCCTCGCCCACCTCGGGGCGGATCCGCACGGTGTAGCACCGCGCCGGGTCGAGGCCGGGAAGCACCACACGTCCGGGCCAGCGCGCCGCGCCCGTGGTGGTGCGGACCCACGCGAAGAGCGCCTCGGACCGGTCCGGCGCGACGACGCCGTGCAGCAGGAGCGAGGGGTCGGCGAGGTCCGCGCGCACGGTCACGCCGGTGTGCAGCAGCCCGCGCACCTCGCGGTACAGGCCCGCCCACGCGCGCAGCCGTGCGAGCTCGTCCGGGGTGCACCGTGTGAGGTCCCACTCGATCCCTGCGTGGCCGAACAGGGCGGTCACGAGCCGCAGGTTGAGCTCGGTGAGCCGCCCGGTCGTGTGCGCGAGCGGCCCGCCCACGTGCGAGCCCACGAGCTCGGGCGGCAGCAGCACCCCGAGCCAGCGCTGGATCGACTGCCGTTCGACGGGGTCGATCGTGTCGGACGCCCACACCCGGTCCGTGCGCTCGAGGACGCCCAGGTCGATCCGGCCGCCCCCGCTCGCGCACGACTCGATCTCGAGCCCGGGATGCGCGGCGCGGAGCCGGTCGAGCAGCCCCCAGTAGGCGAGGGTCTGGGCGCGTACACCGGGCGCATCCTCGCGCGAAGCGCGCACGGCCTCGAGCAGGTCGCGGTTGTGGTCCCACTTGAGGTAGTCGATGGAGTGCTCGGCCACGAGCGCGGAGATGCGCCCGAACAGGTACTCGCTCACCGCCGCGTTGGCGAGGTCGAGCACGTGCTGGTGGCGGGCGGGCAGCCCCGGGCCGGAGGCGGGGCCAAGGAGCCAGTCCGGGTGCGCCCGCGCCAGCTCGGAGTCGAGGTTGACCATCTCCGGCTCGAACCACAGCCCGAACTGCATCCCGAGAGCGCGGACGTGATCCACGATCGGGCCCAGCCCGCCGGGCCACACCGTCTCGTCGACGGTCCAGTCCCCGAGCCCGGCGTCGTCGGACCGCCGTCCGAGGAACCAGCCGTCGTCGAGCACGAAGCGTTCCGCCCCGACCTCCGCCGCGCGGTCGGCGAGGGTGCGCAGCCGGTCGAGGTCGTGGTCGAAGACGACGGCCTCCCACGTGTTGAGCGTGAGCGGCCGCGGGGAGCGCGGGTGACCGGGGCGGGCGCGCAGCGCGGTGTGCCAGCGCGACGACAGCCCGTCGAGGCCCGCGCTGGACCACACGAACGTCAGCTCGGGGGTCGCGTACGACTCGCCCGGTTCGAGCCGGACCTCACCCGCATCGAGGAGCTCACCCCCGCCGACGACGGCGGAGAACGCCGGTCCCGCGCCCTCCGGCAGCCGTTCCACGAGGTACTCGCCCGCGCCGCTCCACGCGACGTGCACCGCCCAGACCTCGCCCGTGCGGAACGCGAAGCCGGGTGTGCCGACGGCGAGCACCAGCGGGGTGTCGTGCCCCGGCCTGCCTCGCCTCGCCGCGCGCCGGTGGGTGCCGTCGAGCACGGGGCCGCGCTGCGGGGTGAACTCGCGCGGCCAGCGGCCCGTGAGGTCGAGATGCTCGCTCGCGCGGGTGGGCAGCGGGAGCAGGAGGCGCAGCGCCGCGAGGTCGAGCGTGCTCTCGCCGCGGTGGCTCACGCTCGCGCGGGCGCGCAGCACCCCGTGCTCGTCCAGGGTCAGGTGGATCTCGACGTCGAGGGCCGACGACGGATCGCTCGCGTTGAACCGTGCCGTCGCGGCGGTGGCCGGATCCGCCTCTGTGGGCAGATGTACCGCCGTGGCGCCCGGACCCGCCACGGCGGTGGGCCCGGTCGCGGGGTGCTCGCCGTCGGGCACGGGTCGTGCCGTCCCGGGGTGTGCGCCGTCGGACACGCTCCACTCCGCCCCGTCGACCTCGACGCCGGCGAGTGTGAGCCGCGGTGCCGCCCGCGTCCCGGCGGTGTGCACCTCGATTCCGGGCGTGCCCGACCAGCCCTCGTACTGCGTGGGCAGCAGGGTGAACGCGCGCGGGGCGTCGAGCGAGGTGCCCTGCTCAGGCGGAGGGTCGGTCGCGAGCAGGCCGGCCAGCGCTCCGCCGTCGTCGGCGAGGGCCTTGCCCCAGTGCAGCAGTCGCGGCAGGCCGGGGCCGGAGGCGTCGACGACGACGGACACCCCGCCGCCGCGCAGGTGCACGAGCCGCGCGTTCCCGGTGCTGGTCACCGCTTCGCTCACACGCGGGCGAGCGGCTGGATCGCGACCCGGCCGGCCGCGGCGCTGACCCCGTACATCGGCGCCATCGTCATCGCGAGGGCCGGTCCGCCCATCGCCAGACCGAGCCCGAAGCCGATGAGGAGGCCCACGGCGCCGAACGCGATGAGGTGGCGCGAGACCTGCTGCTCGCGGCGCAGCAGATAGCTCACGCCGAACGCGAGCGTGGGGCCGACGACGAGGGTCACGACCAGTGCCAGTCCCCCGGTGCTGAGCGCGATCCGGGCGGCGCTCTCCTCGCTGCCCAGCAGGTCGAGGCCAGCGCTCGGGTCGGTGGCGACGAGGAAGAACACGAGCGCCATGAAGACGAACGCCGTCGCGACGCAGCCCAGGAAGATCGCCGTCGCGCTGAACGTGTAGGCGAAGCGCTTGGGGCGGCCGTGGGGCGAGGTGGCGTCGGGCTTGCGCGGGGAGGCCATGGGTGAACTCTAGGGCTGAGCGGGGTGGACGGTGGTGCGTGTCCGACGTCGTCGGCCGGTCGAGGCTCGGGTGCACGGCGCGACGGTCTGGCAGTCTGAAGCCCGGGCACCGGTGCCTCGCCTGGTGTCCTCGATCTCGAGGAGGCTCCATGCGCGCGCTGATCAGCTCGCTGCCGGCGAAGGACCAGGATCTGCTGCGGGAGGTCGAACCGGAGCGCATGGACGCGCTCGACGAAGACGCGCTCCTCGACCTGCACAAGCGGATCCGGCGCGCGCGGAACAAGAACGTGAAGAACTACCGGCGCCAGGCCGCCGGGAGCGTGGAGGAGCACGGCGGGCGCGGGCTTGCCTTCGCCAAGAACACGCGCGCCCGCGACCGGGCCGAGGTCTACGAGGACGCGCTCGCGCGGGTCAGTGCCCGGGTCGAGGTGCTCGCGCGGCAAGCCGCGGCGGAGCTCAAGGCGGAGCGGCTCGCCGCGGCGCGGGCCGGAAGGAGCGCCGGGCCCGACGCGGGTCCGGGTGCCGCCGACGAGACGTCCGAGGGCGTGGTGCGCTCCGTGCCCAAGAAGACCACGGGCGGACTCAAACGCGATGCGTCGTCGCAGGCGCAGGGTGCGCGGCGGCAGGCCAAGCGCGACAGCCGCTGACGAGCCGCGGTGGAGTCCCGTGCTCGTCGAGTCATGGCGAACCCGCCGGGTCGTTGACTCGATGTCAGAGCCCGATGGCACCATGATGGAAGACACGAGAGGGGCGCATCATGACACCACGAACTATTGAGGTAACTCGGAGAGAGTTGGCTCGGCGCCGCGCTCACGTCCTGGAGAGCCTCGGGATGACGAGAGAGCAGTTTCGTGCCCGGGTGCGGGAGGGCTCACTGTCGCCGTTGGAGTGGGAAGCGCGATCCGAGCTTGAGGAGATCGCCTTCCTTCTCGGTGACGCCTCGGATGACGGCTAGTCTCGCGGAACGATCCCGGGAGTTCGCAGGGGAGGTAGCGGAGCTTCTGGAGCGGACAGTCGGCTGTACCCACGCGATCGTGTCTGTGAAGGCTCCTGCGGGCGAGAAGTACGTGATCCGACCGGAAGACAAGGCAAACGGTCCCGCATTCCGCTCTACGTCGACGGCGAGCATCTGGCGGACCTCGAACTCGTCATGTATCAGGTGCTCGACCGAGCCGGCGACTACCTGAAGACGAGCAAGACCGACTTCCGGGTCTTTTCCAAGATCGATCGCACGCCCCTGCTGCGACTCGAGTACGACAGTGAAGCGAGCGTCGTGCCAAGTAGCCACTGGCAGTTTCATGCGGAGCGTGGTGCCTTCGCGCACCTCCTGACGATCGCAAGCCTGACCAGGGACGTGAGGGGTCCGGGGACCTGTCGAAGCTCCACCTGCCCGTCGGAGGTGAACGCTTCAGGCCCGGACTAGAGGACCTGCTGGAGTTCCTGATTCGTGACTGTGGCATCGACGCTGTCAGCGGGTGGGAAGAAGCGGTTAAGGAAGGCAGGAAGCGCTGGCGCCTTCGCCAACTCCGCTCCGCCGTGAGAGACCAGCAGGACGAGGTTATTGAACTGCTGCGTGATCTGGGATGGACGGTGACCCGCGAAGGTGCGTCCCCAGATCCGTACGACGAGCCTTTCACTCGCTGGTGAACAGCCCGCCGTCTGCGCAGCACGGTCGAACTCGCGAGTGGCTCGGTACCCGCGGCTTGGTCGATCTCGCGCTTGGCCGACAATGGGGGGCGTGGACCAGCAGCTGAGAATCATGACCGTGTGCACCGGGAACATCTGTCGCTCGCCGATGGCCGAGGTGGTGCTTCGGGAACGGCTCGTCGACGCGGGGCTCGCGGGGCAGGTCGTCGTGGACTCGACCGGGACCACGGGGTACGAGGTCGGCTCGCCGATTGACCCCCGCGCGCGCCGGGTGCTGCTCGACGCCGGTTACTCCGACCCGGGGATCGGCGGGCACCGCGCGCGACAGGTCTCGGTGGGGGACCTGCGCGAGCGTGATCTCGTGCTCGCGGCGACGCAGGACCACGTGCGAGCGCTGCGCCGGGTGCTCGGCCTACGACCGTCCGACGACGACGGCGCCCCGCACGTGCGCCTCATCCGCTCGTTCGACGACGCGTCCGGGCCGGTCGACCTGGCTGACCCCTGGTACGGCGGCCCAGCGGACTTCGAGCAGTGCCTGGCGGAGATCGAGGCGACGGTGGACGGCATCCTTGCCACCCTACCGACGCTCCTCCCCGCCGCCCCCCTGCCGCCGAAGTAGAGACGCACGCCGCGAAGTAGAGATGCTCGTCTCGACGTAGAGACCGCCCTCGTGGGCATCACGGCGGAGGGCTTGTCAGCGCGCAAGATTGCGCAAGCGACTTGCAGGATCGGTCGTATAGTTGCGTTATGTCTCGCAGACTCGCCGACGTCGCCCGCAAGGTGGGCGTGAGCGAAGCCACGGTCAGCCGCGTGCTGAACGGCAAGCCGGGCGTCTCCGAGGCCACGCGACAGACGGTGCTCACCGCGCTGGACGTGCTCGGCTACGAGCGACCCACCAAGCTGCGTGGTGAGCGCGCCCGGCTCGTGGGGCTCGTGCTGCCGGAGCTGCAGAACCCCATCTTCCCGGCGTTCGCCGAGGTGCTCGGCGGGGCCCTCGCCCAGCAGGGCTTCACCCCGGTGCTGTGCACCCAGACAGCCGGCGGCGTCTCCGAGGCCGAGTTCGTGGACCTCATGCTCGCCCAGCAGGTGTCCGGCATCGTGTTCGTGGGCGGCAACTACTCCCAGCGCGAGGCCGCGCACGGGCACTACGGCGAGCTCGTCGAGCGCAACCTGCCCGTCGTCCTCATCAACGCCTCGCTCGAGGAGCTGCCGTTCCCGCGGGTGGCGTGCGACGACGAGGTGGCGGTGGAGCAGGCGCTCGGTCACCTCGCCGCCCTGGGGCACACCAAGATCGGCCTCGTGCTCGGCCCGCGCGACCACATCCCTTCTGAGCGCAAGCTCGGCGCCGCGCAGGCGATGGCGGCACGACTCGGGCTCGAGCTGGGCCCGGAGCGCGTGGTGCGCAGCACGTACTCGCTCGAGAGCGGGCAGGCCTCCGGCACTCGGCTGCTGCGTGACGGGGTCACGGGCATCATCTGCGCGAGCGACCCCCTCGCGCTCGGCGTGGTGCGAGCGGTGCGCAAGGCGGGGCTGCGCACGCCGCAGGACGTCTCGGTGGTGGGCTTCGACGACTCGGCGCTCATGAACTGCACCGAGCCGCCACTTACGACGGTGCGTCAGCCGATCGAGCCCATGGGCCGGGCGGCGATCGACCTGCTGGTGAGCCAGATCGCGGGCGGCGAGGTCGCCCAGGACGAGCTCCTCTTCGAGCCAGAGCTCGTGGTGCGCGGGTCCACGGCCCCCGCGCCGGCCGCCACCGTCGGCGCCTGACCTCCCCGTCCGTCGCCCCTCTCCGCTCCGCGCCCTCTTCCCGCTGTCCGTCCGCGCACTCCTTGGTGCTGGAGTGGCGAGCGGGCCCCGACACGCCGGGCGACACGCCGGGACTCGCGCGAGTTATGTCATCTGAGCACCAACGAGTGCGCGGACGGATGGCGCGCGGCGGGTTGGGGGATGGCTGGAGCGAGGGGGTGGCTCCGAGCGGGGGCGGAAGGTGGTAGATCACTGACTCAGCGCGGGAGGGTCACGTTTGTGTATCGCTACTGTCGAGTTCTTGCGTAGATACAGTCGCGTCCTTTAGTTTCATCGCACGGCCGGAGAACACCCCGGCGCGACGCGATGAAGCGAGAGGACCCCCAGTGGCCCACCGAGGTGCAGGCACCGCCGACGAGCTGTGGTGGCGTTCGGCCGTCATCTACCAGGTGTACGTGCGCAGCTTCGCGGACGGCAACGGCGACGGCACGGGCGACCTCGCGGGGGTCCGCAGCCGCCTCACATACCTGCGCGACCTCGGCGTCGACGCCCTCTGGTTCACCCCCTGGTACCGCTCGCCGCTCGCGGACGGCGGCTACGACGTGGCCGACTATCGCGCGATCGACCCGGCCTTCGGCACGCTCGCCGAGGCAGAGGCGCTCATCGCAGAGGCACTCGAGCTCGGCATCCGCACGATCATCGACGTCGTCCCCAACCACGTCTCCGACCAGCACACCTGGTTCCGCCAGGCGCTCGAGGCCGACCCTGGCAGCCCGGAGCGCGAGCGCTTCTGGTTCCACCCGGGCAAGGGCGAGGACGGCGAGGAGATCCCCACGCACTGGGTCTCGAGCTTCGCGGGCAGCACGTGGACGCGCACGAGCAACCCGGACGGCACCCCGGGCGAGTGGTACCTGCACCTCTTCACCGCCGAGCAGCCCGATCTCAACTGGGACCACCCCGACGTGCGCGCCGAGCACGAGGACATCCTGCGGTTCTGGTTCGACCGCGGCGTCGCGGGCATCCGCATCGACTCGGCGGCGCTCCTCGTGAAGGACCCGGAGCTGGGCGAGGTCCCGCCCAACCCGCGCCCCGGCGAGCACCCGCACATCGACCGTGACGAGCTGCACGACATCTACCGCTCGTGGCGCGCCGTCGCGGACTCCTACGACCCGCCACGCGTGCTCGTGGGCGAGGTGTGGCTCGCGGACCAGGCGCGCTTCGCCGCGTACCTGCGCCCCGACGAGATGCACACGGCGTTCAACTTCGACTTCATGGCCCGGCCGTGGGTCGCCAAGGAGCTGCGCGCCTCGGTCGACGAGACGCTCGCTGCCCACGCGCTCGTCGGCGCCCCCGCGACGTGGGTCCTGTCCAACCACGACGTCACGCGCCCCGTCACGCGCTACGGCCGCGAGGACTCGTCCTTCGAGTTCCTCGCGAAGCGGTTCGGCACGCCCACGGATCTCGCGGTGGGCCGCCGTCGGGCACGTGCCGCCGCCCTGCTCAGCGCCGCCCTGCCCGGCTCGCTGTACATCTACCAGGGCGACGAGCTCGGCCTGCCCGAGGTCGAGGACCTCCCGCTCGAGCTGCTCCAGGACCCGATGCACTTCCGCTCCGGCGGTGTCGACCCGGGCCGCGACGGCTGCCGCGTGCCGTTGCCGTGGTCGGGTTCGCGCGCGCCGTTCGGTTTCAGCGGGGAGAAGGGGCCGACGACTGCGTCCGACGACGACGGCGCCCCCCTCACCGCCGTCGTCCCCGGAGCCGAGGACGGCACCGAGCCGTGGCTCCCGCAACCGGCGGACTGGGCCACGCTCACGGTCGAGGCGCAGGACGGCGACCCGGACTCCTTCCTCACGCTCTACCGCGAGGCCCTGCACCTGCGCCGCGCCGAGCCCGCCCTGCACGGGGCGCACTTCGCATGGCTCGACCTGCCGGGCGCCCCAAACGAGGTCCTCGCCTTCACCCGCGGCCACGGCTTCGCGTGCGTGGTCAACCTCGGCGCGGCCCCCGTGGCCCTGCCCGAGCACACCGATGTCCTGCTCACGAGCGACCGGCTCGAGAGTGGGCTGCTCCCCACCGATACCGCCGTCTGGCTCCGACTGCCCGACGGCGCGCACCCCAACCCGCAGTGATGCCCCAACCCGCAGTGATCCCCAACCGCAGTAACCGCACGACACCTATCCAAGGAGTGACGATGAGGTCCCTGACAAAGCCCACGACGGCGGTGCTCGCCGCCTCGGCCGTCGCGATCGGTCTGCTGAGTGCCTGCAGCGGCGCGAGCCCCGAGGCGCCGGAGACGAGTCCCGACGACACGACGTCGACGACGGACGAGGCGACGTCCGACACCCCGCAGGACGTGACCCTGCGCGTGGTCAGCCTGCTGCCCGGCTCCGACCAGGCGGCGTTCGACGCGTTCGACGAGCGGGTCACCCAGTTCGAGGCGCTGTACCCGCACATCGACGTCGAGGCCGAGGAGTACGAGTGGAAGGCGACGACGTTCGCCGCCCAGCTCGCCGGCGGCACGCTGCCCGACGTCTACGAGATCCCGTTCACGGACGCGAAGACGCTCATCGAGAACGGCCAGCTCGCGGACGTCGACGCCCAGTTCCACGACCTGCCCTACTCCGGCGACTTCAACGAGGCGCTCCTCGAGGCGGGCAAGGGCCCCGACGGTCACGTCTACGCGATCCCTGCCAAGTCGATCTACGGCGTGGCGCTGCACTACAACCGGGCGCTGTTCGACGCGGCCGGCCTCGACCCGGACGACCCGCCGACCACGTGGGCCGAGGTGCGCTCCGCGGCCAAGCAGATCAAGGACGCGACCGGCGTGGCCGGCTACGCCCAGATGGCGGCCGACAACACGGGCGGCTGGCAGCTCACCTCCGCGACGTACACGCGCGGCGGGCGCACCCAGGTCGCCGAGGCCGACGGCACGTACACGGCGACCCTCACCAACCCGGGCACGAAGGCCGCGCTCGAGTTCCTCAAGGCCCTGCGCTGGGAGGACGACTCGCTCTACGCGGACGCGACCCTCAACTGGGGCACGGTCAACGAGAAGTTCGCCGCCGGCCAGATCGGCATGTACACCTCGGGCTCCGACGTCTACACGGCGCTCGCGGAGTCGTTCGGAGTGACGCCGGACAGCTCGGGCCTCAAGGTCGCCGACTACGGCCTGACGGCCATCCCGAACGAGGGCACCGACTCCGGTGTGCTCGTGGGTGGCACGCTCGCCGCGGTCAACATCCGGGCGGACGACGCCGTGAAGGACGCCGCCATCAAGTGGATCGACTTCTTCTACCTGCAGCCCCACCTCGACGAGGGCCCCGCGGTGGAGAACGCCCAGGTGCGCTTCGACAACGGCCAGCCGGTCGGCACGCCCGTGCTGCCGATCTTCAGCCGCGAGCAGTACGAGACCTCCCTCGGCTGGATCGAGCAGTTCATCAACGTACCGCTCGAGAACATGACGGGCTACACCGACGTCATGTTCGACCAGCCCGTGGTCGGTGAGCCGAGCGCCTCGACGCAGGAGATCTACGCCCTGCTCGACGTGCCCGTGCAGGCGGTGATGACGGACCAGAACGCCGACATCGACGCGCTGCTCGAGCAGGCCCAGACCCAGGCGCAGTCCCTCCTCGACGAGGGCTGACCCGCTCCGCGGTGCCCGGCCGTACCCCCTGCGGCCGGGCACCGCACCCCGGGCGTCGCGCCCGACCCGTGCCATCCGACGTCCGAGCCGAAGGGCAGGAATGACCACCGACCAGGGCCTCGTGCCGACGCGTCGCCGACGGCGCACCCCTGTGGACTGGATCCGCGAGGGTGGCCTGAGCACGCTGCTGTTCGCGCTGCCGCTCATCGTGATCTTCGGCGTCTTCTCCTGGCTGCCCATCGGGCGTGCGCTCATCATGAGCTTCCAGGAGACGAACCTCGTGGTGACGTCGTGGGTGGGCCTCGACAACTTCCGCTCCGTGCTCGCGGACCCGAACCTGCCGACGGCGCTGCGCAACACCGGGTACTTCGCGCTCCTCGCGCTCCTCTTCGGCTACCCGATCCCGCTCGTCGGCGCGGTGCTGATGAGCGAGGTGCGACGCATGAAGGGCGTGTACTCGGTGCTCGCGTACCTGCCCGTCGTCGTGCCCCCCGTGGTCGCCGTGCTGTTGTGGAAGTTCCTCTACGACCCTCGACCCGAAGGTGTGTTCAACCAGATCCTCGGCTGGGTCGGGCTCGGCCCGATGCCGTGGCTGCAGTCCGCGACGTGGGCCATGCCCTCCCTCGTGATCGAGGCGACGTGGGCCGCGGCCGGTGGCACGGTGATCATCTATCTCGCCGCGCTGCTCGGTGTGCCGCCCGAGCTCTACGACGCCGCGGAGGTCGACGGCGCGTCCATCTGGCGCAAGGTGTGGCACGTGACGCTGCCGCAGCTGCGGGGCGTCCTGCTCATCACGTTCATCCTGCAGATCATCGGGACGGCGCAGGTCTTCCTCGAGCCGTACCTCTTCACGGGCGGCGGTCCGGCCAACGCGACCCTGACGATCCTGCTGCTCATCTACCGGTACGCCTTCGGTCAGTCCCTCGGCGCCGACTACGGCGAGGCCACGGCCCTGAGCCTGCTGCTCGCGATCTTCCTCGCCGTGATGTCCCTCGTGTACTTCCGCCTCACCCGCGCCTGGAGCAGCTCGTGACCACGACGCAGACCTCGACCATGCAGACGACGACGGCGGCCCCCGCGGGTGCCGCGCGCCCGCTCGCCCGGCGTCGGGCCGCCGCCATGGACACGCTGCGCGGCGTGCTGTCGATCGCGGACTGGCGGCGGCGCTCGGTGCGCACCGGCATGGGGTTCGTGCACGTGCTGCTCCTGCTCGTGCTCGTCGTCATCGGACTGGGTCCGATCCTGCTGCTCGGCAAGTTCGCGATCACCCCGACGCAGGACATCCTGCGCGCGCCCCTCGAGGTGTTTCCCAACGGCATCGCGTGGGACAACCTGCACAAGGCGTGGTTCGACGTGCAGATCAGCCGGTACTTCCTCAACACCGTGCTCATCGCCGCGGGGGCGTGGGCGAGCCAGATCTTCGTCGCCGCGACCGGCGGCTACGTGCTGTCGGTGCTGCGCCCGCGCTACGCCAAGGCGCTGCAGTGGATGGTGCTCGCGACGCTCTTCGTGCCCGGCGTCGTCCTCCTCGTGCCGCTGTACCTGACGATCCTCAATCCGCCGATCCTCGGCACGTCGCTGCTCAACACGTTCTGGGCGGTGTGGCTGCCCGCCGGGGCGAGCGCCTTCAACGTGGTGCTCATGGCGCGGTTCTTCGACAACCTGCCGCGGGAGATCTTCGAGGCCGCGCGCGTGGACGGGGCCGGCCCCTTCCGGCTGTTCTGGTCGGTGGTGCTGCCGATGAGCAAGCCCATCCTCGGGGTCGTGTCGGTGTTCGCCGTCATCGCCTCGTGGAAGGACTTCCTGTGGCCGCTGCTCGTGCTGACCAAGCCCGACCTGCAGCCGCTTTCCGTGCGCCTGCCCTCGCTCCAGGCGACGACCGACCTCGGTGTCCTCATGGCCGCGCTCGCGATCTCCACCCTGATCCCGATCCTCTTCTTCCTCGTGTTCCAGCGCATGTTCCTGCGCGGTGCCGGCCTCGGCGGAGCCATCAAGGGCTGAGCTCTTCAGGTGTCGGTTCATCCCGCACGGTCTGGAAGTGCGGGAGGATCGTCGGATGACGACTGAGGGGCGCGGACTGACTGTCGCGCGGCGGGCCGCAGTGCCGCCGTTCGCCGTGATGGACATCATCGCGGAGGCGAACCGGCGTCGGGCCGCGGGTCACGCCGTCCTGAACCTGTGCGCGGGCGAGCCGGCCACCGGGGCGTCCGACGTCGTCCGCGACCGCGCCGCCGCCATCCTCGCCTCCGGCCAGCTCGGCTACACCGAGGCCCTCGGTGCCCCGGCGCTGCGCGCCGAGATCGCCACGCACTACGCCCGCTGGTACGACATCGCGCTCGACCCGGCGCGCATCGCCGTCACGACCGGTTCCTCGGGCGGCTTCGTGCTCGCGTTCCTCGCGGCGTTCGACGTCGGCGACCGGGTTGCCCTCGCCCGCCCCGGCTACCCCGCCTACCGCAACGTGCTGAACGCGCTGGGCTGCGAGGTGGTCGAGCTCGACTGCGGCCCGGACGTGCGCTACCAGCCCACGGTCGCGCTGCTCGAGGCGCTCGACGAGCCCATCACCGGGCTTGTCGTCGCGAGCCCCGCCAACCCGACCGGCACGATGATCGAGCCTGCCGAGCTCGCCGCGCTCGCTCAGTGGTGCGCGTCCCACGGCGTGCGCCTCATCAGTGACGAGATCTACCACGGCATCACATACGGGGAGCCGACGACGGCGCCCCACCGCGAGAGCGCGCCGACGGCGGCCCGGTACCTGCACCAGGGAGCCGTCGTCGTGAACTCGTTCTCGAAGTTCTGGGCGATGACGGGGTGGCGCCTCGGCTGGCTCGTGCTGCCCGACGACCTGCTGCCCGCCGTCGACGCCCTCGCCGGCAACGTGGCGCTGTGCCCGCCGGCGCTCGCCCAGGACGCCGCGATCGCCGCCTTCTCCGACGCCGGGTACGCGGCGGCCCGCGCCAACGTCGAGCGCTACGCCGCCGCGCGCGCACTCCTCCTCGCGAGGCTGCCCGAGCTCGGCTGGGACCGGGTCGCCCCGGCCGACGGCGCCTTCTACCTCTACGCCGACATCTCCGCGAGCGGCCTCGACTCGCGCGAGTGGTGCGCACGACTCCTCGCCGAGGCGGACGTCGCGCTGACACCGGGCACCGACTTCGACCCGGTGGGCGGGCACGACTGGGTGCGCCTGAGCTTCGCGTCCGACGTCGGCGTCATCGGCGAAGCCGTCGACCGCATCGTCGCGTGGCAGTCGACCCTGGACGCCGGGTGACGGCCCGCCGCTGGTCGCCCGCGCGTGGCGCGGCGGCGTTCGCGTGCGTGTGCCTCGCCCTGCTGCTCGGTGTCCCGCCCGGCGCGGCCGGGGCGGAAGGCACGTCCACGGTCACGGGGACGTTGCGCGTCGCCGTCGTCGACGGTGGGCACGGCCTGTCCGACGGCGGACGCTCGTCCGACGACGGCCTCGTGCCCGATGGCGAGAGCCACGGTGCATCGACCCTGGGCGGGCCGGCGGGGTCAGCCGGCGAGTCGCACCGCATCTATGCCCTCGAGGTCGATGGCTCCTTCCTGCCGCTCGACGCCGGGTCGGTCGATGGGCTGATCGGGCTGGCGGGGGTCGCCGACGGGGCGCGAGTCACGCTCGACGTCCGCACCGCCGGGCTCGGCGCCGCCGGGCGCGGCACCCCCGGGCCAGGGACCGCCGGGCTCCGGGCTGCGAGCGGTGCAGAGGCCGACGTCGTCGCCGTCCGGGCTGTCACCGAGCCCGCACCCTCGCCCGCACTGGCGGCGCAGCGCCCGCACGCGACTCACCTCGTCCTCGTCACGGACCCGACCGCGCCTGACGGAGGACCCGCCATCACCGAGGCGGCCGCGAGGGGCGCCGCCGCGAGAGCCGGTCAGTACTGGATCACCCAGTCGCGCGGGCGCATTACGAGCTTCCCCGTGGGCGCGGCCAAGCCACTGACGTACTCCGGCGCGTGCGCGATCCTCACCGGCGGCGCCGCACCATGGCCCATCTGGGAAGCGGCCAGGGCGCTCTTCCCCGAGATCACCTTCGGCGCGGGAGAACATGTCACCGTCGTCCTCCCACCGAGCTGCGCGAGGGACGGCTACGGCGTGGGCACGCTTGGTGGCGGCATCCACTCGGGCGGCAGCGTCGTGATCGGCGGCACGAACCTCCACGCCCTGGTCCACGAGTACGGCCACAACTTCTCGCTAGGCCACTCGAATCTCGCCGTCGTGCGGGGTGGCAGCCTCTTGGCCGAGGAGTACATGGGGCTCTACGGGCCGCAGTCCCTCGGCGTCAACGACTTCTCTCCGAGCAGCCTCGACGCCGGCTACCAGCACCTGCTCGACGTCCTGCTCGCCGGCGAGGTGCGTACGGTCCAGTCCGGCTCGGTCACGCTCTCGCCCGTCACGGGCACGTCCGGCGTCCGGGCCGCGACCTTCACCGACCCCGTCTCGGGCCGCCCCGTGTTCGTGGAGCTTCGCGACGGCAAGGGGGCCGACGTCGGCTCCTTCTACGCCTGGCCCGACCCCCGCTGGTTCTTCTCCGAGCCCGTGCCCGCCGACGTTGTCGATGCGTGCGAGGCGAGCCACGGGGTGGGCGCCGAGCAGTGCGACACGCGCCGGCACTACGGACCAGGGGTGCGGGTCTACCACCTGGAGCCGAGCCGCGACGTGACCACGATGACGCTCCCGAACGGTCTGGGCACGAAGAGCACCTTGGCGCAGGGCGACCGGCTGACCGGCTTCGGCGGCGGGTACACCGTCGAGGTCACGGGATTGAGCGCGGCATCCGCCACGGTTCGCATCAGCGCGGGTGCGGTGGCCGCGAAGGTGAGCGCGAGTGCGCCGTCGTCGTCCTTCGGGTCGCCGGCACAGGTGACCGTGAGCGTCACTGCGCCGGCGACCCCGGAGGGGACCGTCACGGTGCTGAGCGGCACGAAGCAGCTCGGCAAGGCAACGCTCAGCGGCGGCAAGGTGACGGTGAAGCTGCCCGCCACGCTCGCCGTGGGGACGCACGCGCTCACGGTGAGGTACAGCGGCTCCACGAGCGTCAAGGCGGCGCAGGCCACGGTCTCCCTGCGTATCACCGGAGCGAAGCCCAAGGTCGCGATCACGACGACGACGGCGGTCCACGGCAAGGCCGCCAGAGCCACCGTGACCGTCTCGTCGGCGGTGAGACCGACCGGCAAGGTCGCGATCTACGTGGACGGCGTCAAGAAGAAGACCGTGAAGCTCGCGAAGGGAAAGGCCACCTACAAGCTCGCCAAGAAGCTCAAGGTCGGCAAGCACAAGGTCCGGGCCGTGTATCTCGGCAGCGCCAAGCACGCCCGGGTGGGCAAGACGGTCAACCTGCGGGTGTGGAAGTCCGTGGCAAGGATCACCGGGTTCGCCTCGGGGTCGAAGAAGGTCAAGGCGCGCGCGACGTACCGCGACACGGTGAAGCTCAGCGGCAAGGGAGTGCTCCAGCGCAAGGCGGGCGCGAGCTGGAAGAAGGTCAGGTCCCTGCCTCGCGGCAAGTCGACCATCGCGATCAAGGCCGGCGCGGCGGGGAAGACGGCGAGGTACCGGATCAGCATCAAGAACGTCGGCTCGGTCAAGGGCGTCACCTCCAAGGTGCTGACCCTCAAGCCCACCCGCTGACCCGGTTCCGCCCCTCCACCCCGCGAGGAAGTGAGGACTCCCCGACGTCAGCGGCCCCGAAGCCACTTCCTCGAGGCTAAATCACTTCCTCGGCGGGGGGATGAGGCGTACGGTCGGGGTATCGCTGAAAGGAGGTGGTCCAACGGTGTATATCCATAGGACGCGAGAGGTGACTGCCCGCTAGTCGCCCCAGCACATGGGACGGACTGCCTCCGCCCACCGCTCGGCCCCAACTCGAGGGCTCGTGGAGCGGCGAGCGACACCCTGGCAGTCACCGCAGCCCGTGGGGCCGCGCCATCGTCCAGCGCGGCAGCCGGTTCGCCCGGCAGCCCACGGGCTGTCCCCTGCCCGAGGTCAGCGGAAGTAGGTGGCGTGAGGACGGCCGGCCAGGTCGTGGACCTCGACCGGCAGCCCGTACACCGAGGACAGCACCTCGGGGCGGATGACGGCCGGCGGCGGACCCTCGTGCACCACGGCGCCGTCGCACATCGCCACGATGTGGTCGGAGTAGTGGGCGGCCACGTTGATGTCGTGCACCACGACCACCACGGTCTTGCCGAGCTCGTCCGCTGCCGCGCGCAGCCGGTCCATCATCGCGACGGCGTGCCGCGGGTCGAGGTTGTTGAGCGGCTCGTCGAGCAGCAGCACGTCGGTGTCCTGGCACAGCACCATCGCGACGAAGGCCCGCTGGCGTTGCCCGCCGGAGAGCTCGTCGAGGAAGCGGTCGGCGAGCGGCACGAGATCGAGGAACTCGAGCGATCGCGCGACGTGCTCACCGTCCTCGGCGGTCGGCCGGCCCTTGGAGTGCGGGTAGCGCCCGAACGTCACGAGGTCGCGCACCGTGAGCCGCGACCCCAGGTGGTTCTCCTGCCGCAGCGCCGCGATGCGTTTCGCGAGCGCGTCCGACCGCGAGGTCGTCACATCGAGCCCGTCCACGAGCACCTGCCCGCCGTCGAGCGCCACGAGCCGGGCCACGAGCGAGAGCAGCGTGGACTTGCCCGCCCCGTTGGGCCCGATGATCGAGGTCAGCCCGCCGGCGGGCAGCGTCAGCCGTACGCCGTCGACCACCCGCACCGAGCCGTACGCCTTCACCGCGTCGAGGACGTCGATCATCGCCGCTCCCCCCGCATGAGCAGTGCCAGGAACACGATGCCTCCGAGGAACTCGATGATGACGGCGAGCGCGGTGTCGAACGAGAACACCCGCTCGAGCACGGTCTGCCCGGCGACGAGCGCGAGCACACCCAGCAGGGCGGCGACGGGCAGGACGACCGCGTGCCGGTGGGTGCCCGCGATCCGGTAGGCGAGGTTGGCGACGAGCAGCCCGAAGAAGGTGATGGGTCCCACGAGCGCCGTCGAGACGGACACGAGCACGGCGACGATCACGAGCACGAGCCCCACCGTGCGCCGGTGGTCGACCCCGAGCATCGTCGCCCGCTCGCGCCCGAGCAGCAGCACGTCGAGCCGCCGTCGGAGCGCCCACGCCACCGAGATCGCGCCGACGAGCAGGCCGGCCGCGAGCCACACGAGCTCCCGGTCGAAGGAGTTGAAGCTCGCGAACATCGCGTCCTGCAGCACCACGAACTCGTTGGGGTCGATGAGCCGCTGCATGAACCCGGACAGCGACCGGAAGAACACCCCGAGAACGATCCCCGCGAGCACGAGGACGTGCACGGAGCGCCGCTGGCCCGCGAGCAACCAGCGGTACAGCCCGACGCCGAACACGACCATGACCGAGACCTCGACCACGAACCGCGCCCACGTGTCGACCCCCGCGAGCCGCGCCGAGCCGATCGCGAAGACGAGCGAGGTCTGCAGCAGCAGGTACAGGGCGTCGAAGCCCATGATCGACGGTGTGAGGATCCGGTTGTCCGTCACCGTCTGGAACATCACGGTCGACACCGATACGGCCGTTCCCACGAGCGCCATCGCGAGCAGCTTCGTGCCGCGGAACGGCAGCAGGAACTCCCACGAACCCTTGGCGCCGAGCGTCATGAACGCCGCGGCCGCGAGCACGAGCCCGATCCCCAGCCCGACGAGCACCCACCGCGGTTGGTGGTTGACGGGGGGCTCAGCGAGGTCCGACGACGGGACCCGGGTGCCGGTCACCGTGGGGCGCACCTCAAGCGACACGGGCACCTCGCCGCAGCAGGAGGGCCAGGAACAGCGCGGAGCCGACGACGCCGACAACCACACCGATCGGCACCTCGTACGGATAGCGCACCGTGCGACCCAGAAGGTCGCACACGAGCACGAACCCCGCCCCGCCGAGGGCGACCCACGGTGCGGTGCGGCGCAGGTTGTCCCCGAAGATCAGCGCGACGAGGTTCGGCACGACGAGCCCGAGGAACGGGATGGCACCCACGGTCACGACCACGACGGCCGTCACCATCGAGACGATCGACAGCCCGAGCGCGAGCACGGCCCGGTAGTTCATGCCGAGCGTCGTGACGAAGTCCTGGCCCATCCCGGCCACGGTGAAGCGGTCCGCCGCGACGTACGCGACGACGGTCAGCGCGAACGAGATCCACAGCAGCTCGTAGCGCCCGCGCAGCACCCCAGAGAAGTCGCCCGTCATCCACGTGTTGAGGGACTGCAGCAGGTCGAGCCGGTAGGCGAAGAACGTCGAGACGGCGTTGAAGATCCCGCCGAGCATGAGACCGACGAGCGGCACGACGAGCACGGAGCGCAGCGGCACCTGGCGCAGGATGCGCAGGAAGAGGGCCGTCCCGGCGAGTGCGGTGAGCGTCGCGACCAGCATCTTGACCATGACGGGTGCACCGGGCACGAGGACCGTGACGATCAGGATGCCGAGCGCCGCGGACTCGACGGTCCCGGCCGTGGACGGCTCGACGAAGCGGTTGCGGGAGAGCAGCTGCATGATCTGCCCCGCGATCGCCATGGCCGCACCCGCGAGGATGATCGCGATCGTGCGCGGCACGCGCGAGACGCCCACGAGCAGCAGGTCGTGACGCGACTCGGCGTCGCCGGTGAAGACGGCGCTCGCGAGGGCCTCGAGGGAGACGTCGCCGACGCCGACGAACAGGCTCACCACGGCGAGCAGTCCGACGACGCCGGCGACGGCACCCAGGCGCGGCATGGTCAGCCGAGCGCCCCTTCGACCTCGGAGAGGATGGTGTCGAGCGCAGGAACGCCACCGTTGAGGATGTACCAGGCGACGGAGTCGACGTAGACGATCTGGCCTTCCTTGGCGGCCGTCGTCTGCGCCACGAGCTCGTTGTCGAGCACCTCCGCGGCGGCGGCGCCACCCTCACCGGTCGCGGCGTCGCGGTCGACGACGAACAGCCAGTCGGGATTGGTCTCGAGGATGAACTCGAAGCTGATCGCCTCGCCGTGCGTAGCCTCCTCGACGTCCTCGACCGCGGGGGTCACGCCGAGCGTGTCGTGCAGGATGCCGAAGCGCGAGCCCGGACCGTACGCGGTGACCTCGCCGCCGCTCGTGAGGACGATGAGCGCGTTACCGGCGTCGGCGGCCTTCGCCTTGACGGCGGCGATGCGGGCGTCCAGGTCCGCGATGAGGCTCTCGGCCACCTCGGTCTTGTCGAAGACCTCGCCGAGGATGCGGGTGTTGGTGAGGTTGGACTCGTAGAAGCTGGCCCAGTCGTTGCTCAGGTCGATCGTGGGGGCGATCTTGTCGAGCTCGGGCAGCGCCGCGGACGAGCGGCCCGCCACGATGATGAGGTCCGGCTCGGCGGCGTTGACGGCCTCGAAGTCGGGCTCGAACAGCGTGCCGATGTCGAGGAACTCCTCGCCCGCGAACCTCTCGAGCTCGCCGGGGAGGTTGGACTTGGGCACCCCCGCGACCGTGACCCCGAGCGCGTCGAGGGTGCCGAGTGCTGCGAGGTCGAACGTCAGGACGGTGGCCGGGTTGACGGGGACGACCGTCTCGCCCTGTGGGTGCACCACGGTGATCTCGGTGGGGCTCGCGGCGTCGGTCTCGGTGGCCTCGGGCGCGTCGGTGGTCTCGCTCGACTCGGGCGCGCTCGGCTCGAGGGTGCTCGCTGGGGCGGCGTCGGTCGCGCACGCGGCGAGGCCGGCGACCACGAGGGCCGCGCCTGCGAGTGCTGCGGAGCGGCGGCGAAGTGCTGTCGTCATCGGGACGAACTCCGTACGTGAGGTTTGTGCGCTGACCACGGGCCGGACCCGTAGCCCGGCGCTGGACAAGGCGAGGCTAACCTAAGTAAGCGTGTCCTAACACCAGGAGTCCACGATCCGTCCCCGAGGGGCGCAGCAATGACAGAGTCGACGACGACAGCGAGCAGGTCGACGGTGCACCAAGGTGTTCTTCCCGCCGTCGGGCACGGGCTCGACCCCGGACGAGCTCCCGCCGCAATCGTTCAGCTTGTTGCCGCGCCGGCTCCGCGGGTCCGTACCCCGCGGCGGGTAGAGCGAGACGGTGGGGGGAGTTCCGGGTGCGCGGAACTCGTCGCCCACCCTGGTGGGCCAGACGATCGAGCGTGCACCCGGCGCCTGAGACCCCGGGCCGGGGCCGCCGAGGGCCACGGACTGGCTGGGAGCGTTACCAACGCGTTACCCGAACCGTTTGACGCCGTCGAAATTTCGTGGGTACCTTTGTCGAAGCGGTTCGACGGAAGAGTGAATCGTCGAAGCGCTCCGACACGAAGGAGTGGCACGGTGCGGGCACCCGGTGCAACGACGACCCGGCATGGGCGCAAGACGTCCGTCGGGATGTTCCTGTGCATCGTGCCGTTCCTCGTCCTGATGTTCCTGTTCTCCTACCTGCCGCTCTACGGCTGGGTCTACTCGCTCTTCGACTACAAGCCGGCGCTCGGTATCGGCGGCAGCGAGTTCGTGGGGCTGCAGTGGTTCGAGATGCTCGTCAGCTCTCCCACGCAGATGCAGCAGATCGGTCAGGTGCTGCTCAACACGCTCGCGATCAGCTTCCTGGGGATCGCGACGTCGTTCCTGCCCGTGCTGTTCGCCGTGCTCCTCAACGAGATCAAGGCGCCCTGGTTCCGTAACTCGGTCCAGACGCTCACGACGCTCCCGAACTTCATCTCGTGGGTGCTCGTCTACATGATCGCGTTCTCGCTCTTCACGAGCACGGGCCTCGTCAACAACATCCTGCAGGACCTCGGCATCGTCGACGACCCGGTGCGGTTCCTCGACTCGGGCGGACCCAAGGTCTGGATCGTGATGACCCTGTGGAGCATCTGGAAGGGGCTCGGCTGGGGCGCGATCATCTACCTCGCCGCGATCACCGGCATCGACCCGGCGCTCTACGAGTCCGCCCGGATCGACGGCGCGAGCCGCTTCCAGCTCATGCGCTACATCACGATCCCGCAGCTCATCCCGACGTACCTCGTGCTCCTGCTGCTCTCGGTCGCGAACCTGCTCAACAACGGCATGGAGCAGTACTTCGTGTTCCAGAACGCCTTTAACAAGGACCACATCCAGGTGCTCGACCTGTACGTCTACAACATCGGGATCATGGGCTCGAGCCTCTCGATGGCGACCGCGATCGGCATGCTCAAGAGCATCATCTCGGTCTCGCTCCTGTTCACCGTCAACTGGATCGCCAAGCGCGTGCGCGGCGAGTCCCTGGTCTAGGGCGGGTCGAACGCATGGCTACGAAGGTCATCACGCCGAAGCTCCGCAACGCGCGCGCCCAGCGCGTCGCCACGAGTCGTACCGCGGGGGCCAGGCTCACGATCGGCGACCTGCTCTTCAACGCGGTCAACTGGTTCGGGTTCTTCATCATGGTGCTGCTGTGCGCCTACCCGTTCTACTTCCTGATCATCAACTCGATCAGCGCGAACGACCTCGCCGCGGCCGGTGACGTGCGGTTCTGGCCGCAGGGGATCCACCTCGCCAACTACGAGCAGGTGTTCCAGCTGCGCGGTCTGCCGATGGCCGCCGCCGTGTCCGTCGGACGCACCGTGCTCGGCACCGTCGCGACCGTCATGGCCTCGGGCTTCCTCGGGTTCATGTTCACCCAGCGCCGCATGTGGAAGCGCCAGTTCTGGTACCGCTTCACGATCGTCACGATGTACTTCAGCGCGGGCCTCATCCCGGTCTTCATCATCATGCGCAACCTGGGGCTGACCAACAGCTTCTGGGTCTACATCCTGCCGTGGGTGGTCCAGCCGTTCTTCATCATCCTCGTCAAGACGTACGTCGAGTCGATGCCGGAGTCGCTCCAGGAGGCGGCCGAGCTCGACGGCGCGAACATCGTGCAGGTCTTCTTCCGGGTCTACCTGCCGAACATGACGCCGATCCTTGCGACGGTCGCCATCTTCAGCGCGGTGGCGCAGTGGAACAGCTTCCAGGACACGCTCATCTACGTCACGGACCAGTCGCTCTACACCCTGCAGTTCCTGCTCTACATGTTCATCAACCAGGCGTCGAGCCTCGCCCAGGCGGCGCAGAACGCCGGTGGCAACGTCGGCGCGATCGCGAACGCCGCGACGTCGCAGACCCCGACGTCGATCCGGATGACGGTCTCGGTGATCGTCGTCCTCCCCATCATCTTCATCTACCCCCTGTTCCAGCGGTACTTCGTGAAGGGCATCATGCTCGGCGCGGTCAAGGGCTGACGAAGCCAACCCACAGGAAGGAATGCAATGAAGCACAGGAGAACAGCGGCCTTCGTGGCCGTGGCGTTCGCCGCCGTCGGCACGCTCACCGCGTGCACGTCCGACGCCGAGCCCCCTTCGGCGAGCGGCACGACCGCGACCGACACCTCCACCCAGGCCACCGGGTTCCCGGAGGCGTGGGACCAGGAGATCGAGATCGACGTCTTCGGCAGCCTCTCGAACTACATGGGGGTGCAGGAGGGCTGGTTCAGCAAGATCGTCAAGGACAAGTTCAACATGAGGCTCAACATCATCGCGCCCAACGTGGCCGGTGGTGGCGACACGCTCTACAACACGCGCGTCGCCGCGGGCGACCTCGGTGACCTCATCGTCATCGACAAGGGCCAGCAGATGGACGAGCTCATCGAGGGCGGCCTCCTCCTCGACGCCTCCGAGTACTACCCCTCGATGGCGAACACCGCCGTGTTCGACGCCGCGGTCCAGAACCTCAACGCCGAGGTGGACGGCACGTACGGCTTCCCGACCCAGGTGTCGACGCTCCTGCCCACGCAGCCCTCGGAGGCCCTCGAGCCGACGTTCGGCGCGTACCTGCGCTGGGACCTCTACGAGAAGGCCGGCTTCCCTGAGATCGGCACGCTCGAAGACCTGCTGCCCGTCTTCAAGGCGATGCAGGACGCCGAGCCCACCGCGGCGAACGGCGCCAGGACCTACCCCCTGTCCCTCTTCGCGGACTGGGACGGCAACATGATGAACAACGTCAAGCAGCCCATCACGTACTACGGCTACGACGAGCTCGGCTTCGTGCTCGCCAAGGCGGACGGCTCGGACTTCCAGGGACTGCTCGACGACGACGGCATGTACGAGCGGGTCCTGAAGTTCTACTTCGACGCGAACCAGCAGGGCCTCGTCGACCCCGAGTCGACGACGCAGAACTGGGACACGCTCTTCGCGAAGTACCAGAACGGCCAGGTGCTGTACTCCTTCTGGCCGTGGCTCGGCCAGTCCGCGTTCAACACCGAGGAGAACACGGCCGAGGGCAAGGGCTTCATGCTCGCCGAGATCAAGGACCAGGAGATCTTCGCCTACGGCGCCGAGCTCTTCGGCGGCAAGCAGATCCTCGCGATCGGGTCGAGGGCCGAGGACCCGGAGCGCATCGCCGCGTTCGTCGACTGGCTCTACTCGCCCGAGGGCGTCAACGCGAACGGCAGCCAGACCATGGGTGCCGCCGGCCCGGAGGGCCTCACGTGGGAGGTCGCCTCGGGCGGCGAGCCCGCGCTGACCGACTTCGGCCGCGAGGTCTTCCTCGGTGGCGACGCGACGGTCCCGGAGGAGTGGGGCGGCGGCTCGTTCATCGACGGCGTCTCGGCGCTCAACGTGGCCGTCGTGCTGCCCGCGAGCGAGAACCCGGCCACGGGCGTGGCGTTCAACTACACGACGTGGCCCAGCTTCCAGGAGCTCGTGGAGACGCCGCTCAGCGTCAACTGGTCCGAGCGGATGGGCGGCGCGGCTTCCGGCATCGAGTTCCTCGTCGCGGCGAACCAGCTCGCCGTCGCCCCCGGTGCGAGCTACACGGCCCCGGCGGACTCCTCGCAGATCGAGGCCCAGCGCAACCAGGTCAAGGCGGAGATCGTCCAGGCCTCGTGGCAGATGGTGTTCGCGTCCAACGAGGGTGAGTTCGACAACCTGTGGAGCACCTTGCAGTCACGGGCCGCAGGCCTCGGCTACGAGGACGTCCTCGCGTTCGACATGGAGAACGCGCAGGCGCAGAACGCTGCTCGCCAGGCGATCCTGGCCGAGTTCGGCTGATCGCCGACCTCGCGGACACGAGGGTCCGGGCGCATCACGCGCCCGGGCCCTCACCCGTTCCCGGGCACCGCTCCGTCAGCCGGCGTGGCGGGAGAACATCGAGCGGAACAGGAACGCCGTGCCGTAGGCACCCACGGAGCAGCCGATCGTCACGATGACGAACCAGAAGCTCGGGGAGACGATCGCCAGGCACAGCTGCGTCACGGGCACGAGGAGGACGCCGAAGCAGCGCAAGGGCTCGGCGCTGGGCAGCAGGAACGCGTTGCGCAGGGTCTGGCGGACCGTGTTCCGGTAGCGCGCCACGAGCCCCATCGCCACGAGGAACGCCATGAGCAGGTAGGTGACCGCGAAGATGCACAGCACCATCGCGGCCCCTGCGATCGGGCTCTGGTGCTGCGACCAGAACACCGCGGCGAACGCCATCGCGAGGGCGGGAAGGAGTGTCGCGAGCATGAGCAGGGTCGCCCGCGCGAAGCTGCGTCCGAACGCGGGGAAGTAGTCCTTGACGAGGTTGCCGCGCTCGTCGTCGGAGTAGCGGTACGTGACCTCGAACAGGGCGCTCGTCGCGGCGCCGATCGTCACGACCGGGAGGCACGTGACGAGGTAGACGACGTTGAGCCCGACGAACGACAGGAACGTGATGAGCCCCTGCACCCCCCGTGACTCAGGGTCGATCCGCATCACTCGTTCCCTCCCGTCGGCGCGCGTCCCACCTTCTCACGCAGCCAGAAGACCGAGGACGACGACGCCGGACGCCGGCACCTCGACCACCTCGCCCGGACGGTAGGTCCGCTCCGTGAGCAGCTCACGCAGCCCGGCGGCACCGTCGCCGAGCACAGCCGCGACCTCGTCCACGGCGATGTGCTCCGCAGCGTCCGTGTGGTTGAGCACGAAGACGTGCCCGCCGCGCCGCGTCGCCTCGACCCCGCGCGGCAACCCGGGCAGCAGCCCGGCGACACCGGCGCCAGCGAGCACATCGTCGAGCACCCGTGCGAACGCGTCCTCGTCGAGCGTCGCCCCGACGTACCAGGCCCGACCCTCGCCGAAGGGGTGCCGCGCCACGGCCACGGCGCCCTCGAGCTGCGCGGCACCGGGGGCTCCCCCCAGGGAGAGCAGCACCTCGGCGCCCTCCGCGCGGGAGCGCTCGGCGTAGGTCTCGACCGTGACGGAGGGTGACGGGTCCCCGGCCCACGTGCCCGGCACCCCGCCCTCGGGCAGCGGCACCCACTCCTCGCCCGAGACGCCGAGCACGTCGCGCAGCAGCACGGGGAAGCGGCCCGTGTGCAGGTGCGCGCCGTCGTCGGCGACCCCGGAGAAGGGGCCGAGCGCGAGGGTGCCGCCCCCTGCGACAAAGCCGCGCAGCACCTCGGCGGCGGGCTCGGTGAGCAGGTAGAGCGCGGGAGCGAGGACGACGTCATACGCCTCGAGGTCCGCGGCGGTCGTGGGCACGGGGACGACGTCGACCCCGACGCGCCGGTCCCACAGCGCCCCGTGCCACGAGCGCAGGCTCGCGAGCGGGTCGAGCCGGTCGGTCGGCATCGCCTGGGCCGTCGCGGCCCACCACGAGGGCCAGTCCCACACGAGGGCCACGCGATTGCTCGAGCGCGAGCCGACCACGGGCGCGAGCCGCGCGAGGTCCGCGCCGAGCCGCCGTACGCCGTCGTGCACCGCCGTCTCGGGACCCTGCACGGGGACCATGCCGGAGTGGAAGCGCTCGGGACCGGAGCGGGCCGCGCGCCACTGGAAGAAGCACACGCCGTCCGCGCCGTGCGCCACGGCCTGCAGCGACTCGAGGCGGGAGCGCTCGGGGGACTTCGTGAGGTTGTGCGCCCGCCAGCTCACCGCGCTCGTTGCGGACTCCATGAGCAGCCACGGCGCCCCGCCCCCGAGGCAGCGCATGAGGTCCTGGGTCAGGGCGGCGTCGCACAGCGATCGGGTCGCGCCCGGATCCGGGTCCGGGTAGGCGTCGTCGGCCACGAGGTCCAGGTCGCCGGTCCACGAGAAGTAGTCCACGAGCGGGAAGAAGCCCATGAAGTTGGTCGTCACGGGCCGCTCGGCGTCGTGCTCGCGGATGACGGCCACCTGCGCGCGGTAGAGCGCGAGCAGCTCGTCGGAGGTGAAGCGGCGGAAGTCGAGATCCTGGCTCGGGTTGCGGTGGTACGGCGCAGCACGCGGGGGAAGCACCTCGGCGAAGGAGTCGTAGCGCTGGGACCACACGGTCGTGGCCCACGCCGCGTTGAGGGCCTCGACGGTGCCGTAGCGATCCTGGAGCCAGCGCCGGAACGCCGCGGCGGCCTCGGGACCGTGGTCCACCTGGCCCAGCTCGTTGCCCACGTGCCACATGGCGACGGCCGGGTGTGCGGCGAAGCGCTCGACGACGGCGCGCGTCACGGCGAGCGCGCGCTCGCGGTACGTCGCCGACGACGCCGAGAACTGGTTGCGCGAGCCGTACGCGAGGCGCACCCCCTCGGGCGTGACGGGCAACGTCTCGGGGTAGCGGTCGCCGAGCCACGGCGGCGGGGAGGCCGTCGGGGTCGCGAGGTCGACGGCGATCCCCGCAGCGTGCAGCAGGTCGAGGACGTCCGCGAGCCACTCGAGCTCGAACTCGCCCTCATGCGGTTCGAGCGTGGCCCACGAGAACACCCCGACGGTCACGAGGTTCACGCCCGCGCGCACCATGAGCCGGGCGTCCTCGTGCCACACCTCGCGCGGCCACTGCTCGGGGTTGTAGTCGCCGCCGAACAGGATGCCGCGTCCGTGCGTTACGTCCGCGAGGCTCGGGCGGACGCTCATGAGTGCTCCCCGTCCGGGCCGAGGAAGGTCAGCGCGGCGAGGCGGGCCGCGCCGCCGAGCGTGACACGCACGTCGACCGGACCGTCGAGCAGGTCCGTGGTCTCGGCATCGAGGGGGACGACGACGGCGTGCCACGTGTACTGCCGGTCCGCCGGTGCGACGTCGTCGGGCACCTCGGGGACCGTCACGGGACCGGCGAGCCGGCACCAGCCTGAGCCCGATCGCATCTCGAGCAGCACGTCGCTCGCGGTCGTGGCCAGGAGCCGTCGTCGGGCGAGGCGAAGGCCCACGTGCTCGGCCCCCGCGAGGTCGAGCCGCTCGAAGCGTGCCCATCCCGAGACGTGGCCGAGCGCGACCTCGAGGCAGTCGCCCGCGCGCCGGGAGGCGTCGGACGTGACGAGGCCCGCGTAGGCGTCGAAGGCTGCGGCATGCAGCGGGGCGGCGAGCGCGTGGCGTGCGGGGCGGTCGGGGCCGACGACGGCCAGCTCTGCGCCCACCACGAGGTCCGACGCCGAGGGTCCGCTCGCGACTCGGTACGCCCCGGCTTGCACCCGGAAGGCGCCCGGCGTGACGACCGCCCCGCGACCAGTGGTCACCTCGGCCGCGACGTCCCACACGGCGAGCGAGCCGAGCGCGACGGGCAGCGTCACCTCGGCGCGCTGACCGGCTTCGAGGCGCACGCGGGTCCATGCGAGGAGGCGGGTGCGGGGGGCGCGCACGGCCAGCTCGGGCGCTTGAGACCACACCGCGACGAGTTCCTCGGCGGGGCGCGTGCCCGAGTTGCGCACGACGACGGTCGCGAGGAGGTCGCCGTCGCCGGCCCCGCTCGTGGTGCCGCCACGTCCGCTGTCGCCCGACTCGGCGCTCGCGGCGGCCCCGCTGCTGCCGCCAACATCGCCCGCGCCGTCGTCGTCGGGCGCGACCCAGTGCGCGGGCGCGTGCTCGAGCGTCGGCGCGGGGGCGTCGAGCTGCGCCGCGGAGAGCGAGAGCGACTCGTAGATCACGCTCGAGTAGCCGAGCCCGTGCCCGATCCCGAAGAGCGGGCGGGCCGGGTTGTAGCGGTAGGTCTGGCCCGCGGTGACGACGTCGTAGTCGAGGATGTCTCCCGCGTCCGCCTCGCGCGCCCACCACGACTGCGGCAGGCGGCCCGTCGGCTCGCGGTCCCCGGACAGCACGTCGATCAGCCCGTGGCCGAGCTCCTGGCCCGCGTGGCTCGACCACACGACGGCGGCGGCCCGCGCTGCCTCGTCGGGGATCGCGTACGGGTAGCTCGACACGAGCGTGAGCACGGCGGCGGGGCACGCCTCGAGGGCCGCGCGCCACGTCGCGCGCATCGGGTCGGGGAGGTCGAGCGCGGGGCGGTCCGCCGTCTCGCGGCCGTGGACGTGCGGGTCGTTGCCGAGCGCGACGAGCGCGACGTCGGCCCCCTCGCACGCGGCGCGCACCGCTTCGGCGCCGGAGCGCAGCACCTCGAGGGTGAAGACCGTGGCGAGGTGCGGCTCGGTCTCCGTGACGAGTAGGCCCGAACCGAGCTGCACCCGCAGCCAGCGGCCGGAGCCGGCGTGCTGGAGCGCGATCCCCTCACCGCGCGGCACCCGGCGGAACGTCTCCTGGGCGACCCAGCCGCCCACGCGCTCGGCGTCGGCGGCGACGATCCAGCTCGCGCCCGTGAGCAGCCCGCCCGTCGCGAGCGAGCGCAGCGTGACGATGTCGTGGCCCCAGTCCGTCACGGTGAAGCGCGTCGCAGGGCTCACGGTGTCGACCTCGTTCGCCGTGACGACGTCGCCGGCCTCGGCGACGGTCAGGACGTGGTCCCCGACGCGCAGGGCCACCTCGTCACCGCCGTCGGCCACCCGCACGTCCGCGGCCTGGTACCGCTCGCGGACGGCGTCGGCGAGCGTCACGGCATACGGCGGAGTGCCGGAGTACCAGTCCGTGACGACGTGGTCGGCGAAGGGGCCGACGACGGCCACGACGCGCGGCTCGGTGAGCGGGAGCACGGGGGTGCCGCGCCCGGAGTCCGTCGCCGGCCGGTCGTTGGCGAGAACGACCACGCCGCGGCCGCTCGCCTCGCGGGCGAGATCGCGGTGGGCGGGCAGGTCGATCGCGTCGGGGCCGATCCCGAAGGGGTCCTCCCCCGAGAGCTCGCCCGTGCGCGCGCGCAGCTCGAGGAGGCGCAGCACGGCGGTGTCGACGTCGGCCACCGTGATTAGGCCCGCGGCGAGGGCCTGCGTGGCGCGCTCGATCGTGACGTGCGAGCGCGTGTCGTTGTCCGTGAACGAGTCGATCCCCGCCGTGAGCGCGGCGGCCGTGGCCTGGACGTGGTCGGGGAAGTAGCGCTCGCCGTCCACGAGGTTGGAGGGCGCCTGCGCGTCCGAGACGACGGCGATCGAGCCGGGCGCCCACGAGCGCAGCTCGGTGAGCAGCTCGGCCGCGACGTGGTTGGGCCGCCCGTTGACGAGGTTGTAGGAGGGCATGACGGCGCCCACGACCCCGGCGCGCAGCGGCCCGGCGAAGGCGGGCAGCTCCGTCTCGCGCAGCGTCTGCGGCGGCAGGTGGGAGCTCGTGACGGCGCGGTCCACCTCGTTGCCGTAGGCGAGGAAGTGCTTGAGCGTGGGGACCGTGCGCCACACCGTCGGGTGGTCGCCCCGCAGGCCGCGGCAGTAGGCGGTCGCGAGCTCGGCCGTGACGTCGGGATCCTCCGAGTAGCCCTCTTCGCCGCGGCCCCACAGCGGGTGGCGCAGGGTGTTGACGACGGGTGCCCACACGTTGAGGCTCACCTTGGGGTCCTGGGCGTGCTTCGCCCGCACCTCGGTCGCGACCACCTCGCCCACGGCGGTGAGCAGCCGCGGGTCCCAGCTCGCCGCGAGGCCGGGCGGCTGGGGGAAGACCGTCGCGGTGCCGAGCCACGAGAGCCCGTGCAGCGCCTCGGTGCCCGTCGTGAACGCGGCGAGGCCCAGGCGTTCCACGGCCGGGGCGTGCTGGTGCAGGAACGCGACCTTCTCCTCGAGGGTCAGGGCGGCGAGCACGTCCTGCGCGGTCATCGGGTCTCCTTCGGCCGTCATGACGCGAGCCTAATCGAACCGCTTCGACGATGCTAGTCGTCGGGGCCCGCGCGCCGCGACCCGCGCCCGGCGAGTCACTCGCCGCGGGGCTCGCGCGTGCTGCCTCGGTCCACGAGCGTGGGGGCGAGCAGCCGAACCTGCCCGGGCTGCTCCCCCTCGATGAGCGGGAGGAGCATGTCCACAGCCGCCCGCCCGATCGTCTCGGCGGGCAGGTCGATGCTCGTGATCGGGCGTACCTGCGAGATCGCGGTGCTCTCCGGGCTCAGGGCGAGGAGGGAGAGGTCCTTCGGGATGCGCAGCCCGCGGTCGCGCAGCGCGGAGATGATGTGCGGGAGCGCCACCTCGTTGTGGACCACGACGCCCGTGACCTCGGGCAGCTCGGCGAACAGCCGGTCCACGGCGGCCCGGGCCCCGGCGACGGAGGAGTCGGTCGGCACCACGAGGTAGGGCACGCCGGCCGCCTCGCTCGCGCCCACGAAGCCGCGCGTCATGCGTTCGGCGTAGGACGTGTGGCGCTCCATGACCTCGGTGGGCGAGCCGAGCAGCGCGACCGAGCGGTGGCCCAGGTCGATCAGGTGGCGGGCCGCGGCGCTCCCGGCCTGGGCGAAGTCGAGGTCGATGCAGCTCAGGCTGTGCGGTTCGGAGGGCAGGCCGATGAGCACGGTGGGCCGTCCGAGGGCGCTGAGCTGCGGGACGCGGGGATCGGAGGCCTCGATGTCCATGACGACGACGGCGTCCACCATGGAGGAGCCCACGACACGATCCAGGACGCCGTCCTCCTGGGTGACGAGCAGCACGTCGTAGCCGTTCGCGTTGGCACCGGCCACGACGCCGGCCACGAACTGCATGATGACGTTCATGTCGACGCCCACACGCAGCGGCGCCATGAGGCCGATCACGTCGGTGCGCGAGGAGGCCAGCGCCCGGGCGCTCGCGTGCTGCCGGTAACCCAGCACCTCGATCGCCTGCTCGATGCGGCGGCGCGTCTCCTCGGAGATGGGTCGCTTGCCCGAGAGCGCGTAGCTCACGGTCGACGGGGCCACCCCGGCGCGCTGCGCCACGTCGTCGATCGTCACCACGGCGGTCGGGCCTTTCCTCGATGAATGTTTTCAGAGAGTAGAGCAATGGGTCTAGGCTATGCCTCGAAGCGCTTCGACAGAGGTGAGGCGCGAGCGCCCGACGGAGGACGGTCATGAAGTTCAGCGACGGCTACTGGCTGCTGCGGCCCGGCGTCACGGCGCTGCGTCCGCGCGACATCGACGCCGTCGAGCAGGACGGACGCGACCTCCTCGTCTACGCCCCGACCTTACCCATCCAGGAGCGCGGCGACACCCTCAACCGCCCCCTGCTCACGGTTCGCTTCTCCTCGCCGCTGCCCGACGTCATCGGCGTGCGGGTCTCCCACCACGTGGGCGCCGTCGACCGCGGCCCGCACTTCCCCCTCACCCGCACCGAGCACCCGATCGAGATCGACGTGCCGGCGCGCCCCGGCAAGGGCCCCGCGACGTACACCGCGGGCCGGCTCGCGGCGCGCATCGCGACCGACGGCGAGTGGGGCGTCGAGTTCGTCGCGGACGGCCGGGTCCTCACCCGCTCGATGGAACGCTCCGTCGCGGCCCTCGAGACACCCGAGGGTCACTTCGTGCGCGAGCAACTCACGCTCGGGGTCAGCGAGACGCTCTACGGCCTCGGCGAGCGCTTCGGCACCTTCGCCCGCAACGGCCAGTCCATCGACGTCTGGAACGAGGACGGCGGTACCGCCTCGGAGCAGGCCTACAAGAACGTGCCGTTCTACCTGTCGGACGCCGGTTACGGCGTGTTCGTCGATCACCCCGAGCGTGTCTCCTTCGAGCTCGGCACCGAGGTCGTCTCGCGCGCCCAGTTCTCCGTGCCGGGCAAGGAGCTGCAGTACTACGTCGTCTACGGCGCGACGCCCAAGGAGATCCTCGCCCGCTACACCGAGCTCACTGGTCGCCCCGCGCGAGTCCCCGCCTGGAGCTACGGCCTGTGGCTGTCGACGTCGTTCACGACGAGCTACGACGAGGCGACCGTCTCCTCGTTCGTCGACGGGATGGCCGAGCGCGGGCTGCCGCTCTCGGTGTTCCACTTCGACTGCTTCTGGATGCGTGCCTTCCACTGGTCGGACTTCGTGTGGGACCCGGCGATGTTCCCGGACCCCGCGGGGATGATCTCCCGCCTCAAGGAGCGCGGCCTGCGCATCTGCGTGTGGATCAACCCCTACATCGCCCAGCGTGGTCACCTCTTCGAGGAGGGGCGCCGGCTCGGCTACCTCGTCAAGCGCCCCGACGGCAGCGTGTGGCAGTGGGACATGTGGCAGGCCGGCATGGCGCTCGTCGACTTCACCAACCCAGACGCGCGCGCGTGGTTCCAGGACAAGCTCGGTGCGCTGCTCGACCAGGGTGTCGACTGCTTCAAGACGGACTTCGGCGAGCGCATCCCCACGGACGTGGAGTGGCACGACGGCTCCGACCCCATGCGGATGCACAACTTCTACACCCAGCTCTACAACGAGAGCGTCTTCGACCTGCTCACCGAGCGCCGCGGCGAGGGCGAGGCCGTGCTCTTCGCCCGCTCGGCCACGGCCGGCGGCCAGCAGTTCCCCGTGCACTGGGGCGGGGACTGCGAGTCGACCTTCGTCGCGATGGCCGAGTCGTTGCGGGGCGGGCTCTCGCTCGGCCTGAGCGGCTTCGGCTACTGGTCGCACGACATCGGCGGCTTCGAGGGCACGCCCGACCCGGCAGTCTTCAAGCGTTGGGTCGCCTTCGGGCTGCTCTCCTCGCACTCGCGACTGCACGGCTCCAACTCCTACCGGGTGCCGTGGGCGTTCGACGAGGAGGCCGTCGAGGTCACGCGAGCCTTCACGCGGCTCAAGCTCTCGCTCATGCCCTACCTCGCCGCGGCGGGCGAGGAAGCCGCCGCGACCGGCGTGCCCGTGATGCGGGCCCCCGTGATCGAGTACCCGGGCGACCGCGCCGTGTCCGGGCTCGGCACCCAGTACTTCCTGGGCGAGTCCCTCCTCGTGGCCCCCGTGTTCTCCGAGGAAGGTCACGTGGACGTGTACCTCCCGCGCGAGGAGCGTGGGGCGAGCGGGCGGTGGACGCAGCTCCTCACGGGAGAGGTGGTCGATGGCGGGCAGTGGCGCGCGGAGAGCCACGGCTTCGACTCGATCCCGCTCTACGTGCGCCCCGGCACGGTGCTGCCCGTGGGCGCGGTGCAGGACACGCCCGAGTACTCGTGGGCCGACGGCGTGACGCTGCGACTCTTCGACCTGCCCGACGGTTACGACGCCGAGACGTTCGTGCCCGGTGGCACGGGTGATCCCGCGACCTTCCGGGTGTGCCGGGTCGGCGACTCGGTCACGGTCTCGTCCGAAGATGCCCCGGGGGCGTGGCACGTCCAGGTCGACGGTCGTGCGGCCGACGCCTCGAGGGCTGCGAGCGTGACGCTCGACCTGGCGTGAAGACCTGGAGCCAGCGCGCCGACCACCGGGTTCGGCTCGACACCCCGGCGAGGGTGTGGGCCGAGGCGTTACCGCTCGGCAACGGGCACCTCGCCGCAATGTGCTTCGCGGACCCCGGTGACGACCGCTTCGCGCTCAACCACGACACCGTATGGTCCGGCAGCCCGCGCAACGAACGGGCCAGGTTCCTGGTGGACTCGCAGCACGCGTCCGCCGCGATCGCCGAGGCACGCTCTGCACTCGCCGCCGGTGACCGACCCGGCGCCGACGCCGCAGTCCGGCGGCTCCAGGCCGGCTACAGCCAGGCGTTCCTCCCGCTCGGCGACCTCCGTCTGCGCCGGGAGGGCGCGCCCACGCTGCGTCGGCGCGAGCTCGACCTCGCCCGCGCCGTCCACGCCGCGCTCGCCGACGACGGCACGCTGCGGCGCAGCTACGTGAGCGCACCCGACGGCGTGCTCGTGGTCGAGAGCGAGTTCCCCGAGCCGGCTGACGTCACGGTGAGCTTCGAGCACCCGTTGCACGAGCTGCGGCGCGTGGCCACCGGCACCGTGCTCGAGGTGCGGCTGCGCGCCCCGTCCGACGTCGCGCCCCACCACGAGGCCGCCGAGCCACCGGTCTCGTGGAGCGCGGCACCGGGCGATGCCGTCCAGGCCGTGGTCCAGGTCGCGGCCGTCACCGACGGGCGGGTGAGCGTGACGGGCGGCGCGCTCGCTGTCGAGGGTGCGACGCGGCTGCGGGTGCTGCTCGCGTGCGAGACCACCTTCCAGGGCGCTGGTCTCGGGCCCGACGGCGACATCGAGGAGGCCGCCGCACGCGCCACGGAAGTGCTCTGCGCCGCAGCGCGGGCCGATCCCGCCGAGCTGCTCGCGCGCCACGTGGCCGACCATGCGGCCCTCTACGACCGCTTCGAGCTGACGCTGCCCGCCCTCGGGCACGGTGCCGTTCCCGGGGACACGGTTCCCGAGGGTGCGCCGTCGGACAGCGCTGCGCCGTCGGGCAACCTTGCGCCGTCGGACAGCTCCGTGTCGTCGGACTTCCTCGGCCCGACTGACGAGCCGGACACCGCCGCGCGCCTCGCCGCCGCACGCGCGACCGGCGCGCCCATGGCCGCCGATCCGGCGCTCGCCGCGCTCCTGCTCCACTACGGGCGCTACCTGCTCATCGCCTCGTCCCGGCCCGGGTCGCTCCCCGCGACGCTGCAGGGCATGTGGAACGCCGAGCTGCGCCCGCCGTGGAGCAGCAGCTACACGGTCAACATCAACACGCAGATGAACTACTGGGGCGCCGAGACGGCCGCGCTCGCCGAGTGCCACGAGCCGCTCGCTGCGCTCGTGGCCGGGGTTGCGCGCAACGGGCGCGAGGTGGCGCGACGGCTCTATGGGGCACGCGGCTGGGTAGCCCACCACAACACCGATGCGTGGGCCTTCGCCTCGCCCGTGGGGCAAGGGGTGGCCGACCCGGCGTGGGCGTTCTGGCCCATGGCGGGGCCGTGGCTCGGGGCCCATCTGGTGGAGCGCGTGCGCTTCGCGGGTTCCACGGAGCGGCGCGCGGAGCTCGCTGCGGAGGCATGGCCCGTCCTCACCGGGGCCGTCGCGTTCCTCCGTGACTGGGTGGTCGAGCTCGAGCCCGGGGTGTGGGGCAGCCCGCTCGCGACGTCCCCCGAGAACGTGTTCCGCACCGGGGTGGCGGGGCGGCACGCGGCGGTGGCTCGGCACGCTGCGATGGACGGTGAGCTCGTGCACGACGTCGCCGTTGGCGCCCTCGAGCTCGCCGAGATCCTCCGGCTCCAGGCGGATCCCACGGCGATCGAGGCCGCGTGGCTGCTCGAGCACGTCGTCCTGCCGCGCGTAGGCGCGGACGGCGGGACCGCCGAGTGGTTCGACGACGAGACACCTACGGACCCGCACCACCGGCACGTCTCGATGCTCTACGGCTCGTTCCCCGGTTCGCGTGAGCTGTCCGCCCAGGAGCGCGACGCGACGATCCGCTCGCTCGACCTGCGCGGCGACGACTCCACGGGCTGGTCGCTCGTGTGGAAGATCGCCTTGCGAGCCCGGCTCGGCCAGGAGGAGAAGGTCTCCGACCTCCTCGAGCTTCTCGCCCGCGACGCCACCCGCACCTCGGCCGAGCACGCCGGCGGCCTCTACCCGAACCTCTTCGCCGCGCACCCGCCGTTCCAGATCGACGGCAACCTCGGCTTCGTCGGGGCGGTGCTCGAGTGCCTCGTGCAGTCGCACCGGCGCGAGGGCGACCGCACCGCGATCGAGCTGCTGCCCGCGCTCCCGCCGGCCTGGCGCACCGGGGCGGTCCGAGGTGTGCGGGTGCGCGGTGGCCTCTCGGTCGACGTCGCCTGGCGCGAGGGCGTCGTGGAACGCGTCGAGCTCTCCGCCGAGCCCGGGTCCGAGCCGACGACCGTCCTCGTGCGCGGTGGCGGCCTCGACACCGTCGTCGACGTCCCGGGCGGGGTCCACGTCGTCCTGGTGGCCCGGGCCTGACGACGGAGCTGGACGAGACACTGAACGATCGCCGACGCCACACGCACGTAATCGTTCAGCGTGTTGCCGCCGTGGCTCCGCGGTTCGATCACGCGCAGCGGGTCGAGCGCGCGCAGCCGTGCAACGTATCGGCGCTGAGCTCGGGTCAACTACGCTGATACCCACAACCTCACATCGCGCTGCACGAACCGCGGCGGGAGAGCCCTCTCCCGCCGAGCCCCGACCAGGGGCACGACGGCGAGGCGCCGAAGGAGCAACCCTCCCCGGGAATCTCTCAGGCCCACGTACCGCCGCGGCGAGGCACATCTGGAAAGCGGCCGCCCACGCGGCCCACCGACGGTGCAAGCCACCGCTCCCGCGCCCACCCGGCGCAGGAGCGGCAGGTAAAACTCTCAGGTCGACGCTCGCGTCGGATGACAGATCGGGGAGGTCCTCCGAAACCCCGGACCCCTGGAGCCCAGCCCGTGACCGATCTCATCTCCGCCCGCCACATCGGCCCGCGCGCCACCGAACGCCGGCACCTGCTCGACGTCGTGGGCTACCCCACGCTCGACGCCCTCGTCGACGCCGCGGTGCCGCCCACCATCCGCGCGGCCGCACCGCTCGACCTGCCCGCGGCCCGCACCGAGCCCGAGATGCTCGCGGACCTGCGCGCGATCGCGGCGAAGAACCGCGTCATGACCCAGATGATCGGCCAGGGCTACTACCCCGCCGTCACGCCCGCCGTCATCCGCCGCGGCGTGCTCGAGAACCCCGCCTAGTACACCGCCTACACCCCGTACCAGCCGGAGATCTCCCAGGGCCGCCTCGAGGCGCTCCTCAACTTCCAGACGCTCGTCTCCGACCTCACCGCGCTCCCCGTCGCGGGCGCCTCGCTGCTCGACGAGGCCACCGCCGTCGCCGAGGCCGTGGCCCTCATGCACCGCGCCGCGAAGGGCCGCGAGGGCGTCGTCCTCCTCGACGCCGACCTCTTCCCCCAGTCCCTCGACGTCACGCTCGCCCGCGCCGCGGCGGCGGGCCTCGGCGTGCGGGTCGCCGACCTCGACGAGGGCTTCCCTTCCGACGACGACGGCGCCCCCGTGCTCGGCGTCGTCGTCCAGCAGCCCGGTGCGAGCGGGCGGGTGCGCGACCTCGGCCCGATCATCGCCGCAGCGAAGGAGCGCGGTGCGCTCGTCACGGTCGCGACGGACCTGCTCGCCCTGACGCTGCTCACGCCCCCGGGCGAGCTCGGGGCGGACCTCGCCGTCGGCAGCGCGCAGCGCCTCGGCGTGCCCCTCTTCTACGGCGGACCGCACGCGGCGTTCATCGCGGTGCGCGAAGGACTCGAGCGCACGCTGCCCGGCCGGCTCGTGGGGGTGAGCGTCGACGTGCACGGGGCCACCGCCTACCGCCTCGCCCTGCAGACCCGCGAGCAGCACATCCGCCGCGAGAAGGCCACGAGCAATATCTGCACCGCCCAGGCCCTGCTCGCCGTCGTCGCCTCGATGTACGCCGTCTACCACGGCCCGGAAGGGCTGCGGCAGATCGCCGAGCGCACCCACGCCCGCGCGGTAGAGATCGCCCGCGGCCTGCAGGCGCACGGCGTCCAGGTCGAGCACGAGCGCTTCTTCGACACCGTGCGCGCGCACGTCCCGCCGGCCCGGGCGAGCGAGATCGTCGCCGCGGCCGCAGCGCGCGGCATCAATGTGTGGCCCGACGGCCCCGCACACGTCCAGGTCTCGACGTCCGAGGTGACGACCCCCGCCGACGTCGAGTCGGTGGTCGGTGCGTTCGTCGAGGTGCTCGCCGAGCTGCCCGCCGACTGCTGCGGCGGTGGTTGCTGCGACGGCCCGCGCGCCGCGGCGGACGCCCGCGACGGGAGCACGGAACCCACGATCGACGGTGTGTGGCCCGAGGCCCTGCGCCGGACGTCGGAGTACCTGACGCACCCCGTGTTCCACACCCACCGCTCCGAGACGGCGCTCATGCGCTACCTGCGCCGGCTCGCCGACCGGGACCTCGCGCTCGACCGCACGATGATCCCCCTCGGCTCGTGCACCATGAAGCTCAACCCGGCCGCCGCGATGGAGCCCGTCTCGTGGCCCGAGTTCGCGGACCTGCACCCGTTCGTACCGCGCGCGCAGGCCGCGGGGTACACCGAACTCATCGACCAGCTCACCGACTGGCTCGCCCGCATCACGGGGTACGCGGCCGTGTCCGTGCAGCCCAACGCCGGCTCGCAGGGCGAGTTCGCCGGCCTGCTCGCGATCCGCGAGTACCACCGCGCGCAGGGCGATGCGGAGCGCGACGTCGTGCTCATCCCGGCGTCGGCCCACGGCACGAACGCAGCCTCGGCGGCGCTCGCGGGCCTGCGCGTCGCGGTGGTGGCGACCCACTCGAGCGGTGAGGTCGACCTCGACGACCTGCGCGCCAAGCTCGA
>Ga0160449_1000188_pt1 | contig 50486 bp, 37 predicted proteins | sample HID1975I_E1MG_FD_108216 | JGI IMG/M metagenome (GOLD analysis project Ga0160449, IMG submission 108216) | Enriched soil microbial communities from UW Madison campus, WI, USA - HID1975I_E1 MG | ecosystem: Environmental > Terrestrial > Soil > Unclassified | place: USA: Madison, Wisconsin...
CACCGTCAGATCAACCGAGGTGCCAGAACACACTGCTGCAGGGCTGGTGATTGCTAAAACCGGTGCTGGATTGATGGTTACCTGCACTGGTTTGGTATCCGAACATCCCTCTGCTGTTGTTCCTTCTATGTAATAGGTTCCCCCTGCGGTTACCAAAGAAGGATTGGACAACACAGTGGTGGCTGCCGGATCGGTAAAATACTTGAAGGCCAGCCCGGATGTGCTTCCTGCTGTTACGGCTGCTGATGTGAGGTCAACCGATCTTCCTGAACAAACTGCTGCCGGGTTGGTGACCGTTACAACAGGTGTTGGGTTAACCGTCACCGCTACGTTCTGGATTACAGAACATCCCTCTGGAGTGGTTCCTTTTATGTAATAGGTGCCTCCTGCGGTTACTGAAGACGGATTGGACAGCAAGGTGGTGGCTGCCGAATCGGTAAAATAAGCGAAGGCCAGCCCGGATGTGCTTCCCGCTGTTACGGACGCGGCAGTAAGGTCAACCGATGTCCCTGAACATACTGCTGGCGGGTTGGTAACAGCTACTGTAGGTATAGGATTGACGGTTATATGCACCGGACTGATCGCATAACAGCCCTCTGGTGTAGTTCCTTTGATATAATAAGTACCCCCTGTTGTGACTGAAGCTGGATTAGAAAGTAAAATACTGCCTGCAGCATCAATGAAATAAGTAAAGGTCAGATTTGATGCACTTCCCGTTGTAACTGTCGGTTCTGTCAAGTCAACTGAAATACCTGAACATACTGCTGGCGGATTAGTAATGTTTAAAGCTGGTATAGGATTAATAGTTACCACTACATATTGCATTGCTGAACATCCTTCTGGTGTTGTCCCTTTTATATAATAAGTGCCGCCTTCTGCTACTGCCTCGGGGTTGGCAAGGACTGTTGCAGCTTCAGCGTCTGTAAAATAAGTGAAAGTCATATTTGCGGTGCTTCCAGCAGTTATTGAGGGCGCTGTCAAATCTACTGTTGTGCCTGAACATACTGCTGATGGATCGGATGTTACCATTATAGGAGTCGGATAAACCGTTACCGTTACAGGCTGGATTGATGAGCATCCTTCTGGTGTTGTTCCTTTTATGTAATAAATGCCGCTTGTCGTTACTCCTTCTGCACTGTCAAGTACTACGGTGCCTGCGGCGTCTGTAAAATAAGTAAAGGTCAGATCGGGTGTGCTTCCTGCAGTTACTTCTGCCGCAGTAATATTTACGATAGTGCCCTCGCATACAGGTGCAGGATCAGTCACACTTACAACCGGTATTGGGTTAATAGTTACCTGAACAGGACTGATTGCAGAACATCCCTCTGGTGTTGTTCCTTTTATGTAATAGGTGCCGCCAGCTGTTACTGCATCTGCATTAGCAAAAGCTGCAGTGCCGGCTGCATCTGTAAAATAAGCAAACGTCAGGTTCGATGTGCTTCCTGCCGTTACTGCCGCTGCAGTCAAGTCCACCGAAACACCTGAACATACTGCTGGCGGTGGCGTTGTTGTTACTGTGGGAGTCGGATCAATTGTTACAGTGACAGGCTCTATTGCTGAGCATCCTTCTGATGTAGTCGCTTTTATATAATAAATGCCGCTTGCCATTACTGCATCTGCATCGTCAAGGACTATTGTGCCTGCGGCATCTGTAAAATAAGTAAAGGCCAGATTGGCTGTGCTTCCAGCTGTGACGGACAGAGCCGTCAAATCAACTGTACCCGAACAAACCGCTGGCGGGTTGTCAATCACTAAAGACGGCGCTGGGTTGATCGTTACCAGTACCGGAGTAATCGCAGAGCATCCTCCCGGCGTTGTTCCCCGAATATAATAAGTGCCGCTTGCTGTCACAGCGTTTGCATTGGCTAAAAGCTGCGTGGCAGCCGCATCACTGAAATAAGCAAACGATAGTCCCGCTGTGCTGCCTGCTGTTATATCCGGCGCTGTCAGATCAACTGCTGTACCCGCACAGGCTGCCGATGGGCTGTTGACAACTACAAACGGTGTTGGGGTTACGGTTACCTTCACGGGACTTATCGACGAACATCCCTCAGGGGTTGTTCCCTTAATGTAATAAATGCCGCTTGTTGTTATGGCATCTGCCCCATCCAAAGTTTGCGTCCCATCCTGATCAATAAAATAGCTATATGCCAAATTAGCGGTACTGCCAGAAGTTACTGCTGCTGTAATATCTACTGTAGTGCCCTCGCATACTGCTGGCGGATTGTTAACTGTTACAACAGGCAGCGGATTGATAGTTACCTGCACCGGACTTATCGCAGAACATCCCTCGGGAGTTGTTCCCTGAATATAATAAGTACCTCCTGCTGTTACTGCATCTGGATTGGTGAGGGCCACCGTTCCTGTGGCATCTGTAAAATAAGCAAAGGTAAGGTTTGATGTGCTTCCCGAGGTTATTGCCGGTGCTGTCAAATCAATAGGAGTGCCTGAACATACTGCCGCCGGATTGGTAATGGTTACTGCAGGTGTTGCGATTACCAGAACAGAACTCGTGGCATTATCGGTAAAAGTATTTACGCCATTACTGACCGTAGCCTGGAGATTTACAACATAAGTACCTGCTGCCGCATAATTATGAATTGGATTCAATGCAGTACTTACTGGTGCGCCATCGCCAAAATCCCAAATGAGACCTGTCAGCGAATAGCCCGATGCTATGATAGAGGCACTTGTAAATTCAAACGCATTTCCAATAAGGCACTCATTGGCAGGATACACCGAAATGTCTGCTGTCACGTTCGGATTTTTGCTTATGGAAACAGTTTGAGCTGTGACGTTAGTGCAGCCATTGAGATTGGCAGCGGTAAGCGTTATAGTATAGGTGCCCAGTAAATCATACTGATGTGTTGGAACAGCTGCAGAAGAAGTTCCTCCGTCTCCGAAATCCCAGCTATAAGTAACATCTGCGGCGGTAGAGATTGGTGTAAAGGTATACTCGTCATTTACGTTATTGATTGCATCATAGGTAAATGAAGCATCAGGCTTCAGGTTGACTTCTACAGCTACTGGGCTGATTGAAGAACAGCCCGTAGCAGGATCAGTTCCCCTGATATAATAAGTACCCCCTGCTGTGATTGCAGTTGCATCAGCCAAAGGCTGCGTCCCTGCTGCATCGCTAAAATAGGAATAAGTTAAACTTGGTGTGCTTCCTGAAGTCACAGCTGCTGCGGTAAGGTCTACGGCTCCTGGTGAGCACACTGGTGCCGGATTGGTAATTGCAACAGTTGGCAGCGGGTTTATAGTTATTGTTGCTGCAGCGCTAGACGGACACGGTGCAAATGAATATGAGGCAACAACATTTACAGTATATGTACCTGGAGTACTTGCCGCCAAATCAATCTCACCGCTATTGGGATTTATAACCAGACCGGCTGTTGAGGTGAATGTGAATGCATGTGATGCACCGAGAAGATTGGATCCTGTCAGCCTGTGGCGGCGCAATACGGGATCTGGAGGGGCAGACCATGTGACTATCAGATCTGGCAATACTGTTCCAGATCCGCAGAAGGGACCGCCAGGATATGTCAGACTTGTATCTGCCGGCGACAAGTTGCTTACTGCCACCGCTTTTATGGCTGAATCGCATCCTGTAACAGTATCTGTTCCTTTTATATAATATGTGCCTGGAATTGTGACTGCAGCGGGATTGGCCAATGCGATAGCACCTGCGGCATCTGTAAAATAGGTAAAAGTCAAATTTGCTGAACTGCCTGCGGTTACCGCAGGCAAAGTGAGATCCACAGCAGTTCCTGCGCACACGGGATCAGGGTCCGTGATTGCTAATACTGGAATAGGATTAACCGATACACTCACTGCCTTGATTGCTGAACATCCTGCCGCAGTTGTTCCTTTGATGTAATAGGTTCCGCCAGCTGTAACTGCACTGGGCGCAGCAAGTGCAATTGTGCCTGCGGCATCTGTGAAATAAGCAAACGTCAGGTTTGGAGTACTTCCAGCAGTTACTGCCGGCGCAGTCAAATCAACTGAAGTCCCCGAACATACTGCCGCAGGAGCATTGGTAACCAATGTCGGAGTCGGGTTAATTGTTACAGCCACACCCTGTATTGCCGAACACCCAGCCGAAGTTGTTCCTTTAATGTAATAAGTTCCGCTTGTCGTCACTGCGCTTGGCGAAGCGAGAACTGCTGTAGCGGCCGCATCTGTAAAGTAAGTAAATGTTAGATTTGCAGTGCTTCCAGCGGTTAATGCCGGTGCAGTAAGGTTAACTGATGTACCTGAACACACTGCTGGCGGAGCTGCTGTTACCACTGTAGGGGTGGGATTAAATGAAACCAATACAGCCTTAATTGCCGAACATCCAGATCCAGTTGTTCCTTTTATATAATAAGTCCCCCCTGCTGTTACTGCACTTGGCGTATCAAGAACTGCTGTTCCCGCTGCATCAGTAAAATAAGTATAGGTAAGGCCAGCTGTACTTCCAGCGGTTACTGATGGTGCAGTCAGGTCGACTGGTGTTCCCGAACATACTTTAGGCGGGGCTGCTGTGACCACTGTTGGAACCGGATTGACCGTTACCGCTACAGGCTGGATCGCAGAGCATCCTGCTGCAGTTGTTGCTTTTATGTAATAAGTGCCACTGGTGGCAACTGCATCAGCATTGGCAAGAACTGCTGTGCCGGCTGCATCAGTAAAATAAGTAAATGCAACACCTGCTGTGCTCCCTGCCGTTACAGCTGCATCTTTAAGATTTACTGTACCAGGCGAGCACACTGCAGCAGGATTGTTAATAACAATTGTTGGCAGGGGATTTAAAGTTATCACTAAGCCGGCTGTATTGGTAGTATTGCAAGGCGCTCCGACAGTGACTGCGCAAGTATAATTATTTACTCCTTCATTTAGATCAGTGTAGCTGACAGCCGGGCTTTTTAAATTTTGATTTCCTGAATTGATACCAGGTCCAGTCCATAAATAGGAAGCTGCGCCAGATATATCAACATCTAATTGAATGGTGCCTGAATTTAATTTGCATAATGTTGGATTGTTCAAACCATTTGCTGAGGCCGTCGGTGCACTTGCCACACCAATTTGTGCTGACTGCGTTACAACATTTCCGCATCCATCCTGTACTTTGAAATAATAAGTTCCTTTGTTTAGTGCTGTAAACTGATTTGAGCTTTGAAAAACTCCATATGTCGTCCCTCCGTCTTTGCTTAAAGCATATGACAATGCATTATTGGGAACTGGTGAAATACTAGTGGCAGTAATTGTAAGGATTCCGTCAGCAGCGCCGTCACTGCAGACAAAACCTCCGGTATTACTTCTGTCTACCTTGACAGTATTGCTTGCGTCATAGGTAATTGTTTCAGTCAGTACATTGGTATTGCCTCCCTTAATGCGCAGCCCGAAAACGTAGGTGCCATAATTCAAGCCATTAAACGGGAGTGATGCTGTTATACTGGCTAAATCCCTTACCTGCCCCACATTTGATGGCCCTGAAACGATAATGACCTGATAAGCACTGGCTACATCGAAATTACCTTTCATTGTATAATTAAAGCCTCCGCAGACCGGTGTCATCGTGCCGGCTGAAAGAGTGGCAACATACCCCTGTACAACAGCATTCATGGATTTTGTACCGCAGGGGCCTGTTATACTCAGCGTATAATTTCCTTTTGGCCAATATCCAGCTGGATCTGTCGGATTTACTCTTGGAAGTGTCGCATTGCCTGTCGAATTTAATGTCACGCTGCCGGTTGTTCCCAATGGCACCAAAGGATTGTTGGATGCTGTTACAGTATAATTCAGTACATCCCCTATTTGATAGGGAGTATTGGAAAGCATCAGCAGACCATATCCCAGCACATTCAAATTAGGCTGTACAGCTGACAAAAATTGTGAAGGTGTAAATGAAGGCTCAGCGGGAATAATTATTTGAGATGAGGGATTACCTAAAAAATTTCCGGTTGTATTTCCCGCTGCATCAATGTAGGTGAAATTATAAGTGGCTCCTGCAGTAAAACCGCTTAAAGTTGCAGGAATACTTGACAATGTCTGTGTAATTACATCAGAAGGATCGGCGGTATTGGTAAAAACCATATCCATCGGAAGGCAGGTCAGCAAGTTGGCTCTAACGCTCAGTAAGCCCGTTCCTCCACAATTAGATGTAGTTATGGTTCCTCCATTATATACGTGCCTGATTGGAAATTCTTTTGTGTTACCGCACTGATCCATCAGTACTACCCTCATATTGTTGATGTCTGCGTATATGTCTTCACGGGTAGCTGCGAGCGGCATTTTAAAACTTATAGTCTGCGGTGAAATACCATCAGCTCCTACAGCAGCATTTCCGTCCGTACCAATTCCATATAACTGGCCCTGAAACTTTATTTTCCAGCTAAACAATGCTGCATCAGCAGCAGAGATAACGGTACTATTCGAAATATATTGAAAACCAGCTTCCACCATTATGATTATCGGTGATGTGCAGGCAGAAGTCTGGTGCTTAGGATATGCGTAGCCTATTCCCAGTTTAAAATCGTTTACAGTTACGGTAGGATTGGTGACAGCTGTTGATCCAGTGACAGTTTGTCCGCAGGCATCTGTAGCACTTACAATGTAACTGCCTGCAGGCTGTGCATTAAAAGCAAAATTAGAAGCGCTTACGGCACCGCTATCCTGAATTATTGAACCAGGAGAAGACTGCAGTGCTATCTTGTAGGTTATCGGTAATTTACCGCCTGTAACCGTAGTTGTTAAAACTGCAGATCCTCCAGAACAGCTGGCAACTTTAGTTGGCGTCGCAATGCTCATCGGCGTATAACCGTCTGAAACTGCTATATTTGCGCTAGTAAAAATCGTACCTGTACTTGTATTGCGCCCTTTAAGCGTATAAGTCCCTGTGGAAAGAGCCTCGAAAAGAGGGTTAGTCGTAAATTGAGCAGGATCATTTGGAATTGGTGCAATCACAACATTATTTTTAAGCAATTGATACTGGGGAGAAGTCCATCCTGCATTGTTGCTGGCCGTGATAGTACCTCCGCCCAGACAGCCGGTTGTACCTGGAGTACCCGATACTGTTTGTGCAGAGGAAAAAATACTTAGAAAAAAAATTAAAATTAGAGTTAATGTAAATTTCGATTTCATAACTATTTTTATATTAAATTATAAACTTTACCACTCAAGCAATCAGGATATCCTTTAAGCAGATATTGGGCAGACTTGATCACTCCTTGCTAGCTATTATCAACTAACTGCGAAGAAAAATCTACCAAAATATCATTGAAGACTTAAAAACAATCATCTATTTCAAAAGCAGACTGCTTATCTAACCTGATTTAAATTTTTAGCTGATCAGCAATATCTTACCTTCCAATACTCTAAATTTTGCGACAAACTTTATATTTATCACTGTTTAATTTTATTATTTGGAATCTAGCTTGGGCAATGAAAATTTAACTAGACATTTTCCTTGGCAGTTATTCATTATATGACATTAAAATAAGTACCACAACTGCAAAAAAAATAAAGCCTTAGATCATGTAAAGCACATATTAATAGTACGGGCAAATAAAAAGTGCGAATAGGAATAAATTCAGATGGCGGAAAGAAGATAGAATATGATGTAAGACGACGCAATCACTTTTCTAAATGACAATGCTTCAATTTTTTGAATTAAAGAACGTGGCAGTACATCCGGGCAATATCTTGCATTATCATTTGCAGTTAAGGCTACAATTAAAGTAAGCAATTATTTTATTTTTTTTATACAGTAATGTTATTTCTTACAAAAGTAAATAAGTAGATAAAAAAAAAACTGTTGTAACAACAATTTCATGTTGCAAATTATAAAATGAAACAATATTTAACATAACTGCTTAGCAATAAAAAAACTAATGCTTTAAGCTTTAAAGTATTTAAAACTCTAGCAATTTTCTTATAATAATCATAGCAAGGTGTTTAAAAAATAAAATTGAGGCATAAAGCGAGATTAGTATTCATTTTTTAATGATTTTTAAAATTTCATTTTCAATTCAACAAAATCAATTAAAATGACACTTTTAGGTTCTGTCGTATCTATCAAAATCAAATCTAAGAATTTAGGGGATATAAAAGTTAACCCGCCAGCATACAGAATGATTTAAATATAGAGATCCCGGTCTAATCATCTGATTCTTCCGAAGCATATGCACAACTTCAATTCCGTTTAGAGTTCTTTTTGCAGATTAAAAACTTTTAAAACCTAATTCGTTTTTTATCAGCTATTTGACAAAACGATAGTCCTGTTCGATAATAGAGCCAAATAAAGACAATTCTGGCTTAATGACAATAATCTTCTCGAATCCTACATAATATTTGTAGAATTGTATATTAGTTTACTGCCATAAACCAATTTAGTTTCTATAATTTTTACATCAATCCTAACAGAACATCCAAACCAAATTTATAAAGCCAATGAAAGACAGGCACTACATGTAGTAAGCTAATTTCTTTAAATCATCCAGAAATGATGTTGTAATTTTTCCTGTCGAGGTCACAACGCCAAATGGCGCCAATTGAAGACAATTGGCGCCATTTTTTATTTATTTTTACTACATTAATCAACTTAAAATAATTTTTTCCTTTACTTTCTCTTTTTGACTGAAATTAAATTTTTACTACAGACGGAGGCGTCCATTGATTTTTAATTACGGACTGCTTTGGGCCGTAGCATCTGAAATATAAACAGAAATCATCTGCAGGGCTTGGCAGCCAATTGGCTTTTTTGTCCCCTTCCGGCTCCGCATGCTGCACATACAATGTAAGGGAACCATCGACATTGTACTTTAAATCCCGGTTTTTGGTTCCAACCGAATAGCGTTTTATGACATTGGGATAGAAAAAGTGATGCTCGTCATAAAGTGTAAGAGACCAGAAGCCGTCTACAGGCGGAAGGTTACCTTTTGCAAATGTCAGGGTATACTGTTTAGAACCATTCAGTCGAGATCCTTTTGAATCGAGATCCTGATAAAAATACTTTGTTTCTTTACCTGCATTCACCAGTATATTGGATTTTGCTATGGCTGTACGGGTGAAATAATCCGTTCCAAAAGCAGCACAGTTATCGGCAGTGGTCCAGTTCCCTGGAAGAGGTATTCCCCAGTTGCGAAATTGCAGTAATGGATCAACCAGTTCTTTGTCCGCTTTATGGGCTTCATCAATCATCGCTTTTTTCAATGCAGGATCTTTCTTTGCTGCTTCGATCACCGACAGTACCTGTGCGTAACGAGCTTCCTCGCCGGGCAATGGAGGAGCATCTTTCAATACAATAGGAAGCTGATCGAAAAAGGTATCTGGAAAGACCCATTTCGTTTCTTCAGATCCGCCATCTTTTGTCGGCGAACCTAAGGATGGAAGCCTACTCCAGTCCTGCTGTTTCATTTTTCCGTCAAATTTATCCAGAGCATAGACATCAATAGAATTAATTATGGCCTGGACTGCATTTTTATCTGAGGGCGTATCATCCTGAAAAACTCTAGGTACAATAAAGGCTGTGCCTGTTTTGCTGTAAAATACTTTAGTGATTCCTTTAGGCACCTCTCCTTTCCAGTTAGGCCCCGCCAGCATGTAAAACCCTGGTTTTGTACCATACATCTTCCCAAGCTGGGCAAAAGCATCTGTGCGAAGATCCACCACCTGATATACCCAGAAACGCTTGCCAAAATCCGGAACCTGTATCACGACGGGAGTCTCATCAAGAGCGGCAATAGCAGCTCCGTAAACCACATCCTGATTTGGACAGGCAACCCAGCGCTGTTCAGGCTTAATATAATCATGCAACATTGCCAAAGAATTTAATGGCGCAAATGGCAGTACGCCATTCATAAGACCTACTTTTGGTGACTGCTTGAACGCAAGACGTCTGTTGTAAATGTTTTCCATTGGCCAAGCCCAGAAATAGGCATCTCTTGCGACCTGTCTTGCATAAGATTCTGTAATCTTTACATTTACATCGGGGCCATTCGGTACTGAATCCGAAAATTTGCCTGAAACATCAGCATCAGTTTCTGCAGAAGATAATGTTCCATTTTTATCACTTTTATTCTGATTGCACGCTGTCATTGCAAGAAGTACAATGATTAAAATCAATTTGTTTTTCATCTTTTAAAATTTAAAAAATAACTATAGCTTATTTAATTTTTTCTACGTCATTTAGTTTCCACCTCTGATCATACAGCTTTGGAGTTGGGCCTTAAAAGCGGGCTAAAATTTTAAATTTCCCTTTAGGGTCCGTTGGAATTCAATTTGATTCGCCGGATTCAGGTGCAGTTGATTTTAGCAAAAGCATCAACCGCTAGTTGAAAATGTACTGCCAGCATGCACCAAATGGCAGATTCTATTCCTCGTTGATACAAAATCTGTTCCTGAATATTAGCGTGCTTAAAATCTGAAATTGCCGAAACCTTACATAATCTACTAAAAAATAAACAATTTCAAATTATTATACAGTTTAAAGCTACAATATTTTTTTTAAAATACATTAACTTTTATGCACAAGTATAAAAATCAACAACATTAACTAGAGCTTCTCGTCCAAGTATCGTTTTTGCTTATGTCAAGTCATGGCAATTTTTGCTCTGGACTTGGTACTATCATGCCACAAAATGTTAATGAGAATATTAAATAAGTTCAGCAAACCATTCAACTACACATATGTACACAAAATATCGGGAAGACTTATCAAACCATAAAAAAATGAAAAAGATTTATTTAAATACAAGATTGTAATTTATAGAGCCATCGAAAGACAATTTTACCTTAACTTAAAACATTCTTTCAAAATCCTCGATAATAGTTGTAGAATTGTATAGTATTTGATAGAAATAAATCAATTTTTAACCTCAATCGAACGACATTTAATGAGTTAATTAAATATTTTTTATCGTCCAGAAAATAGGCAAATTAAATGTCCAATTCAATTACTTTCTGATTGGATTAAAGCAATATGAAAACACTAGTATCCTTACCAAATTTTAATTTGAATAATCTACGAATTATTATATAATTTTACTAAAAACTGGCTCACTTTCTTCAGGAAGTAATAAATTTTATTGTCAAAAATTTTATTCTAAACCTTTATATCTTAATAAATATAAATATATAGATGTTTTAACATTTTTTAACTTTTAACCCTTACAATACATACAAACCGCTTCCAAATAAAAAATCAAAATAATTATCTTACAAATTCACTTGAAAGTAAGCCAATTTCTTTAAATCATTCATAAAATGGTTTGTAAATTGTTCAGTAAGGGTCACAAAGAGCCAAAAGGCGCCAATTGAAGACAATTGGCGCCTTTTTTATTAAAAAAAAATATTAATCAATATATTATCGAATTTTTTGTTTTTACTTCCTTTGTTACCACCCTTTTATTTCGTTTTATTGTTAGAAACAAATAAATTGAGTTTTGATAACTGCAGCTGGACTCCACTCATCTTTTAAAGTTTTTCTTCAGGCCAATAACACCGTACATATAAAGAAAAAGTGCCTTTTCGAGCGGAAAGCCAATTGTCGATTTTATCACTATCTGGTTTGGAGTTTTGCACATACAGCGTTAGTGAGCCGTGAGCATTATATTTTAAATTTTTATTTTTTGTTCCTAAAGAGTAACGCTTAAACTCATTTGATGCAAAAAAGTGGTGATCATCATAAAGGATAAGTAAACAAAATCCTTTGACAGGAAGAGTTTGTCCTTTTGTAAAAGTAATGGTTTTTATTATTTCTTTATAGTAAAACGGATTGCTAACATATTAAATAAAGTATAGTAATTTATATAAAACTTGTTACTCTTTAATCAATTTTCTGATTAAGTTTAAGTAAGTTAAAAATATGATACCTTTAATAACAATCAAGCTATTTTACAACAATAAGAACAAATCATTTTATGAAAAAAATAATCATTATAGTTATTTTACAATTTTTGACTTGTTCCGTCTTTGGGCAAAATACTGTTCCAAAGCATTCTATAATAACTGATACCGTAAAAAACATTCGTTTCAATTACAAACAGCTTATTATTCCCGGAATTTTAATTGGATATGGTTTTTGGGGAAATGAAAGCGGACAGATAAAAAGTTTCAACAATCAAATACGTGATGAATTTACAGAAGATATTGATTGTAAGATTTCGATAGATGATTTTTCGAGATATGCTCCTGCTGTTTCAGTTTATGCACTTAATGCGTTTGGGGTTGAAGGAAAAAATAATATGCGTGACCGTTCTGTAATTTTAATCACTTCAACAATTATAAATGTGGGAACTGTTTTTGCTTTAAAATCACTCAGTAATGTGGAACGTCCTGATGGAACTTCAAACAATTCATTTCCTTCAGGTCATACCGCTATTGCTTTTGCAGGCGCAGAATTTTTATATCAGGAATATAAAGACAAATCAATATGGTACGGCGTTGCGGGTTATGCAGTTGCCGCAGGAACCGGAATATTTCGCATGTACAATAACAGACACTGGCTTACAGATGTTGCCGCAGGTGCAGGAATTGGAATTTTGAGTACCAAAATTGCGTATTGGGTAAATCTCTATATTACAAGAAAATTATGGCATGGCGAACACAAAAAATCGATGTCTTTTATAGCTCCATCTTACGATGGTAAAAATTTGACAATCTGCTATTTCAAAACATTTTAAGCTTACGCGATACTAATATTCAGATTTTCTTCAAAATTCATTTGTAAATTGCGACATGAAAATTCTTATTATTGAAGATGAGCAAGAAATTGCACAAAGCATCAAAGAGTACTTTAAAACAAATGGCGTTCAATGCGAAACAGCCGAAAATTACGATTTGGCACTCAGCAAAATCGACAGCTATGATTACGATTGTATTCTGCTGGATTTAATGCTGCCTGATGGTGACGGATTTGATATATTAAAAGAGCTAAAAGCGAAGAATAAAACAGAAGGCGTTATCATAATTTCGGCAAAAGAAAACCTTGAAACACGTTTGGAAGGATTTAATCTCGGCGCAGATGATTATCTTACCAAACCTTTTCATCTTGCTGAACTTTTGGTGAGAATGCAGGCGCTTATTCGCCGCAAGAATTTTAAAGGAAGCAACAGCATTACATTCAATGAAATTGTCATCGAAATTTTCTCAAAGACAGTCTTTGTAAATGATATAAAACTGGATATTACAAAAAAAGAACTGGATTTACTCCTCTTTTTAATTGGCAACGAAAATAAGGTATTATCTAAATCCTCGATTGCAGAACATCTTTCTGGCGATATGGCAGATATGCTTGACAATCATGATTTTATATATGCTCATATTAAAAATCTAAAAAAGAAACTCACACAAGCCGGAAGTGGCGATTATATCAAAACAGTGTATGGTTTGGGTTATAAATGGGAAAATGAATAACAAAAAACTACTTCGCAAAACAACAAACAGCTTTCTTTTATATGCCGTTATCATATTATTGATAGCTGCACCGGTATTTTATTATATCTGTCAGTGGCTGTATGTTTATGAAACCGATGAAGTGCTGCTTTTTCATAAAGGCGCTTTTATAAACGAAAGCCACAACAATTACACTGCTAATGATATCGCCGCCTGGAACAAATACAATCCTAATATATCTATTGTTAAAGATATGGGTGTAACGAAAGATTCCATTGTGGGTAAAATGATATTTGAAGCTTTAGCCAATGAAAAAGAACCGTTTAGAATATTGTATGCTCCGGTTGATATCAACGGAAAAAGATACACCTATATAGAAAAGCGAAATCTGGTTGAAATGGAAGGAATGGTTTTTAGTGTGGCCGTTATGTTCCTGTTCATCATCATCATTTTACTTACCGGAATAATCTGGATTTCAAAAAGATCAGCAAAAATAATCTGGAAACCTTTTTACAATACATTAAGCCAGATAGAAGATTTTGAAATTGATAAAAGTAATCCGCCACATTTTATTCCAACCGATATTGACGAATTTGCGCGTTTAAATAAAAGTCTCGAAAGTTTAATCGAAAAAAATACAGCCATTTACAAAAGCCAGCGCGAATTTGTAGAAAATGCAGCACATGAACTTCAGACTCCATTGGCTTTATTCCAAACCAAAATAGACATTCTCCAGCAATTAGAATTAAATGAAGAACAATCGACTTTAGTTGGTTCTCTAAACAAAGATGTATCAAGACTCAACAGACTGAATAAAAATCTTTTATTGCTTTCTAAAATTGATAATGAAAGTTATCTCGAAAAAAACACCATTAGTTTAAATGAGTATTTTGAGAAACATCTTGACTTTTTTACAGAGCAGGCCAAAGCTAAAAACCTGACTATTCAAACTGAATTTAAAGATGCTTTAAGTGTTCAGGGAAATGCAGCATTGGCAGAAGTGTTATTAAATAATTTATTTCTAAATGCTATTCGTCATAATAAAAAGGATGGCAGGATAGAAATTCAAATAGAAAACAATGCACTTCGATTCACAAACACAGGACAGGAAACAGCCTTGGCAGCAGAAAATATTTTCAACCGTTTTTCAAAAGTAAATCCTTCTTCGCAGGGAAATGGACTCGGATTGGCGATCATTAAAAAGATATGCGAAATCAATCACTGGGAAATTCAATATTATTTTAATGAGAATCTGCATATTTTCGAGGTGAAATTTTAAAAATTCAAACTTCCTACAGAATCGGTTATGAGCTTTGTACTATTCTTTTTTTAAATAGTACAAATGAAATCAAAAACAATACTACTGTTATCTTTTCTGTTGATAATAGTACTGCAGTTATCCGCCCAAAAAAAATCGGTAACCATTTCCGGAATTGTAAAAGACAGTAATTCTAAAACTGTAATACCTTATGCTAATGTGGTTTTAAAATCTTCAAAAGATTCTAAAATTTTCTTTGGCACCGTAAGCGGTGAAGACGGACGTTTTACAATTGCAGCCGTAAATTCAGGAAATTACATTTTAGAAGTAAGCGTTGTTGGTTTTAAAACCAAATCCCAAACCTTGTTTGTGGGCAGTCTTTCTGATTATTTAGATCTTGGAAACATTGAAATTCAGGAAGATATCAATACGTTATCCGAAGTTGTTGTCAGCTCAAAAACACAGCAAAACCCCGTAACATTAGATAAAAAAGTTTTTGCTGTTGCCGATAATATTACGCAAAGCGGAGGTTCTGTTTTGCAATCCATGCAAAATTTACCCGGAGTTACCGTTCAAAACGGAAAAGTACAATTAAGAGGAAATGATAAAGTAACCATTTTAATCGACGGTAAACAAACCGCTTTGACCGGATTTGGAAATCAGTCCGGACTCGATAATATTCCGGCTTCTGCTATCGAAAAAATTGAAATTATAAACAATCCATCTTCTAAATATGATGCCAACGGAAATGCCGGAATCATCAATATTATTTACAAAAAAAACAAACAAGACGGCTTAAACGGAAAAATAGGAATTAGTTCGGGATACGGAGCTTTATGGGAGCGTCAGGCGAATCTGCCAACGATAAGACCTCAATATAAAGTGACGCCTAAAATTAATCCGAGCCTTTCGCTAAACTACAGAAAAGATAAAATAAATGCTTATTTACAAGCCGATTATCTCTATGCAGAAACGCTTAACAAAAATGAATTTGTTACCAGAACTTATGATGACGGCAACGTAATTAATCAGCAGACAAAGCGAAATCGGGATACACATTTTACTACGCTTAAAACCGGAATTGACTGGAATTATAATGACCGAAATACTTTTTCTTTTTCCGGGCTTTACGGCCGTGAAAAAATTATCGATCACGGAGACGAACCCTTTTTTAATCAGGATAATACGGAGCGTTTGCGTTTGTGGCAGTTTTTAGAAGACGAGCTTAAAACAACCGTTATGGTAAGCGGTTCTTATCAGCATAAATTCAAACAGGCTGGCCGTAAATTAAATGCAGGAATTAATTATACGTATCATCAGGAAGATGAAAAATATTTCTTTGATAATATTCTGCCGGCATCTACGGGCCGCGATGCTTTTAAACTGCTTTCGGATGAAAAAGTAATCGACCTTAATTTAGATTATGTACAACCATTAAAATACGGACGTTTTGAAACCGGAATTAAATTTAGAAACAGAGAGATTCCGACCAATATGCAGTTTTTTCCGGGAGAAAATTCTCCAATAGATGCAAATGCCGGAGGCTGGGCCACTTATAAAGAAATCATTCCGGCTGTTTACGGAAGTTATATTTATGAAAGTGAAAGAATTGAAGCAGAATTAGGGCTTCGTTATGAATATGTTGATCTTAAGTACGATGTAAATCCAAATCATCCTACTTATAAAAGCAACGGATATAATTATACAGAACCTTTCCCAAGTGTTAAACTGGCTTATAAAATTGATGATAAAAACAAATTCACCGCTTTTTATAACCGCCGTGTCGACAGGCCAAATGAAGTCGATATTCGTATTTTTCCAAAATACGATGATGCCGAAATTATTAAAGTAGGAAACCCTGCCCTGCGCCCGCAATATACAAGTGCGTTTGAAGCAGGTTATAAAACCGATTTTAACAAAGGCTATTTTTTAGCCTCTTTGTATTACCGTGTTATCAATGGAACTATTACCAGAATTGCGACTACAGTTCCCGGCAGTTCAATCATTTATAATGTATTTCAAAATGCTCTGGAAAGTTCTTCTTTTGGTGCCGAAATTGTGTACGCAAAGGAAATCAATTCGTGGTATTCTTTCAACATCAATGGATATATATATAAAAATACAATAGACGCCTTTACGGTCACCAATTTATATCCTGTTCCATCAACTTATACGGGCAGTCTTCAGGAAATAACTTCGGGAAATGTAAAATGGAACAATACCTTTTTGTTCAATAAAACACTTTCCGGGCAGGTTTCTATGGTATATCTCGCACCTGATATAATTCCGCAGGGAAAAATGGATTCGCGCTTTTCTACAGATTTGGGTGTAAAAAAGATGGTTCAAAAAGGAAAAGGCGAAATCTTTCTAAATGCCACAGATATTTTCAATACGCTGGTAATCAAAAAAGAAATTCAAGGCGAAGGATTTCACTATACAAGCAAGGATTATTATGAAACACAAGTCGTTCGTTTTGGGTACAGTTACAAGTTTTAACGGTATTCAAAATGAAATTCAAAATTAATTCAGAATTGCATTATAAAATTTGCAAACGAATGTTAAATAATAATTATGAACAAATTATCTTCAAAGTTCGGCAGATATTCACTGTTGATGCATTTTATTTTTTGGTTTTTAATACTATCTCAATTTTTAAGAATTTCCTTTTTCCTTTGGCAGTATAGCGAAGTTTCGTGGAATATTATCGATCTTTTAAGAACCCTGCTAACAGGTCTTTTCTTTGATTTTGGTACCGTTGCATTCATTTCCATTTGCAGTGTATTATATTATACTGTAATGCCAAATAAATGGGTAGGTTCTTTTTTAGATAAAATCTTAATTTACTTTTTTACATCCTTAACCGTTTTTATTCTTGTTTTTACCTTTTTTGCCGAATTGACATTTTGGGATGAATTTAAAACCAAATTTAATTTCATAGCCGTTGATTATCTTATATATACGCATGAAGTTGTAGCTAACATTCAACAGTCCTATCCCCTGCCCATTTTAATTGGCGGTGTATTACTGCTTACTTTTGTATTTCTGTTTATTTTTTATAAAAGAGGCGCTTTTACAACTACGTTTACGTCTAAAGCGAGTTTGAAAACGAGGCTTTCAGTTTTATTTTGTACGATTGGCATTGCTTTATTTTTTGGTTTCTTTATCACCAATAATCAGGCAGAATGGTCTCAAAACAGATACAATTCAGAAATATCAAAATCTGGTATTTATTCCTTTTTTGCCGCTTTTAGAAACAACCAAATGAAATATGTTGATTTCTATACTTCTATTCATAATGATAAAGCTTTTGGTATTATTAGAAAGAAATTAGCCGATCCTAATTCCATTTATACCCGAAAAGATTATTCTATTCACAGAAAAATTACAGACAGCAATCCATCTCTTGAAAACAAGAATGTTGTCTTTGTTTTGGTAGAAAGTTTGAGCGGAAGCTTTTTAAAGGAATTTGGAAATAAAGAAAACATCACTCCTTTTCTGGACAGTCTTGCCCAAAAAAGCATCTTCTTTAAAAATTTATATGCCACAGGAACCAGAACCGTGAGAGGAATGGAAGCCGTGACTTTGTGTATTCCGCCTACGCCGGGTCAAAGTATTGTAAAAAGACCTGATAATCAAAATTTGTATACCGTTTGCAGCGTTTTCAAATCCAGAAAATACGATTGTAATTTTTTCTACGGCGGCGACGGATATTTTGATAATATGAATGCCTATTTTGGAGGAAACGGATTTAATATTTACGATCGCGGACGCGGAAGTGTATTGAGCGATGAGATCAAAACTACTCGTAATAATATTAACGACAATGAAGTAACGTTTGAAAATGCGTGGGGAATTTGCGACGAAGACATTTTTAATAAAATGCTAAAAGTAGCCGATTCACAATACAAAACCGGAAATCCGTTTTTCAATTTTGTGATGACAACATCTAATCACAGGCCTTTTACTTATCCTTCTGGAAAAATTGATATTCCTTCTGGAACAAGTCGTGAAGGTGCTGTAAAATATACCGATTTTGCATTAAAAGAATTATTCAGAAAAGCCCAGACAAAACCCTGGTTTAAAAATACTGTTTTTGTAATAATTGCAGATCATTGTGCGAGCAGTGCCGGAAAAGATGAAATTGATGTCGCCAACTATCATATTCCGGCCTTCATTGTTAATTTACCTGAAAATCAGAAAATAAAGAAACAATGTTCTCAAATTGATTTATGGCCTACACTTTTTTCTCTTTTTCATTGGAATTACGAGTCTGATTTTTTTGGGAAAAATGTTTTGGATTCTCAATTTGAACAGCGTGCTTTAATGGGAACCTATCGAAAATTAGTCTTGATGAAAAAAGAGAAAGTAATGATTTTATCTGATCAGAAAAAACAGGCGTTTTATTCCTGGAATAAAGAAGATAATAGTTTGAAATCGCTTCCAATAGATCAGTCTTTTTTAGAAGAAACAATTTCGTGGTACCAAACCGCCGATTTCCTTTTTACCAATAAACTTTTACAATAATGATTTATATTCATTTTATAATTAACCCAATTTCCGGAAGCGGTAAACATAATTTGTCTGCTTCTTATATCTTAAGCCAGTTTCCTAAAGATCAATATAAAATTGAGGTTGATTATACAAACCAAAAAAAGCACGCAATAGAACTCACAAAAGCTGCTATTGCACAAAACCCAGATTATATAATTGCATGCGGCGGAGACGGAACTATAAATGAAGTAGCTTCTTCGCTTATAGGAACTTCCGTAAAATTAGGAATTATTCCTGTAGGTTCAGGAAACGGACTGGCCTCTAATTTGAATATTCCAAGAGATTTTGACAAAGCAATTGCTATCATTAAAAAAGGGCATGCGACAGCAATGGATGTGGGACAAGTAAATGACAAATACTTTTTTAGCAATATGGGAATTGGCATTGATGCGCTTATTATTAAAAAATACGAACGAGCAGGAAAAAGAACACTTCCGGCTTATATCAAAGCAGCAATGTCTTCGAGTTTAGAATTTAAGACTCAAAAAACGATTGTACATTTTGACAATCAAACCCTTGAAATAAATCCGCTGATGTTGTTTATATCTAATTCTAACGAAATGGGTTATAATATGAGTCTTACTCCAAAAGCAAGTCTTCAGGACGGATTACTGGATATGATTGTAATTCCGAAATTATCTTTTTTGGAAAAAATAATGCTGGGGTTTAACGTGCTTCGAAATTCAATCGAAAAATTCAAAAAAGCACAGCACTTTTTAGTAAAAGAAATTCAAATTGAAATGCCGTCAAAAATCTTTATCGATTCTCAAATTGACGGAGAACAGCATAATTTGAAAACAAATAAATTAAACATAAAAATACTGCCCGGAGCACTCAACGTTTTAGTAGATTTATAAAATAAAATTTCCATAGAAAGAACCTTTTTAATTCTCTCTATGGAATATTTTTTTGTTTTAAACTCAGATTTAAAATTGTCTCACAAAGCTGCAGCCCAATTCTTTTCCGTTATAAAAAGGCATAATCATCGATGTAGTTTTGTTTTCTTTTGAAGATTTAAAAACTTTATTCTGCAAATACGGATACATCCAATATGCCGCTTTTGTACTTAAAATTCCAATTCCCGCGCCTGCCACAACATCTGTAAGCCAGTGTCTGTCATTATACATTCTAAAAAGTCCCGTTCCTGTCGCGACCGCATATCCTGCAATTCCATACCAAATCGATTGGTCTTTGTATTCCTGATACATAAATTCTGCGCCTGCAAAAGCTGTTGCAGTATGACCCGAAGGAAAAGAATTGTTAGAAGATCCGTCCGGTCTTTCTACTTTAGTAATATTTTTTAGGGCAAATACCGAAGCACTCATCATCAAGTAGGAACTTGCCAAAATAATAGAACGATCTTTCAGATTATTTTTTCCTTTTATACCCAAAGCGTTTAATCCGTATACAGAAGCCGCAGGCGCCCATTGCGAGAAATCATCAATAGAGATTTTGTGATCAATATCTTCATTAACTTCATCTTTAATTTCTTGATTATAACTTTTAAGCTGGTCGCTTTCTAAACCAATAAAACCATAACCAAGAAGAACGCCGGGAATGATCAATTGTTTGTAATTAAACTTTAGATTGTGCACACTATCTTGTACTACAATTGTATCACTTACTGTGTTTTGCGCACAAACAGAAGCCATACCAAAAATAAATAACAGGAACGTTTTTCGCATTTTAAATAGAAATTAGAAATTAATAATGACGCTTGGTGAATAAAAATTAACGTACTTCTTCCTCATAGAAAACATTAAATTACATACTTTATATTTACTCCGTTAATGTTAAAGTAAGGCAAAGTTGAGTACCAATTTTGAAGAAATTCTGTATTTACGATTTAGTTAGTTCTTTAAAAAATATTTAATCCAATAAAAATCTGACTTTACTGCTTCATTAATGCACATGTCATCGTGATATCAAAAGTGTTTCAAATCAGTTTGGTTGTTAAAGCTTGCTTCGGAAGATCACTTTTTGAAATGAAAGCATAAGGTTTTATATTTGTATTTTATAAAATTATTTTGTTTTACGTTTGTAGGAGAATCATCGCACATCTATTTTTGCAAAAAAACAGCACTTTAGAAAAATCCATTATTGCTGAATCCAGGTTTTAGCCTGCATCTGATATAAAAAGGTAGAGACTTTTGCACAAATCCCCAACAGGACATCTAAACCAAAGTTACTAAGCCAATGAAAGACAGTGTCTACATGTAGTAGGCCAATACCTTTAAATCTTCCATAAATTTTGTTGAAATTTGTCCCGTCGAGGTCACAAACAAGCCAAATGGCGCCAATTGAAGACAATTGGCGCCATTTTTTTATAACCTTGCTTCTTTTTTGTTAATCTAAAGAGCCGGGCTCCTCAGCAGCCCTAGCCCCGATAGCAGTGAAAATCCTTTTGCGCCGGGGTTCGGCATAAAAGATTGAAACGGATAGCGGGAAAAGCTCCTAAAAAAACACTGTCAATCACAGTATATTTTATCATGCTAATAGCAATTCATATTATCTTAGACAGGCCGCTTGCAATCAATTCATCACTGGCATATTTATTCTTAGGGGGCTTTTAAAAAAACCAATTCCCAGAAAAAGAAATTACAGTCCTGCCGGTCAAAAAAAAACAATCTTTCCTTTCTATTTCAGCCTGAAAATCAGCCGCTGGATTATCATAAGCCAGATTGTGGTCAGCATCATAGTTGAAGTAATTACAGCCAATGTTATTTGATACGTATAATTTTCCACTAATTTTAAAGAAGCTGCCATGGTCATTAAAATAAAACTGAATTCCCCTATCTGCGATAAGAGTGCCCCTGCATATAAACTGTCTCGCCAGGAGTTCTTAGTCAGTTTAAAAAGAATGGTATTAATCAGGCTGTTTATAAAGAGTACTGAAAATGAAATCAATATAATTGTACCTGCATTTTGAATAAAAAAATTAATATCTAACTGCAGTCCTACAGCTAAGAAAAAGAAAGCCATAAAAAATACCCTAAAAGGAATAAGGGAACTGCCCAGCCAGTGCGTTGCCTTATCATGCCCGATCAATATTCCTGAAGCAAAAGCACCAAAAGCAGTAGACAGGCCAAGCCATCCGCTGATCCAGGCCATTGTGAAACAGATACTAAAGCCGATAAAAACCTGCAGTTCATGGTCAGCAGTAATCTCTTTCTGCATCGGAATTTTAAAAAGTTTTTTAGTCAGAGCCCTTTTCAAAAAAAGAATCATTAATACGCCTCCTGCGCATACTTTTATCAATTGAACTGCTGATACAGCGGTACCTGACATAAAATTCAAAGCCAGCATCATAGGTATAACCAATATATCCTGCATTAATAATACACCGCAGGTAATCATGCCGAGCTGACTTTTAATTTGGCCTGTTCTGGCCAGATACTGAAATACAATGGCCGAACTGCTGATGCTGATTGTAAAAGCAGTCAGTACAATTGTTGTCATTTTCCATCCTGCAGATGATCCAACAAAATACATGCAGATAAAACTAAGCACAATCTGAACAACTGAAATCAACAGCGGCTTGTAAAAATTACGCGTGAGATATTGAAGGTCAATCTCGCTTCCTATAGAAAACATCATAATAATGATCCCTATCTCACCAAGCTCTGATATCATATCAGGTTTGTGGATAATATTAAATACCTGAGGGCCTAAAAGCACACCGGCCGCTATGTAGGCGATAAAGTAAGGCTGCTTTAACCGCCGAAGCAATAAAATCAACAATAAGACAATAAGGGATAGTACAGCTATCCCTGAGAATAATTGTGACAGCATATTTTAAATTATTATCAAGAAAGCTGCCTTTATGGGGCAGCTTTCAATAAAAAATTCATAAAAGTTTTTAAGAAATCTCTATCATCCTTGCAGACTTTTGTCTGGCCTGTTCCAGTTTTGGAATCGACAGCAATAAAATTCCATTTTCGTATCGGGCACGAATTCTATCTTCGTCCACTACATTTTTAGGCAGTATAAAACTTCTCTGGAAAGATTGATAACTGAACTCTCTGCGGGTGTAATTTTCTTCCTCTTTATTTACTTGTTCCTGTTTGGACGAAGAAATAAGCAGCTGTCCATTATCAAGGGTAACCTTGAAGTCATCCTTGCTCATACCGGGAGCGGCAACCTCGACTTCATAATTCTCTTCAGTTTCCTTAATATTCACTGAAGGCAGTGTGGTACTTGTGGTTGAAAAATTGTTGTTTTCCCAATTGAAAAGATCGCGGCCAAAAACATCATCAAAAAACAAGCGTTGGAAAGCCGGCAGATGGCCTCCGTTTCTTTTAATAAGATTCATAACAGTAATTTTTAAAATTGTTATACAATAAATTTTTGAACTTGCACAAAGGTGTGCACAAGGAAAAAAACAAAAAATATGCCAGGGATTAATTCTGACATTTTTTCATAGTAGAAAAATGAAAAAATGTCATTTTAATCTACGATGAAGACCTTTTTTCGCACTGCTTATTTTCAGTATTGAGAGAATCTGCTGTCCTTACTTTTTACGATCCAAATTTAGAAGTTTCAGGAAAAAATGTCACTTCACCTGTAGAAATGTCGTGTGATCCTCCAACAATTCCAATTTCTCCATTTTCAATCATTTCTTTCAATATCGGACTGCGCTGCATTATCGATGAAACGGTACGCTTAACAATCTCTTCAAATCTACTCGTGATTTCTAATTCAATAAAGAGGTTCTAATACGCAGCTTTCCTTAGCCCCGATAAAAGTGAAATCCTTTGCGGCGGAATTTGACGCAAAGATTGCTTCGACAGTTCGCTTGCGCTCGGGTGGAACGTATAGCGCGGAAAAGCTCCTAAAAAGACAATTAAATAGAATAAAGGGCATAATTGTAGAAAAAAAGCCAACTTCGGGTATGAATTCCTTATTAGTCCCGCTGCGATATATTTTTTTCAGAAACAAAAAATAAACTTGTAACTGGTCTCAATAAAGCTTTGGCCCAGTGCAGAAGAAAGACTTTCTTTAGCAGCAGCACAAAGCCGGCAAAAGAATTTGGCTTCTGGACATAAAGGTCCGCCCCCTTTTCAAAGGTATCTTCAATATCCGAAGGATGGTCCCAGGTTGAGAGCATGACCGCAGGAATGTCGCGAAGCTCTTTATCGTCCTTTATTTCCGCGAGCGCCTGTTTGCCCCCTTTAACAGGCATATTGACATCTATAAAAATAATATCGGGATCGGGCTGGGATTTATCCCTGAGTGTATTCACGAGCTGCTGCCCGTTTTCAACCGTAGTTACCTCAGAGGGAATATCAGCTTCATCAAGGGCATCAATGAATAATTTCTGATCGTCCTTATCATCCTCGGCCAGTATAATTTTTACCGGCTCCTTTTCATTTAAGTTTTCACCAGAGGGGTTTTCAGAGCTTGTCATCTTGAGGCAGTTTTACAATTACCAAAAGTACTAAAAATGCTTAAATGAAATGATAACCTGCAAAATTTTAAACATTGAGTTTAAGGGATTCTGTCTGAAATGATCTTTGGTCATCTATAGATGCTAACAGTGTTTACTACTGATATTGAAACTGAAAATGACAGGCAGGCAAAAAATACTAGATACGTTAATATATTTGGATGATAAGGAATATATCTTTTTAACTCATTACTGACAGAAGTTACATTACTATAAAGGGCCTTATTAAATTACAGAATAAAGTTCTTTTGCAATTAACTGAATTAGCATTTAACCGTTTTTTAGCGCCCTAGTTAATCACTGAATTACGTATAAGGAACAAAGGATTATACCAAATTAACATTACCTATAATTATTGGCACGATTTGAACCAATGATATGGATTTATTCTTAACTACCCGGAAATACTAAAGGCAAATAGTGAAACCTCCTTTAAAAATCTTTTACTATATCATCATCTCTTGAATTTTCAGCTCTTATAACTTGATTACTAGTTGTTGCTCGGCTGAGGCAAAATATTGTTTGGTCCCTCCAGCATTTGTATCTTCGATTGATTTTGCTTTTCTCATTGTCTGTAATCATCATTAAACTGATATAGAATCAGCTTGAATAGTAATGCTATAAATGTAGTACTATTAAAAACATTACTGGAAATAAACCCTTGGTTTGATTGACTTTAGAATTATTATTTTGAGTTTAATATGACTCGCCCAATTTTAATTCGGACGTTTAAACAATGTATATTGAGACGTTTAAACAAAGTCATGTCTTCGTGTATCCTCTAATTTTGTCCTGTTAAATAACTTAAATTAAAAAAATGGAACAGAATAATTATCAGGGAAAATCGCAGAAAGCTACAGGTTCCGGATTTGATGCCAAATCCACCTCAAACGAGGTTATAAAAGGAATTGATCTTAAGGGAAAAATTGCCATTGTTACGGGGGGAAATACAGGTATTGGTCTGGAAACGGTGAAAACACTTGCCAGAGCCGGCGCAACAGTGATCGTACCTGCCAGAGATGTCGAAAAAGCCAAAAGAAATCTGGAAGGAATTGCAAATGTGCAAATAGAAAAAATGGATTTAATGAATCCCGATTCTATAGATGCTTTTGCTGAAAAGTATCTGCATTCAGGGAGACCGCTTCATTTACTCATTAACAATGCAGGAATTATGTGGGTGCCGCTGCGCAGGGATAAGCGAGGATATGAATCGCAGCTGGCAACCAATTATCTGGCGCTGTTTCAGCTCACGGCAAGATTATGGCCTGCACTAAAAAAAGCAGATGGCGCAAGGGTGGTTAATGTTTCTTCAGGAGGACACCAATTTTCAGATTTTGATTTTGAAGATCCTAATTTTCTAAATCGGGAGTATGAAACTTTACAGGGATATGGACAGTCAAAAACAGCTGTTAATCTTTTTTCGGTTGAATTAGATACACTTGCAAAAGCCTATAATGTGCGCAGTTATTCTTTATGTCCGGGCGCTGTTGGAGAAACAGAATTAGCAAGGGAAGCACCAGTTGATTTGTTTCAAAAACTGGGTTACAGTGATGCTGAAGGAAATATACTGCCGGAAGTTGCAGCGTCATTAAAAACAATTCCGCAAGGTGCATCTACAACCCTTTGGGCCGCCACGAGCAAATTGCTGAATGATATTGGCGGGGTTTATTGTGAAAATACAGATATAGCAGCATTGAGTTCAAATGATGCAATTATTGGCGGTATTAAATCGTATTCATTAGATCAAAAAAATGCAAAACGTTTGTGGAAATTAAGCGAGGAGATGACTGGAATAAAATTCGATCTTCGTTAATATTTGTATCTTTATACCACACAAGCAATTATGGATTATCAGGTAAATTACATAAACCCAGAGATTAAACTTTCTAGTTATACCGGCAAGCTGTTTAAAACGGAAGCCGCGTTTAATGATCATTTGCTTGTGTGGTTAATTTCGGGGGAAACGAAAATTATTCAGGCAGATGAAACTTTCGTATTTGGTGCTGGAAATACTTTTTTAATTCCCCGAAATCAATTGGCTGCCATCATTAATATTCCAAAAGATGGTTTGCCCCACAAAGCAGTTGCCATGCATTTATCGGCAAAAAGACTTCGGGAATTTTATGATCACGAAAATGCAAAGTTAAAAACGGCGACACCAAAAATTTTCAGTTTCCATAAACATCCTTTATTGGAAAGCTGCTTAGCTTCGCTGATTCCTTATTTTGAAATGCAGGAAAATTTTCCCGAAAATATCGCTTCCTTAAAAATTACTGAGGCAATTTCGATACTTAGAACTATTGACCCGCATATAGATGCTGTACTGGCAAACTTTGATGAACCTTACAAGATTGATTTAATTGCTTTTATGGAGAAGAACTTTATGTTTAATATGCCATTGGAAAAGTTTGGCTATTTAACAGGCCGGAGTCTGACCACTTTTAAGCGTGATTTTCATAAGGCTTTCAACATTACACCGCAACGCTGGCTAACCAAAAAAAGATTAGAACTAGCCCATTATCAGCTTAGTGAAAAAAACAAAAAACCTGTTGACATTTATTATGAAACAGGTTTTGAAAATTTATCGCATTTTTCATTTGCATTCAAAAAACAGTTTGGTTATTCGCCAACTGAATTGCAAAGAATGAATAAAAATTTTTAAAGGGTTGTTTGGTTAATGGCCTCTCTAAAAACGAGTGCTGTTTCTTTCAAATTTGCTGTAATAAGCTATGCAAGTTTATCTACTTTAAATAAATTATTACGTAATTCATCAATCCCCACCGGGTCATCCAAATCAAATTCATAAATCCAATGAAATACAGATAATTACATATAATAAGCCATTTTCTTCAAATCATCCAAAAACAATGTTGAAATTTGTCCCTTCGAGGTCATAAAAGCCGAATGGCACCAATTGTCTTCAAATGGTGCCATTTTTGTTTTACAACTGATAAGGTTTTTTACTCAAAGTATCTTCTAATTAAGGCTTTTTTTCGATGACAAATGCTTTGAGCTCTGCTATCTTCCCATCTTCGAATCGCCAGATATCACAATAATCAAAATGTTCATATTTTCCGGCCTTATTTTTTAATCGGATTTCCCCCGTCACCATAACAAAATTGTCTTCTTCGATTGCCTTTTCCACACTGAACACCGGTGGCTCCAAGTAGAATTCTTTCATATAAGCACGCACTTCTTCTTTTCCATTAAGAATACGCTCACCAATGAAAACCCATTTGGTATTTGCGGTACAGTAAGCTAAAAAACTTTCGTAATTGCCATTTTTCACAAATTCATTGGCTTTGTGTAAGATTGTTGTATTTGTCATTTTTGTCTGTTTTTTTAAATGATTATTTTTTGTTTGGGCACTAATATTGGATGTGACAATAAATAGTGCGATAATGATTAATGATTTTTTCATTTTAAATTGTAGTAAAACGTTAAGGAACATTAGATATTCTCTTCAATAGTTTGAATTCCAAATTCTGCCAGACGTCTTATAATATTATCCGATGAAACTATGGTTTCAGGAAGGTATAGACCTCCTGTTTTATGCGCAGTCTGTCCATTCAGGCCAAGAACCCTCTCTGCGATCATATAGACGCCTACCGCAGTTAGATGAGAATTCCCTTTAGGACCGGAAACAATGGTTCTGATTTTCTTCGGTTCTCCGGATGATGAGATCCCTTCTATCTCAATATACAAATCGTGTGATGCTGTCAAACCATTACTGCTGCCTATTGATTCCCCAATAATGAAATCAAACCGAATATTGCGGGCACTCGTAAAAGCTGCGATACTCGGAACGTCAAGGGTACTCATTGGATGGCCAATAGCCGATGATCCACCATACAAGTTAATCGGTCTTGCATTATTTTTTGAATCCACATACTGCCAATTTCCATCCTGACGGATCAGTGCCTTACCTACAAAACCACTAACTTCTTCTGCAACCAATGGTCCTACCGGATCTTTTTCATCGTATAGTCCGGCAGTTGTGATATGCGAGATGCTGCTGAACCCAGAAGCCATCTGCTTTACAAGTAATGTCAAGAGTCCGGCCTGCCAATGCCCCGCGAAAACTATAGGAGCAGAAATTGTTTTATGAAGGCTGAGAAATGCTGTAGTAGAAATCTGATCAGCCAATTCGCTTACCGTAATACAGGCAATACCATTTAAAATAGCCGTTTCCCTTAAAATATTGCTATGGTCATCCAAAGCTGATATTATAAGGTCAGTTTCTCGAAATTGAGCTAAATTGAAACCTTCTTCCAAATCGATATAGGCTGTTTCAGCATGGGTTAATTCTTTAGCCAGCAGTTCTCCTTTTTGGGGATTTCTCCCTGGAAGAATAAGTTCGATAGCACTGTCTGATTTTCTTATTAAATGTGCTATGTTGCTCCCTACCTGCCCGTAACCTCCAACAATCAGAATTCTTTTTTCGTGTAATCTCATATTATACTATTTTACAAGTTAAATATAGGTCGCTTGACCTACTACAAATATAGGTCAATCGACCTAGGTAAAAAAATGTTTTTAATATTTTTTATTTAATTTTACAGAATGGACAAAAAAGAAGAGCGATTAAATCAGATCTTATCGACAACAATAGAGGTACTAATAAAGGAAGGTGCAGAAAATCTCTCTATGAGAAAAATAGCGAAAAATGCGAATTTGTCTTTAAGTAATCTGCAATACTATTATAAAGATAAAGATCTTCTCTTGATTGCCACAGTGGACTTTTACTTTGAAAGCTGCAAGAAAGAACTGACTCAAGCTATCAAACTTTTGGCAGCTGACAGCACACCTGATAAAAAGGTTTTTCTAGAAAAGGTTTTGAGTATGTTATTAATTGATGGAAGATCCAGTCATCAAACCTTAATGTTTCAGGAAATATGGACTTTAGCATCAAGGAACAAGGAATTACAAAACGCTGTGGAAACCTACTATAAAACCTATTGCTTATGGATGATCGATTTGGTCTCTGCATTTTGCAGTAAGCCTGAAGAAATAGTAAGTTTTCTTATTCCTTTTGTAGAAGGATACACCATTGTTAATAATGTCATTCCTCTGACTAAGGAAAAAGTAATCGAGATGATGGTAAAACTGATCACAATTTTGGAAAAGTAAATTGTAAAGATTATTTATAATTCTATTATCAATTGATTATAGAGAATTTTTTAATAGACATTGCTTTTTATTTCGGTTCCTATTATTTTTTTACACGAAATTTAATAAACTGCCTCCTTTACACTTTGGTCTATCAATGAATTACTTTGCTTATCGAAGACGTGAAAGCATTATTTGATTTGGTGATTGATAAATCTTACCATATCCCTGAGCAGGAAGTCCGAATATGGCACATCGCTAAAACTTTGACAGATACCATTGCCGATTTGGGACTTCTACATCGTAAAAGAATTTTAGAAGACTTTAAAATAAATCGTTTCTAGTTTATTGGATGGCTATCAAAGTTTTTGCTAGTTGCGCTAATAAGCTTTCTCTCATTCAACGTTCCCGCTTGGGTCACAAAAGCCAAATGGCGCCAATTAAAGACAATTGGCGCCATTTTTTATTTAGACCTATTAACAAGGTAATTTTGAATCATTTTTTCTTTTATTTTGTTTTTTATTTTCCGATTCTTCAAGACTGCTTTGTTTTTTTTCAATTTAAATAAAGAATTTTAAAAACACTTAAAAATAAAAGGATTAATTAAACTTAGTTCTGAACTTTAAAGGTGTTTCATTTGTTTTGTTTTTGAACAATTTACTAAAGCTCTGAAGGTGTTCGAATCCCAGCTCATACGCAATTTCACTAATTGATAAACTAGTAGCAGAAAGTTTTTCTTTCGCTTTTTCTATGAGTTTATTGTGAATATGCTGCTGTGTATTCTGACCAGTATGAAGCTTCAGTAAATTGCTTAAATAGTCTGAAGAAACATTCATATTATCAGCAACGGTCTGGACAGAAAGAAGACTTCTTTCATCACGGTTTTTATCATCAAAATAATTATTCAAAAATTCTTCAACTTTTGATAGTATTTGATGACTGCTGATTTTTCTTGTAAGAAATTGACGATTGTAATATCTGTCGCAATATTTGAGCAATAATTCTATCTGCGCAATTATTAAATCCTGCGTAAATCTATCAATGTTGATGTGGTATTCTTCTCTTATATTTTCAAAAATATTTACAACAATATTTTCCTCTTTTTCAGAAAGAAATAGTGCTTCATTAATTGAATAATCAAAAAACGTGTAGCTCTTAACATTTTTTGCTAATGGTGAATTCCACAAAAAGTCCGGGTGAATTTGCAATAAATAGCCCGTGCCTTTATGTAATGAATCAGGATCCTGCTCGAGTCGCAAAACCTGCCCCGGTGCTATAAATGACATTATACCTTCGTCAAAATCGTAAACCTGCTGGCCATAATAGAGTTTGGCTCCAATATCACGTTTTAAAGCAATAGAATAAAAATCCATCACAATTTTTGTCGTTTTTTCATCACTAGGGAATTTTACCTGTGCATAATCGACCAGACTTATTAAAGGATGTTCCGGCTTAGGAAGCCCTCTAAAGCGATGATACTCTGTGATGCTTTTTATTCTAATTACTTCCATAGATACAAATTTACAGTTTTTTGACACTCTCAATTCTCATGAATTTCTTTTAAAAGTATATTTAATAAATTATTGTACAAATATGCTATTCGATTTTTTATTGTTTGCTCTGCATTAAAAGACCAAACCAGTCTTCTAAATGCCAAGTATGGGTAAGTTTGCCATTTTTCAAATAATGAAATTCATGCAGCGCTATTGTTACTTTCTTATTGGTTGGAGCAATTCCCATAATTTCATTTACATGCGTAAACTGCATTGAAGCTCTTACAGCTGCACGCTCATGGCTGCCAAATATCTCATGAATTACAATTTCTATATCAGGAAACAATTCAAACAAAAATTTCATAATTGCCTGCAGTCCTTTAGGATTATCTTCCTGCTGCGGCGCCAGCGGAATATCTTTCCAGTCGGGCATGCAGATTTCGTCTAATACTTCTGGCTTTTTAAGTTTCCATGCTGCATAAAACCTTTCAATAGTATCTATTTCCTGTTTCGAAAGAGCTTTGACTACTCCTTTATCTTCTTTTTCCATTTTATATTCTTCTAATTGTATATAACATTCAGCTTATCAACTATGATCTAACTATTTTTAAGTCTAATTATAGATTTGAACCTCCTGAAATTTCTATTCGCTGCGCATTAATCCAGCCGCCGGCATCACTGCATAAAAATGCCACCACTCCCCCAATATCCTCGGGCAGTCCAACTCTTCCAAGAGCAGTCTGCGAAGCCAGGTATTGGTTCATTTCTGCATTGTCACGTACCGCACCGCCCATAATATCTGTTTCGACAGCACCTGGAGCAATAACATTTACTCTTATATTTCTTGCACCAAGTTCTTTTGCCTGATATTTTGTCAATGTCTCCATTGCTCCTTTTAGTGCTGCATAAGCTGCAAATCCCGGCGTGACAAAACGAGTTAATCCTGAAGAAACATTTACAATTCCTCCGTAAGATCTTAATAATGGCAATAATTTTTGAGTAAGGAAAAATGGACCTTTAAGATGTACATTTTCCATTTCTGTAAATTGAGTTTCAGTGATAGCATCAAAATTTGCATAGTGAATAAAACCTGCATTATTGATCAGATAATCAATACCATCTGAGTTGAAATAATTAGTTAAATGGTCTTTAAGATTCTTTTCAAACAAATCAAAACTGAAAGAATCTGAGACGTCTAGTTTTATAGCGGCCGCCTTTTGTCCGATATCATGAATCTGTTTTACAACATTTTCTGCTGCTTCTTTTTGACTGTTATAGGTTAAAACTATATCCAATCCGTATTTAGCAAGATTTATAGCCATATCTTTTCCAAGACCGCGGCTCCCTCCTGTTACTACTGCAATTTTACTTTGCGATGACATAATGATTATTTTAGTGTTATTATGCTGCAAATTTCACCAGATACAGGAAAGATAATTTAGCCAAAACCATAATTTAAGTATCCAAAACTGGTAAAATGGAATGGTCACCAGCTTTAGTGATTAAAAACGACATTCCAAATAATAATGTTGAGCTTTATCCCTTTCATAATGCTGCTAAAAAAATACCTTAGCAAATGGAGTTGTCTTCAAAAGTGACACAAAAAGCTAAGGTGATTGCTGCTTAAACTAGTTTTAAATCAAAATAGATTTTTAAAGCAATCCCCAACAGGACATCTAAACCATATTTACATAGCCAATGAAAGGCAGAGGCTAGATACCTCCTGCACCAGCTACCACTATTAAAGATTTATCGCTCATAATTGTATAATTTAATTTTTTGTGAAATTACGATGTAAATGGTTTACAAATGATACCGGTTACCTAAAGGATGCCAGATATACAATAGCTATTTACTTAAAAGACAACTCAAAAAGTTGTCTTTTTTTTATTAGTTATTTAACAAAACGGATTGTAAACGAGTTTTATCAAACTTAATTACACTATTGTAAATATGTATACAATTGCTACTTTTACACACTAATTCTATAGGATATAAGAAGTATGATAATTAAAACACTTGCAAATAAAAAAATCTTATTACTTTTTATTATTTTATCTGTATTTCAATTATGTGCACAGCAAAAAGATAGTTTATCCAAGCAGTTCCTAATGAATATTGAAATAAGACCTAGAGGGGAATTTACTTCAAATTATATCCTTCCTCCTAACGATTCAATAGATCCTTACTTTTATATCACCCAGAGAAACAGAATTTCTATGAAGTATGCTAGAGAAAAATGGCTTATAAAATCCGATTTACAGGAAATTCATCTTTGGGATAAAAACAACAAAGCTTCTAAAGTTGGAAGCATTAATTTTTATCAATTGTATTTTGAGACTAAGTTTAAATCAATAAATATACGTTTGGGAAGACAAAGTGTTTTATTAGATAATGGCAGATTATTCTCTGATGCTCCCTGGGCACAACAAGGAAGAGCTCATGAAGGAATAAGGCTAATGAAATCTTCAAAATATTTCTCTAATGATTTTTTCTTTCTATTTACCAGAAATTACAATTCTGAATTTGAGCCGACCTACTCGCCCGTTGCATCGAATAAATATAAATATCTGTTGGTAAATAATCTCAGCTTCAATAACAATAATGGATTTTTATTTAATTCATTGAATGCTATTGATTTTTTAGAAACTACAAATTCAGGGAAATTATACACTCGTGCAACAGCAGGCGGAAGAATAGAATTTAAAACAAAAGAATGGTATTATACTTTAAATTCATATTTGCAGTTTGGACGTAATTCAAAAGGTAAAAAATTATTTGCTTACTATTTTCAACCTGAAGTTAAATTGTCTTTATTAAAATCTACTTGGCGATTAGGCGCTGAAATAATAAGTGGCAGCAGACCTAATATATCAGATGGCAGTTCCGGCGATTTTGATGTTTTATACGGTGTAACATGGAAGTTCAATGGAAATATGAATGTCTTTACCCGTTTTCCAACTGATGTTAACGGAAAAGGTTTAATAAATCCTTATCTATTCACCGTAATTCCCTTAAATAATAAAATATCACTTCGTTCTGATTTACACCTTTTTTATACTCAATATCCTGTTCTAAATAATTTTGGCCAGAAAACGACAAAATTTCTTGGATATGAAACTGATCTTTCTTTGAAATACTTGCCAGTCAAAGAATTGGAAATTAATTATGCCTTTTCTTTTTATAAATCAACAGACGCCATGGAATATCTGCCAAAAATTCAAGATGAAAATAAACTTGCTTTTTGGAGTTACTTGATGATTTCATATTCTTTTAACGCTGTCAATTTAAAGCATTATAAAAATTAAATAGAACTGGAGTTCCCTCCAAAAATGCCACAGAAATCTAAGGCGGTTCTGTAAAAAAGAAGCTCACACAAAAAAAACTATTAAATTGAATAATTCCGCTTTAATCAAAAATTATGGTTGAATCTCCTTTTCCCATGATAACTTTACTTGTCAGACCGATAAATATTCCATGTCCAACAATTCCATTAATATCATTTAACTTTTTAGATAAAGAAGCAGGATCAGAAATGATGCCAAAATCAGCATCTATAATATTGTTTGCCTGATCTGTTTTAAATGGTCTATCTCCTTCCATCCTAATTTTTCCAATACCATTTAATATTTTAATTTGACTTAAAATATAATTTGAAGCAAATGGAATTACTTCAATTGGGACTTTGAATTTTCCTATTTGTTTTACTTCTTTTGATGAATCCGCTATTATAATTTCTTGTTTTGTTAATGAGGCTACAATTTTTTCTCTAAGCAATGCACCCCCACCGCCTTTGATTAAAATTAAGTCAGAGGTAAATTCATCTGCTCCATCAATTGTAATATCTATTGAATTTATCAAATTAATATCAATCAAAGGAATATTTAAAGCCTCAGCAAGTTCTTTAGTTTTATTAGAAGTTGGTACCGCTTTTATTTTTAGGCCATTGCTGACAAGTTTTGCAATTTCTCTTATTGCATAAACAGAGCTTGAACCTGTACCTAATCCCACAATCATATTATCAGTTAGTAATTTAACTGCTTCTTTTGCCGCAAACTCTTTTTCTTGTTCTAAATTCATGGTTTATAAAATTTGTGAATCTTCAATTAAAAGTAGTAGTAAATTCTATTACAAATTTATTTTTTTAATAAATTCTGTTCTTATCCAATACACTAATATTAATTTCTGTTTCCAATTTGTCATTAAAAAATACTGGAGTTTTTTAACCTAAAAACTACTTAAAAGAACACCTTCTTCATTTCAACGATTGATTTTGCCTATTTACCTAAAATCATACCTTTCAAGGAAGTTTTCTAAAGACCTTTACATAATAAAACAAAGCATTACTGCTTATAACTTAAAAACTTGAAATTATGAAAGCAACCATTGGCCTTACAGAAAAAAACACAAACGCTGTTTCTAATGAATTAGCAAAACTGTTAGCAGATGAATTTGTACTTTACACCAAAACCAGAAATGCACACTGGAATGTTACAGGCGATAATTTTCATGCGAATCACATCTTCTTTGAAAATCAGTACAAACAACTAGATGAAATCATTGACAGCGTTGCTGAACGTATGCGCAAAATTGGCCACTACGCACCCGCAACCTTAAAATCTTATCTTGAATTGACGCATCTTACAGAATACAGTGAAAGAACAAACGATGGTTTAGGATTTATGAAAGATCTATTGCAAGACCATGAAAGCATCATTGAATTTATTCGTGGCAACATTACTCCTTTTGCCGATGATTACAAAGATTATGGTTCAAGCGATTTTATTACTGGTTTAATAGAAATTCATGAAGAAATGGCATGGATGATACGCTCTTACTTTAGATAAAATAACAAGGAATAAGTATATTTGTCTAAACCAAAAACCAAATACCATGAAAGCGTTAATTGTTGATGACAATGATATTGCAAGAACTACTTTATCTCATTTGGCAAAACAAATTCCGAATCTTACTGTTGTAAATGAATATTCTAATGCCATTGAAGCGTACCATCATTTACAGGCAAATGAGGTAGATCTAATTTTTTTGGATATTGAAATGCCCGAGATGACCGGAATTGAGCTGACAAAAAATCTCGCAGGGAAAGATATCATCATCATTTTTACCTCTTCTAAAAAGGAATACGCGCTTGAGGCATTTGAATTGAATATTGCAGATTATATTCTAAAACCAGTAACTCCTGCCCGGTTTTTACAGGCAGTGAGTAAAGCACAGTCTATCATTGAGAGCAGAAAAGAGAATATACAATTTGGTAAAGAAGAATTTTTATTCGTTAGAGATTCTAATATTACCAGACGACTAAAACTAGATGATATTTTTTATGCTGAAGCAATGGGCGATTATGTAAAGTTTTACACCAAAGAAAAAATGTTTGCCATTCACGGCAAAATGAAAACTGCCGAAGAACGTCTGCCAAAAGATGATTTCATTAGAGTACATCGTTCTTATATTGTTTCTATTGGTAAAATTGACACTTTACAAGACGGAGGTATTATGATTAACAAAAAATTTATTCCTGTTGCAGATGCTTACAGAAAAGCACTTAACACTAGGATGAATGTTTTCTAAATGTCATTTTATTTTTTCTGCTGCGTAATCTAGAATGCTATCTTATTGAATTAAGATCATACAATTTCATTTACACTTATTTATATGATAAATACGTCTACCGTAATGGGTAACAAACGCTTTAGTTATTTTATAATCAGCAGTTTTATTTTATGCAGTATATTATTGATTGCTGTACAAATTAATTCGGCTCAAAATACTAAAGAACTCATACGAAATAATAATACCCTTTTAAACGAATTGCGTTCCAGCAATCATTTAAGAGAAATTGACCGCGATATTTTGGGTGTCGAAAGCAGAATTCGAGCTTCGATCGCTACTAATGACACTACACATTTAGAAGGAATCGATCAAAAGATCAGGCAGATTAGAAATTTTCTCGATTCCCTTTCTGTGGATAATGCCGATCCTGAAGAGGAAAAGTTAATACAAAGACTCGGAGTTTTGGCTCAGGATAAAATGGTCACAAAAGGAAAACTCCTGCATCGTTTTGATTCTTTAGGAAATATGGATGATGATAGCTCGATTGCCAATCCTAGAGCCAGAATAATTTCTAATGAGATTACCGATATTACAGCAAAGATTTACCATAAGCGTCAATTGCGCATGGTAGAGTTGCGAAATCTAAGTCTGGAAATGGGTCGAAGAGCAAAACTTTACGACATCTCCTTATTAGTTTTACTAGTTTTGAGTGGTGCCGTTATAGGATATCATATTATGCGCCAATTTAGAAGACAACATTTTCTGATCAAAGAATTGGATATTGCAGAAAAAAAAGCATCGATCGCTGCTCAGACCAAAGAAAATTTTCTGGCTAATATGAGTCATGAAATCAGAACGCCGCTTAGTGGTATTTTAGGTTTCACCAATTTATTACAAAAAAGGCCTTTGGATGAAACTTCCGCAGAATTTGTGAATTCTATTCAGCGTTCGGGCGAAAATTTAATGACCATTATTAATGACATACTCGATTTATCTAAAATTGAGGCTGGAATGATGCGTATTACGCCCGGAATATTCAGCATCAACGGATTATTGGATTCGGTTGAAACGCTTTTTTCAGAACGTGTAAAAGAAAAAAAATTAACCATCTCCAGTAAAGTCGATACTTCGATCCCTGATACTTTAATTGGTGATGCCACGAGATTAACTCAAATATTGGTAAACCTCATTGGAAATGCCATAAAATTTACCCATCAGGGATCTGTAAGCATTGAGGTCTATAACAAACTACAACATGAAGACAAGGTCATTGTAGGCTTTAAAATTACAGACACGGGAATTGGAATTGATAAAGAAAAACTAAATGAAGTCTTTGAAAGATTCAATCAAGGTGAAGACTCTACCACTCGAAATTACGGTGGGACTGGCCTAGGATTATCAATAGTAAAAAAACTGATTTTATTGCAAAACGGTGATATTGAAGTAAAAAGTGAACAAGGAAAAGGAACAACCTTTAGCTTTTATATTCCGTATGATATTGCTAAAGAACAGCTCAATTCTAAACCTATTGCCAATATTAACTACTTTAAAGATATCTCAAATACCGCTTTGAGAGTTTTAGTTGTAGATGACAACGCGATCAATCAAAGTTTAATGAAACATTTGCTTTCTCAATGGAATGTTGATTTTGAAATGGCTTCTAACGGTTTGGAAGCAGTAGAATATTTAAGCAAAAAAGATTGTGATCTTGTATTAATGGATTTACAGATGCCTCAAATGGATGGATATACGGCTGTTCAGCAAATTAGAGAAATCTTAAAACTGGATATTCCCATAATTGCCATGACGGCACATGCCCTGCCTGGCGAAAGAGAAAGATGTTTGAGCCGAGGAATGAACGAATACATTTCAAAACCTATAAAAGAGGAAGAACTTTTTAAACTGATTGCTGCTTTTGGACTGAAAGAATCAAATTCCGAAGAAACAAACGTTATACAATCTGATCCTGTTTTTCAACATATTGATCTTTCGTATATGCAATCGGTAAGCGCTGGCAATAAAGCGTTTGAACAAACTGTCACCAAACAGTTTCTTGACAATGTGCCACTACATTTGGAACAGCTTATCACGGCTTATCAAAATCAAGATTTTAAAATGGTGAAACTTAGAGCACATGACTTACAATCAAGTGCTGCTATAATGGGACTATTGCCTCTTTTAGAAGAAAAACTTGATATTCTTGAATTGGCTACAGAACAAAATGCAACTTTACAGCAAATTTTAAATGATCTCGAAAAGATTCTGAACTCGTCTCTCTTAGAAGCTAAAGTTTTTTTAGAATCACTGTGAAATAAATAAGACAAGAGCTCGTTTTAAATTCAAGAAAAACCATCTTACTATATATTATTCAATTGAAAGACTGTCTGTAAAAGGCGGTCTTTTTTGTTTTTTTTCATTTTAAAATATAGCTGTATAAAATGCCCATTTAAATAATCATACATTAATGATTGCAGGCGTAATTATCGTTGTGTCCCAGTGGTTGAAACCACTGGTTATGTTTTCTCACATTGAAATATTTTTATTGTCTTCATTCCAAACTTCAGAACAACAAACGATTGATTTCGCTATTTAAACGAGTGTTTTTGCCCATTCGATGAATAGTGGAATGCTACACTAATGTAAGGCAGTAAATTTACTTCAGTTAAACATTTAAAACCAAGAAATCATGGAAATCATCCAAACCAAAGAAAACGCATTATCACATTCAGCAGTAACTGCAGTTATTAATGCTCCAATTGAAAAAGTAAATATTGCAGACTGGCTTTTAAACCTTCCGGATGCAGAATACCAACGTTGCTCAACTCAGCATATTGGTGCAGGAATTACCAGCACCTATAAAGGCGAACCTATGTCTATTAATGTAGAAACAATTGGCGATGCTTTAATGGTGCAGCATTATGTGGCAACAGTTCATCGTCCAGATTATTGCCGTATGTTGTCTATCTCAGATTCTATTACTAAAAACGGACGTACTAAAGTTCAGGTTTTATGGGAACTTAAAGTAACTAAAATTGATGAAAATACTTGCCTTTACACCAATGAGATTCATGCAACTGCAACACCAGAAATGTTTGAATACTTAAAAGAACACGGAGTAGATCTAGCTGGCGCTGCTGCTTCAAGACAAGCTGCTTCTGATGCACACAATCATGAAGAAACTCCAAATTTTGCTAAAAGTATAGAAAACAAAGCATTAACTGGAAAATACAATCAGCCTTTTTAATAGTATACAAATCGAGCGCACCAATGTGCGCTCTTATTATTTTGAGTATTATGAAAAATAATTTGTTTGAAATACTAATCGGTTCTTGGACATTAGTTGAATTGATTGAAGTACCTTTAGGGGAAGGAAAAATTACAAATCCGATGGGAACCAAACCAAAAGGCATTATTATTTATAACAGCGACGGCTATATGTCGGCACAAATAATGAATACTGATTTTGAACATTCTGACACCAAAGACAGTCCTCCTTATCTCGCCTATTCTGGTCCCTTCAAAACTGATGATGAAAAACAAATAGTCAGCCATACTATGTCTGTTTCACTTTTTGAAAATTGGAGAAATGAGACACAAAACAGAAAAGTTCTTTTTAAAGATGGATTGCTTCATTTAGAAACAGAGAAACCATTTATAAGCAATTCACGTTTGGTCATTCATAAACTTACTTGGAAAAGAATGGAACAATTAAACAAAAACCATTAATCGCAAACCAAATGAAAGCAATCGTTATAACTCAATTTGGAGCTCCAGACGTACTTAAACTGCAGGAATATCCAACTCCAGAAGTAAGCGGAGACAAAGTATTAATAGAAGTTAAGGCAGCAGGTTTAAACCGCTCTGATATCTTCCAGCGTGAAGGCAATTATCCTGCACCAGCTGGAGTTTCATCTGAAATTCCTGGTTTGGAAGTTTCAGGAATTGTAGTCGAATGCGGACCAGATGTTACCGATTTAAAAATTGGTGATCAAGTCTGTGCTATTCTCGCTGGCAGTGGTTATGCAGAATATGTAAGCGTTCGGGAAGGTCAATGTCTGCCAATTCCAGCTGGACTGACTTTTGCTGAAGCAGCAAGTTTGCCTGAAACGGTTTTTACCGTATGGTCAAATGTTTTTCAGAGAGGAAACCTAAAATCTGGTGAAACTCTTTTGATTCACGGCGGCAATAGTGGCATTGGCATTACAGGAATTCAAATTGCTCATTCTCTAGGCATTCGTGTAATTGTAACAGTAGGATCTGATGAAAAAGGTCAAAAATGTCTCGATCTTGGCGCTGCTTCTTACATCAATTACAAAACCCAAGATTTTGAAACCGTTTTACAGGAAGAAGGAGTCGATGTCATTTTAGATATGATTGGCGGTAATTACCTGAGTAAAAATGTAAATATCCTAAAACCCGAAGGCAGATTAGTTCATATTAATGCCGTAAGCGGCAGCCATGTAGATCTTGACATTTGGAAACTAATGATAAAACGTTTAACAATTACCGGAAGCACTTTAAGAAGCCGAGACTATGATTTTAAAAAACAGCTAGCCAAAGAAGTGCAGAAAAACGTTTGGCCATTAATAGGGTCAAAACAATTCAAACCGATTATTTTTAAAACCTTTCCTTTCACCGAAGCTCCTGATGCACATCGATTATTAGAAGATGGCAGTCATACGGGTAAAATTATTTTAGTTCGATAATTAGTCCGAATAAAACTTAAACCTCAACCAAAAATAAATAGTAATATGGAAAATCAAGGCGCATCTGTTGTTATTACGCACCATATTTTGGATGGAAAAGAACAGGAATATGAAAAATGGCTGGATGAAATTGTTCCCATTACCAAACACTCCAATGGTTTTATCGATTTGCAGATCGTACGGCCAATTCCGCATTTAACGTTTGTTTACACGGTTATCATCCGATTTGACACCATTGAAAACCTTAAATACTGGATGGAATCGGAAGACCGCAAAATGCTCATTAAAAAAGCAAATCCACTATTCAGAAAAAATGACAACTACCAGATAAAATCAGGTTTGGATTTTCTTTTTAATGCAGAAAACGAAGGAAATAAAGTTCCTGTTCGCTGGAAACAATTTCTTGTAACATGGTCTGCTATTTATCCATTATCACTTTTAATTCCATTATTGGCACTCCCCTTTTTGAGATTTTTGAAAGTACCGTCAAATCATTATTTTGATGGATTAATAATTTCGGGCATCATAGTCTTTTTAATGGTATTTGTTGTAATGCCCAATTATACCAAACTGATCAAAAAATGGCTTTATAAATAATTAAAAATTCCCTCATTATAAAATCAAAAATCACTGTAGTTTGCAGTGATTTTTTTTGCTTTAAACTCTAAAAAAACAAATCCTCCATAATCAGAAAGCTTCAAATTATTCCTAAAGTTTCTCTTACTAAATTCAACGACTCATTTTGCCCATTTAACGAATTCAAACTATACTCAGCATATATCTTCAATAGCTTTACAATAGAATTAAAAACCAATACAATTAATCATCAAAAAGCTATTATTATGACTACCGAATTATTAAGTTTCAAATACGAACTAGAAAAAAAAGAACCACGCACTAATGACGGCGGTACAACAAGAGGAGCTTCAGTAAAAGATTTTCCTGCTTCTATTGGTATTGCAGGAGTTTCCATGCGACTACAGCCAGGAAGTATGCGCGAATTACACTGGCACGCAAATGCAGCAGAATGGGCTTATGTTATTTCAGGAACGGTTCGCACCACGATTATTCATCCGAATGGTAAAAGCTACACTGATAATTTTGAACCGGGCGATGTTTGGTATTTTCCAAAAGGATACGGACATTCAATTCAAGCAACAGGAACAGAAGAGTGCCATTTTATTTTAATCTTTGATAATGGTAATTTTTCCGAAGATCATACTTTCAGCGTTACCGATTTTGTATACTGCATGCCTCCAGAAATTGTTGCTCAAAACTTGGGAATTACTTTGGAAGAAGTGGCCGCATTACCTCAAAAAGAAGCCTATTTTGCAGCCGGGATTGTTCCTGACGAATTATCCTTTGCAGCCGCTTCCCGACCTGAAGAATCAGATATTGAATTGACCAATTTACACCGTTATCCCTTGCATTCTCAACAACCTAGAATAATTCCAGGTGGCGGTTTGCAAAGATTGGTAACAAGCAAAGAATTTCCTATCAGTACCACAATGGCGGGATCTATTATAGAATTACAGCCAGGCGCTTTAAGAGAAATGCATTGGCATCCCAATGCTGATGAATGGCAGTATTATATTTCTGGTCAAGCCGAAATGTCTGTTTTCTTAGCAGAAAGCACAGTTGTTACCGAACAGTTCAACGCTGGAGATGTCGGTTATGTGCCAATGGGTGCAGGACATTACATTAAAAACACTGGAAATACAGTTTGTAAAATCTTAATTGGTTTTAATAGTGGCACCTATCAATCTATTGATTTAAGCGAATGGCTTGCAGGAAATCCGAAAGATGTGGTGGTAACCAATTTTGGTTTGGAAGAAGGCGAAATTGAAAAATTTCCTAAAAGCAAACTGTTTATTCAACCTTAATCACAAATATTGTGGATGCCCAAACACAGTTCATAGATTCGTCTGAACAAACTAGATCGCAGGAGAAACTAGCCATATTTTTAGCCTTTATTGATGCTGCCGGTTTCCTGAAATGGAAAGTATATGTCTCTTTTATAAGTGGAAACAGCACACAATTGGGAATCGCATTATCCAGTGGCAAACTCAATGTACTTCTTTCGTCTTTAACGGTAATTGGCTGTTTTGTCTTCGGAATATATGCTGGAACCTGCATTTCGTTGTGGAGAGAATCCAAAATTCAGACACTTCCATTTTATATCGTTTCGGGGATATTGATTGTCTACACAATGGCATCCAATTATTATACGATAAACAACGGATTGTCGATACCTATCATTCTTTTTTCAACTGGTGTTATGAATACCATTGTAACGTCTGTTGGAAGTCAAAAAATAAATACCGATTTCGTGACTGGAACTTTGAATAGTCTAGCAAGAAATACAGCCATGTTAAGTCTCTCTCGCAATAAAAACAGTCGAAAATTTTATAAACTCAATGCTATACGGCTTTTACTATTATGGATTGGCTTTTTGCTAGGGGCATCTGTTGTACCAATTATACTTCCGTTATTGAAAAATTGGACACTTATTTTGCCTGCTGCATTACTACTTGCTTGTGCATTGCTAATGCCAATTACTGACTTTAACCTTAAAAATAAATCTTATGCTGAAGAAAAATGACGTTGCGCCAGATTTTACCTTATTTGCAACACCCGATCAAAAAATCACTTTATCAGAATTTAAAGGAAAAAACGTGATTTTAGCTTTTTATCCTGCCGACTGGAGTCCAGTTTGCAGCGACCAAATGGCACTTTACAACGAAATGCAGAAATATTTCAATAAATATGATGCTGCAATTTTCGGTATTTCTGTAGATAGTAAATGGTGCCACATGGCCTTTTCTCAATCTAGAAATCTGCATTTTCCTTTACTGGCTGATTTCGAACCAAAAGGAGACACTTCAAAAAAATATGGCGTATACAATGAGAAAGAAGGCGAATGCAATCGTGCCCTCTTTGTAATTGACAAAGAAGGAATTATACAATGGAGTTATCTCTCGCCAATGGCTATAAACCCAGGAGCAGATGGAATTCTTGAAGCTTTAGAAAAACTATAAAAACCAATTAATTATGTCACTAAAACCAGCGGTCAGTAAAACTGATCATATACAAGGAAAAAAAGATGCTGATATAGTAATCGTCGAATACGGAGATTATCAATGTCCCTATTGCGGTGCAGCTTATCCAGTTCTTAAAGAAATAATGAAGAAATACGGCAAACAGATAAAATTTGTTTTTAGAAATTTTCCGTTATCAGAAATGCACCAATACGCCCGTCCTGCAGCAATTGTGGCAGAAGCCGCGGCATTGCAGGGAAAGTTCTGGGAAATGCATGATGCTATCTACGAAAATCAGAGAATTCTAAGTGAACCTTTTTTATTAGAATTAGTAGAGAAATTGGAGCTAGACCCACATCAATTCAATGTCGATATTAAAAAACCTGAACTTGCCACAAAGGTAGATTCCGATTTTGAAAGTGGCATTTTAAGCGGTGTAAATGGCACACCTTCTTTTTTTGTTAACGGTAGAAAATTTAACGCAGGCGCAGAAGATCTCTTGCAACTGATGAGTGAAATCGTGAAATAAATAGTTCGAAAATTAAATATAAAAATCGAATAGTATGCTCTCAATTAATGAATGAAAGTATATTTTTTGAACCAATTTTTAATTAAATTTACGTAACAACTTCAATTACAACATCATGGAAATAAATTATACGGAATTAGTTTCCATCAAACACGTAAGTGTTCAAAGAATAGAAAACAACGAAACCTCATCGTTCTTAGATACGCTATCTGTTGAAGAACCTCTTGAAATCAGGCTTTCTTACGGTTCTAATTCAGAGAGAATCCAAAAGAATATTTCGGTTACCATGCGAACTCCGGGCAATGATATTGATCTGGCGATTGGTTTTCTGTTTACAGAAGGAATTATTACTTCTTTTGAAGATATTCAAGATGCTTTTTCATTAAAAATGAATTGCTTGTCACAAAAACAAAACATTGTTCAGGTTGATCTTAAAGAAGGTTTTACTCCAAATTTGATGCAGACAGATCGAAATTTCTATACGACTTCAAGTTGTGGCGTATGCGGAAAAAGTTCGATTCAATCTATAAAAACGGTAAGCCCATTTGTAAATTTAATGAGACCTCAAATCCAGATTCATGCATCTGTTTTTTATCAATTACCTGAAAAATTAAGAATTGCTCAAAGCGATTTTGAATCCACTGGCGGTCTTCATGCCTCAGGGCTTTTTAATACTCAAGGCGATTTGATTCTTTTAACTGAAGATGTTGGAAGGCATAATGCATTAGACAAATTGATTGGAAGATCTCTTGCAGATCAATCGCTGCCATTAAATGAACATATTTTGCTTCTAAGCGGAAGAGCCAGTTTTGAGTTAATCCAAAAAGCGGCAATGGCGGGAATTTCTATTATTGCTTCTATTGGCGCTCCATCCAGTTTGGCAGTCGAACTTGCCGCAGAGTTTAATATTACACTTTTAGGATTTCTAAAAGAAAACCGATTGAATATATACAACTCATCGGAACAAACCGTAATCGTAACACAATAGCCATTAAACCATAATACAATGAAGAAAGATCCACAACAAAAAACAGATGATTTAACTCATAAATTACCTGAAGCAGAAAATCCGTACCAGCTTTCGAAACTTAAACTAACAAAAGTAGAAAAATGGGCTGCCGGCGTTCCTGCGGTTATGGCTGCGGTAAGCGATCTTATAGAAGACAAAACCATTCTAAGAGGCGGAAAAGCTTTGTTCAAGATGAATCAAATGGGCGGTTTTGACTGTTCCAGCTGCGCATGGCCAGATCCTGATGATGATCGATCTCCTTTGGGCGAATATTGTGAAAATGGAGCAAAAGCTTTGGCTGAAGAAGCTACAACCAAAAAAGTTGATGCTGCCTTCTTTAAAGAAAACTCTGTTTACAGTCTTTCAAAATTAGACGATTACCAAATTGGAAAAATGGGAAGATTGACCGAACCGATGTATTTACCTGCTGGCGGCACACATTATCAACCCATAAGTTGGAATGAAGCTTTTACAAAAATTGCTTCACATTTAAATGCACTTGAATCTCCAAATGAAGCTGCCTTTTATACTTCGGGAAGAACCAGTAATGAAGCTTCCTTTCTTTATCAGCTATTTGCAAAAGAGTTTGGAACCAACAATATGCCGGATTGTTCCAATATGTGTCACGAAACCTCTGGAACGGCTTTGAAAACTACAATCGGAATTGGAAAAGGAACGGTTACTTTAGAAGATTTTTATGATACCGATGTGATTGTGATAATCGGACAGAATCCGGGAACTAATGCTCCGAGAATGCTGAGCGCTTTAGAAAAAGGCAAAAAAAATGGCGCAAAAATTATTGCGGTTAATCCGTTACCCGAAGCTGGCTTAATGGGATTCCACAATCCGCAGGCTATAAAAGGGATAATTGGATCAGGCGGAAAACTTACCGATCTTTTTCTTCCAATAAAAATAAATGGTGATATGGCACTTTTAAAAGCTATTGAACTTTTGCTAATTGAATTGGAAAAGAAAAACCCAGGTAAAGTTTTTGATCATGAATTTATCAAAGACAAAACAACTGGTTTTGAAAATTTTGAGAAACAGTTTGAAAATTTAGACTTGGATCATCTTGCCTTTCTATCTGGAGTTCCAAAAGATTTAATTATAGAAGCGGCAGAAATACTGGCTTTCAAAAAAAGAATTATTGTTTGCTGGGGAATGGGACTTACCCAGCAGCCAAATGGTGTCGATATGATCCGAGAGATTGTTAATATTTTATTGATTAAAGGAAGTATTGGTAAACCCGGCGCAGGAGTCTGTCCCGTTCGCGGACACAGTAATGTTCAAGGAAACAGAACCATGCTTATTGATGAAAAACCTACAAATGAACAATTAGATCGTCTTCAAACTTACTTTGGATTTAATCCGCCGAGAAATCACGGTTATGATGTGGTTGGAACGATAAAAGCGATTCATGACGAGAAAGTAAAATTTATGTTCTGCATGGGCGGTAATTTTCTATCGGCGGCACCAGATACGACTTATACCGCAGAAGCATTTCGAAAACTGAAACTGCTGGTGTGTGTCTCGACAAAACTCAATAGAGGCCATTTGATACACGGAAAAGAATCTCTTATCCTTCCTACGCTTTCCCGAAGTGATATGGATATCGTTAACGGCGAAGTGCAGATTATCAGTACAGAAAATTCTATGGGCGTGGTGCAGTCTTCAAAAGGCGTCCTTAAACCTATCTCAAATCAATTGATAAACGAAACTCAAATTGTCTGCCGAATGGCGATGGCAGTTCTTGGAGAAAAATCAGTTATCGATTGGAAACGTTATCATGACAGTTATGATGATGTGAGAGAAGCTATTGAAAATTGTATTCCAGGTTTTGAAAATTACAATAGTAGAGTTCGCGAAAAAGGCGGTTTTTATCTGCCTAATGCTCCTCGTCATGGTCAATTTACTGCTAAAGAATCTGCTGATCGTGCGGCATTTACTTTGACTGAAATTCCGGATAATGAATTGGAACCAGATGAATATATGATGGCCACAACTCGTACGCATGACCAGTTTAATACTACTATTTATGGTATGGATGACCGCTACAGGGGAATAAAAAATGAACGCCGTGTTATTTTCATGAATCAAAATGATATTGATAAAGCAGGATTTAAAGCAGGAGATAAAGTAGATCTCTTTAATTATAATGATGGCATTGAAAGAATTGCGCCTTTATTCCTTATCGTATCTTATCAAATTCCAGAGCGAAATACGGTCACTTATTTTCCTGAAACCAATGTTTTGGTTTCTGTAAATAATGTAGTTAAAGAAAGTAATATGCCGGCATCTAAATACGTGAAAATAAAAGTAAAAAAACACGATCCCGCCATCTACGAAAAGATAAAACACATGTAATTCTTTTCAAATAAAAATAAGTTAACGAAGACTTTTGAGGCATTAATCTAGATTAAAATAGTAATAGCGCTGTTACAATTCATTACTTAATCTAGATTAATAGACTGCTCTACTCTTCCTATATAAATTTGTCGAAGAAATCTAAGTCAAATAAAGAATGATAAAAAACTTAGAATTTAACGACAATACCAAAATTAGGATACTCTTAATTTTATTAATCTTAAAACCAAAAAAATGAGCACAATTACAGTAAAAGACGGAACAGAAATTTATTATAAAGATTGGGGAACAGGACAACCTATCGTTTTTCACCACGGATGGCCTTTATCAGCAGACGACTGGGATGCGCAAATGATGTTTTTCTTAAAACAAGGATATAGAGTTATTGCTCACGACAGACGCGGACACGGTCGTTCTGGTCAAAGTTCTGAAGGCAACAATATGGAAACCTATGCTGCAGACGTAGCAGAATTGACTGCTGCACTAGACTTAAAAGATGCGATTCATATTGGCCACTCAACCGGCGGAGGGGAAGTAATTCGTTACGCATCAAAATATGGAAAAGGACGTGTTTCCAAAGCCATTATTATTAGTGCTGTTACACCAATCATGATCAAAAATGAGGCAAATCCTGATGGTGTCCCATTGTCTGTTTTTGATGAAATTAGAGAAGGAACAGGATTCAACAGGGCACAATATTTCTATGATTTCCCAATCGCTTTTTACGGATGGAACCGTGAAGGAACAACAGTTCAGGAGGGTATCAAACACAATTGGTGGCGTCAAGGAATGATGGGTTCTGTACTGGCTCATTATGAAGGAATTAAAGCTTTCTCTGAATCAGATTTTACAGAAGATTTAAAAAGTTTAAACATACCTGTATTGGTTCTTCACGGAGAAGATGATCAGATTGTTCCATATAATCAGGCTCCTAAAGCTGCTGCTCTTTTGAAAAACGGAAAACTAATTTCTTATCCTGGATTTCCTCACGGTATGCCGACTACAGAGGCAGAAACAATTAATAACGATATTTTAGAATTTATCAAATCTTAAATATATCCTGATTTTTTAAATAAAAGCCTCCAGTCTACATTTTGATTCTGGAGGTTTTTATTTTTGATTTCTTTGATGATCTGTTGTCTAAAAATTAAATTGTTTTCGTGTTTAAACATTTGATATCATAATCGAATAACAAAATAGATAAAACTTTACTCATAACAAATATGTAAAGCAGTAAATCAAATTTTGTGGCAAATTCGTAGCATATGAGATTTGGAGTGGATATCTTTTTTGACGCAAAAATTTAAGGAAGTTTTTAATAAAAGAATTTAACTATCTGCTTTTTGATACTACATTTTTCAATCAATCCCCAACAGGACATCCAAACCAAATTCTTTAAGCTAATGCAAGACAGCCTTTACCAGTAGTAAGCCAATCTCTTCAAATCTTCCATAAAATTTATAGAAATTTGTCCTGTTGCTGTCACTACTCGGGACAAAAGAAAAATATCATCTTTTGTCCCGTTTTTTTTTGCCCGTAATCTATTGTTTACCAGATAAATACAGTTGACCATTTCATTGACTCGGGCGGTGCGGATTTTATTTTCTTGAAATGTGAAATTTTCGGGAAAAATTAAACCAATTAATTCTCTAGAATCAGCTAAAGTACCACCATCAAAGGCTTCACCTAACTTTAAAAGGTTTTCCAATCCAGTCGTCGTTAAATGCTCTATACTCGCCCTGTCGTCCTCTACATTACCCATCTCTTTTTCCAGATTACTGATAATCTCATTGTATTCAGTCTTCATGAGATTGTAATCTTCAGCATCGATTTTCTCGGTAACTAATAAATTTCTGGCCACAGATAATTTCTTTTCATAAACTGCAATCTGCTCAAGGGACTTCTTTTTTTCGTTAGCTATTACTCCAGTATGCTCTCTATAACCTTCAAGCAGAACTGCGGTATATAGCTTCTTAACTTCTTCTAAAGGTTTAAATTTATTTAAATGTTCTTTAAAAATCTTGTTAGCTATTTC